>Ga0182021_10000432_pt1 | contig 44206 bp, 46 predicted proteins | sample 612E3MmetaG_FD_120493 | JGI IMG/M metagenome (GOLD analysis project Ga0182021, IMG submission 120493) | Permafrost microbial communities from Stordalen Mire, Sweden - 612E3M metaG (Illumina Assembly) | ecosystem: Environmental > Terrestrial > Soil > Wetlands > Permafrost | place: Sweden... | reverse complement strand
GGTCTGTTTTCAAAGTGGGGTGTGGCCGCGCAAGGGGCGCCGCCCAAGCGAGACAAGGAAGGCGACGATGGCAATAGCGGTACTATTGACGAGGAGCTTGACGCAGTATCGCGCCGGGCGCCGCCCCTTGCCCTCCGGGACGGGGCCAGCCGTGCGCCCAGCGGCGTCTGCGGCCTTGAACGACGAACCACGTCGCCCTGCGGCCTCATCCTTGCTGGATCACGCGGCTGGACCCGTCGCGGCTCGCATCCACTTTGAAAACAGACCCTAATCATGTCCCACATCCCCCTTCCCGAACGAATGCGCCCGACCACCCTTGACGAGGTGGTGGGCCAGTCGCATCTCCTGGGCCCCAAGGGCGCCCTGACGCGGCTCACGGCGGGCGGACGCCTGCCCTCCATGGTGATGTGGGGGCCACCCGGAACCGGCAAGACGACCCTGGCCCGCATCTTGGCGGAGGCCACGGGCCACGGCTTCATGGAATTCTCTGGGGCCAGCGGCAGCGCCGCGGAACTGAAGAAGTTCCTGGCGGACAGCCGGGAGATGCCCCTGTTCCGCCAAGTGCCCCCCGTGGTGTTCCTGGACGAGATCCACCGTTTCAATCGGGCCCAGCAGGACATCCTGCTGCCCTTCCTGGAGCGGGGCGAGGCCATCCTCATCGGCGCCACCACGGAGAACCCGGCCTTCTACCTGAATGCGGCGCTACGCAGCCGCTGTCAGCTCATCGCCCTCAAGTCCCTGGAGCCCGTCCAGATCCGGCAGGTGCTGAAGCGGGCCTGGGCCAAGGAGCGCGGGGCCGAGCCTGAACCGGTGGAGGTCTTCGAGTGGCTGTCCAACTGGGCTGGCGGCGACCTGCGGTCGGCGCTCTCGGGACTGGAGACCTGGCTGGAGATGCCCGACCCGGATCTCGATTCCCTTCAGGGCGCCCTGGGTGGCCGCATGATGTTCGATCGCTCCGATGGCCACTACGACCTGGCCAGCGCCTTCCAGAAGAGCCTGCGCGGCTCCGACGCCGATGCGGCCCTCTATTACCTGAGCCGCATGATCCGCGGTGGCGAGGATCCCCGCTTCATCGCCCGGCGCCTCATGGTCTGCGCGGCCGAAGATGTGGGCAATGCCGATCCCCAGGCTTTCATCCTATGCGAGGCCGCCAGCCGCGCCGTGGAGCAGATCGGCTGGCCCGAGGCCCGCATCCCCCTGGCCCAGGCCGTGATCTATGTCGCCAATGCTGCCAAGAGCAACGCTACGGTCCTGGCAGTGGACGCCGCCCTGGCGGCCGATGATGCGCCCATCCCCGAGGCCATCCGCGATGCTCATACCTCCACTGCCCGCAAAGCCGGCCGGGGGGTGGGCTACCACTACTCCCATGACGACTACGATCGGGAACAGGCCTTCCTCCCCGACAAGCTCCGAGGCACCGCTTTCTATGGGCCAAAACGCCCCCAGGAGCGCAGCTGGCGGGACCGCCAGGAACCAGATGCGGCCGCCCTTTCCGCCCTCTGGCAGGCCTGGGTTGAGGCCCATTCCGACGGCGGAGAACTGCCCCTGGAAGGTTGGAGCACCGAGCTGGGATGCAGCAGGGAGGCCCTGGCAAGGGCCCTGAGTAAGCTGGCCTCCGGACGGTTCACGCTCACGCGGAAGCTGGAGGCAAAGCCCCTCTGAGGCGATCAGCCTTCGCTGGACCAGCCCAGCAGGCAGGCGCCATAGCGCTGCCCGCAGACATGAATCGGCACCGTAAGCACCGAGATGATGGCACCCGTGTCCCGGGCATAGGTCTGCACCAGAAACTCCTCGCGGTTCGCTGCCTTTTCGGCGAGGTCCGCGACTCCCTGGAAATCCCCGCGGCTGACCCGATCCGGGAGGGTCTCGGCGGTCTCGCCAAGCCCATGCCGAGCGCCCCGCACCAGCACCTGGTTGTCGGTGAAGAAGCGCTTCACGCGGTTGCCAGCCAGGTCCTTGTCCGGTCGCCCTGTCCAATCCTTCGAGAACACTTTGTTGTGCGAAGGGGCATAGCTGTTGAGATCGAGGATCAGGGCGAAGGTCAGCCGCGGTTCCTGCTCCAGGACCTGGTCGAAGGCCTCCTGCAGGGACCGCTCCACGAGGGCGTCGTAGGCGGTGCGGTACTTGGGCGGCTTGAAGCCCTCTGGAGGCACATGAACCACATTGAAGAACCGGGAGAGGGTGTGGATCTCCGAACCTCGGATCTCCCGATAGTCCAAGGCGAGCAGATCCTCCGCGCTGATCCGTCCCTCGGAGACGGGCGCTTCCAGAATCCCCGCGCTGGTGGTGGCGAGATCCCGGGCCAGGCGCAGGGCGCGGTGGAAAAGGGATCCCGTGTCGTAGGCCGCCAGGTGGCGATGGCCTGCTTCCGTAAGGGAAGACACGCTGAAGGCATCATGAGCGACCGCATCCGCTGCGTCCTTCAGGGTGCCCGTGGAGTCCAGCAACTGGCTCGAGGCTGCCACCAGGGCCCGCGCCGCCTCCTGTTCCTCAGAGGCAGTCCGAGCGAGATTGGACACGTGCCCGGCGGTAGATTCCGCCAGGTCCGCGATGCCAGAGAACCGCTGTTCGACGGCTTCGACCTGGCTCCGGGTCCTGGAAGCCAGGTCCACACTTTGATCCATGGCCTCTCGGGCAGGGTCAAGATCCTTCCGGATGGCCTCCAGCAGTGCGGCGATCTCTTGGGTTTGCCTGGAGGTCCGGTCAGCCAGCTTTCTCACTTCCTCCGCCACCACGGCAAAACCCCGGCCGGCGGCCCCGGCGTGGGCCGCCTCGATGGCGGCATTGAGGCTGAGCATTCCGGTGCGATCGGCGATCTCCCCGATCACCAGGGAGACCTCGTTCACCTGGAGGACATGGCCCATCAGGGATTCCAGGCGCTCTGAGGTGATCTGCGTCTGCTCCTGCAGTTGACGGACCGTGGTCACGGCCTGGTCGCTTTCCTGTCGCCCCTGGTGCGTCAGATCTGCCATGAGCCGCGTGGATTCGGCCCCCTCCTCCGCAGCTGAGGCCGCCTGGGAGATGCTGCCCCCCAACCCTTCCAGAGTCGCTTGAATGTCCCGGGTGCTGGTGAGGATCTGGTCGATTTCACCCGCCAGCGACTGAACCCGCACCGAGGTCCGCGCCGCCCCAGCAGCGGAGCGACTGATGACCTCCTCCAGACCCATGAGGTCCTGGGTGAGCTGTGCTGAACCGCCAACTGCGGGTCCATCCATTGGAGATGAGGCGGGATGGGACATTGAAACCTTTCTGGAATACCCACTCCATCGGCGGATGAGCTAGGGCCTAAAGTTCAGTCCAGGTGCCCCAAACGCCCCTGCTGAAAGTCCAGGATAGTCTGCTCAATCTCCTCGCGGGTGTTCATCACGAAAGGGCCGTAGTGGGCGATGGGCTCACGGATGGGTTTGCCGGCCAGCAGCATGAGACTGACCGGCGAGGTGGCTTCCAATTCGATCACATCCCCAGCCCCCAGCAGGGCTATGGTATCGGCCGGGACGGCCGTGCCCATGATGCGGATCGAACCATGCAGGGGCACCACGGCGGCGGTCCATTCGGCCGGGAGGGCCTGCTCGAACCGGGCGCCAGCCTCCAGTTCCAGGTGGGCATAGGCGATCTTGGCGGGGGTGCGCGCCGGTCCGGTCACGCCAGCCCAGGTGCCCGCCAATACGCGGATACGGCCCCCTGGAAGGACCCGCCAGGGCATGCTTTCGGGCTGGAGGTCCGTATAACCGGGCGCCGTCCGTTTCTCCGCCTTGGGCAGGTTGATCCAGAGCTGCACGCCCTCGATGGCACCACCGGTATCTAGATGTTCCGGCACCGGCATCTCCTCGTGGACGATGCCCGCCCCGGCATTCATCAGCTGGGCCCCGCCCGGCCGCAGCAGGCCAGAACCGCCCGTGCTGTCCCGGTGCCGGAAGGCACCCTGGATGAGATAGGTGAGGGTCTGGAAGCCGCGATGGGGATGAGGCGGGAACCCTGCGTCCGTCCCGGGTGGCAGCACCATGGGGCCGAAGTGGTCCATGAGCAGGAAGGGATCCATGGCCCGGAAGGCTTCCGTGCCATCCTGGCCCCGGCCAGGCACCAGACGGGTGAGGGGCACGCGGTTGCCATCCTGGGTGGGAAGACCGGGCACCAGGGACGCGACGGACTTGATACCCATGGCCATCTCCTCAGGCGAGATCGAAGAACAGGACTTCGGAAGGGGATCCGGCCACCACGATGACGGAGCTCTCCTCTTCGATGCGCGCCCCATCCCCGGCGTTCATGGCCTGGCCATTGAGCGACACGGATCCCGCGGCCACCTGGAAGAAGCCCGCGCGTCCCGGCGCAATCACCGCATGGACTTCGCGACCTGCATCCAGTCGCGCCACGGAGACCCTCACATCCTGGAACAGTTTCACGGAGCCCTCAGCACCGGTGGGGCTGGCGATGAGGTGCAGGTGGTTCCGCAGGTCCGCCTCGCCAAAAGCCACTTGGTCGTAACGCGGAGTCAGACCCTGCCGTTCAGGCAGGATCCAGATCTGGAGGAAGTGCACTGGTTCCATGGTGGACGAGTTGAATTCGCTGTGGCGGATGCCCGTGCCCGCGCTCATGATCTGAGCTTCTCCGGGCCGGATGACACCGTGGGTTCCCAGGCTGTCCCGGTGCTCCAGGGCGCCTGACAGGACCCAGGTCAGGATCTCCATATCCCGGTGGCCGTGGGTGCCGAAGCCTTTGCCGGGCTGGACCCGGTCCTCGTTCAGCACCCGTAGGGAACGGAACTGGGTCTGCTCAGGGTCGAAGTAGTTGCCAAAGGAAAAGGTATGGTGAGTGTCAAGCCATCCGAAATCGAATCGGCCCCGGGATTCAGCTGGTCGAAGGGTGATCATGGTGCCTCCGTTATTCATTATAGGTGTTGCAACTCTTATTTCAACTGCGCGGCGAAATTTTTAATCTGCCAATTGATGACCTTGGACTTATCTTTGGGGTGTCGGAACGGAGGTCGCCATGATTACGCGAGTGCTGGTGGGAGTGGACTTTTCGGAAGCCTCGAAGCAGGCCCTGGAACGGGCCGGCACTTGGGCGAACCGCCTGGGTGTGCCCCTGGTGGCCATGCACGTGCTGCAGCCACCCGCGCCCATGCTGCCGGAGGCCCAGATCGCCCTGCCCGACCCAGCCTGGCTTCACACCATGGAGGACCACGCCCGGGAGCAGCTGGAGGGCTGGGTCAAACCCTATGCCAATGCCTCAGTCGTCGTGAAGTGGGGCGGCCCCGCGGAGGAGTTGATCTCCGAAGCCGACCCCAAGACCCTGCTGGTCGTGGCCCAAGTGGGACATTCCACTCTGGAGCGCCTCCTCTTCGGCAGCACCGCCGCCCGCGTGGTGCGGCTGGCGCCCTGCGACGTGCTGGTGGTTCGGACGGAGAAGGCGAAGTAGCTTCTCTACCTCCAGAAATGGGCCGTACGGCCCATTTTTGGAGCAAGAACGAACCTTCAGCGGTAAGCCGGGATGCCAGTGACCTCCTGGCCGATGATGAGGGTGTGCATATCGTGCGTCCCCTCGTAGGTGTAGACGCTTTCGAGATTGGCCATGTGGCGCATGACGGGGTACTCGTCGAGGATGCCGTTGGCGCCGAGGATGGTGCGGGCCTTGCGGCAGACTTCGAGAGCCATGTTCACGTTGTTCATCTTGGCCATGGAGACCTGGGCGGTGGTGGAGGTCTTGGCGTCCTTCAGGCGGCCGAGCTGGTAGGCCAGCAGCTGGCCCTTGGTGAGCTCGGTGACCATCCAGGCCAGCTTCTCCTGCTGGAGCTGGAAGCCGGCGATGGGCCGGTCGAACTGGATGCGGGTCTTCGCGTAGTCCAGGGCGCACTGGTAGCAGGCATCCGCGGCCCCCAGGACGCCCCAGGCGATGCCGTAGCGGGCCTGGGTGAGGCAGCCCAGAGGGCCCTTCAGTCCCTTCACGTTGGGCAGCAGGGACTTCCCCTCATCCACGAGGACATCTTCCAGCACCAGCTCGGAGGTGGTGGAGGCGCGCAGGCTCCATTTGCCCTTCATCTCGGGGGCACTGAAGCCGGGGGTGCCCTTTTCCACCAGGAAGCCGCGGATGCCGTCCTCGGTCTGGGCCCACACCACGGCCACATCGGCCACGGTGCCATTGGTGATCCACATCTTGGTGCCATTGATGCGCCACTTGCCGCCGGGTTCCCGTATGGCCCGGGTGAGCATGCCCCCGGGGTTGGAACCAAAGTCGGGTTCGGTGAGGCCGAAGCAGCCGATTTTCTCGCCGGTGGCCAGCTTGGGCAGCCAATACCGCTTCTGATCCTCGCTGCCATAGGTGTAGATGGGCCACATGACCAGGCTGCCCTGCACAGAGGCGAAGGAGCGCAGGCCGGAATCGCCCCGCTCCAGTTCGTACATAAGGAGGCCGTAGGCGACGTTGGAGACCCCCAGGCAGCCGTACTCCTCGGGCAGCGAGGGGCCGTAGAAGCCCAGCTGGCCCATCTCGGGGATGAGGTGGCCGGGAAAGGTCTGGTCCTGGGCGTGCTTCTCGATGATAGGGAGCACTTCGACATTGACGAACTTGCGGGCGGATTCGCGGATCATCCGCTCCTCGTCCGTGAGCAGGCTCTCGAAGCCCATGTAGTCGGTGCTGTGCGTGAAGGTGGCGTAGGCACCAGCCATGGGAACCTCCTGTGCCCTGAAGCCTCGGGCGGATGGCGGAAACTCTGAACGGCGCTGCAGCAGCGCGCCGCGGCCAGTCTACCGCCGGGCCAGTACGGGGCCAGGGCGTCATTCCCTTCAAAGCACCTGGTTGATGTCATGGCAGCCATGGCCTTGACGAAGTGGAAACCACGAGGTCGGTGGGAACCTCAATCGCCGCAGATCACTCCCCGTCCAGCAGCCGGTTCCCAGTGGCGTGGGGTATCTCATGGCAGTGTCGGCAGCGGGCCTCATAGGCTTCGGCGGCGCCCACCAGTACCTGCCCACCGGTCTGTACCAGGCGCTGGGTGCGGCCCGCCAGGGCACCGCAGACCATGCAGATGGCCTGGAGCTTGGTGACGAATTCCGCCTTCGCCAGCAGCAGGGGCATGATGCCGAAGGGTTCGCCGTTGGAGTCCAGATCCAGGCCAGCAGCCATGACGCGCACACCCCGGTTGGCCAGATCCTCAATGATGGGGATGATCCCCTCGTCCATGAACTGCACTTCATCCAGGGCCACCACCTCGACATCCGGATCCAGATGCCGGGCCAGTTCCTCGGTGGCCTTCACGGGGATCGCCTCGTGCTTGCGCTGGCCGTGGCTGGCAATGGCGGAGGCATCGTAGCGGTCGTCCAGGGCTGGCTTGAACACCTGCACTTTCTGCTTGGCGATGATGGCCCGCTTGATGCGCCGGATGAGTTCTTCCGATTTGCCCGAAAACATGGGACCGCAGATCACCTCCAGGGAACCCTGGCGCTGGTGCATGAACATTGGCCTTACCTTTTGTGGGTGGATTCAGGAGAAGGGGCGGCCACCTGGGCCATCGGATCAGGGTATTTCGTGAGGTCCGCAACGGGGTTCCTCCCATCCAGGGGACGGCCCAGATCCTTGGCGAGCATGACGCCTCCATCCTTGCGGGAGGCCATCCGGAGCGCCCAGGCCTGCCGAAGCCGGGTCGGTCCTTCGGGCACTACCCGCACGTCCACGGGTTGGAGGCTGGCCAATCCCATGTTCATCGACCCACGATGACGTGGCACATACAGCATCAGGGGCACCAGGAAACCCACGGCCACGAAAGGCCACAGGAGGCGACTGGCTTCCCAATCCTTAGGAGTCTGTTTGGACTTCCCATCCAGGACCCAGGGACGGACCACCTTCGGGGCCTTCCCTGTGATGGGTTCCAGCAAACCCGCTTCGATGAGATCTGCGATGGCCTTGCAGGTATCCAATTCCTCGAAGCGGCTGACCTGGATGATGTCCTTGATGCTCTCTGGGTGGTCGAAATAGGAAAGGACCATCTCCTGCTCGTGCGTGAGCCCCGATGATCCATGCTGCATCTGCCCCTTGCCATCCAGAACAGAGGAGACGTCCCGGTCAATGTCGAGGTGCAGTGCCTTTGCTTTCGCGGACTTTGCGAGCGACGCGTCCATGCCCGGCAGGCGTCGTTCGACCTCGGGCCATTCATCCTGGATGCGCGCCGCCTCCATCAGCACCGTATCCACGGGAATCGGCACGAAATGGTCCCGGTCCAGATCCGGCGGCAGCATGGAATCGAAGCGATAGTCACCCTCCACCCAGCGGAACGTGCGATGAAGGATGGCCGTAGCCTGGCTGAAAAGGGCGTCCTGCAGATCCGAGGGCTGGACCTTCCCACTTTCCAGCAACAGCGTTCCCATACGCTTGAGGGTCTGCCGCTGCACCTGGACCATGGCCAGGAGCTCCTCACCCGTGAGCCGCCCCAGTCTTACCAGCATCGTGCCAAGACGATCCTCCATACGAACCTGATTCGAATCGCAGCCTACGATCTCGCCATTCTCGAAGAAGACCTTGATGAACTCCTGGCCCTGGGAAAGCACCAGGGTGCCGTTCTTCCCCTGGATCTTGATCATGTTGAAGAGAGAGAAGAGGTCGAAGTCGCGAAGGGATCCTTCCAGTGCCATCTCAGGCCCTCCTCAAGATCAGCTTCAGCCAGGAACGGAGGTAGAAGAGACCCAGTAGGATCGCGCCGACCGCCAGCCAGGTGGAGGTGGGATCCGCCAAGATCTCGCCGGGGTAGCGCACGGAACGGCCCGTGGCGACGATCATGCCGACAGCCAGGCAGAAAGGCAGGAATTCGATCAGGCCCTCCCTGGTCCGGCCCAGGAAGGCCAGATCACACCCGGGCAGCAGCACGATGAGGATCTTGTGGATCCAACGCGTGGACCGCTGATGTTCTGCAACCTCATCGAGTTTCTTCCTGCGGTTCTCCGTATGGAGTCCGTCCCGGAGGACAAAGAGGTGATGACACTTCGGGCAAACCTCATGATCGGGACTGTCCGTGGTGTGGAACGGTTCCCCGCAGCGGACACACTGGGTCGGATGGGCCATGCGAATGCTGGCTCTGACCCGCGCCAGGAAAACAATGAGCCCCAGAATGGGCAGCAGCAAGGCAACCAGGAAGGCTGGTTCCGTGAAGTGGGTCTCGGATCCCTTGTTTTCTCCCGCCGCCTCCACCAGGGCCTGGACCCGCTCAGGCGTGTCCAGAAGGGGCATCGGATAGGTCCGGATATCAGTCTGGGCGTCATTCAAGGCGATCAGAAGCGCGTAGTCAGCGGGGGCGGCCGCCTGGGCTTCCTCCTGTTTCGAAGCGCCCCGGGCGGTATCGAGGCGATTGAATGCGAGGATGCTCTGGTTCAGCAGCACCTCCATCTTGGGCCCGGCCTGGAGCGCCAACTCGAAAGTCTTGTCAGCCCCTGCCACATCCCCCAACTGGAACATGGCGACGCCCAGGTTGTTGAGCACCGCAGCCTGCTCAGGGTGCCTCCCAACCAGTTCCTGGAAGGTAACCGCGGCAGCCTTCCAATCCTGGTTCTGCAGCTGGCCCCATCCAGTAAGGAAGGCCCGATCTGAGGGAGGAAGCAGGCGAACCGTGGCCGGGGAGATCGGCTGCACCTGGGGTTGCAGTTGAAGGGTCAGAACGCTCGGCAGGGGTTCCCTTGCGGCCCAAGGTTCCAGAGCAGCCAATGCGGGATGCACGAGCTGCAGCAGAAGGATGAAAGCCGTCGCCTTCACTTCCGTCCCGCGCAGGAACGGCGCCATCAGGAAGAGCCAAACCATGGCTGCAACCATCGGATCCAGCCCCAAAATGACTGGCCCGGCCAGAATGAGGGCCCCGATGACCGCGGCCATGATGGGGGAAATGCCCTTGTGCTGAAGGGGTTCTTCCCACAGGTACCGAAGGGCATTCCGGTACCGGAGCCCCATGGTCAACGCCCATCCCCACAGCAGCAATGTCGCGGCAAGCCGAAGCATGCCGAGATGCTGGATCATCCAGAGCCAGCGGTGGGCTGGGTGAATGATGCGCAGTCGGGTGAGCCTCAAAAGGTCAGGGAAACTCCAAAACCAACCCTGAACCCCCTGTTGTCGCATGAGCATGATCCGGGTGCCCAGCAGCGTCGGATGATCCGGCGCCCATCGCTCGACAGCCTGGAGCCCCTCCAGACCCAGGGTCATTTTCCCATTCATTCCCTGTTTCCGAGCCCACAAGGCCACGGCTTCAATGAGGGGCGCCACATCCAGCGTGGAGTAAGTGCGACGAAAGGCCTCTACCTCCAACTGGGCGGCGCGGACAGCCTTCGGATCCCCCTTGTCGAGCGCCTCCATCAGGTGCTGGACGCGATGGCTAAGGGCGATGGCGGGAAGAGACTCGACTGGAGCAGGAGCAATTAAAACTGGAGCCTTGTCGGCTGGAACAGGAATCTTGGCCGGGGCTGCCGTAGCAACCAGAGCTGCGGCGACGACCAGGAAAGTGATTCGGAAGACCTGCAGGCATTCCATGCGGATCCTCTTCACGCCTGTCCCTTCGATGCCCCAGGCGAATCCACGGCCGGTTGGAGGTCCATCACTCGCATGCGCAACTGATAGAGGATCTCGTCAAGTTGGGCCGTCTCCGCCTCCGTCCGCGACCCTTCGGTCTTCTCTTTGAGCACACTGAGGAGGTCCACATAGAACCTCGCCACTACGGGATTCGCAGGAGGTACCTCCTTCACCATCGGATGCGGCACACCCATGGACAGCAATGCCTGTTCAGTCAGGAGGTGCATCAAGGCCGTCAAGGATGCTTCCGGCACCGCTGGATTCATGGGCTACCTCAAACACTTTCAGAACTTGTCTGCCGGGAAGCCTACCACAGGCTGAATCTCCCTGCATCCGGCCCGGATTCACAGCCCTTTCAGTGATGAAGATTCATGATGAGGCCTCCTTTTGACGAAAAGCACTCGGCGCTGGACCAGCACTGTGGAACGATGAATGGGTTTGGAGGAAGACCCATGCGACGCCTCATTCTCGCCCTTACAATCCCCGCTGCCTGCCTGTCCATCCACGCAGAATCCACCGGCCGCATCAGCGGGAAGGTCCTCGACAAGGCCGGCAAGGCAATCCCCGGCGCCAAGGTCAACCTCAAGCGGATGGACATGAACTGGAGTAAGGATATCTTCCCGGATAAGAACGGGAATTTCCTCCAGGTCGGGTTGGAGCCAAAGGAGTTCATCCTGACGGTCAAGGCAGAAGGCTACATCGAATACACGGAGCAACCCGTCAAGATCCCCCTGGCAGATGTCCTCGTTCGGAACATCACTCTTCTGACACAGACCGAGACACGTACCCAGATCGTGGTCACGGGTCCCAAGGGCACACCGGATGATCCGGGCGTCGTCCTGGACCTGGAGGGGCGCGACGCATTCAACCAGGCCATCCCACTCTACAACGAGGGCAAGTTCGACGAAGCCCTCCCCCAGGTCGAGAAAGCCTATAAGACCCTCACCGAAGCCGAGGGCAAACTGAAGGACGAACAGGCCAAGGCCGACTTGGCTCCTGAACTGCAGAAGATCGAGCGGGTGCTGGGCATTTGCATCGCGCGGGCCGGCGCCAAAAAGGAGGAAGCAGAACCCTTCCTCCTCAAGGCTCTAGAACGGAACCCCAAGGATGAAGCGGTCATCTTCGGCCTCATTGAAACCAGCAAGGCCAAGTCCGACAAAATCGCTGAACAGAAGTACCGCGACATGCTCGAGACGCTCCATGGACCGAATCCGGACGTGGCCTACAACAAGGGCGTGGAGGCCTTCAACGCCGGCAATTCCAAGGAGGCCAAGGCCCACTGGCTGAGGACCCTCGAAATTGCCCCGACCTACGCCGAAGCGCATTACATGCTGGCCATGGTCGATTTTAGTGATAACAACCTCAGGGGCACCAAGCAGCATCTCCAGAAGTACCTGGAACTGGCACCCAACGGGAAGAACGCTGGCACAGCCAAGGAGATGCTGAGGGATCCCGCCCTCAAGAACATCAAATAGACAGGCGCTCCAAAAAGTGAGGGCCCCGGCGGGGCCCTCACTTTTTGGAGATAGCAATGGATCAAGTCAATTCGAGGCTGATGGGGCAGTGGTCTGAGCCCAATACGTCGGCGTGGATGCTCGCATCCTTCACCCGATCCATCAATTGGCAGCTAGCCAGGAAGAGGTCGATCCTCCAACCCACATTCCGCTCCCGGGCACCGCCTCGGGCGGTCCACCAGGTATAGAGGCCAGGCACATCGGGGTTCCGCTCGCGCAGCACGTCGGCCAACCCCGCGGCCAGATAGAGCTTGAAGTCCTCCCGCTCCTCGGGCGTGAAACCTGGATTCTTGGTGTTGTCCTTGGGACGGGCCAGGTCGATCTCCTCGGGGGCCACGTTCATGTCGCCCGTGAGGATCACCTGGTCCCCTTCCTTGTGGTGCTTCGCCACAATGGTTGCCAGATCCCTGGCGAATTGGCGCTTGAAGGGCAGGCGCACCAGCCCCTGGGAGGCATTCGGAAAGTAGCCTCCAATGAAGACGAGATGGTCCTTCCGTGAAATCGACATCCGCCCTTCGGCGTCGTAGCCAGCAATACCCAGTCCCTTGGCATGGCTCCATCCCAGTTCCTTCTTCGAAAGCGTCGCCGAACCGGCATAGCCTTTCTTGCTGGTGGCGGGGAACCAGCAGACATCGTAGGCACTCTCGAGTTGGTGGCGGACATCGAGATCCACCTCCTCCCACTCACAGCGGATTTCCTGGAGGTTGAGCACATCCGGCTCGGCCTCCTCCAGCCAGTCCATGAAACCCTTCTTCAGGACCGACCGGAAGCCGTTCACGTTCCAGCTGTAGAAGCGCATGGGCCCTCCATTACAGGGCGGCGTAGGCCGCCGGGTCGAAGCCGATGATCACACCTTTGGGATGCACGAGGATGGACCGCTTGAGCAGGTTGTTGTCCTGCACCATCAGCTCGATGGCTTCCGCCTTGGTGAGCCTTCGATCCTTCAGGCCGAGTTCCCTATACTTGGGGCTCTTGGTGCCCAGCATGGGTGTGGGGTCCGCCGGCAACAGGCGCTGCAGTTCTGCAGCTTCCAGGGGTTTTTTGGAGTAGTCCCGGATCTCCACGTCGAGGCCCAGCTCCCCAAGTTTCGCCTTGGCGTTGCAGCAGGTGGTGCAGCTCGACTTCATCCAGAGAACAGGTTTCATGGGGGGAGTCATCTTCACAGCTCCTCCACGAATCGGTCCAGCAGTCGATCCGTGCGCCAGCGCAGCAGGCCGAAGAACAGGATTCCCGCCCAGCCCTTCATGCGGCCCTCCAGGCGGAGATGCGCCCCCTTTTCATGGGAGGCGAGGATCAACGCTCCGGATTCCTCGGCCCCCGCCACGGTGCGGCACCAGCGCAGGACCACTTGATCGGCCATCTCCTCCGGAGTCGCCCAGGCACCTAGTGACCTCAGGCTCCTGAAGGAGGAAGGTGGCTCGCTCCGGATCCGCCCGACGATGTGATCGAAGGGCGCATCCGTGAGGAGCTCGGCCTCGAAGCTGAAGACGGGTCGTTTCACTTCACCAGGAACCCGGGCTGGGCGTCGTCCTGGGGCGCCACCAGGTAGGGCTTGCTGGCATTGTCGCTGGCCGCCAGCAGCATGCCGTGACTTTCGATGCCCATGAGCTTGCGGGGCGCCAGGTTCGCCACCACCACCACCAGGCGGTTGAGTAGATCGGCGGGCTCGTAGGCCTTGCCGATGCCACCCACGATGGTTCGCTGTTCGAGGCCGATGTCCACCTTCATCTTAATGAGCTTGTCGCTCTTGGGCACACGCTCGGCTGCCAGGATCTTCCCAACGCGCAGATCCACCTTAAAGAAGGTGTCGGCGTCCACGGTCTCTCGGATTTCTGGTACGTCTAGACTCGGTTTGGTCTCCACGGGCGTTGCCTCAGCCTCTATTTCGTTCAATTCCTTCTCCTTGTCAATGCGCTGGAAGAGCGGCTTGGGATCGCCGATGGGGCCGATGGCGGGGCCATCCAGGGCAAAGCCATGGAAGGTGGTTTCCGCGACCTTGGTGGCGTGGCCGAGGGATTCCCACAGGGTCTGCGCCAGTTCGGGCATCACGGGTGCCACCAGCAGGGCCGTGGCGCGCAAGGCCCGGTAGAGGTTGGCCAGCACGGCATCCAGCTTGGGATCGTTGGCGGGGTCCTTGGCCAGCTTCCAGGGCTCGGCCTTGACGATGTAGCCGTCCAGGGTCCGCAAGTAGGTCCACAGCGCGTCCAGGGCCGCATGGAAATCATTGCCGCGGGCCTTCTCGAGGTAGTCCGGGAAGACCGCCAGCAGCTGGTCGGCCATGTCCCGGTCCATGGCATCCATGACCGTGGGCATGGGCACTACACCGCCGCGGTAGCGCTGGATCATGCTGAGGGTACGGGAAGCCAGATTGCCGAGGCCATTGGCCAAGTCAGCATTGAGTCGGTCCATGAATCCCTCGAAGCTGAAGCCGCGATCGTGCCCTACTTGCATCTCGCGCATGAAGAAGAAGCGCAGGGCATCGTTGCCGAAACGCAGGAGCGTGTCCGGGCGCACGACGTTGCCCCTGCTCTTGGACATCTTGTCCTCACCCATGAGCCACCAGCCGTGGGCCAGGATGGTGGTGGGCTGGAACATGCCCGCGGCCATGAGGAAGGCGGGCCAGTAGACTGCGTGGAAGCGAAGGATGTCCTTGCCGACGAGCTGCAGGTCCGGCGGCCAGCTGTTGGCGGGGCAGCCCGTGAGGTAGTTGAGCAGGGCGTCGAACCAGACGTAGATGACATGCTTCTCGTCGCCTGGCACCGGAATGCCCCAGCTGATGCTGGTGCGGCTGATGGAGAGATCCTGCAGGCCGCCTTCCACAAACCGCTTCACCTCGTTGAAACGGAAGTCCGGCTGCACGAACTCGGGATGCTCCTCGTAGAGCTTGAGCAGGCGATCTTGGTAGGCGCTGAGACGGAAGAAGTAGGTCTCCTCCTCCAGCTCCACAAGTTGGTGCGCGAGGCCCTGGGCCTGCAGCTCCTTGGCCTGCAGCTCGGTGACGTAGGCCTCGTCGCTGACGGAATAGAGCCCCTTGTAGGTGGACTTGTAGATGTCGCCCTTGTCCAGCAGACGCTTGAAGAGGCGCTGAACCTGCGCCTTGTGATCCTCGTCCGTGGTCCGGATGAACCGGAAGTGGGTCATGCCCATGCGCTTCCAGAGCTCTGTGTAGTTGGCCACCACCTCGTCCGCCAACTGCTTCGGCGTGATGCCCCGGGCCGCCGCGGCCTTCTCCACCTTCTGGCCGTGCTCATCCGTGCCAGTGAGGAAGAACACCTGCTCGCCGCGCATGCGATGGAACCGGGCGATCACATCCGCCAGCACCGTCGTATAGGTGTGGCCGATGTGGGGCCGGTCGTTGACATAGTAGATGGGCGTGGTGAGGTAGAAGGGCTTGGACACGGCAACTCCGAGCCTTCCAGTCTACAGGTCCCAGGCCCTCTCCGCGACGCCTCCCCAGAGCTCATAACAAAACCCGACAATGCCGCGATGAAGCCAGCCGGGATGCACCGCAAGGAAGGGCCCGCAGGGCAAAGTGGTTCGTTGTTCAAGGGACCTGACGCCGCGGGGCGCCCGGCTGGCTTCATCCCTCCGGGCGAGAGGTGGCGGGCATCGCGATGCTTCGTCACGCTCGTCGCGCGTAGTACCCGCTACGCTTTGACTCGCGTTCCTCGCCTCGCTCGCCCGGCACCCCTCGCGCGGCGACGTGGGGTTTTGTTATGAGCTCTTAGCGGCCCCGGCGCTTCCAGCAGGTGGCCAGATGGTCATCCACCATGCCCACCGCCTGCATGTAGGCATACACGATGGTCGGACCCACGAACCGGAAGCCCCGTTTCTTGAGGGCCTTGCTGAGGGCCTCGGCCTCCGGTGTCACGGCGGGCACCTCGGCCAGGGTGCTCGGATGGTTCACCTTCGGACCGCAGCCCACGAAGGGCCAGAGGAAGGCATCAAAGCTGCCGAACTCGCGCTGGACCTCCAGGAAGGCCCGGGCGTTGTCCCGGGCAGACCACACCTTCAAGCGGTTGCGGACGATGCCTTCATCCAGGAGGAGCCCTTCCAGGTCCGCGTCTGACAGCCGTGCCACCTGGTCGGGTTGGAAGTTCCGGAAGGCCTGGCGATAGGCTGCCCGTTTCCGCAGGATCGTGAGCCAGCTCAGCCCCGCCTGGGCGCCCTCCAGCACCAGCATCTCGAAGAGGTGCCGGTCATTGTGCGCCGGGACGCCCCACTCCTCATCGTGGTAGGCGATGTACAGGGGGTCCGTGCCGGACCACCCGCAGCGGGGTCTCTCGTGTTGAGTGAGACGATCCATGGAATCCCCCTCTTTGCCCAGCGCGGAATCGGGCGACCGTGGCCGCCCGATTCCGCGCTGGACGAAGGGTCTATTACGCCTCCACCACCGTCGCCTTGACGATCCGGTCGTTGGCCTTGATGGACTTGACTACCTGGATGTCGGCGTCCGAGGCGCACTGGCCGAAGACCGTGTGCACGCCGTCGAGGTGGCTGGGGGCGCTGCCGTTGCAGATGAAGAACTGGCTGCCGCCGGTGTCCTTGCCCGCGTGGGCCATGGAAAGGGCGCCCAGCTTGTGCTTGTGGGGATTGCCGGCCGTTTCGCACTTGATCTTCCAGCCGGGTCCCCCGGTGCCGGGCATGCCCGAGGCGCCGACCTTGGTGTTGGGGCAACCGCCCTGGATGACGAAGTCGGGGATGACCCGGTGGAAGGCAAGACCGTCATAGAAGCCGGCTTCGATGAGCTTCACGAAGTTCGCCACGGTGCCCGGCGCCTCCTTCGGGAAGAGTTCCAGGTTGATGTCGCCCTTGTCGGTCTGGAAGAGCACGCGGGTCATGGTTCACCTCTCTAGGGGTCAAACCATCAGAATAGGATCCAGAGCCCCTGGAGTCAGCATGAACTTCCTGCGCGTCCTTCCCCACCTCGTCCTGTGTGTGGCCATGAGCGCCCAGATCATCGACTTGAAGCCCAAGGGCGGTGGCAATCTGAAGATCGGCGGCGTCTCCTACCGGTTCGAGCTGACCGGCCTCATGTCAGCCCCTCCGAAGGGTGGTCTTCCTGGGGCGATAAGGCTGGAAGGCAACCTGGTTCCGGATGCCGGGCATCCCTTCCACATGGTCCTGACGGTGCTCAAGAGCGGATCTCTGTACCTGATGCACATGGAGCGAAACCTGCCCAATGCCTACCCTGACAATTGGGCCGCCACACCCAAGACCCGCATCCATGCCCTCAAACTGGAGGATCGTCCCGGGGGACGCGTCGAGCTCCGCTGCGAGGGTCCTGTCACAGGCATCATCGCCCAACGCCCCCAGGACGCGACCTGGTCCGGCACCATCTGGGCGACCTTTCCGGGTGGTTGAAAAAACTGTCCGGGGTCCCCGACCTGGATGACCGCACACTCCTGATGTTGCGACCGAATGGAGTCCCCGAACCCGACCACCGAGACAAACACGGCTTTTCATCTGATCATGTGAACGATGGACACTTCAGAACTCGACCAGAATCAACCTCCAAGTGTTCCGGCTTTGCCTCCACCGGAGGACCCGTACCCCGTGCGTCCCGCGGCTTTTCCCCCATCGACCGGCTCTGCCTTTGGTCAGTCCAGAGAGCTCCTGGACATGATCCGGTTCGAGCACACGGTGTTCGCCCTGCCCTTTGCGCTTTTGGGAGCCTTGTCGGCGGCGCAGGGCCTTCCTCCTTGGCGCACTTCGCTCTGGATACTCGCAGCCATGGTGGGCGCCCGCACGGCGGCCATGACCTTCAACCGGCTGGTGGACGTGGATGTGGATGCGGAGAATCCCCGAACGGCCTCGCGGGCCCTGCCATCCGGTCGGGTCTCAAGGGTGGGAGCCATGCTCTTCATGGGCGCCGGCATCGTCCTGTTCGGCCTGGCCGCCGGTGCCCTCGGCCCGCTCACCTGGGCTCTCTCACCTTTGGCGTTGATCATCATTCTGGGTTATTCACTCTGCAAACGTTTCACGGCCTGGGCCCATGTGGTGCTGGGCTTGTCCCTTGCCGGCGCTCCGCTGGGCGCATGGATCGCCGTCTCGGGACGCATCGAGGCGCCGGCCCTGTGGCTGTCCGGCGGCGTGCTGGCCTGGACCGCCGGCTTCGACATCCTCTACTCCCTGCAGGACGAGGCCTTTGACCGCTCCTGGGGGCTCCATTCTCTCCCGTCGAAACTGGGCACTATCCGGGCCCTGATGCTATCCCGCTGTCTTCATGCCCTGGCGCTTCTGTGCTGGGGGATGTTCAACCAGAGTGTGGGGGGCCACTTCTGGTCCTGGGCCGGATGGGTCGCTGTGGCGGTCATGCTCATCCGGGAACAATGGCTGGTGCGCAAGGGGGACCTGTCCCGGATCGACCAGGCTTTCTTCACCCTGAACAGCCTCATTGGACTCGTCTTTTTCTTGGGTCATGCCTTGGAATACTGGCTGGTGAGATCGCTGCTGGCTGGTCTATAGGTCAGGGTTGTAATAAGCCGGTTCGCCTGCATGGCCCTTCCCAGGTATGCTGGGGGGCCATGTCCACCCATCAACCTGAACGCCGCCTCGCCGTGCGCTCCAGTCGTCCCGAATCTGGGCGTTGGCTCACGGTGATGGTCGTCTTCAGCCATCGCACCTTCCGTTGGTCGCTTACGCGGCGGCTGATGTTGTGGGTGCTGGGTAGCGTGGTGGGATTCGGGGTCCTTGCCATGATCGGATCGGGTTACGGCTTCTGGGCGACCAAGAAGATCATGAGCTTCAGCTACCTCCAGAAGGAAACTCAGGAGCAGCAGGAGCAACTGCGTTCGTCCCTGAATCAGGCACAGACCTTGGAAAATGAAGTGGCCACACTGCGGCAGCAGCAAACAGAGCTTCTGAAACTGTTGGATCCCAAGGCTCCCGCTGGATCCCCCCTGCCCGCCCTGCCGAAATCATCGAAACCGGCCCCCAACAAGTCGGGCGCCAATGCCCTCCCTCCTGGGACCCAGGAACGTCTTTCCCGCTTGCGCCAGGATCTCGACGCCAGTGCCCAACAGGCCGCGGCGGTCAAGGCGCGGATGGAGCCCGTGATCCGGGCCTGGAGTCACACCCCTTCCATCCCGCCCACGGCCGGGTATCTCAGTTCCGGCTTCGGCATAAGGGTCAACCCATTCTCAAGATCCAACGAATCCGGCGATGGTCTTCTCGGATATCACACCGGCCTCGACATCTCCAATTCGCTGGATACCCCCATCCAGGCCACAGCCGATGGCGAAGTCGTGGAAGCGGGATGGATGGACCGGTATGGATGGGGCATCCGGATCCGGCACACCGAGGATCTGGAGACCTTGTACGCCCACCTGGATCGCCTGGACGTGAAAGTCGGCCAGAAGGTGTCGCGGGGGGATATCCTGGGATTCATGGGGCGCTCGGGAAATGCCACGGGTGTCCACCTCCACTATGAGGTCCGCCTGAAAGGGAAGCCTGTTAATCCCCAGCCCTACCTCCGGCTCCAGCGCCAATGGTTGAGCGCCCTCAGCAGGCCATCATGAATCAAGGAGATACCTGTGGCCGTCTTCCGCACCAAATCCAAGCCTGAATCCGCCCCAGCCATCCACTCCCTGCTCGGCAAGGATGTGTTGTTCAAGGGTGAAATCCACACGAACAGCCACAGCTTCCGCGTGGAGGGCACTGTGGAAGGCACCATCCATTCCACGGGAGAAGTCTCCATCGCCCCCGGGGGCCTGGTGAAGGGAACCATCCTGGCCAAGCACCTGGTCGTCACCGGCCGGGCCGAGGGCATCATGAAGATCTCAGACTGCCTGGAGATCCACGGCACCGGCTATGTGGAGGGTGATGTGGAAGTCGGGTCCCTGGTGGTAGATGAAGGCGGCATCCTTCAGGGGGTTTGTGTCCGCCGGGACCAGACCGCAACTGACGCTGTCAACGTCGTGGCCAAGGGCGGGACCCTGCCCGGCAACCGACTTCCGGATTCCGACCCCAAAAAGGCTGACACCAAACGCTGACCCACCGGAACTACCGGAACAGGGGTCCGGGATCCGATTTCACCCCCAGATAGGCATACGCCGCATCGGTGGCCTTCCGGCCCTGGGGCGTTCGATCGAGGAAACCGACCTGCATGAGGTAGGGTTCCACCAGATCCTCCAGCGCACCTTCGTCTTCTCCCAGCGCCGCAGCCAGGGTCCGCAGGCCGACCGGTCCGCCGCGATGCTTGTGGCAGATGGCCTGGAGGTACTCCCGATCCAGGGCGTCCAATCCCAGATCGTCCACCTCGTGGAGTTTCAAGCAAGCGTCGGCAGAGGCTTCGGTAATGGTGCCGTCCCCCTTCACCTCCGCATAATCCCTGCAACGCCGCAACAGGCGGTTGCAGATGCGCGGTGTGCCGCGGCTGCGACGGGCGATCGCTTCGGAGCCTTCCCGAGCCAGGTGGATGCCGAGGAGGTCTGCCGAGCGGTTCGCGATGATGGCCAACTCCGCGCGGGTGTAGAACTCCAGGCGGTGGACCAGGCCGAACCGGTCGTGAAGGGGCTTGGAGATCAGCCCAGCCCGGGTGGTAGCGCCGACCAGGGTGAATGGACGGAGATCAACTTTCAGGGTCTGGGCGCTGGGTCCCTGGCCAATGAGGATGTCCAGCTTCCGATCCTCCATGGCCGAATAGAGCAGTTCCTCGATGGGTGCGGACAGGCGGTGGATCTCGTCGATGAAGAGGAACTCCCCTGCCTCGAGATTGGTGAGGATGGCGGCCAGATCGCCCTTCTTTTCCAGCGCCGGCGCCTGGATGACCTTGCATGGAGCGCCCATCTCGTTGGCCAGGACGTGGGCCAGAGTGGTCTTGCCGAGGCCCGGGGGGCCGAAAAGCAGCACGTGATCCATGACCTCTCCCCTTCGGGAGGCGGCCTGGAGGGCGATCTCTAACCGCGCCTTCACCTTTTCCTGCCCGATATATTCCTGGAGCCGCTGGGGCCTCAGCGAGTATTCAACGGGGTCCTCATGACCAGCAGTGGGATCGAGGTCGGGGTGTCGGTGCATGACTCTTATTCCCTCACGGGACTTCCACTTGTGTCCAGCCGTTGGCCGGATAATCTTGGGGCACGCAGTCTAACCCCTCTTTCCCTCCTCTGAAGCCCGGGAGATGTAGTGGCCCAGCGCTACCAGCTCCTGATCCGCGATCGCCATGGATTTGAACGCTCCGTGCCGCTAACCAAGTCTGTCACCATCGGGCGGCAGAGCCTCTGCGATGTGGTGCTTTCGGACAACATGATCAGCCGGAACCATCTCCGTCTGGAACTGCGCGATGACATCTGGTGGGCCGAGGATCTCCAGACGACCCATGGAAGTTTCTACAAAGACCAGCAGCTTGGCCGCGTGGCCTGGGAGCCCGGCACACCCCTCCGGCTGGCGGATGGCGCCTACACCCTAACCTTGCTGAGGCTGGATCGGACCAGCTCCGAACTCCACCTCCAGGCCATTCTCGAGACGGCCCAGCTTCTCGCAGAAGAGGTGGATCTCGAGGACCTGCTCGAGCAGGCCCTGGACAAGCTGCTTTCCATCTCGGGCACCGATCGCGGATTCCTGATGCTCCTGGAGGACGGCGAACTCAGGCCCCGCGTCCAACGCAACCTGGGCCAGGAACTTGAGGGCAGCATCCAGCTCTCCCTATCCAGCGTGCGCAAGGTGTTCGAAACGGGAGATCCAGTCTGGATCCTGAACGTCGCCGACGAGCACCACCTCCTGAGGCAACAATCCATCCACCGGCTCGAGCTTAAAACCATCCTCTGCCTCCCTCTGCTCCTCCAGGGCCACCGCCTCGGTGTGGTCTACCTCGACAGCCGCAGGCCAATCACCGAGCCGCTCGACCGTGAGACCTTTGAGGCCATCGTCGCCCTCTGCGCCATCTCCATCGAACGGACTCGGCTCTCCGAAGAAAACCTGCGCAGCCAAGTGCTCGCCACGGTGGGACAGGTAGCCAGCTCCATCGTCCATGATTTCAAAAACGGCCTGTTTGTCTTGCGAGGCCACGCGGATCTATTGGAGCTGTCCACCGAGGATCCGAAAATCCGGCATCACTGCCGAAAGATCCTGGAGTGCGTGGACCGCCTGACTCATCTGAGTCAGGATGTCCTCGACTTCGCGAAAGTACGCGAGCCTGTCCGGGAGACGGTAGATCTTCGGGCCTTTCTCGACGCCATTCTTGAGCCCATGGTCCCGCACGCCGCCGAGCTTGGCGTCCAACTCCGGGCAGAGGGCCAGACTTGCCTGGTCAAGCTCGATCCCGGCCAGTTCACACGCGTCATGGAAAACATCCTGACCAATGCCCTCGAAGCCACCGTGGACATGAATGGGGAGATCCTCATCTCCTGGGCCCAGTTGAACGGGGACATCCAGATCCGCGTGAAGGACCGGGGCCGCGGCATCCCCAAGAAGGTGATGAAACGGATCTTCGAACCCTTCTTCAGCTACGGGAAGAAGATGGGAACTGGGCTTGGCATGGCCACTGTGAAGAAGATTGTCGAGGAGCACGGGGGTACCCTGGAGTTCATCAGCCAGGTCGGCAGTGGCACTGAGGTCATCATCACCTTGCCCGAGCACCCCATCACCGGAACCATCAAGATCTCGGATGAGTCCACCGGCAACCACCAGGTGCTCGGGTGACCGCGATCCGGGTCGGACAGGGGTTTGACGTCCACCGGTTCGCCGCTCCCGAAGATCACCGTCCCCTCGTTCTCATGGGCTGTGAGATTCCGCATGACCGCGGTCTTGCAGGTCATAGCGATGCCGATGTAATGCTCCATGCCCTCATGGACGCCCTGCTGGGCGCCGCAGGACTCGGTGACATTGGCCAGCACTTCCCGGATACCGATCCGGCCTACGAAGGCGCAGATTCGGCCCGGCTGCTGGAACAAGTGGTGGGTGATCTAGCGGAACGGGGCTGGCAGGTGGTGAACGCGGATGTATGCCTCATCGGCGAACGACCCAAGATCGGGCCCCACCGGCACCGGATGCGGGAGCACGTGGCCCCGATGCTCGGCCTTTCCCCCGACGCCCTTAACGTGAAGGCCACGACCACCGAGAAACTCGGTTTCACGGGTCGAGGTGAGGGCCTTGCTGCCCAGGCGGTGGTCCTGATCCAGCGCGCCTGAGACCTCCGCTGTCTTCATCGCATATGATGGAGGTTCCGGAGGGTTCATGAAGCTCTACCCCGTTCTTCCCGCCATGGTGATCCTGGTTGCCACGACCTTCCATGGATGCAAGAAGGTGCCGCTGACACCCAGCCACCCCATACCTGCGGGCGAGGTGGTCTTCAGGTTCACCAGCGCCGTGCAGGGGCCTGTAGAGCTCACGGTGGACGGCACCCGCATTCCCGTCCAGCCGTTGCCGAAGGGCGCCATCAGCCTCCAGGTGAAGGGGCTTGCCCCCGGCAAGCACCGGTTCTTCCTGACCAGCCAGCGGGAGACCTTCAGTCCAGACATGGGTGAGCTGGACCTGTCTACCGACAAGGGCATCTACCAGGTCACGCTCACTCAGCACCTGGATTCAGTGCTCTACGGCAAGCCGGATCCACTTCCTGCGGCAGAGGGGCTTCGCGGTGTGACCGCAGTCCTAGCCAGATAGCCATGCTGGTTGTGGCCCGGGCCCATCGGCGGGACCACATCCTGGGTGGCGGTGGAACCCTCATGGCCCAGTGCCTTGAGGCGGGGCTTCCGGTGGCTTCGGCCTGCTCGGGACGCGGAGCTTGCGGAAAGTGCGTCATCACGGTGCTGTATGGCGCAGAAGTTCTCGGGTCGCCAACATCCCACGAGGCCGAGGTCCTTGCGAAGAATGGCGCCGGCCCGAATCAGCGGCTCAGCTGCCAGTGTGAGCCAGCGGGCACAGTGGAACTTCTCGTCACCACGGGCTATTGGTGAGACGCGGCGCCTGGTTTGCCCTTGGCCTGGCGCCAATTCTGGGCCTTGGTGGTTTCATCGGATGGAAAACCCGGTCCGTGGCTCGGGAATTGATCGATCCACCCTTTTACCGGCCTCAACCCTTGGCGCGGGTGGAGGCTACCTACCGGGAACTGGCGGAGGGCCAGGACGGGGATCCTGGAGGGTCCTGGTCCAGCGAGGAGGTCGGAGGACTCCAGCTCTGGCGGTTTACCCGCAGGACGGCCTCCCCGGGCGTGGTGCTCCTGCTCCATGGGTTCGGCGATGATCGCTGGGGCACCAGCCCGGCCCTCAAGTGGTTCCCGAATCTGGATGCGGCCATCTTCACTTACCGGCGGCGGGACGATGCCATGCGGCAAGGGGGGACCATTCCAGCCGTGACCTTCGGGGTCGAGGAATCCCGGGATGTCGTCCGGATCGTGCATCACCTGGAGGACAGGGGCGTCCCGCGCCGGCGGATCGTCCTGCTGGGCAGAAGCCTCGGCGCTTCCGTAGGACTGCTGGCTCTCGCCGATCTTGAGCGCGAGGGGAAAGGTCCCATGGCAGGCATCATTTGGGAGGGTGCACCGGCCAGCAGCCGCAGCTTCGCCGAGAGGCTGGTACGGGGCCCCCAGGACCGTTGGTGGCATGTCCTCGCGCCCCCCATTGGAACCATGGCGGCCTCCCTAGCCGGTCGGATGGGCGGGTATGCGCCTCAGGAAACAGATCTTCTCCACCGGGTGGGCGATTTCAAGCTGGCGACGCCAAGTCTCTGCTTTCTGGCCACCCAGGACCGCCTCGCGCCCCCTGATGTCCAGAGGTCCATCGCGGCGCGATTCCAGAACGGCCGGATGATCGAGGTGGCCACGTGGCACCTTCACTGCGCGGACGCGCTTGGGTCCGACTACACCCGGGCCATCCGGGCAGCCGTGAACGACTGGTTCCAGGACACGGGAGGGCGCCCCAGGGGGCCCCATCCTATCCCCTGATGAGGACTAATCGTCTTCGTTGGCGGCGACGGTGGCGCGGAGCAGCTTGGGGGTGATGCGCTCGACGATGGGCTCGAATACCTTGTTCACCAGTTCCTCGTCGAACTGGATCTCAGTCCCAGTGCCCGCCACCTTCACGCTGGTGTCGTCCAGCTTGTCCTCGTCCTTCCAGGCCCCGAGGATCTCGCCGGTCTCCACCTCGATCAGTCGGATGTCCAGCCGACCAGTGAAAGACGCCTTCTTCACGTTGACGCTCCCAGCCACCGCGCCAGCCATGCCATTGCCCGTCACCTTGCCCACCAGGGCGCCCACACCCCATCCGGAACTGAAGCCCGCCTCCTTGTAGGCGAACCGGGTGACCTTGCCCGTCATCACATATTTCACGCCCAGCAGCTTCCCGATCCGCTGGACAGTGGCTGTATCCACTTCTCCGCTCTGCTGGAAATTCAACTCCTCGCGGATCTCCTGGAGCCGTTCCCGCTCGATGACCCGGATCTTGTGCTTGCCCTTCTCGACGATTTCCGTCGTGAAGAGATCCCTCAACTGATTGGAGATGGTGCCCATCTGGTTGCCCCAGCCACCGTAGCGCCAGCCGTGCCAGGCATCGGGGGCCGCCTTGAAATCAAGGATGGCGATGCGGGGGAGCTTGGCCTTGTCCTCTTTGGAGAGTTTCTTCTGGGCCAGGGCCGGAGCCGTGAGGGCGAAGACCGCCAGGAGAGTGATGAGCAACTTGCGAAGGCGCATGGGAACTCCTCGAGGCGATGGTGAGGGATTCAGTCGTCGATGAGTTTGCTGCGAAGTTCCTTGCCCAGCTTGAAGTAAACCACCCGCTTGGGTGGGACCTGGATGCTCTCTCCACTGCGTGGGTTCCGTCCCTGCCGGGCGCGGCGGTCGCGCAGGCGGAAGCTGCCGAAGCCCCGCAATTCGACACCTTCGCCAGTCTTGAGGGATTCGATGATGCTCTCCAGGAAGGTGTTCACGAGAACATCTGCATCTTTCTTCCCTAGTTCGAGGCGCTCCATCAAGTATCGGGAGAGATCGGCCTTGGTGAGGGTCTCCATCGCTTCCATGGGAACTCCGAGTGAGGTGGTGGCTTAGGTGGCAAGAGGGTAGTCCTCAATAAATCCCTATCCATGCCTCCCGGTCAAGAGGGACATCTTCATCTATTTGAAAAAAAGGGGGCCAAAGCCCCCTTTTTGAACCGGACCGACAGATCCATCAATCCATGAGCCATTCGAGGAGGAACCGGGGACCTTCGCCACTCGCCCCGTGAGTTCGGTAGTCCCGCTCCTTGCCGGACCAGCTTCCTGAGAGGTCCACATGAGCCCAGGAAGCCTGGCCCACGAACTCCCGAAGGAACAAACCGGCGGTAATGGTTCCCCCCCAGCGGATCCCCGTGATGTTCTTCAAGTCGGCCAGGGGGCTCTTGAGCAGGTCGCTGTACTCCTCGACCAGAGGCAGCTGCCAGAGATACTCTCCCACGGCGCCTCCGGCGTCCATGAGCCGGTCCAGCAGTTTCTGGTCCGTGCCCATCACCGCTGAAACCCCATCGCCCATGGCGATGAGAGCGGCCCCTGTGAGGGTAGCCAAGTCCACCACATGGTCGGCATTGAGTTCGCCGGCGAGATGGAGCAGATCGGCCAGCACCAGTCGACCTTCGGCATCCGTGTTGAGCACCTCGATGGTCTTTCCACTGCGGCTGCGAAGCACATCGCCGGGCTTGTAGCTCGATCCCGACGGCATGTTCTCCACTAGGCCTATCAGGCCAGTGACCTGAACCGGCACTTCCAGCTGTGCGCAGGCCACGAGGGTTGCAAGCACGATGGCTGCGCCAGTCATGTCGTCCTTCATGGTTTCCATGCCGGAGGCGTCCTTGAGCGAGAGTCCACCCGAATCAAAACAGACTCCCTTGCCCACCAGAACCACGTGTTTCTTAGGCTTCTCCTTCGGCTTGTATTCAAGCTTGACCACCCGGGGAGGCCTGACACTGCCCTGCCCCACGGCGAGCACCGAGCGGAACCCGCCCTTTTCGAGGGCCGGCACATCCAGAACCTCACAGTGAATCTTGTATTGCTTCGCCAGCTTCACAGCCGTTTCGGCGAAGACTTCGGGATAGAGGTCCCCGGCGGGCGTATTGGCAAGGTCCCGGACGCGGTGACAGGCGGCCACACCAGCCTCCAACGCGGGTAATTTGCGCCTGGCCTTCCGGGTGTCGTCGCCGTTGGTGAATATTTCGATGGACGAGAATTGCTTGGGTTCAGGCTTTTCCCCCTTGAACGCGACGAAATCATAATTGGCGAGCAGGGCTCCCTCGGTCAATGCCACCTGCACCGCGTCATGATCCAGCGTGGAGGTCGAGGGAGAGAGGATGCCGATCCTTTTCCACTTCTTCTTGAGGCAGAATCGCCCTGCAGATCCCACAGCCTTGCGGATCTTGTTGAGGGTGACCTTTTCCTCATCGCCGAGGCCCACCAGCACCATCCACCGGCTCTCCTTCACGCCATTGGGATGGTGAAGCGGAACAAGTTCAAGATAGTCCGCCTTGAAATCCTCCTCATCCATCACCTGGCGAGCGACCTTGCTGATGGCAAGTGGCAGTCGGTGGCGTTCGCGTCCAGAAAACACAGGAACGATTAAGGCATCCCCTGCGAAATCCTTACCGGACTGGGAGCTGATATCCACTGAAGGCATGGGAGTTCCTCCTTGCCAAAGAGACTAGGGCTATTCGGCAAAAAAGAAAAGATCGTTTTTTGTTCATTATTTGCTACCAATATGCATTTTGTTAGTGTCTAATTTTTCGACACTAGACCTAAAAATAGGCCGTGAAATCGCAGGATTGACGTCTGAAACCCAAGCACACGTCCACTGAGAGATGGCCCTTCAGGGGATGTGGCACACATGCATGTCAGATCTGTTGCTCCGTTGGGGGCGCTCTGTGCCACTAAAGGATACAGATCGTAAATCATGTACAGCATGGTCCGGGGGACCGGCATAGCTTCGGATCGAGATTGACCCCCGGACCAGCCTCTCGAGGTACTGGATACTCCTGGGCCGTCAAGCCGCACTGGCTCGTTTCAGGAGTTGCTCGAACTGCTCGAAGAGGTGGGCCCGTGGCCCCTTGGGCTGACGCTTCAGCACCATCCCGGCCTGCTCCGGGGTGCGTCCGCCCTTGGCCTGGTTGCATGTCAAGCAACAACCGACCAGGTTCTGCCAGGTGGTGGATCCACCCTGGCAAAGTGGCACCACGTGATCCACGGTGGTGGCCTTCTTCTGGCATCCCTCGTACTGGCAGAGGAAATGGTCCCGGCGGAGGACTCGCCGCTCCAGACGCCCCAGGAGCAATTTGGAATCGCTGCAGGCCTGGACGTGGGGGAAGATGATCAGTTCCAGCCGCTCTTCAAGATTCACATGGCGCTCGAAGGTCGCGGGGTTCAAGACGTGAGCCCGACCGGACACGACAGCGCACAGGGCTCGCCTCCGGCTGACCTCCTGCATGGGGACATAATTCCGGTCGACGGCGATCACCTCGCCGATCCCGTGACGTTCCCGTCCCTTCAGCATTCAACCCCCGGGGTTGGCCCGAATCCTAAGGCATTCTACCGAATTGTGAAGCGAATTATTCGTGGTGGTACGGCCCCGCCAGGGTTTTGGAGGGTTCCTCCTCCGCTAGGATCTCGACCCCAGCCAGCCGCTTCTCCATGAGTTCCTTCCGTTTGGAGACGTCCCCCAGCTTGGAACTGGCTTCGTCCAGTTTTTTCTGGACCACGGCCAGCGACTCCCCGAATTTCCCGAATTCGGCCTTCACATGGCCCAGCAGCTTCCAGACCTCGCCGCTCTGCTTGGTGATGGCCAGCGTCTTGAACCCGACCTGGAGGCTGTTGAGGAAGGCCGTGAGGGTGGTGGGCCCGACGAAGGTGACCTTGCACTCCCGCTGGATCCTTTCCAGCAGGCCTGGCCGGCGCAAAGCTTCGGCATACAGGCCTTCGAAGGGCAGGAAAAGCAGCGCGAAGTCGGTGCTGTAGGGCGGAGCTATGTATTTGTCGCGGATGTCCCGGGCCTGCGAGAGCAGGCGGGCCTCGAGCGCCCGGCCCGCCACCTCCACGGCGGGGAGGTCCCCGATTACGTAGGCCTCCATGAGCCGCTGGTAGTCCTCCAGGGGAAACTTCGCGTCGATGGGCAGCCAGACGGTGGCGCCTTCTTCGGGCCCCGGCAGCTTCACCGCGAACTCCACCACTTCAGGGCTGCGAGGCCGCACCCTCACGTTGGCCGCATACTGCCCGGCGGACAGGAACTGCTCCAGCAAGGCGCCCAGCTGGGCCTCGCCCAGCACCCCACGGATCTTCACGTTGGTGAGGGCGCGCTTCAGGCCCCCCACATCCTGGGCCAGAGTCTGCATCTCACCCAGGCCCTTCTGAACCTGTTCGAGCCGTTGCGCGACCAGGTTGAAGCTCTCTCCCAGGCGCTTCTCCAGGGCTTCGTGGAGCTTCTCATCCACCGTGTGCCGGATCTGCTCGAGGCGGTCCTCGTTCGATTTCTGGATGGCCTCCAGGCGCTTCTCCACCTGCTGCTGGACCTGGTTGAGCTGCACGGCCTGCTCTTCCCGGGACGCCCTCAAAGCCTCCTGGGTAGCTGCGGCGACAAGCCGGAACCCCTCCGCCAGTTTTTCGGCCTGGGCCGTCTTGATTTCCCCGAGTTCAGCCATGAGGGGCCGGAGCTGGGACACCAGAGCCTGCTGGGATTCGATCCGATCCCGAGAGGCCAGGTCCTCGGTGCTGCGGCGCAGTGACTCGAACAGTGCAGGATCTGCCTGGGTTTTCCGCAGACCAGCCCAGATGCCAAGGGCCGCCAATAGGCAGGTGAGCATGGAGAGGACGATGAGCAGACTCATGCCTCCATCATCGCCCGGGGCGTTCGTCAGGCAGTGTCCATTTTGCCCTGCGGCCCTCGCCATCCGTCTCGATCCACAGGCGGGCCACCCAGGCCGTGGGCCAGGGCCCGTCCCCGCCTGCCCATTCGACGACCAGCCAGTCGGAGGGGGTGATGCTCTCCTCGAGCCCCAGCGACCACATGCCCTCCGGCCCCGGCCGATAGAGATCCAGATGGAATAGCCGTCCCGCTGGGTGGCCGTAGCGGTGCAACACCGCGTAGGTCGGCGAAGCCACCTCGTCCGGGTCACCCCCCAGCCCGCGGAGGAAGCCGCGGGTCCAGGTGGTCTTGCCCGCACCCAGGTCGCCGTGAAGCAGCCAGGCCCCGCCCGGAGGCGTATTCCTGGCCAGGGCCTCGCCCAGGGCCTCCGTGGCGGCGTCATCGGGCAGGAAGACCTCAGGCACGCAGCAACCCCGGCAACAGCCCGGCCAGATCCCGGGGGAGCAGGCCCACACCGGGAAGCAGGTCCGCCGCGGCACCGTGGAACCAGGTCGCCGTGGCCGCTGCCTCCCGCATGGGCAGACCCTGGGCGCGGAATCCCGCCACCATGCCCGCCAGGAGGTCTCCGCAGCCGCCGGTCGCCATGCCGGGATGGCCCGTGGGATTGATCCACAGCTCATCCTGGGCCCCCCCGGCGATGATGCTCTGGGCCCCCTTGAGGATCAGGACGCCGGGCCGGCCCGTGGCCACCTGCCGGGCCTGGGCCAAACGCTCATCCATCAATAACGGACGAGGCAAGTTGAAGAGGCGGGCGAATTCTCCCGGATGTGGGGTGATGACCGTTCCCGGCCGCTCCATCCAGCGGTTCCCTTCCCCAGCCTTGAGGGCCGAGGCATCGACAATCAGGGGACCATCCCAGTCCGGAACCTGGGAGATGCCACCCGGCCCCACCAGGAGGACATCCGTCCCCTGAGGCACCGATCCCTGCCAGGACCCCACCATAGCCTCCGGCACCTGGGCGGCGATCTCGGCGCGGACCTCGGGTTCAGTCAGGACGGTCACCAGACCTGCGCCAACCCGCAGGGCTCCCAGCGCTGCCAGGACTGCGGCCCCGCTCATGCCCAAGCTGCCCGCGCGGATGACGACGTGTCCGAAGGTGCCCTTGTGGGCATTCCAGTCCCTCGGCTGAAGGAAGGGACGTTCCAGCACCTGCATGCCAGCCTTTGGTACCGAATCCAGTGGGATGGGGATGACCGTGATCTCTCCGCAACAGGCCCGGGCAGGGAGCAGGCCGTGGCAGACTTTGTGGGCGCCAAAGCAGGCAGTTCGTGTGGCATGCACGGCTTCACCTGGAATCTCCGCGGCGCTGGGGTCCAGGCCCGAGGGCAGATCCAGGGCCAGCGCCGCCAGGCCCGTAGCGTTCAGGGCCCGTACCCAGGTCAAGGCCGGACCGTCCAGGGGCCGCGTGGTGCCCAGACCGAAGAGGCCGTCCACTACCCAGCCCCGCCAGGTGCGCATGAGCGCGGCGGGGTCCGGCGCCCCTTCGATCTCGCCGCCGAGGCCCTTCCAGAGACGGGCCTGGAGTGCCGCGTCGGCACGCCACTCCGGTTGGGCGAAGGGGGACCAGACCGTGACTTCCCGCCCCTGAAGCCGGGCCAGACGGGCCAGCGCCAGGGCATCGCCACCATTGTTCCCGGGTCCCGCCAGTACTTGCAGCGGCTCACCCGGCGGGAGGAGCGCCAAGGCCCCGAGGGCCGCGTGCTCCTGAAGGACCAGCGACGGAATGCCCCAGCCCTCAATGGCCTGGCGCTCCGCAGCCCGCATTTCGTCGGCGGTGAGAAGAGGGATCATCCCGACAGTCTAGGACCGTTCCGCCAGATAGGCCGCGAGAGCCAACGGAAACAATTCCATTTCCACCGCGTAGACCCTCTTTTGCAGGTCCTCTGGTGTATCGCCCGGAAGGACCGGAACACGCAGCTGCTGGAGGATACGCCCGTGGTCGTACTCCCCATCCACCAGGTGGACGGTGGCGCCGGATTCAGCCTCTCCAGCTGCCAGCACGGCCTGGTGAACGTGCATGCCATACATGCCCGGTCCGCCAAACTGCGGCAGCAGACCCGGATGGATGTTGAGGATGCGGCCCTCCCAGCGGGCAGGTACGGCCAGCTTCTTCAGCCAACCGCACAGGCAGATCACCTCCGCGCCGGCCTTTTCGGCGGCCTGATAACAGGCCTCCGAAAAGGCCTCATCCGATTCAAAGTCCTTCCGGACTAACACAGTCGTGGGAATGCCCTCTGCCTCCAACCTGGGAATGCCACCGGCCTTGGCCGTGGAGGCGAGCCCCAGGACCGGAAGGGCTGGGACCCGGCCCTCGCGGCATGCCCTGAGCAGGCTCAGGGCGTTGCCGCCAGTACCGGAAATGAAAAGGGCGAGCCGCTTCACTGCAGGGCCGTGAGTACCGCCACATCCGCGATGTCCTGAGCGCTGCAGCCGCGGCTCAAGTCGTTGGCGGGCCGGGCCAGGCCCTGGAGCAGCGGGCCGAGGGCCACGGCGCCGCCAAGCCGCTCGGTGAGCTTGTAGGAGATGTTGCCGGCGTCGAGGTTGGGGAAGACCAGCACGTTGGCGCGCCCTGCCACCGATGAACCAGGCGCCTTCTTTTGTCCCACGGCGGGCAGCAGGGCCGCGTCAGCTTGAAGCTCACCGTCCACAGCCAGGTCCGGAGCCCTCTCCTTGATGATGGCCAGGGCCGCCCGCACCTTGTCCACGCAGGCATGCTCGGCGGAACCGCGGGTGGAGAAGCTGAGCAGGGCCACGCGAGGTTCCACGCCCATGACGCGACGGGCGTTCTCCGCCGAGGCCAGGGCAATATCCGCCAGCTGCTCGGGCGTGGGGTCCGGCACCACGGCGCAGTCGGCGAAGATCATGGCGCCCTGTTCGCCGAAGGCCGCATCGGGGTGGATCATCAGGAAGAAGCTGGAAACGGTCTTGATGCCCTTGGCGGCGCCGATGGCCTGGAGGCAGGCCCGTACCGTCTCGGCGGTGGTGTTCAGGGCGCCGGCCACCATGCCGTCACAGTGACCCGCCTGCACCAGCATGGAGCCGAACCAAAGCGGGTTCAGCACGGCATCGAGGGCCTGGGCCTCGGTGATGCCCTTGGCCTTGCGCCGCTCGAAATAGGCGCCGGCCAGCTCCGCCAACAGAGGGCTCGTGGCGGGATCCACCAGTTCCGCACCCTTCAGCGATAGACCCAGGGCTCCGCCCCGCTTCATCATGTCGGCGGGGTCACCCAGGAGCGTGAGCCGACAGAGGCCCTGGTCCAGCAGGAGCTGGGCGGCCTGGAGCGTGCGATCGTCCCGGCCCTCCGGGAGCACGATATGGCGCTGCAATTCCTTGGCGCGGGCGCGAAAGCGCTCCATCCAATGGCTGTGGTTGGAATGGGTCATGAATTCCTCCTAGTGAGGGACAGTGGGTTGGGATGGCTGGGGGGGTGCCAGAAATACGTGGGGATCCTGACCCGTCCGGCCGAGGAAGGTTGCCGCCAGGCTCGGGGCGCCCGAACTGGCTTCATCCAGGTACATGGCTTCGATGCGGTGCATGGGCAGGAATCGAGTGCCCAGCGCCACCTGGTCAGCCTGCTCTGTGCGGACGAGCGTCAGCACTTCCTCCCAGGGGGTCAGATCCAGACCGCGGAGGGCGATGCCAGCCGCGTCCAGCCCCAGGAGGCAGCCCCAGATTCGCTCCCGCGGTGATTGGAGCACCACCACCACCAGGTCGCCAGATTGGAAGGGCATGGTCAAGGGCATGGCTGGCTCCAGTTCGATCAGCTTAGCCGCCCCATTCAGGAGCCGCCCATGAACCCCATCACATCGCGCCGGCAGGATCTCCGAGAAAGGGCGTTGTAATCCGTGCTTCATTGGGCCCTGGCGTTAGACTGGATCCAGGAGTACCCCCATGACCAAGCCACTCGTCCCCGCCAACCTCCTGAAATCCGTTCAGGCCGCGGACAGGCCGGCCCCTTCCGCCTCCGCGGCCAAGCCCAAGGCGAATGCCGGGCCCAAGCCCGCCGTCAGGGCCTCCACCAAGCCCCAGGGCAAGAGTGGCGTGGCCCACACCCGCATGAGCAACCGCGGAAAGTAGCTGGCGTCAGAGCTGGATCCAGGCCACGAACAGGGCCGCCGCCAGCGAGGCCCCCAGCATCATGGCCAGCCTTTGGCCAAAGGCCCTGCCGCCGGAGAGCCATGCGAATCCAGCCTTGGCGAGCGTATTGGCGCCGATGGCCAGGATGATGGCCAGCGTGGCCGTGGTCGCTGGCAGGCCCACTCCGCGAACCTGGCTGCTGACCGCGAGGGTGATAGGATCCACGTCCGCCAGCCCGGACAGTCCCGCCGCCACCATGAGTCCCCGATCTCCGAACCAGGATCGGGCCGCAGCGGAAACCAGTAGCACCGTGGCCAGGGCCAATCCCCAGGCAGCGGCTCGCTTGAGGTGGAAGGGGTTCTTGACGGGTATCTCCTCCCCACCCACCTGCATGGAACCCGTGCGATAGATCCAGCCGCTGTAGCCGAGCAGAACCAGCACCATGGCGGCCATGGGCAGCAGCAGGGGCCGGGCCAGCACGGATCCACCCACCACGCCCGCCAGGATGATCACCCGCAAGCCCATCACCGCGCAGGCCAGCATGACGGCCACCTGGCCTGGTCCCCGTTGGGCCGGGTCCAAGCGGGCCTGACGCGACATGGTGACGGTCACCACCGTGGAACTCACCAGTCCGCCCACGAGCCCGGTCATCAAGGCCCCTCTGCGGGAGCCGAGGACGCGGTTGAGCCCATAGCCGAGGAAATCCACGGAGGCGATCAGGGCCACCATCCAACCCACCTTGCGCGGAGAAAGCACCCCCCACGGGTCCAGGGTCCGCACGGGCAGCATGGGAAGGAGAATCGCGAAGACGATGAGCAGCTGCATGGCCGCAGTCATGTCTTCTCGATGCAGCTTGGGGATCCACGCCCGGATCCAGGGTTTCGAAAGCAGCAGCAGAGTGACGATGACGGTCATGGCCACGGCCAGTAGCGCATCCCGGGTGAGCAGCATGCCCAGCAGGGGAGCCGTGAGCGCGGCGATCTCCGTGGTGAGCCCGCGATCCGAGGAACTGGTCTCGAAGTAGAAGAGGCCGATCATCGACGCCGACATGACCACGACCGCAATGGGCATCGCTATGCTGTCCCCCCCCACTTTCACGGAGATCCAGCCCACCAGGGTGAGCAGGGCAAAGGTACGGGCCCCCAGGCTGCCGTGAGGGGCTTCCACCGAGTCCGATTCCCGCCGGTTGTAGGTGGCCCCCTGTCCCTCTTGGCTTCGTTCAAATCCGCTGCGTTCTCTTTCGAGGCCCATCATCAGGCCCAGAGCCACGGCTGTGGCGGCTTCCTTCAGGGTGGACAGGTCCAGGCTGAGCATGCGGATCCCTCCGAGTTGCCTAATCGGCCAAATTCCAGATCTGGATGTGACTCGTGCGCTTCAGCACCTCGGCGACCAAATCTGGCGCCGCAGTCCCAAAGGTCCGGACCCGGAAGGAATCCCCTCCCGGCAGGTGGACGACATGAACTGCGGCTCCGCCTGGAAACTCCGGATGCCTCGCCAGGGGACGAGCGAGGGATTCGAGATCGAGGGCCTGGAACCACCCTTCGGGCAGAGGCGCCGTGCGCGCCCCCGGTACCAGGGCCCCCACTTCCCGGGCCTGGAGCAGCACCAGATGCCAGGCGCCGTTCACGAGCCCGCGCCAACAGAGGAAGGGAGGCAGGTCACCGAATCCGATGCCGCCCTGGCGCCGTTCCGGCCAGGCCCTCAGCGAAACGATACCCGCCTCGTCGGCTGCGTCCATGGCGAGGATGGCCAGATCGGGCGAGGTGGGAGGAATCCAGGGTTCTACGTTCAACATCGCGTCGAGCATCGCATATCGGGCAGGATCGCATATCGGGTAGGCTTGGGCCCATGTGTAGGATGCACCAGTGCGGAATGCCGGGGCCTGCCCGCCGGGGGCGGCCATGAGCCTGAGGCCCGTCATCGCCACTGGGCAGCAGATTGGCGCCGGGTGGAGTCCCGCCCTGTCTGTGGCCAAGGCGCTGGCGGCCCTGGCCGAGGCCCGCCGTACCGGTGGCGAAGCCGTCTACTGGCTGGCGGACGAGGATCATGACCGTGCCGAAGTGGCCACCGTGGCTGGATGGACCGGGGGCCGGTTGATTCGGCACCGGTTCCGGTTCGACACACGCCTGGGGACCGCCACCGGGTGGCTGCCCTGGACACCCGCCCACCAGGCTGAGGCGGCGGCCCTGTGGGGGTCTCTACCGGAACCTCAGGAACCCACGCTGCGGGGCCATGTGCTGGCCCTGGGTCAGCCTTTGTGGGATCGCGGCCTGCGCCCCTTTTCGCCGACCGATCCCTTGGTCCGGGAGCCCATCCAGGCGGAACTGGAACGCTGGCGGGCCCTCGATCTCGGCACCCTTCTTGTGCGGCAGGCCGTCTCCCTGGAGGCCGAGGGTGCGCCGCTGCCTTTGGATCCGCGGCTCCAGGCCGCCTGGTTCTCGCTGGACCCGCACACGGGGCGGCGGCAACGGCTGGATTCCGGCGCACCCGTGCCCAAAGGGTGCTGGCTCAGCCCGGGTGCCGCCGTCCGTCCCCTGATGCAGTCGCTCATGCTGCCGGTTGCAGCGGTGGTGCTGGGTCCTTCGGAGCGTGCCTACTGGCGGCTCTGTGAGCCACTGTGGGACCGCGTGGGACTGACCGCGCCGCGGATCCTCCCGCGACCCAGCGTCTTCGTGATGCCACCGGGATTTCACCTGGAGGCCGGACAGTTGGAGGCCCTGAAACTGGGGGCCTGGGATCGTCTCGCCACCTGGCCCGGTCCCCTCCCAACGGCGCAATTCCGCGCCGCAGATCCGGACCTTTCCTGGCCCGAGTCCGTACAGGTGCGGTTCCGCCGGGAACAGGCGCGCAGCCGCGAACGGCTGGTGAAATTGGATAAGCGTTTGCATCGCGAGGCCGCGGCCCGAGGGCTCGGCGGCGACCCGGAACGCCTGCGGCAGACCCTCTTCCCCTTCGGCGCTCCCCAGGAACGCGTCATGCCTGGGGTCCCGTGGCTGCGCAACGGAAACCTGCTCGATGCCATCCTGGAACGCATGAAGGACGCTGTCCCCGTGATCCTCTTGGAGGAGCCATGAGCGCTGACTCTGGTCTCGACATCCTCGCCCTCGGCGCCCATCCCGACGATGTGGAGGTCCACGTGGGCGGCCTTCTGGCTCTGGCCGCGAACCGGGGGATGAAGGCCGCCATCCTCGATCTCACCAGCGGCGACCTCGGTACCCGTGGCACTGCGGAAACCCGCCGCACCGAGGCCCAGGAGGCCGCCCGGATCCTCGGCGTTGCCCGCCTGGTCATGGATTTCCCCGATGGCCGCTTCACGGAAGACGAGGCCCATCGGATCCGCCTGATGGCTGAGATCCGCCGCCTGAGGCCCCGGGTGCTGATCCTTCCCGATCCAGAGGACCGGCATCCCGATCATCGCCGGGCCTTCCGTCTGGCCCAGGAAGCGGCCTACTACGCTGGACTGAGGAATTATCCCTGTCCTGGCGTGCCCTGGCGTCCCGAAGCCCTGGCCTGGGTGGGCGGCGAGAACCCAGGCCGCCCCGATCTGCTGGTAGATGTAAGCGCCGTGTGGGAGCGCCGCATGGCCGCCTTCGACGCCTTCGGCAGCCAGTTCGCCCAGGATCCGTCGCTGCCCCCCACCCGCATCGCCCACCCCGCCTTCCGCCGGGGCGTCCTGGGCCGGGCCATGCACTGGGGCTCGCTGCGCCTGTGCGATTGGGCCGAGGCCCTGTGGTGCGAGCGGCCTGTGCCCCTGGCTTTGACCCGACTCTTGGCCCGCCTGGAAGACCCTTCGTGAATCGCTTCGAATCAGACCTCCTCGCGCAGATCCAGCGCCGGGGTGATGACGTCAGCGGCCGCGTGCTCGTGGCCTGCTCGGGCGGCGGCGATTCTGTGGCGCTTCTCGTGCTGCTTTGGACTCTCCGCAAAAGCCTGGGGCTCGATCTGTGCGTGGCCCATGCGGAGCATGGCCTGCGTGAGGAGTCGCCGGAGGACGCGGCCTTCGTGCGCCAGCTCTGCCGGGCGCTAAATCTGGATCTGGCCGAAGCTTCCCTGGGTGTGAGGGCCCACGCCCAAGAGGAGGGTATCGGTCTGGAGATGGCCGCCCGGGCCCTGCGCTGGGATTGGCTTCGACAGGAGGCCGGCCAGTGTGGCGCGGGCGCCGTGGCTACCGGACACACGCTGGACGATCACTCGGAGACGGTCTTCCTGCGCCTCGCTCGCGGGGGCGGCCTGGGTTGTCTGCACCCGCTGGCCCCGCGTCAGGGCCTGCGCTGGTCACCCCTGGCCGAGATCCGCCGTGCCGATCTGCGCGATTACCTGAGTGCCAAGCACATCCCCTGGCGAGAGGATGCGAGCAACGCAGAATCGTTCACCGCGCGAAACCGTTGGAGGCCAATCCTGGATGTGATGCGCAAAGAGGCACCAGAGCTCGACCGCCATCTCTTCGAGACGCACCTCCAGGCAGACGAGGCCGAACGTCTGGCCCAGTCCCTGATTGCCGGATGGGAAGGCACGCGGTGGTACGTCGAGGATGGGGCCGTCGCATTCCTGCGTGAACCTTGGACCGAGTTGGAACTGCGCTGGACGCTCGAGGCGGCCTTCCGGCGGCTGGGCTGGCCCAGGGAATCGGCCCTTCTGCGCGGCCTCACCCCCTGGTTCGCCGAGCGCCTCGTCCATGCCCGAAAATCCTCGACTTGGGGGAATTTCTACCTAAACCCTGAACCTAATGGAAGGTATATGCATCTAAGACAAGGACCGCTGCCTTCCGGAACCTAGTAAACTGGAGGGCCACCCGGGCTCGTGCCCCAAGGAGTGACCCTTTGAATTCCATGATGAAAAGCGTGCTGGTCTGGCTGGGCATCATTGCCCTCTTGGTACTGGCCTTCCGCCAGATCCCCCAGAACAGCCGCCAGATCGAAATCCCCTTCTCGACCTTCTACACCGAAGGCGTGGGGGGCAAATACAAGTCCGTGACCCTTTCCGGTTTCGATGTGGAAGGCACCTACAAGCAGCCCGATAAGAATGGCAAGACCGGCGAGATCATCGACAAGTTCCGCACCGTGGCCCCGCCCATGCAGGATCTGGGCAAGGTCATCCTCAGCTGGAAGACCGAGGGTCAGATCGAGGAATTCAAGGCGACCAAGCCCAGCGAGAATAATTTCGCCTACGTGCTGATGTTCTGGGCCCCGCTGCTGGTCTTCGTGGTGCTCTGGTTCGTCTTCATGCGCCAGGCGCAGATGGGCGGCAACAAGGCCATGAGCTTCGGGAAGGCCCGCGCCAAGGGGCTTTCCAGCAGCGGCAAACGCACCACCTTCGCAGATGTGGCTGGTTGTGACGAGGCCAAGGAAGAATTGAAAGAGATCGTCGAGTTCCTGAAGGATCCCGCCAAGTTCCTGAAACTGGGTGGCAAGATCCCCAAGGGCGTGCTGCTGATGGGCCCTCCAGGGACCGGCAAGACCCTGCTGGCCCGCGCCATCGCCGGTGAGGCCAAGGTGCAGTTCTTTTCCATTTCCGGTTCGGACTTCGTGGAGATGTTCGTGGGCGTGGGCGCGAGCCGCGTGCGCGACCTCTTCGAGCAGGCCAAGAAGAGTGCCCCCTGCATCGTGTTCATCGATGAGATCGACGCCGTGGGTCGCCATCGGGGTGCCGGTTTGGGTGGGGGCCACGATGAGCGCGAGCAGACCCTGAACCAGCTTCTGGTCGAAATGGACGGCTTCGAGGGCAACGAGGGAGTCATTCTCGTCGCCGCCACCAATAGACCCGACGTGCTGGATCCCGCCCTGCTCCGCCCCGGTCGCTTCGACCGCCGCGTGGTCGTGGACCGCCCCGACGTGAAGGGCCGCTTTGAAATTCTCAAGGTCCACACCGCCGACAAGATCCCCCTCAGCCCCGATGTGGAACTGGAGGTCATCGCCCGCGGCACGCCCGGCTTCGCCGGTGCTGATCTGGCCAATCTCTGCAACGAGGCCGCCCTCACCGCCGCCCGCGGCAACAAGAAATGGGTCGAGATGGCCGATTTCGAGAACGCCAAGGACAAGGTCTACATGGGCGCCGAGCGCCGCAGCCTGGTCATGACCGAAGATGACAAGAAGATCACGGCCTACCACGAGGCCGGCCACACGGTCGTGGCCGCCGTGGTTCCCCAGAGCGACCCGCTCCACAAGGTGACCATCATTCCTCGCGGTCGGGCCTTGGGGGTCACCTGGCAGCTGCCGGAGAAGGACCGCTACAATACCACCCGCGAGTACATGGAGAGTCGCATCGCCATCGCCATGGGCGGCCGCATCGCCGAGGAAATCTTCTTCAATCAGCTGAGTACCGGCGCGTCCAATGACATCCAGCAGGCAACCGACATGGCCAAGTCCATGGTCATGGAATTCGGCATGAGCGACAAGCTGGGCCCCCTCAATTTCGGCGGGGGCCAGCACGAGATCTTCCTGGGACGTGATTTCACTCAGCACCGCGAGATTTCTGAAGACACGGCCCGCATGATCGATGCGGAAGTCCACGAATTCGTCATGCGGAACTACCGGAAGGCGAAGGCGGCCATCGAGAGCCACAAGGACCAGTTGGTGGCCATCGCCGAAGCCCTGCTCGTGCGGGAGACCCTCGACGGCAACGACATCGAGATCCTGATGAAGGGCGGCACCCTGCCCCCGCCCAAGGCTGGCGCTACTCCGTCGGCTCCGGCCACGGTGGAGGAGGGTCCTTCTGCGGATCCCGGGCTTAATCCCGCCCTCAAGCCCGCGTGACCACAGCTCCATTCCAATGGGGACCGCTCCTGAAGGGCGGTCCCCTTTTCATGGGCATCCTCAACCTGACTCCCGACTCCTTCAGCGATGGCGGGCAGTTCATGGACCCTGCAGCCGCGCTGGCCCAGGCTCAACTTCTGGTTCGGGCAGGCGCTCGGATGCTCGATCTGGGTGCCGAAAGCACCCGCCCGGGTGCGGTACTTGTGGATGCAGATACGGAGTGGGCCCGTCTCGAGGCCGTGCTTCCCCTCCTGGCGAGATCCCTGCCGGGCATCCCCCTCAGTCTGGACACCCGCCATGCGGACGTGGCTGCCCGGGGGCTTGCGGCGGGGGCCTCGGTGATCAACGACGTGACCGGCTTTTCGGATCCGCGCATGCTGGATCTGGCCCTGTCCTCGCCCTGTGGCCTCATTGCCATGCGAAGCCACAGGCTGGGCCAGGAACTCCACATGCCGCCCTATGGGGACACGGCACCAAAGGATGCGGAAGCGACCATCGTGGAGCTTGGCGCCATCCGGGACCGCCTCCACAGGGCCGGAATTCAGGAAGCTCGTGTGCTGCTGGATCCCGGCTTCGGCTTCGGTACGACCTACCTGGAGGACCTTGCGCTTTGGGAGGCCCTGCCCCGCCTTCCGGAATCCCTGGCCTGGCCGGCGGAACGGATCTGCATCGGCATCTCGCGCAAACGCTTCCTGGCTGCCCGGGCCGGGACACCCGACCTCCCGCCCTCACAACGGGATAATCTGACCAGTGCAGCCCACGCGGAGGCAATCCATCTGGGCTATCGGGTCTTCAGGACGCACGCCATCGGCTAACCTGTTGGGATGAGTCTTCGCTATTTCGGAACCGATGGCATTCGGGGCGTCGCCTTGCGCTCTCCCCTCACCCTCGAGGAGGTCACCCGTTGGGGCGCCGCCTGGGCGCAGGTGGCTCGTAAGGCGGGCGTGAAGCGGCTGGTAGTGGGTTGGGATCCCCGATCCAGTTCCTGCCCGATGTCCGAGGCCTTCATCCTGGGTGTAGGCCTGAATCTGAAGGTGCTGGTGCTCGGCATGGCCCCCACTCCCGCCGTGGCCTGGAATGTCGCAAGACTGACTACGGAAGGTGAGAAAACCTGGGGTCTCATGATCTCAGCCAGCCACAATCCGCCGGAGGACAACGGCCTCAAGGGCTTCAACGAACTCGGCGAGAAACTGGAGGAGAAACAGGAGCGGGCCATCGAGTTGGCCTTCGATGAACTTCCCAAACACACCACAATATCCGCAGCACCGTCACGCCTGGACCTGCAGTCCTACCTGGCCCACCTCGAAGGCCTCACCCTTCCACCGGATTTCCGAGTAGTGATCGACTGCGCCCACGGCGCCACCGCCGAGGCCGCCATCGAGCTTTTCCATGGGGGGGACATCCACTGGCTAGGCGTACCGGCGGATGGACCAAGAATCAATGTGGGGGTAGGTTCGACTCATCTTGATGCGCTGGCAGCCGCCGTCGCGGTTCAAGGAGCCCATCTGGGCATCGCTTTCGATGGCGATGGTGACCGGTGCCTCCTCGTCGATGCCGAGGGCAGGGTCGTGGATGGCGACCAGATGGTCTGGCTGCTGGCGCAGGATCGCGTGGCCTGCGGGGATGCCCCTCCCGGCGTGGTCGGCACCCTGATGACCAACGGCGGTCTGGCCCAAGCCCTGGGTCAGGCCGGTATCCCCTTTGTCCGCACGGCCGTGGGCGACAAGTACCTCCTCCGGGAGATGGCGAAGCGGGGCTGGGATCTCGCCGCTGAGGCTTCCGGACACCTCATCCAGAAGCGGGTGGGACCTAGCGGCGATGGGCTCGCCGCGGCGCTGTCTATTCTTCGCGCGCTGCTCCACCGTCCTGCGGACCGGCGCTGGGCCTGGACCTTCGTGCCTTGGCCGCAGAGGCTCGTCAACGTGATGGCGAAGGATCGCAAGGCCGTTGCCGCCTGTGGAGACCTGCTTTCTGCGATGGCCGCCATAGACTCCCGCTGGGGCAGTGGCGTCCGCCAAGTGGTGCGCTGGTCCGGCACCGAGCCCAAGCTCCGCCTCATGGTGGAGGCCCAGGAAGCCGGGTGGGTGGACCAGGCGCTGACCGAACTTGAGGCCGCGGCCCGCCGCGATCTGGCACTGATTTAAAATGTCCGCCGACGTCCGCCGCCCCGTTGACCGCTGGCTGGTGCTCTTCGCCCTGGCCCTGGTCGCCATGGGCATGGTCTGGATCTATTCCGCCTCCGCCATCAAGGCCTCCCAGAATCACGCGGCGGCCACGGCCTTCCTGACCCGGCAGCTCGTGGGCGGCGGCATCGGCATCGCCATCATGCTGGCGCTTTCCCAGGTCGATCTCGCCACCCTGCAGGACCACCCGCGCCCGATCCTGGTGGCCTACTTCATCCTGGTCGGATTGCTGCTGGCGGTCCTCTTCTTCGGTCCGAAAGTGAACGGAGCGCACCGGTGGCTCCGCCTCGGCCCCATTGGAAGTCTCCAGCCATCAGAACTCTTCAAACCACTGTCCGTGCTGGTCGCGGCCTCCTGGATGGTCCGGAACAAGGAGGCCTGGACGAATCATCGGGATGCTCTGCCCAAGCTGCTTGGACTCGCCGGTGTCCTGCTGGTTCCCCTGGCGCTCATCCTCCGCGAACCGGATTTCGGAACCACCTTCCTCATCGTCTTCGTCGCCTTGATGGTGGTGTTCCTGGGTGGAGCTCCGAAGTGGATTTTCGCGGTGGCCATTCCGGTCCTCGGTGCCCTTGGAACGGCCTTCGTGGTACTTTCGCCCTATCGCCTGGCCCGGGTCACCAGTTTCCTCAATCCCGAGGCTGATCCGCTCGGGAAGGGGCACCAAGCCCTTCAGAGCCTCGTGGCCGTGGGCAACGGCGGCTTCATGGGGGTGGGGTTGGGCGGCGGCAAACAAAAGCTGTTCTATCTGCCGGAAGCCCATACGGATTTCATCTACGCGGTCATCGCCGAGGAGGCTGGACTCATCGGGACCGTGGCCGTCCTGGCGCTGTTCGTGGCGATCCTGTGGCGGGGCTACCGGATCGCCCGCCGCGTGGGCGACGGTTATCTCAAGCTCTGCGCCATGGGCTTCATGCTGCTCATCGTGGTGCAGGCCCTGATGAACATGAGCGTGGTCCTTTCCATGGCGCCGAACAAGGGGATCCCCCTGCCCTTCATTTCATTCGGGCCCAACAGCCTCATCACCAGCCTGATCTGCCTCGGTCTGCTATTGTCCATCAGCAAGGATGTTTCAACTTAGGGGCCGTTCAGAATAGCCAGTGCATTTCTGGCTGTTCTGTTACAGCCCCTTATGCCCTCTGCACTGCCTCTACTGATCAGGTTGTCTCGGATTGAGGGCCTAACTGAATTGGTTCGTCGTCATCATCGTCTACAAGGATGATGTTCGACCCGCCCCCCAGCAGCACGGCATCCTCGTACATGTTCTTCAGCTTGGGTTGGAAACGTTCGGCCTGTCCGAGCCGCGAGTCAGGCTTCAGGTCCACGGCGGTTCTGACG
>Ga0182021_10000431_pt1 | contig 44244 bp, 49 predicted proteins | sample 612E3MmetaG_FD_120493 | JGI IMG/M metagenome (GOLD analysis project Ga0182021, IMG submission 120493) | Permafrost microbial communities from Stordalen Mire, Sweden - 612E3M metaG (Illumina Assembly) | ecosystem: Environmental > Terrestrial > Soil > Wetlands > Permafrost | place: Sweden... | reverse complement strand
TGGCTTCCAACGGTTCCATGGAAGACCGAGCGATATTCTCCAATGTTTGTTGGAGGTCTCGAAAGTCGCTCAGGGCTCCAAATCAACAGCTCGCGATCATACTCGGCTAGCTCATAGTCTGGTGTATAATCTAGAGCGCCCGTCGGGCAGTAGTCTGTGCAAAAGTGGCAAAAACAGCATCGTGCGTACCAGTACTGGGGGAAACGTTTCTCCGGGTTCTGTAGGTACTCCTTGTTTTCCGAAACCGGAACTAATGAAATGCATCTTTCAGGGCAGATCCAAGCGCAGATGCCGCAGCCTGTGCATTTTTCCATGTAGAGCAGATGTCGACCTCGGAATCCTTTTGGAAGGAGGACCTTCTGATAGGGGTACTTCACAGTGAAGGTACGCTTGAAGATGTGTTTCACTCCTTCGTACACTGCTCCGAGAATTGCAGCGCTCATAGAACAACCCTCACCTATCCGCTTCCACGGGCCAATAGTCCAAGCTTCCGTAGATAATCGGCATGTCTGCTACGTGCACGTTGCGAATCAAGAATGGGAGAGCTATCAAGTTTCGGAATGACCCATTCATGATCTTGACTCTATACGGTTTGTCGCTGTTGTCACCCATGACCATGTAAGCGATTTCGCCACGAGAAGACTCAACCCGTCCAGTTGCTTCTCCTTCAGGTGCAACCAGAGGTGCTTTGCGTGCTATGGGACCTTGGGGGATCTTCTTAAGAGCCTGCCGAATTATTCCTACACTCTGCTTCATCTCTTCAAATCTTACGATGAAACGTGAATAGGAGTCTCCTTCATCAAACGTTGGAATCTCGAAGTCTAAGTCGCTATATGCGCCATAGGGTTCCACTTTTCGGACGTCATAGTCGACTCCTGAAGCCCGCAACACTGGACCCACAACGCCCAGTTTCATCGCGTCTTCTCGCTTGAGGACCCCAACTCCTTTGGCTCTTGCAATTACGGTGGGATTTCTGAAGAACATTCTGTCATATTCAACAAGTCTTTTCTCAAAATAATCCAGCAACTTAGTTAAGCGGTCTTCGAACCCAAAAGGAAGGTCTCGCCTTGGGCCACCGGGAGCCAAGAAAGAGTAAGTCATGCGGGCGCCAGTTAGCATTTCTGCAAGTTCCATGAAAAGGTCACGGTCGCCGAAGCCCCACATGAAGATTGTCGTGTGTCCCGAAAAGACTCCTTGCATGATCGCGAGCCCATACAAATGACTCATTATGCGATTCATTTCCGCGGCTATGGTTGAGATGTACTTTCCTCTCGGCGGCACTTCCACGCCTTGTAGTTCTTCAATTGGAAGCACGTAGCCCCAATTCATGTGAATTGCGTCTGGGATACATGGGCGCTCAAGGTGTGGTATGTTGCTTACATAATTCCGATATTCAGCAATCTTCTCGCAACCTCTATGCACGTATCCTATGTCTGGATCACAACTCACAATGTAGTCGCCGTCGACGCGGATCAGTATCCGGCAATGACCTGAACCGGGGTGTTGAGGCCCGACAGCTACATCGAGAGTTGATGATTGTGGAGTCCTGTTTGAGCTGGTGATTGGGCTCGGTGGGTTTGTTGTCATCGTTGACCCATCTCGGGGAATTTGATATCTTTGAGCATAGGAGGCGGTCCTTCCCAGTTCTCCAGTGTTAGCAATTTTCTGAGGTCCGGGTGGCCTTCAAATTTCACGCCGAACATTTCAAATGTTTCGCGTTCGTGGTAATGAGCGCTCTCCCACACAGAGACAACAGAAGCGATCGTAGGGTTGTCGCGTGGCAGCCCTGTTTTGAGTATGACTATGACGTCCTTGACTTCAGCTTTCGAATATGAACCCGCGAAATACAAGACCTCTATTTTCTTCTGAGTAGGAAAGTCTACGCCGGCTACGCCCTTCACGTGGTCGAACCCAAGTTGGTCACGCATGAATCTTGCAATATCCAGAAGGTGGTCTTTTTCGAATTTGACCGTGATACGGTGTGGTCGTTCGACTTCGGCGTCTTTGATCGCATCTGGAAACTGAGCTTTCAATTGCTCAATAGTGTTTTTTTCTCTGGAGATGGAATCTTGGCTCACTATTCGAACACCTCTTGTCTACGTATCTTCTCTCTGAGCTTAACAATCGCGCTCAAGAGTGCTTCAGGTCTGGGGGGGCATCCAGGTACATACACGTCGATTGGGAAGAGCTTGTGGACGTCGTTAACGATGCTATAGGAATCATGAAACAATCCACCCGAGCAAGCGCAGTCACCCATAGCTATGACGTAACGCGGTTTGGCCATTTGCTCGTAGACCACTTTCAGCCGCTTAGCCATTTTCTTAGTGACCGTGCCCTCTACGATCAACAGGTCGCATTGTCTGAGACCTCCAGCAACGGCTTGCATGCCAAACCGTTCCGGATCGAGACGTGGCCCCATCATTGCCCCGAACTCCGCGCTGCAACAAGCCGTGGTGATATGAACGGGCCATAGGGCGTACATGCGACTCCAGTTTACCACGTACTTGATCGGACCAGAACCAATGATGGTTCGCACCAACTCGCTTATCTTGCCGATCCAAACGCCTGCAAAGTCCTGCAGTGTTTCTTGGCTCATTTTTCTGCTCCGCAACCACTATCTCAGTGTGCGTTCGAGAATCCGAATACAACACCATTGAAAAAGTTTGTCAAGTCTAGGTAGTCATGTCGCAGTAACAACAGACACACATAGTGCTCTTTGATCGAACCGATGTGATCAAGAATCCAGCCTCTAGGCCGAGAGTTCTCTAAGGGCTGCCACGACTTCGTTGGTATGTTTGGTGACATCTACTTTTGGAAAGATCTTTGCCCCTTTTCCATTCTTGTCGATCAGAAATGTAACCCGGTTTGTGGAAGTTCTCGTATCCTTGAGTATACCGTATGATCTTGCGATATGCTTCTCTTTGTCACTGATGAGTGGAAAGGTCAACTTGTATTTTGTGATGAACTTCTTGTGGGACTCGACACCGTCAAGGCTCACGCCGACTATTTCAGTATTCAGCGATCTTATCGGTTGCAGATTGTCTCTGAAGCTGCACGCTTCTTTCGTGCAGCCCGGAGTGTCATCTTTTGGATAGAAATAGAGCACGACATTCTTCTTTCCAACAAAATCTTTGAGGCCCAGTAGACTTCCGTCGGCCGTTGGCCCTTCGAAATCGGGGGCAAGGTCGCCAACTTTGATTTTGATCTCCATGATAGAACCTCGTATATCTCAGCTTGGAGGTGAATTGCTCACTGCTCACAGACGTGGCATGACTCTGTATCTATGCCGGGTTCTAGCCGTTTATGTAGATCGCACATGTAGCGGTTTTTCCTGACGTATTCGCATGCCGCTTCGATCTTGCTCATGACCTCGATAGGCTTTACTTTGCGTGAGGAGACCATGTCAGCAATGTCACCCGTCGCTCGCTCGATTTCTTTGATTCCGGTGAGTCGTATTGCTGCACCGCGTTTTTGGTGAAGGTACTTGCTTACGGCTGGTTGGGTTACTCCCAAGAGCTTGGCGGCTTCCTGCTGTGTCATCCCGTGTTCTTCAACAAGCCGTTTCACGACAAGTGCTCTAATCGCTGGAATTACGGACTTTGAAGCAAGTTCCTCGGGGAGAATCATTGGCATTGCGGAATTCCAGTTGGAAAGTATGACGCAGGTTATATAAACGTGCTACGGCTGAATCCAATTCTAGACTCTTTCTTGCGTTTCGCTTGGCAAGAGTATGTCATGAGGCCGCGCTTCTTCTTCACCGGAAGGACTCAGAGCCGCCAGTCGTCCCTTACTCCAAAGCTCCTGAATACTGCTCGCGCCCGCGTAACCCATCGAGGCACGCAGTCCCGATACCAGTTCCTCAATGACAATGCTGACTTCTCCTTTGTAGGGGACCCATCCCTCAACTCCCTCAGGGACATTCTTGGAAGGGAGACTGTAACGGTCAAGGGAGTAGCGCCTCGCCCGTGCTGTCGGGCTGCCCATCCCTCTATATTGTTTGTAATATCGTCCGCCTATGGTAATGAGCGTGCCTGGCGATTCTCTGCAGCGCGCAAACAGATTCCCCGCCATAACCACCGACGCACCTGCTATCAAGGCGATTGCTGCGTCTCCTGGTGTTCGAATTCCACCGTCGGCCATTACGGGAATGTCTGCGCCGTATTTGGCAACTGCATCTGAAACCTGGCCAGTAGCGAACAGTGTTGGAGAACCAGCTTTGGTTATCTCAGCTGTGGTGCAAATCGATCCGGATCCAATTCCTACTCTGAAACCGCTGATCCCGTCAAGCTCTGCGATAGCATCTTCAGCAGCTTCATAGGTTCCAATGTTTCCAACTATAACTTCTGCGGAAACTTCAGCCATTAGCTTCTTGGTAGCTTTGAAGACATTGTCGTTGTGAAAATGTGAAACGTCAGTCACGAGGATATCTGCGTACTCATCGAGTTTTTTAGCGCGATCAAGATCGAACGGGGAAACGGCTGCGGCGCAAAGCAGCTGTCCGTTTTCATCTCGAGCTGCGGATGGGTATTTTCCTCGGAGAAGGATGTCTTTGAACGTTATGAGTCCCGCTAATTCTCCTGCTTTGTTGACTATGGGGAGTTTTTCGATCTTATGATCGTGAAGAAGTTTCTGTGTTTCCTCAATGCTCGTTCCTTCTTCCGCTTTCACGACGTTTCTTGTCATCACTTGCTTTACAAGCAAACTTGGCTCTGCGAAGCGAACGTCTCTACCGGTTGCGATTCCGACCAGTTTCGTCTTGTCAACTACGGGCAGTCCCGAGATGCTATGCTTCTCCATTAAGGCCAGGGCCTGACCCACGGTATCGTCGGGAGATATTGTGATAACGTCACGAATGATTACGGCTTCGGCTCTCTTTACTCGCTTTGCCATCGCCACCTGTTCATCGACGGAGCAATTCCTGTGAATTACTCCCAACCCTCCTTGCCTAGCGAGGGCGATAGCCATGTCGCTCTCAGTCACCGTGTCCATGGGAGAGGAGACGAATGGAATGTTGAGCTTGTGCCGCTTCGTCACGCGGGTACGAACATCCACTGCACTTGGCTCGACTTCGGCGCGGCCGGGGAGTATGAAAACGTCTCGAAATGTTAGAGCGACCTGTATGCTCTTGAACTTATCGAGGAATGTTTGACTAGAACTCTCCGCTTTCAATAGTCAGACCTGCTTTTGAAAGAGAGTGCGCTGTTCGCAATTTAAGCTATGGTTTGACCGGTGATGAAACCTCAGAACTTGCACAGAGCTAGGTCCATGTCCGCAATGACCAGTCTATCGAACGTCCGAAGAGCGCTTTGTTCTCACCAGTGAATCTCCCGGTTCACGAATTATGACTATCAAGAAATACGCTATGGTTGAGCTTTGGCAATATGCCGCTTTTTTCTTGATCTGGTTTTTCAAGGTGGGGGGTAGATTGGCGCAGGCACTTCGTCACTCATATTCGTCCCCCTTCATAGAAACAGGAGGTGAGTTGCTGAAGTATTGAACTATCCGATCGAGGTGACGTCTTAGTACGATAAGCACATATAGAGCGAATCAGAGGTTGCAGATCCGGATCTACAAGAAACGTGATGAGTTTGGGTCAAGGCGCTGGTGGACTCCTAGCCGCTAGGAAGGCAACAAAGGACAGAGGTCGTCTTAGATGGCACTATCGACCCTACAAACGAAGAATGCTGGGGCTCGACTACAAGGCAGACCCCTTGCAGGGTGCGCCCCAAGGACGAGGAATCGTGCTTGAGAAGGTAGGTGTCGAATCACGCCAACCAAACAGCGCTGTACGTAAAGCCGTTCGAGTTCAATTGATCAAGAATGGAAAAGTCATTACCGCATTCGTTCCGGGAGACGGCGCCCTCAACTTCATAGACGAACATGACGAGGTTTTGATTGAGGGAATTGGTGGTGCCGAAGGCAAGGCCATGGGTGACATACCGGGAATACGCTACAAAGTCTATGCCATCAATTCGGTATCCCTTGACGCCCTGATGAAGGGAAAGAAAGAGAAACCTAGACGGTAGACTGCAGCGAGTCAGCGTTCTCTATCGTTCTTAACGAGCCAAAAACCCAGGCGCAGGTCCCATTTTCATTTGTGCCCAAGCGACCATTTTAGAGTTAGAGCCCATGGAACCAGCAACCCTCCCAGAGCGATATTACTCAGAACCGCGCCGACCGAGGTTATCGCAAAGAGAACGGTAAGCTGACAGAGTTCTGCCAGAAACAGTCCCACCATTGAAGCGACCCCAAGGAAGAATGCTACTCGAATGGCATACAGTCGCGATGAGTGGGACTTGAGTCTGGATAGAATGGTCAAGATTGGTCCGAGGTAAATGAGGCCAATCTCGAATGAAGCAAGAACTCCTGCGGTGGTCACGGCTACTTCACCGTTGAAAGAAGTTGCGGCAAACACCAGGCTCGAGACATAAAGGATGCCGATTAAGGGATAAAGAATAATCTTCATTCCAGTTCTGATTAGGTTGTGAGAAGCTATGAAAGAGGAAACTCCTGGGCTGAAACTGTAATAGAACGCGTTGAAAACCTGCATGAAGCCCTCTCCCGCAGAGGTCCGCAGAACGGCATAGTCTCGAAAATTTCTCAGCAACGTAACCTCGGGCGCGATTTCCGACCCGTAAGTTGCCGTAGCGATCAGACATTTAGGAGGAGCGTTCGTTGTCGTCGACAATGATGACGATGACGAAGTTGTGGTGTTGGATGTCGAGGTGGTTTGATCGGAGGAAGTTGTTGAGGAAGATGTTGTCGAAATTGTTGTTGAAGGTGTCGTCAAGGTCGATGATGAAGTGGCAGTTTGGATCAACACTGAGAATTGTGCTTGGCTTTGGCCATTGCTGTATCCAGGTTTGCTGGCAGAAGCGTACACTATGTATTGTCCCATGGGTGAGTTGGCAGGTAGGCTCAATGTCTCCGCATAACTGCCTGACTGGTCAGAAGATAACAGTTGAACCTGAACTACGTTGTTACCCGGGTCATTGACCTGAATGGAGACTCCCGCGCCGAAGACAGGTTTGTTTTGGTTATCCAGTACCGCTCCAGATATCGCGACAGTTTCTCCCGGCGTGTATCGAGCCCTATCCGTAGAGACCGTGATTGACAGCGCAGGCTGTGATACGGCGGGTGATACGAGAATCAATATGCCAAGGATGAGAGGTAGAACTAGCTTTGATGAAATAGACAACCCGCTCATCTTCGTATAGTGCTTTCGCCTGAAGGCTGGCTGCTGACAAATTAACTTGCTCTATTCTCTAAGTGATTCTAATTACTCAAGTAGTTCCAGGAGGTCGTTGTTTGCGAGTTCTCCGCTTGCTCCATTGACCACGATTTCAATGGGGACGAGTCCCTTCTGGACAGATATTCTTATGAGTGGAATGTAAATTCGCTTCATTTCCAGTATTTGCAGTCGGTTGCTAAGAACCTGTTTGAACCGTTCTGGCATGCGAACGACTTGCTCTCTAAATCTGTTCAGGACACCCTCCTTCGTTAGGATGGACTCTCGAACCCGCGCTACTGCGCCGCGAGCTGTCAGGTCAGATGGGTCAAAGATTCTTTTTGATTTCCACGACGTTAGCGCCATCTCATCATCTTGGTCGACTACCTTCCCCAGTCCAGTGATCGTGAGCTCTGACGCAGATTTCTTAGTCGCCAATTCCAGTACATCGCTGACAACAAAGTACTTCGATTCGTTTGTCAGAAACGCGCCTAACATTTGGAATCTTTCGACGATTGCTGCAGAAATGAAGTGGCGGTGTTTCTTTTCTAACATTAGGTCTCTGCTCTTGCCTTCAACTTCGACACCGACTACGTCATCCTTCACATTGATCCTGTAAGTGCTCGTCCGGAGGTAGTAGCATTCATGGAAGCCCTTGAGTTTCCAGATTGGGACAAATTCTACTGTGGGTGTTCCAACAATCTTGGGTCCATCTTTTCGCCTTCGGGAGATATTTCGCAATCTTTCTTTGAAGGTCTTATTGGACGACAGGGCGATGTCCAGAGCGCGCTTCACTGGTATAGGTTCAATCTTGAAGACATTCTCGATAACCTGATTCGCGTCCCACCCATTCCCTGTCCTAAGCCCGCCGATTTCCGCCCTCTCAGGAGCTACTTCGCCAACTTGATGCAGTCGGCTAGCCAAGTACTCCTCCAAGGCCAGGGAGGAATCATCCTGGCCTGCATTATCGGTCTCCTTTTCGTCGTTCGTTCTGCTTGGAGACGATGCTTGGAGTGTTCCTTTCATTTGTTCCCTGATCCTGCTCAGGCCGGAGGTGATGCCCTCAAGATCATCGTGGTCTTTTGATTCCAAGATTTACCTTCTCACGATGTTATTGCGAATTCAGAATTTGCGCTTGCGAGGAATGTTCCGCCTTGGGAGATCAGCTTGTCGGAAACAAGCACGTTTGCAGTGAACAATCCAGCTCTCATAGCAGATGTCGCTTGGAAGCCAAACGCGACCTTTACGGTTTGCCCGGTCTCCAGTCGTGAAATCTGAAACTGAATCCAGATCGGCGTTCCTTTCGAGTCACGGACTTGCACCCATATGACACCGTCGAAAGCAGCACCGCTATTTGAGACCACGACCCAGACTAAAACTGTCTGTCCTGTGGAGAAAACCACGGAACGGTTTCCTGACATGTCGGTAGCGTAGATGTCTTTAATCACCACACTGGGCGTCGACGATGTCCCCGCGACAAAAGTCGTATGTGTTGTTGCACTTGCATACCCAAACTTGGTCGCCGAGGCGAAGACCGTGTACGTCCCTGCCCTGTTTGTGGCGTTCACTGGGATCTTGAAGCTGAATACTCCTACCGAGTCTGTTACGAATTTGGCCGAGGTAATTTCGGCACCGGTCGGCCCATCTACCTGCAGAGCCACATTTGCGTCGGTCACGGTCCCGCCTGCCCCATCTGTCACTTGCCCTCGAAGGGACACTGTGGCATTTGGTTTGTATTGGTCCTGATCGGCGCTCAAACTAACGACTAGGGAGGCGCCCACAGGAATTGTAGTTGATCTGCTGGTTGTAACAGAAGGTGACGCTATTTCCAGGCTCACACTGGCGTCTGGAATTCTTGTTCCGTTGACTAGAGAGATAACTGTGATCCTGTAGGTTCCGATTGGTGTGTCATTTGATGTCACGATTATTAGGTTGGAGTGGAACTCTGGATTAGCGACGCCGTGATCCTGAGTGAAAATGGCAGCACTGCGGGGCGGGACTCCATTTGCAGCCAGGAGGACATTTGCTGTGACATTCGTAATGACTTGGATGTTGAATCTCGCGAATGCTCCTGCGTTGATCGTTCTGGATGAAGGGTCAACTCGAAACCGCACCTGACCTGTTGCTGCTATTGTTGCCGTGTTGCTAGTCTGGCTCGAGGTCGTTTGAGACGCGTTCATGACAGATGAACTAGTTGTGCCCACGATGGACGTGCCAGTTGATCTCAGTCCTATTGTAAATGAAACGTTGGACCCTACAAACTGCAGAAGGCCAAGTCGTTGGACCTGGAACATGCCAACATAGGTCCCTGCGCTCAAACTCCCTTCAATGCCGCCCTCACCCCTATCCCCAGTCGTGATGTTCCCAAGGTTGGTGTTGGTCGCGCTGGTTACCCAGATGGCTTGGTAGATAGAGTTGTTAGAAGCTTGCTTGACTTCTATCTTAAACTGACCAGAATCCAGATTGATCACCACGGTTACACTAGCTGACGCAGATTCAGTGTTGGTTGGAGAGCGTGCGAGCTGAAGGGAGAGTGTGTTGTCGGCGGAAACTGATTTCGGCACTATTCCTGCAGTCTGTGCGGTCGAGATGGCTACAATGAGTGAAAGCATTAAAGCCACTAGATTTCGAGAGTGTAAACGCACACGTGATGCTTCCTGCAAACTTCTTTGGTCTGAAGGGTTGATATAAGTGTTGTTGGGTGCCACATATCTACAATAACATACTGTCTACGTGTAGCGCTTACAAACTTTCATATAGGATACGAATAGACGCCTAGTGCGATGTGGCCTTCCTGTGAATTCAAAAGGCGACCCTGTGGTAGCTGACCTGCTCAGGAAGCTAAATCGAAACATGGAGATAGTGGCAAAGAAGTTGGACCGACTCATAGAAGTCCAGCGGTCTGCGGGTGGACAAGTCCTACGCCCGTCAGTTCCTGTGCCCGAGAACTTGCCACTCGACGTTACCACGCTTCTAGGGCTACCTGATCATCTGCGCAAGTCAGCGTTGGCCTTGGCCTCCCTCCGGGAAGCGACCGCCACGGATTTATCCAGAGAAACTGGAAGAGTCAGAGCAGTTGAGAGCGACTACCTTAACCAACTCGTATCGATGAGTTTGGTCAAGAAGAAAAGGAAAGGCAGGGACGTTTACTTCTATATTGAAACATAGGTGAATTAGTTTGAGTAAGACTCTGGCTTTCCACTCGTACAAGGGAGGAACTGGAAAGACCTCGCTCGTCGTGAATCTTGGTGCGTTGTACGCGAAGCAAGGAGCAAATGTTTGCTTACTCGACTATGACTTTCGTGCACCGAGTTTGAATGTCCTTTTCAAATCCAAACCAGAGCACTGGCTGAACGATTACTTGGAAGGGAATTGTGAGATCGGGGACACGCTCATCGACCAATCCGAGCGTTTCCACTTGCCAGGGAAACTCTGGGTAGGCTTTTCGAATCCGTCCTTAGAGGCTCTGAAGGAGATAATGACCAAGGACAGGAAATGGGAGGTTAAGGCTTTGACTAGGACTCTGGCGGGTAAGAAAGAGATTATCGCGGAGAAGAAGGTTGACTACGTGATCTTTGATACAAGTCCTGGGGCGCAGTACTCGTCGATCAATGCGCTTGCTGGAGCGGATGTCGTTTGCCTTGTGATGAAGGCGGATGAATTCGACTTGGAAGGGACAAAGGAATTGTCGAAAGGTGTGTATGATGCTCTCGGTAGGAAGTCAGGCATCGTCCTGAACAAAATCCCTTTGGAACAAATCGCAGCCGGAGGCGGGGCCGAGAAATTCGGGAAGCAGATTGCGTCAGAGGTCGGTCTTCCATTGGTCGGAATGATTCCCTGCATGTGTGAGTTGATGGCTGTGGGTGGAAAGATGATCTACACACTAGAAAAGCCTGACCACACATTCACAAGGTCCGTTGCCCAGGTAGCCGAGAGCCTGAAGAAAATATAGCCCGCGTATTGATTGCCAGTCAACTGAACTTCTCTACTGGGCGATTGCAATCGAGACAGAATACCCTTAGCAGGTGCCTATTTCGACTTCTCGAGACGTTTCTCATAATCCCTCCTCAACCGCTGGTAGGTAGTTTCGTCCACCTTCCCCAGTGCACGGAGCTCCTCGAGGCGGGCGATGACTCTAGCAGTTGCAACATACCCCGTGTCCGCCGACGCCTGTAGGAGCAACTCCTCAAGCACTGCCTTCCTTCGTCTGCGCCGACCACGTGAACGGACCATCAGTCCTAGTGCTGCGAGCGCTACAAGCGCGGTTCCAACCGCTGTGATGAGAATGAAGTTGAACCGGACTGGTCCTGGGCTCACTTCAAGTTGAAATGACGCTTGGTGGCTTAACGAGCCTGAGACGGCGAGAAGTGTCACAGTGTAGTTGTCAACTCGCGCGGTGTTGGAAACAACAACGGTAACCGATGCTGTTCCGCTGGGAATGATCGATTGAGGATTGAATTGCAGGGCCACACCGGCCGGAATATCGATTGCCGTAAGGTTCACGCGTTCATTGAAGCCTCGAAGGGACAGGATCGTCATGGTCAGAGAGCTGGTCTGGCCTTGCTGAAGCGATAGTGTGGATATTGGAAGCTCTATTGAGAAATCTGGCGAGGAGTAAGTGAAAGTGAGCGTAAGATGAGCTGTGTCGTAACCTGGTTTGTCGACCACTAGGAATGTAGTATAGTTACCCGCGGGCGATTTTGGTACTAATAGGAACGTGTCTTGAAAGATGCCCAGGGGGTCCGTGTATTTTATCGATACAAGAATACTGGTTCCTTGAGGGTTGTTCACTTGCATCGAAATGACGGCGTTTGCAACGGAGAGATTGTTCTGCTCAAAGACCCGACCCGAAATGGCTACCAATATGCCCTGGTCGGTTTGGGTGGGGTTGAAAGATGCTTGGATCTGCATCGATCTCTGGGCAAATACTGATGTGGAGAAGGCCATCGAGACGATTATCAGCAAAATGAGCATCCCGTGGATTATTGGGGGACGCAAAGCCATGGCCTCAGCACTCTTAGCGAGCCATCGTCAGGCTTATTGTATATTGCCTCCATGTTGGACTGGGAACTACGGCAGCTGTTGAAGTTGACTCTAATATTCATTCACGGGGCCGGAGGTAGCCGCATGTCCTGGCAACTCCAACTTCACCATTTCAAAGAGGCGCAGGCTATCGGACTGCCCGGTCATCCTGAAGGTTTGGGGCTCAAGACTATTGGGGAATACGTCGAATCTGTCGAGGAGTATCTTGAGAAAAAGGACATAGGAAATCCAGTTCTCGTCGGTCATTCGATGGGAGGAGCCATCGCGATCGAATATGCTCTAGGGCATCCCGACCTGGAAGGACTAGTGTTGGTGGGAACTGGAGCACGCTTGAGAGTCCGCCAAGATCTTATGGCAAGAATCATGCAGGACTATGGGGATGCTAGTAAATCCATTGCCAGGATGTCAGTCTCTCCAAGTTGCAGTGAGATTCTAGTGGAAAGAATCGCCCAGGAGATCCTCAAGGTCAGAGCTGAAGTAACGTATGGTGATTTCGAAGCGTGCAATCGTTTCGATCGCATGAACGACGTGGAAAAGATCGCCAGCCGGACCCTGATCCTGTGCGGAGCAGATGATCAGCTTACTCCGCCTAACTATTCGAAATATCTCCATCAGAAAATACGAAATTCAAGATTGCATATCATAGCGAGGGCGGGTCATAGTGTGATGCTTGAGAAGCACCGCGAATTCAATGTGGTGCTTGAGGGTTTCTCGGATTCACTATGATTTTCTGAGTTTGCAGCTTGGACTCGATTAGAGCTAGGACCCTATCGACGTTTTCTCCCAGTTTAACGCTCGCGGGTACGATGTCTTCGTTGGAGAAGTACTTTCTGATCAGTGCTTCGGATTCTTGAAGCTGTTCAGGTGTGGTCAGATCAATCTTGTTTGCGCATATCATCGCTGGTGCCGTAATATCTACTTCACGAAGAATCTGAGCGCACGACCTTATTTTCCTCTCCAATGGGAATTTTGAGTCGCTTGCGTCCACGAACAATAGGACCAAATCAGCTGTTGCGAGTTCTCCGAGAGTGGCGTGGAAAGCCTTCAGGATTATCGGATGCATATCTTCGATGAATCCTATCGAATCTATCAGGATGAATTCAGTGGAGTCTGGATTCGAGCCTGTGTAAGCCTTGCGTGCGAACGTCGAAAGCGTCGTGAATGGGCCTAGCCCTACCGACTTGTCTTCATGAGCAATGAGATTGAAGAAGCTAGTTTTGCCCGCCTGCGTGTACCCTGCTAAGGCAACTATTGGGAAGCCAAGTTGATGTCTTCGATCTCGTTTCAACATTTTCTTGTTGTATATGTCTTCCAATTCGCCTTCGATTCTGCTGATTCGATTTCTGGCTGCCCTGTAGTACTCGTGGTATGGGTAATTGCCTGGGCCCATCCATCCCAACTGCTCGCCCATTATCCCGCGAAGCTTGATGAACTCCCTGCCCCATGATAGTGTGTATTTCAATTTAGCCAGCCGGATCTGGAGTTTTGCTTCGTTCGTGAAGGCTCGCTTATCGAAGACCTCGAGGATCAGGAGGTTCCGGTCGATCACGCGCACATCTCCACCGATGTGTTGTGTCAGCTTGAAGACGTGACTGCTGGTGAGGGGATTCGCAAAGATCACAGTATCTGCCTCGTTCTCTTCCACTAGTCGCTTCAGATCACCAAGTCTCCCAGGACCGATCGTATACGAGTGATGAACGCTCTTTCGTCGTTGGATTAGTGTGCCGACAATTTTGTAGCCGATGTTCTCGGCCATCGTCTTAGTCTCTTCCGCCTGCGGCGGAAGAGCGGGAAGCTTCAACTCCACTATTACTGCACGCAAACTCGACGGGTTCACCGGCACGTATCTTGACGAAGTATCTCTGGAGGTTGAAATATTTAGGCCTGCAGCGAATCCACTTTCTCAGTGATAAGCAAGATTGATTTTCAATGGTCGTGATGGTATCAAAAGTGGTGCTGATGATCGTGAAAGCTAGGGTGCATGTGCATGTGACCGGTAGAGTTCAGGGTGTTTTTTTTAGAGCTGAAACAGCTGACCTAGCTCACCGCCTGGGACTTGTGGGATGGGTGAAGAACCTCTCAGATGGACGGGTTGAAGTGCTCTTTGAGGGAGAGAAACAGGATGTTGAGAAAGCCGTGGCTTTCTGCGAGCGAGGTCCTCCAGGTGCGCAGGTTCAGACGCTGGAGGTGAAATGGGAAAACTGGAAAGGCGAATTCTCAGACTTCAGAGTCAGGTATTGACATTCTGCGGAGGCTAACCGGTCGCTTTGAATAGTAATGTGATGTGATTCGCAAAAGAACTTAAAGTCACGATAAGCTTGGTTTCCAGCTGCGCTCCGGTGGTGTAGCACGGTTAACCAGGCAGGACCGACAGCATAGCGGCCTTATTCGCCGCAAACGCGAAGGCCAATCGAGTCGCTGATCGCGGGTTCGAATCCCGCCCGGAGCACCAAACAATGCTATTCTGCTATTCTGTTTTGCCCGGGTGTTCTCCATTTGCAAACATGGACATTGCCGCTATGCGTTTAGTTTCCATCTCTTGGGCGCTCATCTTGACTTGCATCGAGAGCGACCATTGGTGGCCGAATGGGTCTGTCAATTGTCCGTATCTTTCTCCCCAGAACTGGTTGTCGAGCGGCATTATGACCCTCGCGCCTGCTGCGACAGCTAGTTTCCACATCTTATCGACGTTCCCCGAGTAGATGTGCAACGTCCCAGTAGTGCTGCCGAGTGACGCAGGGGATTTTGCGTAAGACTCAGGAAACTCATCTGAAATCATGACAATCGAGTCTCCGATCTTGATTCGCGCGTGGAGTATCTTTCCATCAGGCATCGTCTCTTGAGCGAGCTCCTTCGCGCCGAAGGCTTTCTTGTAGAAATCAATCGCCTTTGTTCCACCTTGAACAGTCAAGTAGGGAGTGACTGTACGGAATCCGGATGGAATAGCTCTGACCTTCGCAGACGCATTTCTCTTTGTCCTTGTTTTCTTGGCTGGCATGGAGGGTTGATTTCATTCTTCGAGCTTATACTATTATGATGGGCAGAAGCAGCAATCGATCATCTAGTCTGGATCGTGGGGTCAAAGTATGGTGTCGGTAGACCTCTTGACGAATGTGATTTCCGAAGTTACGTAGAAGCCTGTTCAGATTTCTACGCGAGACTATGGCGAGTTGGGCGTGACTCGGGTGCTGTCTACTTTAGTGACTTGGAACGACTTTTTGAGCGAACACTATGGAACTGTTTCCATACGGAACTGTTCCAGCAAATTTGAAACCGCCTTGTTGAACGCCGCTAACGAGTTCTTTTTCATCAATAACAGGTGGACCGAGGTTCCTCCACAGGATTCCAGTTTTGTGTGTTCTCTCTACGATTGCCAGTCTGCCCAAGGATTTCAAGATTCTGTGAAATTCGCCTAGAACTCTTGGCTTATCTTCTATTTCGTGAAAGACATGATTCAGAAGAACCAAATCTGCAACGCCATTCTCCAATCTTATTTCAGTTCCGTCACTCTGGAGAAATTCGATAGTTACGCCTTCTTTCTTGGCGTGTCGCGCTGCTCTCTCAAGCATACGCGGTGAAATATCTACTCCGATCGTCCTGCGGGCAACTTTGGCAAGTGGTATCGAAAAGAATCCCGGCCCACAACCGAAATCTACCACCACATCATTTGGGCCGATGTTGATTTTCGAAATCAACCGTTCAGGTGGAGCAAAGAACCGTCTGATTGGGCTGTCAAGTATGAAGGCTTTTTTCTCTGGAAATCGCTTATGGCCATGATGTTGCGTACTCAACCCCGACCCCTCAGTCAACCAAGCCCGTCCAGCTAACGGTGATCTGCCTCTAATGCTTTCAGGGCTAGGTTTCCAGTAGCTTCCACTCAAAAACTCAAGTATCCTTTCAATGTTTCCTTCCTAGGGGTCTCTGTACGATTAGGTGCGGATCGCTAAGAATCTACATTCCCGCCCTTGTGCTTCTTGCTATCGTTATTCCCTCGGCAATGGCTCTTTCCAAGCGTGGATATGATGGCGCATTCGGCATCATGATTGAGCCTTCCTCTGTCGTGATAAAGGTAGGAGAGAAGTCAGAAATCAAAGTGACAGTCACCAATCCTGAGAAAGTCAGTGGAGGACAAGTCTGTTTCAATTTGGAAGGTTTTCCGGCCTCAGGTTTCAGAACAACATTCACTCCTGAATGTGCAGACTCTCAGAGGGGGAGCGTCGGAACTGTCCTAACCGTTGAGGTCACGCCTGCAGCAGCTCCACAGAACGTCACCGCATACATCATCGCAATTAGCGGCAACCAAACCGCGCAAACAGCCCTCAATATCACTGTCGAACCTGCTATGCCCGCGTGGATTCCATGGGCTGGACTCCTCGCGTTCTTCTCTGTCTTGGGCATTGTAATCGCTTTGAAACCTAGAATGCCTAGAAAGGGAACCAGGCGCATGGCAAACGGCAAATGAAACACGGCGTGTCATGCGAAATCGCAACTGATCCACTAGGTTTCAGGATCGACAACTCGCAGAGCAACTCGGAGCCCGTTTCAACTTGCGAGTTTGGCTTGAACCCGAAAGTTGTCAGATTGAACAATCACTACCAACAGTGCACATGCCAGCGATCGCGAGAACATTGCGCCAAATGCAGACGAGAAACGATTTCTCAGTTTTTCCTCCCAAAGCTCTGACTCGCAGTTCATAGATTACTTGACAGGGTCTGGCATACTTCTCACGCCAACATGTGATTGAAAGATGAGAACAAATGCTTATCACTTGGCTTCCCCGAGTCGGCGGTTCAATGGCGGTTTCATTGCAATACAAGTACACTGTGTTGACCAACACCACAATTGGCTCGTTCATGTCCCAGCTCGACTCCAACATAGTGTTGATCTGCCTCCCAACGATAATCAGAGAACTGCCAGGGACAACGACTTTCGACGGGCTCTGGGTAATAATGGGATACCTGCTTGTCACAGCTACGCTGCTGTTAACCTTTGGACGACTCGCGGACATCTATGGACGAGTAAAACTTTACAATTTGGGATTTGCAATCTTCACTATAGGCTCTGGACTCTGCAGCATTGCGCCGAACGGAATTAGTCTAGTGATTTTCAGACTTGTTCAGGGAACGGGTGGAGCACTGATATTTTCGAACAACGCAGCCATTCTAACAGACGCCTTTCCACCCACTGAAAGAGGTCGGGCTATTGGTATCAACTTGGTGATGGGTGTAAGTGGGTCAGTACTGGGATTAGTGGCAGGCGGAGTTTTATCCGCAACGCTTGGGTGGCGTTCGATTTTCTGGATAAACCTTCCCGTCGGAATATTCGCGACCGCTTGGGCTTATTCGAAATTGAAAGAGCTGGCCACAATTAAACGTGAACGACTAGATCCTTTGGGGAACGTATCCTTCGCAGTGGGTCTCTCAGTATTCTTGCTCGGTCTAACTCTCGGCGCTATATCTGGCTTCACAGCGATCGAAATTGCCATGATGGTTCTGGGGTTATTGATGCTGATCGGCTTTGTGTACGTCGAGTTGAAGGTTCAGAGCCCCATGATGGATCTGACGCTTTTCAGAATCCGTGCGTTCACGGCCGGCATGATGAGCAACCTTCTCGCATCCATTTCGAGAGGAGCCGTCATGCTCTTGCTCGTGTTTTATTTTCAAGGAGCTCTACTCTTGGACGCGTTAACAGCAGGCATATTGTTGATTCCGTTCTCAATTGCCTTCGTAAGCGTTGGACCATTGAGCGGATACCTTTCAGACAGATATGGCGCTAGAGGGTTTAGCACAGGTGGTCTGGTCGTATCCGCCATAGCATTTGCTTGGTTTGCCGTGCTGCCTGCAGATGTCCCCTACACCATCCTCGTACTCCCAATGATCGTGGCAGGTATCGGGGGAGGAATGTTCGTAGCACCAAACATCAGTTCAATTATGAACGCTTCGCCCGTAGCAAGGCGAGGAATCGCTTCGGGAATGTCGTCAACGATGGTGACTACAGGGTCCCTGCTTAGCTTGGGGGTTGCATTCGCAATACTGGCCACGAGCATGCCGCTAAGCACCCTTCAAGCGATTTTCGCTGGCCTGCCTGTCGCAGCAAATGCGCTCAATATAGATCTCTTCATGGCCGTAATGCACAAGATCTTCCTGATGGTTGCCATCATCAGTCTGATAGCCGCGGTACCGTCCTCAATGAGAGGCTCTAAGCACATTCAGGCCTGAAAAGCAACTGCCCCGGACAAGTTCATGAAATCGTTAATTATCTGAGGATTGCTTGATCTACTCATGGTACTTCTTGCTAAGGATATCGTTGAGAAAGACTTCCTATCTCTACCCCGAGGAACGAGTACGTTTGAAGCAGCCAAACAGATGAATTCGAGTCAACGTGGGTTTGTGATTGTTGTCGGCGCCGATGGGCGTCCTGAAGGTATCGTGACTGAATGGGACTATCTATCGAAACTCGTAGCTGAAGAAAAAGACCCATCGAAGACTAGACTCGAAGACATTATGAGCACCGGCTTGGTCACGGTTAAAGCTGATGATGGGATTGATTTTATCTCTCAGATGATGTCAGAGCGTGGAATCAGACGGGTTCTTGTTATCCAAGGTGGCAACGTCTTGGGCGTTATAACGGCCAAAACGGTGCTGAGTAGATTGAAAGAATACGTCGACCAGGTCTCTTCCCAGATCGCCCGACTGCAGACGCCGAGGTATTGACTAGCACCAATCCTGGCAGCTGCTTCGAATTAAATCCTGATTTCACTCTCTTTCCACAGAGACAGTGCAGCGAGTAACGAGCGCAGCGATCGCGCCCGCTGCTGCGAGCCAAGGTGCCAAAACTGCCCCGATTAGGCCCGCCGTAACAGGTAACTCGAGCAGGAGCTTGCCCTCTTCGTCTCGAACGATTATCCTTCTCACATTTCCCTCATGCAAAAGATCCTTCACTTTCTTAACCAGATCATCAGAGTTGACAGAAAACTCATCAGTGGAGGGTCTGATGACAGGGGAACCGCATTTGAAACAAAAGCTAGCGCCTCGAGGAAGTTCGGTTCCGCATTTGTCGCATGATTCCAACACAATTCACTTGCTCCAGATCATTTATCGATCGTCGAATAAAATGCTGCCTCAGCCACCAAGAACGTGAGTCATCGCCAGTTGCGGTTCAAATATCAGCAACTCCTAGAACCGAATGCACAGCCTCTGGGAGTGTCTATTTTGAAACTTGTTCACTATCTCAAGAATGGGAGCGTTAGAGTGGGCGTCGTCCACAAAGATCACATCTCTGACCTCATAGAGACTGCGAAAGCGCTGGACATTACGCCACTAAGAGAAGTCACAACTATAGACCAAGTACTCTCAGCAGGTCTCTTGGATTCGCTTGTCGGCACTCACAGAAAGATCACAACCTACGCTACTGATTTCCCGATTGAATCAGTAATACTTCGCAGTCCAATTCTCAACCCTGAAAAGATCCTCTTAGTGGCAAGGAACTATCTCTCACATAATGTGGAACAGAATGCGACGCCTCCTTCCGAACCATATTTCTTCACAAAATTCAGAAACGCGCTAATCGGACCCAATGATCCTATTCTAATTCCGAAGATTTCGAGCAAGGCAGATTGGGAAGCTGAACTTGCTGTCATCATTGGGAAAGTAGGGAAGAACATCCCACGTAAGGATGCAATGGAGTATGTAGCAGGCTATGCTGTCTCGAATGACATCAGCTTCAGAGATCTTCAGTTCTCGACGCGGTCGGACAATGCCGCTGTTGCTCTGGGCTCGAACTGGGTGAAAGGAAAAGGGCTCGATTCATCATTTCCACTTGGACCATGCCTTGCTACTCGAGACGAGATCACGAACCCGCACAACCTGGATATCTCGCTCACCGTAAACGGTGAAACCAGGCAACATTCCAATACTCACGAAATGATCTTCAAGCTAGATGCTCTAATCGAGTATGTATCCGCGGGCATGACGTTGAAGCCTGGCGACATAATCTCAACCGGCACGCCAGAGGGGGTCGCCGCATTCACAGACCAGAAATTTCTGAAGGATGGAGACGTTGTCGAAGCGAAGATTTCTGGGATCGGAGCGCTGCGTAACACCATCAGACGGGAGTAGGAAGACAGAGTTGAGGGGACTTTGAAGGCAACGTCAAGACGCTGGAAGCATCCGCAGTTTCTGTTGATTCTACTCTCCCCGATGATCGCTGAATTGTTTTCCGGTTCAACGCCCCTTCTTGTGTTCTTCAGTCCTTTCGTGTTTCTGGTATATCTTGGATTCTATGGTTTCGGCGCTCTGATTATCAGGGAAACTGTTGCCCGGAAGAGGCTGAATTTCGCCTCCGTCTTGTTGTTCGGCGCCGCATACGGAGTGTTGGAAGAAGGTATCGTGCTCAAGAGCTGGTTCGACCCAAACTGGATGGGCGCAACAGTCGTTTCTGGTGTTCTGAGAGTTTATGGAATTGGCATTCTCCAACCACTCACAAATGTGGTCTATCACGCTGTCATAAGCATCGGTGCCCCAATCCTGATCGTACAAAGCCTCTCTCAATCTAGGGAGCCTTGGGTATCAAAACGCTGGACCATGCTTGCATCGGTGCTCTTTGTGATGTCTGCAATCGCAATAGCTCTAACTTTCAATTACACTTACAAAATTGCGAGTTGGCAGTACCTACTTTGTTTAGTTATTCTAGGCATCTTTGTCGCCCTAGGCTGGAAAGGGGTAAGGATCCCATCTGGAGCCAAGACGTATCCTCCACTAGGAATCTGGGGTTTCGGCACCGTCTTTGTCATACTGCTCTTCACAACTTTCTACACGCTAAGTTATGCACATGCAAAGTGGTTTGTCATCATCCCGTTGGCGGCTCTGCTGTACGTTGGATATGCAGCAATATTCGCGCTCATGGATTGGCGAAAAGCAACGTGGAGACACTACTTCGCCGCAGCGGCTGGAATCGCAACTGGATTATTACCTCTAGCTTTGAGCTTGGCTCGGTCTAGGCACGGTGGATATCTGAACGTATTGGCAGAAGTCATTTTCATAGCACTCTTGGCCATCGTCTACAGCAGACTAGACTGACTCTGAATAGCGTGAGTTGCGCGCGTTTTCACTGAGTCAATTCCGAATACTTTCAGTTATTGTTGAGATGTTTACGCTCGATTTTCATGGAAGAATGTTCTTATTGCATCTTTGACATGAGCGTATCACTTCTAGTCACCTAGATTCCTGCAGGTGCGTTCTGCTGATGTTCAGATTTGGCGAACGCGCTTATCGCGGTTTCTGACTTAATCTAAAGGGTCCCTCTCATTTAGAGTACTTTCAGCCAAGTCTCCTTGTTATTCATGCCAACGCACTATCGGTCGGCACGGTGATAGACTTGAAGGAATTCGATGCTGTAAGCGTCTGCAGGCACTTGAGAAGAATCCGCTTTCTTTTCAGAGATGAGCGGTTTGAATTTCTCAGATGTGAGGGGTGTGGGGAGATCGTTCGCCTACCCCTCCAACCTGCAGCCTCTCTTTGACCTTTGACACGAAGGCGTATTAGGGAAGTTCCACCAAGTTTGTTTTGGGACTGCTGATTGATAGAGATCGAATTGGGCGATCTCAAGAAGGTTGGCAAGGAATTTGCGGAATCGCTAGGTCAGAGATTGAAGACAGAGGTTTCCTTGAAAGGGAGGCTTCTGATCGTGTCCGACACCGCGGGTGGGAGTAAGTTCGGCGTGAAGGATGTTAAGCTTCAAGTGAAGCATGTACTGCATCAGCTGGGCTTCTCCGAGGAATACAGGGTTCTCGCAGAGCATCACACGGTGCGAATTGTCAAGGTTGGAGAGAAGCATAGACCGTTAGAGAGGGAAGGAAGGGTCGCGCCCCCTTCTCAATCCCTTCCCTACTTCTTCCCATGATCCGATCCTTCATCCATATCTCTGAAGCTAATTCGTTTCGCGCCCGTTGCTACCATCTCTCTCAACGCTCGATCAGAATCGTCTGGGCTAACGTTTACCCCTCTGGATGCGTCATCTAGGTGAAAGACCTCGAATCCGTACTTGAGTCCGTCGAGAACTGTTTCCTTCACGCAGTAGTCAGTCGCGAGCCCACCAACGAGGAGTCTCCTGATTCCGCGTTGGTGCAGTTTCGCTGCCAAGTCGGTTCCTTGGAATAACGAGTATGCCTCATCTTTCCTGTCAGCTTTTGAAACAACTTCCGCCTCAGCAGGCATGAAGAGATCGGAGTGGAATTCTGCACCTTTCGAGTTTTGTATGCAATGCGGCGGCCATGGGCCTCCTTGCTCCCTGAAAGAACTGTGATCAGATGGATGCCAGTCTCTTGTGAATATTATCGGAGCACGCGCTTTCTCGAATTTCTCTACGTACTTGTTCAGGATCGGGACGACTTTATCGCCTTCGGGCACCGCAAGTGCCCCGCCCAAGCAAAAGTCGTTCTGGACGTCCACGACGACTAAGACTGTTCGCTTGTCGATCTGGATTTTCATGCCCAGTTCTCTGTCCGGTCGATCGCCTCTGGGCGGAATTAAATGTTCCTTGGAACTGTTCCCTAATGTTTCGGTGGCAACCGGAACTCTAATCTACTCTAAATTGTTGCTGACCTGAAGACTTTGGGAAATACGTCGAGGAGTCTGAAGACAGATGGATGTTCTGAGTGCAATCGTACTGGCCGTCGTTGAGGGGCTTACCGAATTTCTTCCAGTTTCATCCACTGGGCACATCATCTTAGCTGCTGTGCTACTGAATGTTCAGCAGACGGAATTTGTCAAGAGCTTCGAGATTGCATTGGAGTTCGGCTCAATTCTGTCCGTAGTGGTACTCTACTGGAAACTCTTCCTCGATCTTGAAGTGTTGAAGAGGTTGGTTGTTGCTTTCATGCCTACTGGGATAGTTGGATTGGCACTCTACAGAGTGTTCAAGGAATTTCTGCTCGGTAACGAGCAAATCGTTCTCTGGGCTCTGCTAATCGGCGGAATTTTCCTAATACTGTTCGAGTTACGGTATCGGGTCAGGTCAGACATCGACAGCCTGTCAAAGATTCCATACAAGCACTGCCTGCTCATCGGTGTCTTCCAGTCTATCTCGATAGTGCCTGGAGTTTCCAGATCAGCGCCCACAATCATGGCGGGCTTAGCGCTCGGAATGAAGAGAGAAACGATCGTCATGTTTTCTTTCCTGCTGGCTGTGCCCACGATGATAGCTGCGTCAGGGTTTGATCTGCTGATGTCGTCCAGCCAATTCTCTGCAAGTCAGTTCAACTTGTTGGCCGTGGGTTTCGTCGCGTCGTTCCTAGTAGCCTTACCTGCGATCAAACTATTCCTGGGCTTCGTCAAGAAGAACAATTTCATTCCTTTCGGTGTCTACCGGATTATCCTCGTTGTTGTGTTCTTTCTTTTCGTCATAATGTAGGCGGGTCGTCGGGAGAGGTAATCGCACGGCTAATGTATGCGTGGCACCATTGCAGTGCTCACTGATGCGGGGGTTGCCAATCCTTCAGTAGTGAAGGGGCGAAGCCAGGTCAAAGGCGCAGAGCATCGGAGCGCGGAAGGCTTAGGACCCTGTCCCGTAGGGGTTCCGGGGTTCGAATCCCCGCCCCCGCACCATCCAGAATTTTGGACCTGGAAGAGGGGGGGTGGTGTAATTTTTTGGGGAGAACATGTTACCGGTAAATTGGGGTCAGAATCCCCTGCTACATCTCTGAATTATGGGGGTTCAAACGAGGGTGTGAAGCTAACTCCCCGCACCAATACCATACCTTTGTTTGCGCTGAGTTTAGGCAGATTTTGCGCAGCAAAGGCGAGTTCTAGACACAGGTTTCTTGCTCAGGTTTTCATTTCCTTGAGCGTTGAACCCACGAAATGTGTTTGCTCGGCTGCCTGCTCCGAGTTCGAATTAGATGCTCTGAGTTCGCTGCTCGTAGATGGTCATTTCCTTATCTCGGCATAGGCGGTAGCGGTGAGACTAGTCACTCCGCTCGCGGAACGATTGTTTGTTTCTTGTCGCGTGACGTGTTAGGTACTGTCGTATTTGCTCGGGATGGGTCTGGTTACTGTGCGCACCATTAGACTCACACACACTTTTCGAACGACGAACGAGTCTGTGGATTGTTGTTAGTTGCGTGCGCGAGCGGTCTTCATGGTGCGCACACACACAAAATAGCATGAACGACGGTTCAGATTACGATACTCGCACCATTAGAACCACACACGAATCATCCGATGATTAGGATTCCTACTATCAAGAACACAAGTTATTTCAAATCAGAATAAGTTGGTGAAGACATCATCGCATTGGCTTGGCTTTTCTCCACTGTGCAGATGACGCTGTGACGCGAGGGCAGTGTTAACATACAAGGGTCTAGTCGTTCTGCTTGATCCGCCGGTTTTCCAATGCATTCCAACACACATGCATCAAAGACAGCGAAAAACTTGGCAATGGCATTAGTCATAACAGCGTCTTTCTTTGTCATCGAGCTGGTCGGAGGCATCATCACAGGTAGCCTGGCACTCCAGGCCGATGCATTCCATATGCTGACAGACGTGTCCGCTCTCAGCTATGCTCTCGTAGCAGCATGGCTCGTTCAGAGACCAGCCACTCTCAAGAAAACCTATGGTTACTATCGAGTGGAGATCTTGTCAGCTTTCCTCAACGGTATCTTCCTCTGGGCGATTATGATTTTCATAATCTATGAGGCCCTCCTGCGGCTCCGACAGCCTTCAAGCGTCCAGAGCATGAACATGCTCATTATAGCAACATTTGGTCTTGTTGCGAACGTAGCTGTCGCAGCAGTCCTTTTCGGGTCAAGAAACGACAATCTGAACGTCAAAGGTGCTTACCTGCACGTGCTAGCGGATCTCCTCGGTTCAGTGGGGGCCATCTCTGCTGGCTTGACAATGTACCTGACAGGATGGTACCAGGCAGATTCGATTGCCAGCATCATGATCGGTGTGCTGGTGTTCTACAGCTCGGGGAAGCTTGTTCAAATTTCTGTAAACATTCTCATGGAGGGCGTTCCTCCTCATATCGACATAGCATCCTTGCAGCGCAGGATAGCAGGCATAGAAGGCGTAAAGAGTTTTCACGATCTTCACGTGTGGTCCATTTCAGAAGGCAAGATGTGTTGTTTGAGCGCTCACGTAGTGACGGACGAAGTCACGGACAATAGAGGGCTCCTTACAAAATTGATGAATATTCTAAAGGAGGAGTTTGGAATCGATCACACGACTATACAGATAGAAGGTGAAGAATACCCGAAATCTCCGAACGAACATTAACAAACAAATCTATCTTCATGAAACAAGAACGCGGTCCGCGGCTTATCCGCCTATGGATCACCGTATGATTCAAATGCCTAAATCCTCAGCTTATCGAGCGCGAGGGACTATAATGTTCGAGCTGATCCTTCCGTTTTTCTTTGTAGGTGTAACTTTCTTTTCTACATCAACTCACATTTCATCGTCGATATCGTTGGTGCGAACATCCGAATTTGAACTATAGTTCTGGTCGGTTTTGTGTGTGATACTAGTGGTGCGCACACACAGCGGACTAAATCATTATGGCAGCCGCGATCGCGGTAGTCCACAGTCCGTCCTTGTTACCTTCTGCTGATTGGCATATGTTTCTGGTGGTGACCCTCATGCCTGATATGTTCCATATCTCTTGCTTGATGTCCCAAGCGTTGTCAACATCAAACGGCACGCCATATGTCGACGCGAGCATTGAAGCAGCCAGGTCTTCGGCGTAATCCCCAGCTTTCTCCTGCGTTTGACCATATGACTTGTGTTCAGACAGGTAACCGTACACTGTTCTGTCGTACGGTAGTGCCATACCTATGGCTGCAGCCATCAGCCTGTTCGGCTCATTCGTGTCAATCCGGCTCATTACGCAGAACAGTATTTGACCAGGTTTCAGAAGTTGCAAGACCTCGTTCCTCGGCAATACGTTGCAGTTGGGAGGTACGATGCTTGACACGTAGACGAGGTTATAGGCGGCTATGCCTGCATCGCGAAGTGCCAATTCGAAACTTGTCAGTTTTTCTTTGTGGGTACCGACGCCCTTTGTGAGGAATATCTTCTCTGGAATGTTGACGTTCAATTAGGATACGATCAACAATGCTTCTTGGACATTTTTCAAGGTTGTCATTAGTCATAGCACGCCTAGTGTGTTCAGTAACAACAGTTGCTCTACCTGATCCATGCTGACGCTAGCAGTCGAGTCTGTTGGTGAGCGAGGACCTTGAGTAGGTCGTGTATTAGGACATCCTTCTTGGACTATGATTGTGTGTGGCTCTAATGGTGCGAGCACCCGAAATTGAATCGGCCTATATGTACCGGCAAAATTGGGGCCAGAATCCCCTGCCCCATCTAAGACACTGACTGTGGCCAAAGGCTGCGAATTATGGAATTCAAACGAGGGTGAAGCTACTCCCCCGCACCAACAATTACCGATCCAAGGGGAGGGGTGGGGAAAGACAGTTTTTTCCCAGTGCTTGCCAGCTGGCACCTGGTTGCAGCATAGAAACGCTCAGTACGCTAGCTTCCGTCGAATCTAACCTCAATGGATCAGCGTGGCAACTTGCAGAATACTGTGCCTCTGCAGGCTTGTTGAAGAAGCCGTTATCAGATCTGAAGCTCTATGACTTGATTGATTTTCGCTGGCCCAATGACTTGATTATCGCTGCACGGTATTTGCCTTTGGTTTTGGATCCGATCATCCGGTCAACTTCACGTCCACCCACCACGAAAACTACCGTAGGTAAACTGTACACTCGATACTTCTCGACCAGTGCTGAATCAGTATCAACATTTACTCTGATAAGGCGTAGCTTGCCTTCAAACTCATGAGCCAGATCTGCTACTATGGGGGATACTCTCAAACAGGGGGCGCACCAGTCGGCATAGAATTCTAACAGAACGGCTCTCTTGGAATTCATCGACACACCGTTAAATTGTGTGACCGGTCACTCGGTGATCTGTCCAGCCAAAAAGACCTTCGGTATATCGACAAACGGTCTGGCTTTGCCTCTCACGCCGCCCAAAGTCCTCCGAAAGGCGGCGTTGAGGCACGTCTCCAGGCAATCACCACGCGTTGCTTGTCTGCACACCGATCGACTCAATATTAACAATAAATCACACTTCAAACCAACAGATTCCCATGAATTTGTTAATTGGTTTCATTACGTCGAGAGGACTACGCTGAAGTTGTTGTCCCCCCTTGTATCTGCCCGTTTTTCGTCCGCCTAGACCAATAGGTGTTACCGTTCTCGCGGTCTTGGAGATCATTGCTGGCATAGTTGACATACTCTTCGGACTTTTGTTCATCGCAGTCTATTTCCTGGCCGTTACGATTCTAGGAATGGGGGCATCGAGTTTTGGGTTTTTCCTAGTTCCGATGATTGTTTTGTTCTTCGTGGTTGGATTCCTGTCATTTATCCTGAGTTATGGACTTTGGACAGGTCGGGGGTGGGCTTGGGTTTCAGCCATCGTCCTCGCGATCATCGGGGTGGTTACGAGCTTCATCGGGCTCCTGTTTGGAAGCTACCTGAACATAATTCCAATAGTTTTCTACGTGATGATCTTGGTATACCTCGGCACTCGTAACGTGCGTGCGTTCTTTGGTCGCGGATCCCCGTACTGGCCTCCGCCGCCAGCATTCCCCAGCGGCCCCTATCCACCGCCATACGCGCCAGGTGTGCAACCTGGATATGCGCCCTATCCGCAGAGCGCGCCGTCACCGTACGGGCCCGTTATGCCGCCGGCATATCCTCCATTTCCACAGAACGTGCAACCACCCTACTATCCTGAACAACCGTCGGGTATTGCTTTTCAGCAGCCTTTTCGAAGGACTGGAATGTGTCCGGTATGTCTTTCACCGGTCGACCTCAGCGCAGGCCAATGCCCCCGTTGTGGCTCACGATTACGATAGCTGCTGACTTGCATGCGATAGTTCGAACAAGTTCAAGAACTGAACCGCAGTGTCCGTTCCCAACCTTGATGTTTGGATCTGGATCGCTTTGTTCAAAGCACGCTAAAGATGTGAATGAGTATCTAGTGCATCTGGAGACTGATCTACTGCAATTAGCACCAACGTGTTGCATACCGAAGGGATTGAAATGTCGGCGCATGTGAATTTGAATCCGTTGATAAACAAGTAGTGTACTAAATGCGCAGAGAATCGGTTGTTTCTCTCATCATCTTGTCTGTCTTCATAATTGTGAGAATTCTTGCATTACTTGTGCCCTTGCGTCCAATTCCATTCATGATCTATCCAGACGCCTACAACTCCTACGTGCCTGCCGGGCTTGCTTACATCACGGGAACTTCCATTAACTCGACGAACCCAGAACATCCGCCACTGGCCAAGTATATCATCGGTTTCTTCGCAGCCTATGCTCACAACGCGAACATTGGCAGCCTACTGTTCAGCTTTCTCTCAATCGTGGTCGTTATGTTACTATCCGGAAGATTGTTTCTCGATAAAGAGAGACGACTTGCAGTTGTTTGTCTCCTGGCATTTGATAGTATCAATGTGTCGATCTCAGTGGATCCTATGCTCGAGGTGTTCATGCTTTTCTTTAGTTTGCTCGGCCTGTACTTACTCTCAGCACCCGAGCCCCGAATTCGGAGCTATTTGTTGGGCGGTTTATGTTTAGGATTCTCTCTTGCGTCGAAATGGACAGCTCTCTTCATTGTCGTGCCCGCGTTATTGTTTTTGATACTCGGCAAGAAGTATGCTGGAGTCCTGCTTGCTCTTGCAGCGAGCACATTTGCTTACCTTTTGCCTTTTGTCCCATTTATCCTGATGAATGGCTTTAGCGGTTTTCTGAACGACCAGATGTTTATGTTGCGCTTCATGTTCGCCATGCATGCTTCGATGAGACTGGATGCGATTACGATTTTCGATCGTGCTGCCATGTTCCTTAATTTGTCGAGCGGGGCACCGCCCTCTTCCACACTTCTCCCCATCGTTGCACGTGCTCCAAACTTTTTCCTAACGCTCGATTACGGTGTGAATCCAGTTATTGCAGTCTTGACATTGCCCATGTTCTTTCTTCAGACGAGAAAGTACTTGGATGACAGAGTCCGTTTCCGCGGGCTTTTGCTCTTGGTGACAGCGAGTCTCTTGGCGTGGCAATTGCTGCTTGCGGAGCCGTTTGAGGCATGGTTCTGGGCGCCGATCAATGTTCTGACCTGTATCTTTGCGGTAGACTATTTCGTTGACTTTCAGAAACCCGGCATACGAAAATGGGTTAGTTACGGTCTCATGACTTGTGTAGCCGCTTGGCCATTGCTCGTCATCATGTTAATGTCCCTCTGAGTTCAGAATTGGGTAAGTAGTAGAGCCTAAGAAGTGGGAATTTGTCGAAGTGTAGCGGACTTCAATTGCTTCTGCAAGTTATCCTTCCTACGCACTTCACCCAATCCAGGCCTGATCTCGTAGGAGCGACGAGTCTTGCGGGATAACCGTGATCAACCGATAATGGGAAACCTCCAACCTTCAATGCAATCATGCAATCCAAGTTAGCAACCTCATCTGAACTAAGCGTCGAACTGTAACCTGCAACGTCCTGAACTACGACGTGAGCTATGTTCGTGAGCGACGTCCCCGCTTGTCTAAGAAGGTAAAGTAACGGGATACCTTCCCAAGGAACGTCAGCGGACCAGCCCTCTACGCACTGGATCTTCAGGGTTCTGTGAACGCTGGTCATCGCATATAGTTCTGTCAATTTTAGTTCCAGCGAATTTGAGACATCTCCATCTATCTTCAATCGATAATTGTCCGAGTCTATGGAAGGCGGAGACTCACCGTTCCACGTTGCCGGGAACTGGAAACTTTCCAGAGTTGATGTTGTTTGGCTTGTCAGCGATCCCGTCGATGTAGTTTGGAGTACAATTGAAGTAATCGATGCAGCCTGCGACTCCACCGAGTTCGTTCTAGAAACTTGCAGTGTCGTCGCTGGCCCTTTTGCAGTTGGTCTTAGAAACCACCAAGACCAGACAGCTACGGCTGCTACGGGAATCAGCTTTATGAACGATCTTCTGTTGAGTTTCACGAGTTGCCCCGCTGGACTACGTTGTTGTCAAGTTGCCATTTCCTCTGTGATAGAAGAGGATTACCTCCATCACTCCTAACGTGTTGAAAGGAGAACGATCGGGAGAAGCTTCGCGCTTCAATCCTGCCACAGTACTAAGGTTCCAACGCACGTGCTTTGCCCATAATGCGCATCTTCTTGGCGTTAAGATCCAACAAAAGGAAAGTGTCTTCCGGTAGATATGCGATCGGTTTCTCAGATTCAATGCCTATCGAAGTTGCGCCTATTTTGGTGATATTGATGGGGGTTGTCTGCATGCCTACGGTAGCGTGGAATGCGCCTTCTTTCAACTCGTCGGAGTAGAAGGGGCTCTTCCCGAAAGAAAGATTCAAAGTCGTATCTGCCTTGGCACTGCCGGGGGTACACAAAATAGACCCTCTCTTCATCTCTTCAACGGTGGCTCCCTTCATGGCTAGACCGACCCGTGATCCGGCCTCAGCTTCCTCGTAATCCTCATCCTGCATCTGTATAGAGCGCACAATTACTTCCTTGTCCCCTGGAAGCAGCGTGAGCTTGTCATACTTTCTCACAATACCTTTCTTTACGAATCCGAGTACGACCTCGCCCACTCCCCTAACACTGAACGAATGGTCTACGACTACCACGGTCGATGAACTTGTATCCCTTCTGGGCTCAAAGGTTCTGAGAACTTCGAGTATCTTAGTCGGGTCTCTTTCCTGGACAATAAATGAGCGGAGAGATGTATCTCTGATTATCGCGGCTATTTGGTTGGGCGTCGCATAGGGAGACGTTACAGCTATCCCTTTGGAGACGCCGAATGAATCAAGCATCACAACGGTCTCGCCCAACTCTCTCGTTATTTCGGCGAACACAACTACGGCAGTATCTATTCCAGAAATTATCTGGCTCTTCGGTGATATCTTATCCTCCGCAGGGCACATGAAACTGAAAATCTGTTCATCCAATTTTCTATTGAACATGAGGATGTCGCTTTCAGTGCCTTTTTTCCCCAATTCGCGTCCTATCGTATCGTCATGAAATACGCCGACTGTAAGATGCCGCATAGGGCCACGAATAATACGGTAGAATATCAACCCTCATGTGCTGAAAAATAAGATCCACTAGTGCTCAAACACAAGAAAGCTGCAGTGCAAACGTCATCAGCAGATGATTGGTGATAATTACAGTAGGAGAATCGTGGCCGGTGTCGAAGATTGTGGCGCAAACTCCAAAATGCTAGCCTAGGTCTGCAAAGAACGAATGGATCTCGCTCCTCTTTTGCCCCGAGATTCCGCTTTGCGTTCTGCGAGCTTGCTTGTCTATGCGATGGCATTGTGAAGCTTTATTGTAGACTTCAAATAGAGTCTCTGTTTCTTGTGATGATCGGTAGAGTGCGCTGTGACTAATGTTGCGGTTACTTTTCGCGTTGGCGGCGAAGAACGCGAAATCCTGATCAGCCTTTTGGGCAGACTTGCCAATGTTGTCTTTGTCACTGACCTTTCGCCTGAGGATAGGGCGAAGGAACTTGCCCTTGCCGATGTGTTGATCTCATGGAGCCCAGGACGGGAACTGCAGTCTGAGGAATTCATGAAAATCGGTCGTGCAAGAATGATGCAATTACTTTCTGCCGGAGCAGATCACATCCCCTTTTCTAGTTTGCCGTCCGATCTTGTTATCGCAAGTAATGTCGGTGCCTATGCAGAATCGATGGCAGAGCACGCGCTGGCAATGATTCTGGCCATAACCAAGAATCTCCTAGACCGACACGAGAAGCTCAGAGATGGTACTTTCGATCAATCCAACGTGAATCGCATGCTACGCGGTTCCAGTTGTGCAATCTTGGGTTTTGGAGGTATAGGAAGAGCTACAGCTCGACTCTTGCGCTGTCTTGGCGTGAAGATTTATGGAATAAACACAACAGGGAAAACAGATGAACGCGTCGAGTTCATCGGGACCCTAAAAGACCTTGAACATGTACTGCACGTTGCCAACATCATTCTTGTCGCGCTTCCATTAACAAATTCAACTCGCGGCCTAATAAGCGGTCGAGAACTGGCTTGGATGAAGGAAGACGCTATCCTCGTGAACGTGGCTCGCGGCGAGATTATTGATGAAGGCTCTCTATATCGGAAGCTCAAGGCAAATCCGGGCTTCACGGCGGCGATAGATGCTTGGTGGATTGAGCCACTCAGACATGGCGAGTTTCGCACGAACTATCCTTTCTTGACCCTTCCGAATGTGTTGGGTTCCCCACACAACTCAGCTATAGCGGCTGGATCTTCCCTCGAGGCAACGAGGCGTGCAGCGGAGAATGTGAAGCGCTTCTTGAACCACGAACCTGTGACGGGTCTCGTTAGGTCGGTCGACTACGAGTGAAAACAGCAGAAGAATCCAACACGGCTTGTAAGTGGAATTAATTCAAGGATTCAGAATCAGAATCGAAGGACTGTGAGCGGCCGCGAAGCCTCTCTGCAGAGCTGCCATTGTTTTTATGGCGGACCCCCGTGATAGATGAACCTCGGGTGGACTTTGAAGGTTGAACTTCGAGGAAAGAGTCTGGAAGCTTATGGAGAGAATTCCGAAAGGCAAAGTCACAACCTACGGTCTAATCGCCAAGAAACTGAATACAAAAGCATACAGAGCCGTGGGGAACGCATGCCGTAGTAACCCCTACGCCCCAAGAGTCCCATGCCACAGAGTCGTACGGACTGACGGAGGCGTTGGCGGCTTTGGAGGCAAAACTTCAGGCAAGACCGTGGAAGAGAAGATCCGTATGCTGAGAAGAGAAGGCGTCGAAATCAGGAACGGAAAAATCACAGATTTCGAAAGAGCCCTCTTCAGATTCTAGCCGCACGATTGAATGAGAGATGTGTTTTGTTTTTCGTCCTATTCGTATAATCCTCCTGAGGCTTCCATTTCTTGCCCGAAACTCATTCCTACCATCTATCAAGGGTCTTCAACGCTCCACTGAAGTTCGTCTATGAATGGTGCACCGACTACAGAGAGGATGACAACCAGATCACTGGTTCAAAGACGCAGCGCAAGATCCTTCAAAAAACCACGCGCCGAGTAATCTACCTCTCTGCGTACGAACGAGAAGGAAAAATGATCACCGGCGTGAATATTGTAACGCTACAACCGCCGAATGGTTGGACTCTAGAGTACCTAGGGGAAGAGGAGGACGAGACTGGCAAATACCAGTTAACTAGGCTCGGGCCACGTAAGACGCGACTCGATATGACCTTCACAGACAAGTACAAAATCAGTAACTCCCCCACCAAAGAAGAAGACAAGAGCCATACGGACCAAATCTGGGCCAAATACGTAGCCCGATTGGAAATGGATTACTCATCCAGCGCTTGAATCTTCTCAGCAATTTCAAACGTAATTGCGGCAGTCAGATTGGGGAGCAAGGCTCAGTCTAGGATGGTAAACCGCAGCCTAATCTTCTGAGAGAGTTCGCTCCACTTTTCCGGTAAAGTCGTTCCGGATATGACCGACTGTTATGGCTCGAAGACTTAGATTTCAACGAATGTTCTACTGGTATCTCTTGCAGAATAAGCAAAACCATCGTCCATTCGACCACTGGGTACAGCCTCCGCAGATCCTGCACTTGGGACATCCACTCGGACTCTGTATGATCGGCGACCCATACGACATGATTATCCATCTACCCTGCTTGTTGACGCAGTAACATGTTTTCCGGTATTCCTTACTCGTTCTAGCGTTTTGCACTCTGCGGAGACGTTGGCTATTAACATCAATCTGCTGTCAAGAATAAAGTCAGACATGCATTGACGCTCTAAGTATACGACAATGCAAGGGTAGATTACGGATTGCCAGCTTCATGTTATTACCATCCAACCCTGCCTGCGGTAGCAGTCTGCAGTCGCTGTGGACGCAGTGTGTGCAGTTCATGCTTCAAACCCTACCTTGACCTAGCCATGTGCCCGGACTGTTACAACACAAGGATTCCCAGACCGATACCAACTCCAATACTTCCCCCTACCCCCTACATGCAATCTGGGCCCCGGATGATGCCCATTGGCGGAGTATTATGCGCCCCATTCCCTCGTCGGCCCTTTCTACTGAAATACTGGTGGGTGCCGGCTGCATTATTCTTCGTAGCCGCAGCGCTGATAGGTATCAACGCGGCTGCATTGTTGTCACCGGTCTTCTTCTCGGCTTGGGCCAGCTTATTCCCCTGGGTGATCCCCATCGGATACTTCAGTTTCATACTCGGCATAGTTCTCAGTCTGATTATAATCGGCGCATTAGCTCTGTACTTCCTAGGTTTCCGAGTGCTGTCGGCATTTCTGGTGTTCCCCTCGGCGATCTTAAGCCTGTTCATCGGCGGCGGATTCCTTGTCGGCGTAATATTTGGAGTACTTGGAGCATTGCTCGTGATGTTCGCTCAGCGACTTTACCCGTGGAATTAAGTGCTCTCTTTACCGGCAGCATTCTGTGCGCCTATTTCAGATTGCTGCCTCAAAACCAGTCGATTCGCTGCGGTTGCATTTGAGTATGGCTTACTCGGCTGCGCCGGCTTGGAGAAAAACGGGGAGATCCGTGAGCGTGGCCTAGGCTCGCTGAGCAATCGTTTGTTGATGCATCACGAGGGATGGAGAAATAATGAAGTGTCGTAGGACGAAGCAAATGGCTCCCGCGATGAGAATGAGTACGGCGCTTAGTGTCGTAAGCAAAGTTGATGCGGCGGACCCTCTGAAATTGTCGAACAGTCCTATGCTGAAGATGAGTAGAAGTGCTCCGAATATTATTCCTCTCATCCCTGCCTTGGAAAGTATTCGCCTTGTGGTCAGAGAGTAGCAGTGAACAGCTCCCAAGGAACAGACCAACCCCATGATTAATGTCACAAGGAAGGCTAGGCTGAAGTTCGCCGGTATGACGAGCGGGTAAATGCTGGCGATCGGAATCATGAGAATGCTCATGATTAAACTCACGACTCCACCGATCGCAAAAAACATTGCCGCGAGGTCAACGAAACCGACTTTTAGTGGTGAAATTCCGTTCAATCTCATACCCTCCGCTTTCATCGACAGCTGCACGGCTGTTAAGTGTAGTTACACTTGGTAGAAATCGCAACTAGTTAGTAGAAATTCGTCAGGTCGGGAATCCGTGATACGTCAAGAAACTGAACGTTTGCTCTGAAGAGGCGAACGGTCAACAGATTGGAGGCTACCATCGAAGTCGAAGAACCGCTGTGAATGAGAGCTTGCTCGGTACCGTTTTTCGATTTCTACTTGAGGAACAGTTCTAGATCCGTGAATCGTGGGAGTAACGTACATTCCAATTCTGATCTAAGATTTGTCCAAAAAGAGAGGGTGATATGAAAAGGGTGATTGCTGTCTTCATAAGTTGGATTGCCCGTCTTCATTGCTTTGTGGCTTGAGTTCACTCTTTCCTCGATGCTCGTGGACAGCGGCCGCGCCAAGGAGAAGGGAGACGACGCCAAGAGCGGCTGCGATCGCTTCTAGTGTCCTATTCGTGTTTTGAGTTGAGTTGATCTGCTGGTTTAAGTTAGCAATCGTGGCATCCAGTTGTGCAATAGTGTTTTGCGCGTTCTGCAAGGTCTGGCTGAGTTGCTGATTCTGGCTTTGACTTTGAGCCAACTGCTGCTGCAGCGTCTGATACTGAGACTGGAGTGATTGATACTGAGATTGCAGAGAGACATATTCAGGAGTCGCCGCCTTGACGTATGAGAGTGGCGCCACTCCACTATCAGTGTTTGAGTCATATGAGGAGTACGGGTAGAACGCATAGCTGTAGTTACCCTGGTTGTAGTAACAGTCGTAGCTCCAGTAGGCATCATTGTAGCAGTAGGGAGACGAGTGGTTGGAGTACATGGGGTAGTAATAGTAGCTCGTATAGACGGTCTGAACCTTCTCCGTTAATACTCCAAGGAGGGAAGTCCTCGGCGCATCCTGCGGGATGGTGAACTGGATCTGTTTACTCAAGTTGCTCCCGGCGGGCATGTAATTGCCATTCACCGTAGCTGACGTAAGCTGGTGCAGATCAGCGCCATTAGCATAGTAGACTTGCGCAGTCAAAATTACACTGTTGATGTTACTTTTTGCGGTGGCTTGAATATTTACTGTAACAGCGTCTCCGGGCAGCACTTGTGAAGGATAGGACAGTTGAATGGTTAGGTATGTCAAACTAATCGTGTAAGCGTTCTGAGATGACTGTGCGGACACAAATTGGCTTATGGAAAATGAGACGGCCAGAATAACTAGGATGGTGATTACGTGAATGCTTTTCATTTTGATCACTGTGATCCCGCCCATCTCCTGGAAGTTAAACCTAGTTACATCTGGTAGAAATCTCGCGCGCTTGGTGGAAATCTGCCGCTTGTTATGGGGGAGCTTCCCTACGGTGTATTCTTCTCAACCATTCCCTCTTGAAAGTCGAAGTCTGCATCGATCAGGCTTGATAGGAAGCTATCGAGACCAAAGAACTCTAGCCGATATTTGCACGCGAGTGCTGGCATAACTCGTTGGTGCTTGACGCCGATCGAAACCTCTGCAAGCTGGAATGCGGGGTTGTCGAACTCTGAATCGCCCAGGTACATCGCAGTCCCCGTTACGCCCATTTCTTTTCGCAAATTGACGAGAGCTTCTCCCTTGTTGACCTCCATGGGGAAAATGTTTGCGAAGGGGCTGATGTTCGATTCGACGACATACAACCCCTCCTGCTTGCAGAACGTGAGGATGGGTGTCGTCTTCCTCTGCGCCTCAGGCCAATCGTGTGCCATCCTCCAATCAATGCAGAAAGCGATGAGGTCCCCATCCTCGGTCTCCTTCCTTTCGACTGAAATTTTATCGCGGATCTGAAGTATGCTTGAAAGAGCTTCATGGTACGCCTTCTCGACTTTCTTGTTCGGTCCCCGAACTCGATCGTCGGTGATGATTCTATCACCGACTTGAATCTGCAAACCACAAGTCGCGGCGATGCCGTGGGCGAAGGGTACTCTGTCATTGATGAACGACAGATCCTTAGTTGTAACAATGCCGATAGGGATACGCTTGCCAGCTTTAGTGAGAACCCGCTGGAGCCTTGACGAGATAAATGCTTCCTCTCGTCTGAGCTCGAGAGGGCAGAGCGTCCCGTCATAGTCTGAAAATATCGCCTCTACCTTCAAAATGGTTGACCTCACAATTTCACACGGCGGACATGCCGTTATAACCCTGGCGTTGTATCATGATAGGGGTCCAGGCGTGCGTGGCTTCTTGAAGAAGCGAATCGGCGTCATAATGTATCAGACGAGCAAGAGCAAGGGGCAAGAGCTCGTTGCCCAAAGAATGGTCAGTTATTTCAAGAAACTAGGGCACGAGGCATACTTGATTACTAGTGTATATCACGACGGAGAAGACATCGTCGGCAATAACCTGAGCTTTGAGAGAGGCTACGTATTAGTAAACGATGGTGAACTGGATATCCCGATCATTCGAGTAGATAGTCTTACCTCAAGATGGCCTCCCCGCCGCATCGTCTTCAAGGACGAAATCCATACGCTGGAGCAGATTACGAACGATTTTCAGCTCAATGTCCTGATCACTCACAGCACTCTGTGGAACGGGCCCGAAGATGTCGCAAAATTCGTCGAATGGAGACGCAATATCCGAGCATTAGGCGGATATCGAGATCCGCTAATCTTCTGCCATATGTCCCACTTTCAAGAACCTTCTCCTCGAAGTTATTCTCTTGTTGAACGTTCATTTAGGATGGCGTGGAATGGGCTTTCGCTGAAAGCAATACTTCGTGTCGCCAATCTGATCCTCGTCGTGAGCCCGGATGAGGAGAAGTCAAAAATAAAGATGGGTGCGTCGCAAGAAAAGTGCTTTCTCTTCCCAGGTGGCGTTGACGATAATTCTTTTGTGAGATTTGCGGCATCTAATCCTGCGGACCTCTCACAACGACTGAACTTCGCCCCAGATGCAAAGGTGGTTGCCTATATTGGAACGATCGAGGAGCGAAAAAACCCTAAGGCTATACTAGAAGTTGCGGAGAAGTTGAAAGATAGGAAGGAGATTCGATTCGTCATTGCGGGTAGAGGAGATTCAGAATACGCTGAGGCTGTGAGGCGAGAGGCAGAATCGCTGCCGAACGTCACGTATCTTGGTGAAATCAGCGAGAAGGAAAAAGTACAGCTGATCAAGATCTCCTACCTAAACATCCTTCTAAGTAGGATGGAAGCTCTCGGACTATCTCAGCTTGAGTTCATGTTCCAGGGAGTGCCGGTCATAACTTCAGGTGTAGGCGGGCAGTCTTGGATAGTCCGGAACAACCAAGAAGGAGTCCATGTGAAAGGCGCTTCTGATGTTGAGGGTGCGGCTCGCGCAATAGAGGAACTTGTGGATAACCCTTCAACGTGGCAAAGACTCTCAGCCAACGCCAGAGAGAAAGCGAAGGACTTCGCCCTTACAAAGCTGATCAAGGAATTGGACGGAGCATTAACTAAAGAGATCGAGAAGGAGAGCGGGCTAGCCCAACTTCCCTCCGAAGTCAGGGCCACAATCTCAGAACCAGAGCTTGTCATCAGATCTTGGTCACACGTAACTCGAAAGGTAGTGGTGACGACTAAGAGAGTATTCATCCAACAGGGCCGACTGTCAAGAAGCACTCTCGAGATTCCATACTCGAGCATCAGTTCGATAGAACATGTCCGACGATACGGTTGGCGAACTCTAACAATGGGTGCAATTCTATCACTACTAATGCTCACCCAACACTACGTATTTCCGATAATTTCAAGAGTGTTGACTTCTAGGATAACCATCGTTGTAACCTGGTTATTCCCGAACGCCACGATGGAACTGTCGCAGATCCTGGCGAGTATTTGGGTAGCCCCAATATCGATTGCCCTCCCGCTGTTTCTGATTGGGATTAGGAAAGGATACGTCCTGCGAGTCGGAACGACTTGTTCGACATATCTGCCGCAGTCTTTCAGCGAAGCGATTCAATACATTCGCGAAATGCAGGACAAAGCCAAATCGAGCAAGAATAACATGGAAGGCACGTTTGAAAGAGACATCGATGAGAAAGATGTTCGTGATTGGAACCATTTTCCAGGAAACTGAGTCAAGGATGTGAACTCCGCTCGCTTACTGGGAGAACTTGTGTCCTGGGGACGTAAACTGCTCGTTTCCTAATCTCGGCAGAAGCAAACTCTTCCGTGCCACAAAGTTGTTCACAGTTTTCTGCAGTTTCGATGTCTTCGTAACCGACGCCGCAGAATTCGCACAGGAACCACTTATTCTACCGTGTTGGAGTTGGTCGTTAACCGTTCCTTTTCAGCCTCCAATGAGGCGGGTATCATGAGTCATAGATGTTAAGTCGGGATGAAATTTGCAGTAAGTGCTCGTGATATCTCTACAAAGTGGAAAGAGTGTGGGAAAATTGACGTACACTCTCGAGTGCAACGTTACTAGTTTGCTCGTTTTGATTGTTTACTCTTGACTACGTAGTAGTTTTCGTCTGCCTGAATTTCCATGTCTGGGACGAATGAGAGCACGAATTCGATCAGCTCGTCCATGCTTCGTTTTCTCCTTTCCTTCAACTGGAGAAAGCCCTGGAGACTTACCAGTCGCTCGTATATCTCTGCACTAATCTTGATGCTTCGGTTAAGGCGTCTCTTTTCCTTAGAGATTGATGAGCGCGTCATCATTTCTTCCTGGTGGAAATCTAGCACACTCTCCTCTTCTTATTCCTTTACCACTTTCATGGCGCTAGGTCTGTCCGGACGACACACATTGAATGACCGTGAGAAAGAGCATGTAGAATGCAAAATGAGCCCAATCTTTGTCGCTGGAGACCCTTGACCAAGACCGTTGGTTTCTCACCTAATAGTCAGCATGCACATACATTCGTGAAGGATGGGTTTGTGACGGGCAGCTTCTCTCTAGGGTTGTGCGAAATCTGAAAGCACTTCTCGTAGAATGCATTTCGCCTGGAGCTGAGCCTCGGATGAACGAGGTAGACGATATCGCAAAGACCGTGGGCTACGAAGTTGTCGGTAAAGTAACGCAACGTAGACGGACAATCGATTCTTCATATTTCGTGGGTGAGGGAAAACTCGATGAAATCGGGAAGACTCTCCGCAAGGAATCAATCGAAGCCGTAATATTCACACGACAGCTTTCCGCGGGCCAAATCTTCAGAATCAAGAAGAAATTCGGTGCTGAAGTCCGTGTTCTCGACAGGAACCTCCTCATACTTGAAGTATTTGAGAAACGAAGCGCGACAACCGAAGCAAAACTCCAGATAGCATTAGCCCGCCTACGATACACGTTTTCCTGGGGCAGAGAATCCATCCGAATGCGAGGCATCATTGGCGAACAGATGGGAAGAGGAGGCCCCGGACGATACCCATACGAAGTCTATGAAGCAATGTCACGTAAGCGAATAAGTAAGATCGAAGGCCAACTCCGCGAAGCAAGACTGAAGCAATCTCATCTCCGCGAGCATCGAGGAAAGGTCGGCTTTCGAATCGTTGCTCTAACGGGTTACACACAAAGCGGAAAGACGACACTGTTCAACAGGCTTGCAGAGGAATCGAAGGAAACCGGCTTGGGCCCATTCACGACTCTATCGACCTTTGCCCGTGAGATACGTACTCCTTCCACCATGAAATCAGAACATCCGTTCATCATGATTGACTCAATCGGATTTATCGAAGACCTGAACCCAACGCTTCTAAACGCCTTTCACACCACGTTAAGTGAACTCGCGAATTCAGATCTAGTGCTTCTGTTCGTCGACGCTAGCGATGACATTCAAACCGTAATCAGAAAGAACCTAGCCTCTCATGAGATCATGCAGAAGGAATTCAGCGGAGTTCCAGTAGTGGTCTGCATTAACAAGATCGATATTACCACAGAAGATCATTTGAAGAAAGTCCTTGAAGTAACACGCAAAGTATTCGAGTCGGAAGAGATGCTCGAGATAAGCTCGAAGACAGGCGCCAATTTGTCAAGTCTTCTTCAGAGGATTGTGGAGAAGCTGGACCAAAGTTCCATACATGTACCTTCTTGAGCAGTTACCAGAAGAAATGTACCGAGAGGAGGATCCCTGCAAGCCACTGATGTTGTGGCGAGAAGACCGTGCGTTATTTCGTGATCTCTCTTGTGTCTGTTTCGTTTTGAATTGAGTTGTGATTGAGGTCGCGGTACTTGGCGGTCAAGCTGCTATGTGATGTTCCTTGTTCGCCGGTTCGAGTACCGTGAGAACGCCGGTCTTCCTATTCAGCGAGAGCTGGATTTCGCCTCTGAAGGTTCTTACCCTTGCGTCTTGAATCTGGACTAGATCCCCTTGTGAAATCGTGCTTATTTGGCTGTTCCATACTGCCAGCGGGATCTCACCTGTTCCATCAGAGAGCGTTACGTCGCATACCAGGAGGGGAGTCCCATCCTTAGAAGTCACAGCTCTGACTTCAGACTTTTTCACGACTCGGGCTTTGAAAGATACACCGCTCAATCCAAACCGCAGGCTACTGATTGCACTTTCAGACATCGCGTTCAATTTGCGTGACTCGGGGCGTTTCTCCTCAGCATCAAGAAAGCGGGCGAACTCCTCTGGGAGTCTGTTCAGTTTCTTAATGGAGTCATTCTGAATGTTCGCTTGCGCGAACGCATGCCCCTTGATAGAGAACATGTAGGTTGAGCATCCTTCTCCGCGCTGTCGCAGTTCGATAAGAAGGTCTCCACACTGGGCTTTGCCACGTTTCCACGTGGCTAACATAGAATCATGAAGCATGGTTACTGCTAGTTTGTGCTTCTTTGCGAGTTGGAGCAGATACATGAGGTCCCTATCTGGGTTCCGTGTCTTCGGTCCTGGTAGTCTCCATAGCGCTGGTAAGATGTTTCAACTCTTATGAGGTATAGCAGCATCCGTAATAAAGTGCCCGTAATCTGGGTCTAAGAAAAAAAGGAAAGTGGGAGTCAAACCCACACTAGCTCTATTGGACTACTTCGCCTATTGCGAATCTTGGTCCTACGGAGTTTATTTTGACCTTCACGTGGTCGCCAGGTTTGGTTTGTGGAACAAAGACTACGAAGCCTTCGATCCTTGCCACTCCGTCACCGCGACGGCTGGTCTCTTTGATGTCAAGCTCGTATTCCTTACCTTCCTCAACTGGCTTGTTGATGGAACGTTCAAAGCTCATTCAATTCACCTCATTCAGTTAGTTCAGCTAGTTCTTCGGGACAAAACTCAGACGTCAACGCGAATGGTTACGGAAGGACGTTCGCTTCAGCCCGTATACCTAACCTAGTAACAAGAAGAGTGTCAGGCATATTAAGACTACTTATTCCTGAGGTCCGAGTCACTTGGCAAGGAAAAATTGGATTGAGTTGTTCATCATCGGAACTGAAATTGACAATTCTAACATTGATCTCAAGTCGGCACAATAGCAAGAGCTCACTTGTCGTAGATTGTGGAAGAATAGCCCGGCAACTGTAACTGGCATTCGCTACTTGAGACGTTTGAATGTCCAAGTGCCGATTCCCATCATGACCGCGGCAAATGCCACGAGAATTCCTAGGTCAAGTGCAATTGGGAGTTGAGATGAGCCAAGGATAAGTCCGCGCATGCCGTCCACCGCATATGTTACAGGATCGAGAACTGTGATGAGCATGAGGTAGTTGGGGAGATTGTTGATGGGGAATAGGGCGCCGCTGAAGAAGAACATTGGGAAGATCAGGAAGCTGCTGATCAGCTGAAAGCCTTCCACGCTCTCCATATTGCCTCCGAGAATCAGCCCCAGGCTCACAAGCGCAGAGGCTAGAACGAACATGAAAAGAAAAGAAAGTGCGAAACTAAGAAGAGTGTATCTTATCCCAAACACAGGCCCCAGCAAGAGCATTGCTCCTCCTTGCAAGAGCGCGTCTATGCTTCCCCCAACCATTTTTCCAGCGAAAATTGTTGTACGTGACAGCGGGGCAACCAAGACCTCTTTGAAGAAGTCAATCTTCTTGTCCCAGACTATGTACAGTCCAAAGAAAATGGATGAGAACAAGATCGTCATTGTTAGAATGCCGGGGAATATGAAGACCTGGTAGTTTACTCCACCCAAGGAGACAGCAGATCCCAGGCCTCCGCCGAACACAGTGAGCCATAGTAGCGGTGTGATTAGGGACGACACGATGCGTGATTTCTCCCGTGTGAATACCTTGATCTCTCGGTACCACAGGGCGTAGAATCCTTCAAGTTCCCCCATTAGTGTCCACTCCTGGCTCGCGCGATGCGTTCAAACACTCCGCCCTCGCCAGATTCCTCCCTTATCTCCTGCCCCGTGTAGTAGAGAAAGACATCATTCAGGGTGGGCGAACGTACTTCCACAGATTCTACGTTCCCGATCATGCCCAGTATCTCTTGCAAGTGAGCGCTGGCATCTTTCACCGTCAGGAGCAGTGTGCTACCAGATTGGTCTGCAGAAAGCACGTAGTCCAAGCTTTTCACTGATTCGAGTTTGGGTGACCGAACGCGGAGTTTGATGATCTCTCCTCCCACCTTGGTCTTGAGCGCCGACGGCTTGTCAAGCGCGACAACTTTGCCATGGTCAATGATGGCAACTCTGTTACAGAGTCTATCAGCCTCATCCATGTAGTGTGTAGTGATGATCACGGTTACGCTTTCTGATTTGACTAAGTTCTCAATATATGCCAAAATGTGTTCGCGAGTTTGAGGATCAAGGCCAAGGGTTGGTTCGTCAAGGAATAGAATTCGAGGATTATGAAGGAGACCGCGTGCCAGTTCAAGGCGTCTTCGCATTCCACCAGAGTACTTCTTCACGATGTCGTTGGCTCTGTCCTGGAGGTCAACAAGTCCTAGAACGTATTGGATCCTCTTCTTGCGCTCGTCTTTAGGAACCCCGAACATCAGGGCATGCAAATAGAGGTTCTCC
>Ga0182021_10000430_pt1 | contig 44281 bp, 41 predicted proteins | sample 612E3MmetaG_FD_120493 | JGI IMG/M metagenome (GOLD analysis project Ga0182021, IMG submission 120493) | Permafrost microbial communities from Stordalen Mire, Sweden - 612E3M metaG (Illumina Assembly) | ecosystem: Environmental > Terrestrial > Soil > Wetlands > Permafrost | place: Sweden... | reverse complement strand
GAAAGCATCCCGCTGGAAGATAACTATTTCGACATCGCCTTGTGTACGAATTCGTTCCACCACTACCTGAATCCCTTAGAGGCTTTAGGCGAGTTTCACCGGATTCTGAAGGACGGGGGTAGGCTGTTTATCATGGAGATTACTGCCGACAGCCGTCTCATGAGATTAATCGACAAGAAGGTCGCCGAGAAGGAAACCGAACACGTGAGGTTCTATGGCACGGAGGAGTACCGGGAGATGTACAGGGCTGCCGGGCTCGAGTATGTGACCAGCAAGGTGATTGCCTACCCGGTGAAGGTCCACATTGCCGAGAAGGTTTAGGCGCAAATATTAAGCGTTGGCTGGTGGGGGTATTTAGAAGGAGAGGCAAATGAGGAGAGTCGCTGTTTTCGGATGTTTGGTTCTGCTGTTGGTTGGTCCCGTCTTGGTTGTTGGGTGTGGGGGAACAAAGACAACCACAGTTTCAACTACCACACCCACCACTGGAACATTGTTCAAGTACAAAGGCATGAGCTTCAAAGTCCCCGCTGGATATGAGGCGAAAGTCGAGACGAATGGCAATCCTGTGGAGAGTAGTTATGAAAAAGAAATAAATATATATCCAAACAGCAAAGCGAAGAATATTGCCGTACTTGTTCAACCGTATGATTCGGCGGGAGACAGCACCGGGAAATATGACGACTGGATACTCGGTGGTCAAGAAAAGATTGACGGGTACGATGCTTATATCTGGTCCAGTAATGGACCTGGCTCAAAAGCCGACATCTACGTGGTAACTGGCACCCCTCTCGGTAAGGTTAAGGTGGTTCTCCAAGCTGGGTATAACTCCCAGCTAGCCAAGGAGATAGTCGATTCTATTACGTTCTCGAAAGTCGACGAGTGGTTTGTAACGTATGGTTCTATACTGACAACGCTTTCGACTGACCTTAAAGCGGTGGGAACTGATGCCAGCAACTCATATACAACGGCAGTCCTAGCTGACGCTCAGAAGTTAATGACCGACCTACAAACTGCCAAGAGTTATCCTGCCGTTCCTTCGGCTCAAGCGGCCTCAGATTTCAAGGCGTCATTGTCAGGGTTATCGGCTGCGGCTCAAGATATTATTGATGGCGTGAATAAAAATGACGTGTCACTCATAAACCGTGCTACCAGTGAAGTAAAGGAAGGGAATACGTATTTGCAAAAAGCAACTGAGGATATAAAGAGTCTGACGGGACAATGAGAAGTTGGAAAGGTAAGCAGTTATTATTTACTTCGTATTTGCTGCAATTGGGATAATCTGCGGCATCCTGACTATTGTCTTTTCGAAGGCCAAAAAGAAGCAGAAGAACTCAGGGTAAGATGTACCAATGGTGAGTCTTCTCTTCTGACCCGCGCCGGGCCAACACCGTCCAGCGACGAGAGGAACTGCCGAATCGTTGCTGTCGTCAACGGTAGGTTGTTCTCCTGGAGATACTCAACGAACTGTCGGGTGCCTCCATCGTAGTCCGATAGAGTACGAGGGGGCACGCCTTGTAGTTGCTTGGAAAGAAGATAGTCCTGCCGGGCCAATTCCCAGTTTTTCACGGCCATAAGTTGTTATCGCCTTTCACGATTAACTGGGTGTTTTTGGCCGGTTGCCGAAGGCTTGAAATCACTTGAAACCGCGAATGGTGGCGCATAGGGGATTAGAACCCGTCGCTTACTCGTCGCTGTCGGTACAGGTTCTGATTTGGGGTGGTGCGCTCGTTCGCTCCCCATAGGGGGGCGCTGCCCCCCTGATGGCGTTCGCGCTTGCGCGCTCTCTGTCACCCCCTCCCTGGATTTCTGGGGGGACCTTCCCCCCAGAAAGACAAGATATAGGCCCCCCTGGGTTCAAATCCCCTATGCGAAAGAGTGATTGTTTATTAGGAGTGGTGGCGCATAGGGGATTTGAACCCCTGTTACCGCCTTGAGAGGGCGGCGTCCTGAACCAGGCTAGACGAATGCGCCACGTACAAATTGAGCCTGGGGCTGAAGCCCGCATCGGCAATATTACATCAAACAGGTCGGCTGCACTAGCACCCGGACCTCAAATAAAACTGGCTGGGGGAGAAGGATTCGAACCCTCGTACCTGGAGCCAGAGTCCAGTGTCCTACCGCTAGACGATCCCCCAGCGGACGATGATGATGATACAAAAAACATCGAAATGGCACAAGGTCCGGCGAGGGACTTCAGGCTCTGGAAACCCGGGAGCTTGCCCCCGCACGATGGGCAGAAACCGCCTCTTGGCACGAAACGAGCGGAACAGACCGGGCACGTTATAGGGGTGTTCCAGGTAGGGTTATCGGAGAATCCCGGCCCGTTTTCCGGAGCAGGGGGAGGAACTTCATTGAGTGGGGCGGCTACCCGCCATTTTCGGGCCGCCGCCTTCAGGTCAGAGCGCTCTGGAGCCATTCCCGGATCAGGGCTTCGCGCCCGCCCAGGTCGGCGTGCCAGACGCCTGGAATCGTCATAATATCTTTGGGTGACGAGATCCGCCCGATGAACACCTCGATCTCCTCGGGGCTTGCAACCTCGTGCTCGCCGAACACCACGAGTTTGGGAACGGCCGGCATATCCGCCGCGACATCGAGGGGGTCCGGCCCCCCGTCCAGCGTGGGGTCGAGCCTCATGCCGAGGATGCGAGCGCAGATGCGCGATATAAGTGGGTGCTGCGACCACGGGCCGACATCAGGCAGTGACGGCGGGCACCCGATGGAGACAAAGCAGTCAAAGCAGTGCTCCCTGCTCTCGACAAGGAAGCCCGCCGCCGCCCCCAGGGAGAACCCGGCAAAACCGATCTTGCCGAACCCCATCCTACCGACCTCTTCGACAACGGCGTGAAGGTCCGACGCGGCTCGGGAGAATCCAACGGGGCACCTGCCCGAGCTCTTGCCGTGCCCCCTGAAGTCAAAGGTGATGACCGAAAAAGAGCGAGCGAGCTCATCCGCGAGGTCGACCACCTGACCGAGCGCGGAGCCGGTGATCGCGGGGTGTGCGACGACAATCGCGGCTTCTCGATTGTCTCCGAGCATGGTGCAGAAAAGCTGGATGGAATCGGTGGATTCGACCGTGAAGTGCCTGTGCGGGGTCTCGGGATGCTTTCGCATCTTGTGCAATACCCGCAAGGCCGGCCAGAACACCGTGACAAGATAACCGTTTCGTAAGCTCATATGTTGTTCACCACGAATAGTATAATCGAGACAGGGAGGTTCGATTTACATGAAGCGCGTGCCCGGGCCGAGCGAGATCTACAGGGGAATCCGGAAACCGACCGCTCCTCCGACGAGGGTCGAGAAAGACCTGCGCGAAAAGATCCGCGGCAGGGAAGACAAAAAAGACATCGACAGGCATAAGGGGTCAAAGCGGCCTACCGACAGCGGCCGGGAGGACTGATAGACGATGCTGCTCGAAAAATCGTGGGGCCTCATAAGAGAGTATACGATCAACCAGGTCTGCACTGTAAAGCTCATGCTCATAGCGGCCGGTCAGTCAACGAGCCTTCACTATCACAGGCTCCGTGACGACATGTGGATAATCCTCGACAATGGACTCGAGGTGCAGGTCGGGAATGAAAAGTTCTTTCCTCGCGAGGGTGATGAGTTCGTGATAAAAGCCGGGGTAGAGCACAAGATAACGGCTGGTGACAAGCCGGTGCGCGTCCTCGAGATCGACTTCGGGTACTCGACGGAGGACGACGTCAGCTACCTCGAGCCTTCGGCCGGCGTGGAGTCTTCGGACTGACTTTCTTCTTGCCCCAGCCGCCTCCTCCCGGCGTGTTCACCCGCACGATGTCTCCGATTCCGGCATCGAAAGTGCACTTTGAAGGAAGTCGAGAGGCCCTACCGTCGACGACCAGGTAATCGCGCCCGGGCTTGCCCGCTCCGCCCCCGGCGAGGCCCCAGGGGCCGCTCGAACGCCGGTCGGAGAGCAGGGTGACCCTGCAATTCTCGAGGAATTCGATCTCGCGCTCGAGCCCGTCGCCGCCGCGATGCTCGCCGCTGCCACCTGACCCGCGCCGGATTTGATACCGTTTCACTCTGAGAGGGTACGAATACTCGAGCGCCTCGATGGGTGTGTTGAGGGTGTTGGTCATGTGTGCGTGCGTCCCGCTGGAGCCCCGGGCCAGCGGATGGCCGCCGGTGCCCCCCGCGATGGTCTCGTAATAGGAGAAAGCCGTTCCTCCCGGAGCCGAGCCTATGGCCAGGTTGCTCATGGTGCCATAGCTCGCCGCGGGTATCTTGCCGGGCAGGGCCGCTGACAGTGCCCCGAGAAGAGCATCGACGACGCGCTGGGAAGTCTCCACGTTGCCGCCGCACACCGGCTGCGGCCTGTGTGCATCGAGAAGACAACCCTCCGGGATGACGATCTCGACGGGCCTGAATGCTCCGTCGTTCGCGGGCACTTCCTCGCCTGTGATGCACCTGAAGACGTAGTAGGTGGCGCTGAGGGTCACGGCTCTGGGACAGTTCAAAGGTCCTACGACCCCCGGGCTGGTGCCGGTGAAGTCGACGCGCGCCCGACCACGGGAAACCGTCACGCTGACACGGATGGGAATCATGTGCTCGGAGAACCCATCGTCATCAAGGTAGTCGGTAAAAGAGTAGTTACCCGTTGGGATCTCCGCCAGCGCCAGCCTCGTAAGCTCCTCGGAGTACCGCATCAGGTCTTCGAAGCGCGCAAGCAGCGGCCCGTGCCCATACTTGCCTGCCATGTCGGCGAGACGGCGCGAGCCGACGGCATGCGCTCCGGCCTGCGCCTGCAGGTCGCCCTCGCGTTCACGGGGAGTCCTCGAGTTGGAGCATATGAACTCTTCGACCTCGCGGTTGTAATCTCCCGCTTTACTGAGCAGTACCGGTGGGATGACCAGGCCTTCCTGGTAGATATCCCTTGTGAGCCCGAGCGATCCGGGGGCGAGGCCGCCGACGTCCGAGTGGTGCGCCCGGCTTGCGAGAAGTCCGACGATGTCTCCGTCGTGGAACACCGGTGACACCATGGATATGTCGGGAAGGTGGGTCCCTCCGAGGAACGGGTCGTTGAGGACGACCAGGTCTCCGGGCTGGAGGTCGAAGCGCTCGAGTACGACGCGCACTGTCTCGGGCATGGCTCCCAGGTGGACGGGTATGTGCTCCGCCTGCGCGACCAGCCGTCCTTCGGGGTCGAAGACAGCGCATGAATGGTCTTTGCGTTCCTTTATGTTCGGGCTGAACGCGGTGTGGTGAAGAGCCACCCCCATCTCTTCGGCGACGGAGCTCACAAGGTTGCGAAAGACCTCAAGGGTGAATGCATCTCTTTTCACAGCGCCTCCAGGTCGAGGTTCCCCATGATATCAACCGTAGACCTCCAGCCCGGGGGGACGAGCGTGGTCGTATCAGCCTGCAACACGAGCGCGGGACCTTTTATGGGATGCTCCGGCGATAGCTCAGAGCGTGCGAACACCCGGCACTCTGTCATCCCGCCGCGCTCGAAATAAGTCTTCTTGCGCGAAAGGGGTCGGGGCGCTCGTCCGGTTCCCGCAACAGGCGTTGCCAGCGGCACATCGCGGCGGGGCGCCCTGCAGGCAAGGTGCACGTTCACGACCTCGATCTCCTGGCCTTCGCGCAGGTACCCGAACGCGGCGCGGTACGCTTGCTGGAAGTGGCGTTCGACCTCCGCCCTCCGCAGCCGCCTCACCGGCACCGAGACCTCGTGTGACTGACCGCGATATCGCATCGCGAGAGTCCTCCTGAATTGAAGGCCGTCGCTGAAACCTTCGCGTTTCATCTCATCGGAAGCCTGTCGTTCGAGCTCGGAGAAGGTGCGGGAGAGCGACTCGATGTGAAGGTCGTCGAGAGGCCCGATCGATGAGCGCGAATGGTCTCGGCCCGGCTGCGCCAGCAGCATCCCTATGCTCGAGAAGAGCCCGGGGTAGACCGGGACTATCACGCGCGGGATCTCGAGCCTGGCCGAAAGCTCGCATGCGTGCATCGGGCCGGCTCCTCCGAAAGCCACCAGCGCAAACTCCCGCGGGTCGAAACCTCGCTCGAGGCTGACCTTCTTGACAGCCGCTTCCATGTGGCTGTAAGCAACCTCGAGAGTCGATCTCGCGGCGTGCGCGACGTTCGCCGGGCCGGCCAGAGAGCCGAGGGCCGTGATGCTCTTGTCAACCTGGAGGGTCATGCGGCCACCAAGAAACCACGAAGGCTCGAGCCTTCCCAGTGCAAGGTTTGCGTCGGTCACGGTCGGGAGCATGCTTTTGCCGTAGCATGCGGGACCGGGGTCTGCTCCCGCGCTCTCGGGCCCGACTTTCAGGACTCCGGCCCTGTCGACGTGAGCGATGGAGCCCCCGCCGGCGCCGATCGTGTGGATGTCTATCATGGGCAAAGCGACGGGGAGCCCGTTGATACGTGTCTCACGGGTCACTGTGGGTTCACCGCTCATGAGCGAGACGTCAGTGGATGTGCCACCCATATCGAAGCTTATGACGTCGTCAAGGCCGAGCGAGCCGGCCAGCCAGCTCGACGCGACGGCACCGCCCGCGGGCCCGGACAGCACGAGATCGGCGGCCCTGTGCCTGGCCAGCTCCGAGGAAATAGTACCGCCGGCGGAGTGCATGAGTCGCATGCCGCCGCTCTCAGAGGTATCAAGCTCGTCTTCGAGGCGGTCGAGGTAACCTTCCATCACCGGAGAGACAAACGCGTTGATCACCGTCGTGCTTGCCCGCTCGTACTCCCGGTACTCGGGCAGGACCCAGCTCGACAGGGATACCGCGACCCCGAGCTTCTCGAGCTCTTCGCGCAGCATCTCCTCGTGGTGCGGGTGCTCGAAAGAGAAGAGGAGGCAAACGGCGGCCGAGCGCGCTCCGCTGGAGGCCACCTTCGATGCCACCTGCTTTGCATCCGAGCGCGTGAGTTTCTGAAGCAGTGCTCCGCCCGGGCCGACCCTTTCTCGAGCTTCGAATCTCAGGTTCCGGGGCACAAGGGGTTCCGGCTTGCGGACGTCGAGGCGATAGAGGTATGGACGCTCCTGGCGCCCTATCTCGATAATATCCGCGAAACCGGCGGTGGCGACGAACGCGGTTTTCGCACCGCTGCGTTCGAGTATGGCGTTTGTCGCAACAGTCGAGCCGTGGACGAGTGGAGCGCCGGCTGCCCCGGCGCCGGCTATGGCATCCAGGACGCCCTTCTCGGGCGCGGCGGGTGTCGAAGGCACCTTGAGGGTCACGGGGCCGCGCGAGGTGATAGCCACCAGGTCCGTGAACGTTCCGCCCACGTCCACCGCGGCGATCGAGACAGTTTCCAGTTCAGAAGGCATTTCAGGCGTAACCACGATTCCTTCCGGTGCGTTATACAGATATTATAAGGTAGCCGCTTGGCATCAGAGCAAGACAGGGGGCGAAGGTGGTCCCGTTCTCGGAAAAGCAAAACCTCAAAACAATGGTCAAGGCCTATGTGCAGGGGCTGGACGAGGAAGGTTTGGAAATGCTGGCGGACGGCGAAACGGAGCTTGCTGTCGAGAGTATCTACGAGGGGCTGCTGGCCTGCGTCGAAGACGAGCTCTACCTTCAGGAGTTTCTGCCGTTCGGTGCGACCTACAGGGTGGCCGGAGAGCTGGGCGTGCGCAGGAGGCGGGACAGTGTTCCGATCGAGAAAGTCATGCGGGAGCACATACTCCTGCGCGACGTGTTCTGGGATTTCCGGCGGGCCCGCGCCGGGAGAGAGCACGACTTTCCCACTGAGAAACGCGTGTGCCAGTGCATGAACAGCCTGCTCGAGGCCACCGTGCGCGCTTACCAGACCCGCGAGCCGACTGTCGACGTCCTCGACCCACTGCGGGACAATGCCACCGGGGTGTTCAACTCCCTCTACTTCATGACGCGCCTGGAGGAGGAGGTAAAGCGCTCAGAGAGGTATCTGAGAGACGTGACGGTCGTGCTGCTGCACATCAACTCGCAGTTCGAGCCGGAATCGGCTGACGAGTCTGAGCTCATGAGAGCCGTCGCCCGCGTTCTCAGGCGCAATTCCCGGGCTTCCGATATACTGGCACGAATAGAAAACGGCAAGTTCGCCATCCTGGTACCCGAGACCAGGGCTCAGGATGCCGTCTTTGCGGCCGAGAGGCTGCGCATGCAGGTCATGGAGTACCTCTCGGGTCTTGGCGATCTCTACGCCGAGGTGGACATAGAGATCGGCACCGGGTCTTACCCGGAGCAGGGGGAGGACGGCGAAGTGGTCTTCCAGGAAGCGATCGAGAGCCTCATGAGAGAGGAGCACGGGTCCTAGCCCGACACACCGACGATGGAGTGCGATTTCGAAAAGATCACCAGGGAGGAGATACGGGAGCTACCCGTGTACAGCCCTGGCATGGACATTGAAGACGTCAGGCGGCGCTACGGTGTAGCCGACGTCATAAAGCTCGCCTCTAACGAAAACCCCCTGGGCCCTTCTCAACTTGCCGTCGAAGCGGTCCGTGAGGCTGTCAACGACATCTCGTTGTATCCGGATGGAGCATGCACCGCCCTGAGGAAGCGCCTGTCAGAGAAGCTGGGCGTGCCGCCCGAGTGTTTTATCTTCGGCAATGGCACAGACGAGATAATCGACTTTATTTTCTTCGCGTTCTTCGACTGTGGAGACGTCGCGGTCATGGGCGACCCTACGTTCTCATCGTACTTTCTCTCGGGGATGATGATGGGGGCGACTCTCCGGTACGTACCGCTCCGCGACCACTCGCATCACGTCGAAGAGATGCTGGCTGCTGTCGACGAACGGACCAAGGCGGTTTTTATAGGCACTCCACATAACCCGACCGGAACGATCTGCACCACCCTGGAGCTCGAGCGGATGCTGAACGGCCTGCCGCCGGACGTCCTGTTGATATGGGACGAAGCATACTGTGAATACGTTGACGACCCTGCGTATCCCGACAGCTTGCCGTACCTGGCGAGCCACCCCAACCTGGTGGTGCTCCGGACGTTCTCCAAGATATACGGCCTGGCGGGGCTTCGGGTCGGCTACGGTATGGCTGACCCATCGATCGTCGATTTCCTCGAGAGGGTCAGGCCGCCGTTCAACGTCAACAGGCTGGCCCAGGTCGGCGCGCTTCACGCGCTGGCCGATGACGAGCACGTGCGGCTCAGCAGGAAACTCAACGCTGAAGGCAAGCGGTATCTCGCGGACGAGTTGTCCCGGCTCGGTCTCGAATCGGTGCCCACGCAGGCTAACTTCATACTGTTCCGCTTCGACCAGGTCACAGATGAACTGTCCCGGAAGCTGCTCGAAAAGGGGATAATCGTACGCGACGGAGCCGCGCTCGGATACCCCGGATATATTCGGTTGACCATAGGCACGCGGGAGCAGAATCGCGCGGTCATCGAGGCGATCGAGCAGAGCATCGGTTGACCCCTGACACGGGAGGAGAAACACAGTGCGCGCAACCATAGTGATTCCTTCTTATTGGGCCCGGGAATCCAGTGAGTCGCTGAACCTGAACGACGCTGTGTACGATCACCCGACGCCCCTCGATGCCGAGAGCACGCTCGACCGCGCGCTGGAGAGCATCGACGTGCTCGAGAACCGCGACTTCAACGTGATAGTGCTTGCATGCGCGACTAATCCGGATGTCTACGACGCAGTCGAGAGGCACGTCAACGACATTACGGCGAAGCACCGGAGCAAGTATCCGGTCAAGGTCATCTCCCACAGCTTCGAAAGCAAGACAAGGGCCAGGATCGCAGCCGTTGCGGGCGATGACGTCGCGGAGCTCATCTCGCTTACCGGCTATTCCAACATACGCAACATGTGCCTGGTGGCCGCCGAGTTGGCGCGCTCTGAAGTCGCAGTGCTGTTCGACGACGACGAGGTCTACGAGGACTCCAAATACCTGGACAAGGTCTTCGAGACCATCGATTCCGAGTACGGAGGCAAGCCGGTCCGTGTCGTGGCAGGCTACTACCAGCAGCCCGATGGAAGTTACCTGTTGCCGCCCCCCGAAGAGTACTGGATGACCGAATGGCCGATGGTGCCCCTGATGAACGAGGCATTCAAGATAATAGGCGAAGAGCCGAGGGTCAAACTGACGCCGTTCGTCTTCGGCGGGAACATGGTAATACACAGAGATGTTTTCCGCACCATATCGTTCGACCCGAACGTGCGCAGGGGAGAGGACATAGATTATCTCACCAACTGCAAGTTCTTCGATATTGACTTCGTGCTGGACAGGGAACTGGCCATAAGACACCTGCCTCCGCCGAAGACCCACGTGCCGCCATGGCAGCATTTCAGGGAAAACATCTACAGGTTTGTATATGCGCGCGAGAAGATACGCAGGCAGGCTCCCGGCAAAGCGCTCAGAATGGTGGATATTTCCGAACTCGACCCGTATCCGGGTAAATGCATGCGCGATGACCTCGAGGATATGATTTTCAAGACATCGGTTTTGATGGGTCTCATGTACGGGCGCCTGGACGACCAGTTCGGCTTCAACGAGAGCATGAAGAACATTCACCTGGCGCGCTACGACGCTCCCCCCGGGCACGACCCGTTCGAGTGGTACATCGAGTGCAGGTCGCGCTGGGAGAAGCTAATGGAATTGCTTTCGGCTGACGATGCTCTTTCCAGGGACGTATTGTCGGGGCTGTGACCAGGGGAGCCTGAAGAGACCAAACACTTGAGGGCGGTCTCTCAGGCCGTCCGGAGCCGGGCCTGAGAGACGCGGCTCAAGAAGGTGGATAGACCCGGCTCAAGAAGTAAGAACATATGACGACCTTAAGACGATAAGTTGACGATACTAGATCAAGCCGTAATCGATGATATAGAAACGATTGGCGGGGCAGACATCCTTGTCGGCATACCGTCTTTCAGGAATGCGGACACGATTGCTTACGTCGTCCAGCAGGCAGCGACAGGACTTGTACGGCATTTCCCCGGCATGAAGCCCGTTCTGGTCAACTCCGATGGAGGGTCGAAAGACCGGACGCGCGACATAGTACTCGCGACCCACGTTCCTCCCGGCGTCACCAAGATAGTCACTCCTTACAGGGGAATAGCCGGCAAGGGAAGCGCCTTCAACACCATCTTCGAGATCGCGACCCGGCTCGGCGTCAGGATATGCATCGTCGTCGATTCGGATTTGAGGAGCATCACCCCCGAATGGATGAAATACCTCGGAGGCCCCGTTCTCGAGGAGAGGTTCGACTTTGTCACTCCTCACTACCTCAGGTACAAGTACGACGGTACGATCACCAACTCGCTCGCCTACCCGCTTACGCGATCTCTATACGGAAAGCGAGTGCGCCAGCCTATCGGGGGCGACTTCGGCTTCTCGGGCAAGCTGGCCGCCGTATACTCCGAAAGGGATGTCTGGGAGACCGACATCGCGCGGTTCGGGATCGACATCTGGATGACCACCCTCGCCATAAACGAGGAGTTCAGGGTCTGCCAGGCGTGCATGGGTCTCAAGCTTCACAACAACAAGGATCCGGGCAGCGACCTCGGTGCGATGTTCAGCCAGGTCACCGGCACGATATTCGACCTGATGTGCTACTACGAAGGCAACTGGATGGAGATCAGGCACTCGGTGGCGGCGCCGGTACTCGGCGAGGAATGCACGGACGAACCCGAAGAGGTCGAGGTGTCGTTCGAGAACCTGTTGGACCATTTCCGCAAGGGGTTCGAGGAGTTGAGCGGCCTCTGGCGAATTGTGCTCCGCAGGGAAAACTTCGACCAGGTAGAAAAAGCGTACAGGTTGAGCGAAACCGATTTTGAGTTCTCGAGCGGTCTCTGGGTTCGCGTGGTATACGATTTTGCCATTGCGTACAACTTCGGGCCCGTACAGTGCGACAGGGTCGTCGAGGCCCTCCTGCCGCTGTTCTGCGCGCGTACCGCCCACTTCGCGCGCAAGACCGAGGAGGTCACTTCTTTCGAGGCCGAGATCGAGGTCGAGCGGACGGCGGAGACGTTCGAAGCGCTAAAGGATTACCTGCGCTACTACTGGCGGGAGGCCAAGGAGGCGCGCAGCGAAGCACAGGCGATTTGAGGGGGTGGCACGATGGATATGCTTCCTGCTGTATCTCCGGAGATAGCGGGGGCCGTGCGTGACATCGGCAGGGCGGACGTCATGGTAGCGATTCCCGCGTACAACAACGAGCAGACCATCTCCAGCGTCATGAAGACGGCGGCCGAGGGACTCTCCACATTTTTCGCCGACATGAGGTCAGTGGTGTTCGTCTGCGAGGGCGGTTCACTGGACGAGACGAAGAACGTAGCCCACATGACGGATATCGGAATGACCGTCAACAAGATCGTCGGCACCTACAGGGGGGAAGCCGGAAAAGGCAACGCACTGCGGGCCGTCTTCAAAGCCGCGCTTGACCTTGGTGTGAAGGGACTGGCGCTCATCGACGCCGACATGAGGAGCTTTACTCCCGACTGGGTCAACAACCTGCTTGCGCCGGCAGTCCGTGAAGATTTCGGTTTCGTCGCGCCGTTCTACAAGCGGTACAAGTACGATGGAACGATAACCAACCTCCTCATCTACCCGCTCGTCACTTCACTGTACGGCAAGAAGCTCAGGCAGCCGATCGGTGGAGACTTCGGGATGTCCGCGGGGTTTATCGAGATGCTCGCCAAGCAAGACGTCTGGGACGTTTTCGTCGGGCAGTTCGGAATCGATATCTGGATGACCATATCGGCCATAACCGGTGGAGCCAAGATTTGTCAGGCGAACCTCGGCGCCAAGGTCCACAGCGCCAAAGACCCCGCTTTTTCTCTCGGGCCTATGTATATGCAGGTACTATCCACGATATTCCGCTCGATGAACAAGTTTCAGGATTTCTGGCGGGAAAAGGAAATCGTCGAAGACGTCCCGGTGAAGGGCACAGCCGTGCCCTGGGAGCCGGAGGCCATACCGATCAGCGTCACGAGGCTGGTCGAGGAGTTCAACCTGGGCATGGCGCACTTCAGCGCGCTATACCGAGAGATCCTCAGCAAGGATACCTATATGCGACTCGAACAGATAGCCCGCTCCGAGGTCTGCCGGCCCGAGGGCTACTGCGACTTCAATATGCCACCCGACCTCTGGGCGCGGATAATCTACGATATCGCGGTGGTATTCAACTGCTGGACCGGCAACACACACAAGCTTATAGACCTTTCCTCGCCGCTGTATTTCGGCATGGTGGCGTCAGTAGCCAATCGCACGGTCGACCTGGACTACACGGGCACCGAGCAGGTCGTTGACGATATCCTGCGATCGTTCGTCAACGAGAAAGTGTACATGCGCGAGCGATGGTTGGACCTCGCCGCGGGCCGCGTGTGCTCCATCTGAAGGGTCTCGTTCCAGGCGTCAGGTTATCTCGCGACTGACCTCACATCGACATGCGGAGGTTCGCCTCGATGTTGAGCGGAGGCAGGTCATCCTGGTCGATGATCACGTCGATCACCGTTGGACCCTTTTCGGCTAGGGCCTTTTCAAGGACGTCGCGCGTGTCGCTGTCCCTGTCGAGTCGATATCCGGCGGCGCCGAAGTCGCGCGCGAGCGCGGCGAAGTCGGGGTTACCGTGTTCGGTCCCGTGGATTCGCCCTCCGAATTGCAGCTTCTGGCGGATGTTCAGAACCCGGTACTGGCTGTCGTTCATGACGAACACCTTGACAGGTATGTCTTCGCGCACCGCGGTCTCGAGGTCCTGTATGGTCATCATGAAGTCGCCGTCACCGAGCATTGCGATAGCGCTACGGTCGGGAAAGACCAGCCTGGACGCCAGGTTCGCCGCGAACCCGAACCCCATCGAGCCGAAATTCACGGTCGACATGAAGGTGAGTGGATTTCGTGACGGCATGAAGTCCATGGCGTACAGGAGATGTGTTCCCGCGCCTACCGATACGATCGTGTCGTGGGGCAGGAGCTCGTCGAGAGTGCGCGCAACGCGCGCTCCAGCCGGGAGGTCGCCTTCCCTCGAGAGCGCGATCTGGCAGAGCCCGTCCCACATCACGCGAGCTTGGGAAAGCGCTTCTTCCCAGCCGGGCCTCGGCTCCAGCCTTTTGCCTGTAAGCCGTTCGAGCGCGACCGAGAGGAACTCACCGACATCGCAGGCAAAGACCCTGGCGGGGGGTGCCTGGGAAGTGTAATTACCGGATATGTTAAACACCATGATGTCCGCGGCCGTGATGGGCAACGTGTATTCATACGTGGTCATGTCGCTTATGCCCGCTCCCAGACACACGATCGCGTCGGCATTCTCAAGGGCTTTGTCCGCCACCGGGTTGCCACCGCCGAAGCCCGCTCGGCCAAGGCTCAGTGGGTGAGTTTCCGAAATGACTCCGCGCCCGTTACCGGTGGTCACGACAGGCACACCAAGCGCCTCGATGAAGCTCAGCAACTTGTCGGAAGAATTCGAGTAAGCCACGCCTCCACCGGCGAGAACCATGGGAAGCTTCGCGCTGGACAGTAGCTCGATCGCCTCGGCGACATCTTTGTCCTGAACCGGTGGGGGAGGGTCGACAGCGAACTCCAGGCTATCGAGATCGACCTGTGTCGTCTCGCCCCACACATCCTCCGGAACCTCGATCATGACGGGACCCCGCGCGCCACTCATCGCCATGCGGTACGCCTTCGAGAGAACGGACGGGACATCCGCCGCGCAGTCTATGCGAAAAGTGCCCTTGCACAGCGGTGCGAAAAGCCCGACATGGTCGAGCTCCAGCATCCCGTCGCTACCGGCCAGGGAGTGTTTGACCGCACCGGATATCACCATCATCGGGGAGCAGTCCTTGCGGGCGTTGCCCATTGAGATAGCGGCGTTGAGCGCACCACCTCCCGAATGGACGAGCGCCACGCCTGGACGCCCGGTGAGCCTGCCTTCGGTGTCCGCCATGCTGGCGGCCACCTGCTCGTGCCTGCACGAGATATAGCGGATCCTGTCTCGAACCTGGTACAGAGAATCGACGAAGCCGATATTGGACGTGCCGATTATTCCGTACAGCCGGTTCGTTCCCATTCTTACGAGGGCCTCGGCAAGTGCGCCGCCCCCGGTCATCTCACTCATTTTTCAACCTCCAGACATGATGGCGCAGCGAGCCTGCGGGTGTTAACGGATTTCTAGAGAGAGGATAGCGCTCCTGCGAGCGGGGCGTTTCGACTCGAGGCTATTCCAACCGCGGCTCAACGCCGTTTACGATGTTCTCAGGCGTTTGTCCTTTCAATACCGACACGACGTTAGCCATGGCGGACATGATGATCCGCATCCGGCTCTCGTTGGTTGCGCCGGCTGTGTGTGGAGTGACGATCGTATTTGGAGAGTGCAGTAGCGGGTTGTCCTGAGTCACTGGCTCGACACTGAAGACATCGATGCCCGCCCCCCCCAGCCTGCCCTCCGCCAGTGCGGCGGCCACCGCGTTTTCGTCAATGACCTCGCCGCGCGCAACGTTGACGAGAACGGCCGTCTGCTTCATCAAGGAGATTCGCTCCTCGTTGATCAAGAGCTCGGTCTCGGGCGTCAGTGGAACGTGAAGGGTCACCACGTCGGCTTCGGCAAGAAGCCCTTCCAGAGTTCTGAACGTCACACCCAGTTCCTGTTCGTCGGGCTCCGCGAGCCGGTTGGCGTCGCTGTAGATGACGTTGCATCCGAAAGCCTTTGCGCGTATGGCGACCTCCCTGCCGATCCTGCCCATCCCCACTATGCCTATTGTCTTGCCGAAGAGCTCGAACACACCGTAATTAGCCATCTCGTCCTGTGCCCACTGGCCGCTCATTGTCTTGGCGTATTGCAGCATCAGCTTCTTGAGGCAGGCGAGTGTGACCATTATCGTATGCTCGGCGACCCCTATGGAGTTTGCCCCGGCGACATTGGCTACGGGTATACCCTGCCGCGCCGCTTCCTCGACGTCGATATGCTGGTATCCGACCGAAAGTTGTTGTATCAGGATGCACGAAGACGCCGCCTTGATGACCTCCTGGTCCATCTCGTTGTGGAACGTGTAATCGCCGATGATGATCTCGGCCTGCCCCACGGCTTCGAGGAGCTCATCCCTGCCGCCGCCCTGGTATGTTGTCACTTCGACGGTTCCTATGTCCCCGCCGTCCGCGTTTGCCTGGAGCATCGCGTTTATGAGCTCAGCCGTCAGCGGCGAAAGTACGAGTACTCTTTTGCTGGCCATTTCCTACCTCCATTCATATACTTCTTTATCGTATTCCACGCACTGATGGAATGCCACGCCCCGGCGCGATATGCTTTTTAAGAGGGCTATTTGAGGGAATCACATGCCCCTGGGATGGAACGAGCAGGCGCCGCTGATATATTGAGGTGTGAAGAAATGGAAAGTAATGGAGTATCGTCGAGTTCCCTCGTGTTCTTCTACATTTTTGCCGTGATGATATGGGCGCTCTTCGGCTACTGGGGCGGAAAAGTTGCACAGCGCAAGGGGTATAGCTTCGGTCTGGGATTCGCAGTGGGATTTTTCGGCGGTCTCATAGGCATAATTGTTCTTTACTTAATAAAACCTGCCCGCCTGCCGTCCGATCACGAGATGCGATATCCAGACCAGAGATATTATCGGCCACCGCCCGAGGACCGGGAGAGTGGGAATGATCCGGAACCTGGTCCACGACAACCGCCGCCAAGGAACAAGGTCTGTCAGCAGTGCAGGAACCTGGTGCCGGGAGATGCCCAGTTCTGCTCGTATTGTGGCGCCCGGGTCTGAACCGGATCGGGGCGGGTCTCATTTTCACGCGTTCAACGCGTGGTCGACCAACCCGCAACAGCCAGGATGTCATAAGCAAAAAGCCCCTTTCGGGGCTTATTGCTGCTAGCAGCTCTTTGAGCACTTGCAGGTGCTCGAGGCCTTCTTGGCCAACTTCACGATTTTCATCGTGACCCCCTTCCGTTCATGGATGGGCATTGCTTAAAGCATACGTCGCGAGTCTTGCGATTTCAATCCTTTGAATTCAACTGACGGCAAGGGTTTCCTGCCAAGACTTGACCGGGCGGTTTTTTATGGAGGTTAATAAGAATCGGGGTGATAAGATGAGTGAATTTTCGGGTTTTGAAGCAAGGGTGGGGCCTTTCCTGCGCGGTGAGCTGGGAAGACAGGACTCTGAGGAGTTCAAGAGGCTCATCTGCGCCGACTGCGAGTTCTTCTCTCCAGGGGAGGACGAAGAGCTGGAGTGCGGGTGCTATCACATGCTTATGCGACTCATTGACAGGGGTTATGTGACGCTGGAGCAACTGGCCGATGCCCTCCGCGGGTAGCTTCCTGAGGTTGGGCGACGGAGTGTTCATCAAGCACCTGGAATTCCCTGCCGTCTATAACACCGTGACTGATGACGTCTACGAGGTTGACCCGGATGGTTTCGAGGAACTCTCACGATGCGATGGAACCCTCGCGTCATCCGCTTCGGTCTTTCCGCGGGAGTTTCTCGACTTCTGTCTTGAAGAAAGGGTCCTGGTTGCCGAACCGGAACCGAGGCCTCGCGAAGTGAGGATAGGCAGAAACGAGGTTCCATCCCTCCGGTACCTTATGGTCGAGCTGACTGACAGGTGCAATCTCAAATGCCTGCACTGCTACCTCGGAGAGTCAGGCGGTGAGGATATCCGTATCGAGACTGTCGCGGATGTGCTTGACGAATTCGAGCTGATGGGCGGCCTTCGCCTGGTCGTCACAGGCGGTGAGCCCCTGGTCTACCCTGGTTTTGACACTGTCAACGAGCTCGTTCGGGGCAGGGCATTCCGGGCCATCCTCGTGACGAACGGCACGTTGATAGATGACGGGTTGGCGGCGCGGCTGAACTTTCACGAGGTACAGGTATCGCTCGACGGGATGGAGGAGGGGCACGACTTTATCCGCGGCACCGGAAGCTTCAGGTCCTCGCTCGACGGTATTGCCAGCCTTCGGCGCGCAGGCGCGGACGTTTCGATAGCTACGATGATACACAGCCGGAACCTGGGAGAATTGGATGCACTCGAGGAACTCGCGACGGATATCGGGGCGGTCTCCTGGACCCTGGATGTTCCATGCGAGGCGGGAAGACTGTCGGCAAACGCGGGGCGTCTGCTTCCGGACCTGGAACTCGCGGCGGAGCAGCTCGAGCGGGCGTTCGGGTCCGAGCAGCACGAGCCGTCGGGCGACTGGGCATGCGGCGCACACCTTGCGTTCCTCAAGGCGAACGGCACCCTGGCCAAGTGCGGTTTCTTCGACGACTGGAGCGGCGGGCTGGTGGCTGGGGGTCTTAGAGAGGCCTGGCTTCGAATGCCGCGATTGAGGCTCTCCGACCTCGATTGCGACTGTGAGTTCCTCTCGGAATGCGGAGGCGGCTGCCGCTTCCGCGCTCGATCATCATCAGGGCGCACCGGACCCGATCCCTTGAAATGCCTGCAATTTGGCGTGGGCGAGCACTCTAACTGACCGCCTGCGAGTTTTTCCACATTAACGCGCCCAAAATCGATGGGACAGCTCTCCACATCAATATGTTGTGGTATGAACTGATGTTGTCCACAAAATATTCCACATACTAACATTCTCATCCCTGAAATCAGGTCTCTTCAACTCCATTTTGGTCACCCAAACGGGCCAATCGTGTCGTTTTGTGAGTAAAAGTGTTGCAAAAGGGAGAATAGGGGAGTAAAGTGGTCCAAAGTGGCTAGAGCAAAGGGAAAGCTATGCTGGTCGGTTCGTCTCAAAGAACAGTGGATACCAAGGGGCGTATTATCCTGCCCCGAGAGTTCCGCCGTGATTTCGAGGGGGGGCTCATGGCAACCAAGGGCCTCGATTCCTGTCTCCTGCTGTATCCCATGAAAGAGTGGGACAGGCTTGTCGACCGCATCGATGAGATGCCTTCGGGTATCGAGTCGACCCGCCGGTTCACTCGACTTTTCTTCGCAAACGCGAGCCACATAATGCCCGACGGACAGGGGCGGGTCCTGATCCCGCCGCGCCTCCGCGAGATGGTCGGTATGACCAAAGAGGTAGTAATCGTCGGCCTTTCAAACAAAGCGGAGGTATGGAATCCCGAGAGATGGGATGCTTACGCGAGCGAAAGCGCGGAGCATTACGAACAATCGGCGTCCGACATCGGTGTTTGAGATGGACGACGACAGGGCCGAGCACCGGCCGGTAATGGTCGCCAGGGTCATAGAGTACCTGGCGCCGGAGAAGGGGAAGGTGATCGTTGATGGCACACTCGGAGCAGGTGGACACGCTGCAGCTATCGCTGAAAGGCTCTCACCGGGAGGCAGGCTCATTGGTATTGACAGAGACCCGAAAGCTCTCGCTTCCGCCCGCAAACGGCTGGGGGCGGTGGAGGCCGCGCAGGTCGGTTACCATTGCGAAAATTACCGAGATCTACTCTCCGTCCTTGATGACGAGGGCCTAGAGGAGGTCGACGGCATCTTGCTGGATCTCGGTCTTTCATCCATGCAGGTTGATGACCCGGAGCGGGGCTTCAGCTTCCGCCAGGACGGTCCGCTCGACATGAGGATGGGTCCGGATGCGGAGATGACCGCTGAGGAACTGGTCAACGAGGCGTCAGAGGACGAGTTGACGCGCATTATCTACAACTACGGGGATGAGCGGTGGGCCAGGCGAATAGCTCACTTCATCATAGAGGCTCGGGAGCGCAGGCCCATACGGACAACATGGGAGCTCACGAAGGTCGTGGAGGACGCGGTGCCCGTCTCGGCGAGGCGTGGCCGCAAACACCCGGCTCGAAAGACGTTCCAGGCGCTCCGAATTGCGGTTAACGACGAGTTGGATGACCTGAAGGAGGGGATAACCACAGGAATAAAATGCCTGGCCCCGGCCGGGCGGATAGTAGTGCTCTCGTATCAGTCCCATGAGGACCGGCTCGTGAAGCGCACCTTTAACTCCCTGGCAAGAGGAATGGACTATCTGCCCGGCGATCCGCTCTATATTGAACCGGTGATAGAGCTACTTACGCGCAAACCGGTCACGCCTTACGAAGAAGAAATTGAGACAAATCCCAGAAGCAGGAGCGCAAAGCTCCGAGCGGCTATAAAAAAGGGCTGAAAACAGATGGCCCGCGGTAATACCAAGGGAAAACAGACAGACAAAAAGAAGTGTAAAAAGAAGACTCGGGCGCCAAGGGAGAGGAAGGGCCTCACCTTCGGTTTCTTGATGATGGTGTTGTTCATACTCGCCGGGACCGGCGTGTTCATGGTAGCCATGCAGCAGGGCGCGGTGAGCAAGGACCTCGCCGAGAGGCGCATCGAGGATAAGGAGGCCGCCGAAAAGGCGAAGCAAAAGAGCCTGAGGGTAGAGATTGCGCGCCTCCAATCGCCCGACAGGGTGATGAAGATAGCTGACGACGAGCTTAATATGACCGACCCGTCGACGGTTATATATCTGAAGTACTCGCGGGATCACAGTGGAAAAGTCACATGCCAGAGCACTACAGAGTATGGGAGCGAGCCGCAGAGCCAGACCGCAGGGACGCAACCCTCAGCGAATGAGGAGAACTCGGGGAACCTGACTCGAAGATAGGAAGCGACAGTGCAAAAGAGGGAACCCAGCGACAGGCGGTTGATAGTCGTAGCCGCGGTCATCTTCCTCTGTCTAGCGGCGGTCGCGGGCAAGCTCATCGTGATCCAGGGGATTGAGGCAGGACGCTATAAGAAGCTGGCCGCGCAGCAAAGAGACTCCACCATAAAGATCACTCCTCGGCGAGGAACGATATTTGACCGTGAAGGTGAGATATTGGCCATCAGCGAGGATGTAACCTCTGTCTACGCCACACCGTACCTTGTAAAGAATAAAAAAGACGCGGCGGCTAAGATCGCTGGTGTCCTCGGCACGGACGAGGCTGAAATTCAGAGCAAGCTCGACGAGCATTCAGGCTTTGTCTACATCGCGCGCCAGATCGAGAACCCTGTCGCTGACAAGGTAAAGAAGCTGAAGCTGGACGGAATCGGCTTCATAGAGGAAAGCAAACGATACTATCCGCTCGGCTCTCTCTGCTCGCAGATCCTCGGCCTCGTCGATGTCGACAACAAGGGACAGGCGGGGATCGAGATGTATTACGAGAATCTCCTCGGAGGAAAGCCAGGCGAGATCCAGCTCGAAAAGGACGCCGCCGGCAATGCGATACCGGGTAGCGAGAAAAACCGCAAAGCCTCGGTCGACGGAGTAGACCTCCAGCTCACGATTGATAAAGACATCCAGGCCCAGGCCGAAGAGTCACTTGCAAAAGGGGTCGATACGTATGGTGCTAAAGCGGGAACCGCCATCGTGCTCGACTGCAACACGGGTGATGTGCTCGCTATGGCGTCGAGCCCAACGTTCGATCCGAACAAGAGAGAGCACATCGATCCGGCATCGATGAGGAACCGTGCGATAACCGACGTATACGAGCCTGGCTCCGCACTCAAGATCGTGACAGCGTCGGGTGCGCTCGAGCAGGGCGTTGTGACTCCACAGACGGTCATTCCCATACCGTCCGAGCTCAAGGTAGCTGACAAGGTGTTCAAGGACGCCGAGGTGAAACCGTACAGGCAGCTCACCTTCACTCAGGTGATAGGTGAATCCTCGAACGTAGGTACCATCCAGGTAGGGCAGAGGCTGGGTTCCCAGAGGCTTGCGGGGTACATGGACCGCATGGGACTCGGCCATAAGACAGGCGTCGATTTTCCCGGTGAGGTGGCGGGGATAGTCCCCGCTCTTTCAGCCTGGTCGGGAACGAGTATCGCCACCATAAGCATCGGGCAGGGAATATCCGTCACACCGCTGCAGCTTACGTGCGCCATGGGCTCGATCGCCAACGGCGGTCGTAAGATTATCCCGCATTTCCTGAAGGCGAAGGTAACGGACAAGGGCGTGCAGGACATGGGACTTGGCGGACTGGGCGAGCAGGTTCTCTCAAAGGCCGTCTGTCAGCAAATGACCGCCATACTCGAAAATGTCGTTGCCCCGGGAAATACGGGTATCAAGGCTGCGGTCAACTACTATCGCGTGGCGGGCAAGACCGGAACGGCCGCAAAGCCGGCGAAAGGCGGAGGAGGATACACAAAGACATATATGGGAACGTTTGTGGGTTTCGCGCCCGCGGAGAAACCGAGGCTGGTCTGCATGGTCGTGTTAGACGAGCCGACACCGATATTTGGCGGTGAGACGAGCGCTCCGGTGTTCAAAGAGATTATGGGGTTCAGCCTGCAGCATCTTAAGATACCACCCAGCTGGACAGGCCAACCTGCCAACGGAGGACAGCAGAATGCAGGAGACAGCAAGATTAACGATTGAGGTAGTGAAGTGCGGCCTCCACAAAGACGATAGGCGTTTCTTGACTTTGATATGGCCGAGGCCTAAAAGGGTGGATGGACGCACAGGCAGTAAACGAGAAACGGGTGGAAGAAATGCGATTAGAAGAGCTTCTAGACATTATTGAAGAAAAGAGGGTTTCGGGGCCGAAAGACATTGAAGTAAAAGGCCTGGCTTACAACAGCAAAGAAGTTCAGGCTGGAAACGCCTTTTTCTGTATCAAGGGTCTCGTGACGGACGGACATCTCTTCGCCGGCGACGCTGTCGAACGCGGGGCATCGGTCATTTTCGTGGAAAGAGACCTGGACGTGGAAGTGCCCGAGGGCATTGCACGAGTGAAAGTGCCCGACACGAGATTGGCCCTCGCTCTCTGCGCGGCCAGGTTTTATGGCGAGCCTTCAAAGAAGTTGCGGCTCATCGGCGTGACAGGAACGAACGGCAAAACTACGACCGGCTTTCTAGTAGAGAACATTTTCAAGAAAGCCGGGATGACAACGGGCCTCATAGGGACCGTGGAGAACCATATAGGGGATATCGTCGAGCCCGTGAAGAGGACCACGCCGGAATCGCTCGACCTCCAGGCATTCCTGCGCCGTATGGTCGACGCGGGCGTTGAGGTCGCGGTGATGGAGGTTTCTTCGCACGCGCTCGAACTGCATCGCGCCAGCGGGTGCGCGTTCGAGGTGGTAGTATTCACGAACCTTACCCAGGACCATCTGGATTTCCATCTTTCTCTCGAGGAGTACTTCGGCGCAAAGAAGAGGTTGTTCGAGGGTGAGGAGTTCGGCGTTCAGCGCACCGCGGTGATCAACTATGACGACGCGTTCGGCAGAAGGCTTCTGCACGAGACATCTCAGCCCACCAGAAGCTACGGCCTGGACGAAAAAGCGGACGTCAGCGCGGTAGGAGTCGAAGTCACATCGACCGGAAATAGGTTTGAGATACTGTTCGGCGAGGAGTCCATGCCTCTATCGACGAAGCTGCAGGGTCGATTCAACGTCTATAACTGCCTTGCGGCGGCTTGTGTCGCTTTCCAGATGGGCGTGGATAACGACAGCATCGTTGAGGGGCTCGAGACCCTGCCGGGCGTACCCGGCAGGTTCGAGAATATCGAGTGCGGTCAAGATTTCACGGCCATCGTTGACTACGCGCACACGCCAGACGGAGTAAGCAACCTCCTGGAAGCGTGCCGCGAGGTCTCTGGAGGCAGGGTAATAATAGTAGTCGGGTGCGGTGGCGACCGGGACAGGAGCAAGCGGCCCCTCATGGGAAGGGCCGCCGTCGAGATGTCGGACCTTTGCATTATCACCTCGGACAATCCGAGGGGCGAGGATCCGGCGGAGATAATCGGGATGATCGTGGAGGGCGTGCGGGACCGATATCCGTACGAACGCTACACGGTAGAGGTGGACAGACGAAAGGCCATTAAGAAGGCTCTTTCAGAGGCGCGCCCGGGCGACCTTGTGGTGGTTGCAGGAAAAGGCCACGAAAGCGGCCAAATCTTTTCGGATAGGATCATCGAATTTGACGACCGCCGGGTTGTCAGAGAATGTCTGAAGGAGGTAACGGGTGCGGAGTGTTAGCCTGAGGGAGGTCGCGCGAGCGACCGCCGGCACTCTCGAAGGAAATGGCGCGCTCACCGTTGGAACCGTCGGTACGGACACCAGGGATCTCGGAGGAAAAGACCTGTTCATCGCGCTGAAAGGTCAGAGATTCGATGGACACGCGTTTATCGAACAGGCGGTTGACACCGGAGCGACGGCGGCGATCGTCGAACGCAAAAATCCCAACGTCACTCCATTCCGAAGATTATTCCCGGATTTTCCATTGGTACTCGTAAGGGACAGCCTCACGGCGATGGGTGATCTCGCTAAGTTCGTGCGAGAGGGACTCGACGTTGTAGCCGTCGGCATAACCGGCACCACCGGCAAGACATGCACGAAAGATTACCTTGTCTCGGTGCTTTCGACCGGGCGTCGCGTCGCCGCTTCCCCCGGCAGTTATAACAACGAAGTCGGCATCCCACTCACCATCTTTCAAGCCGAGAAAAAAGACAGGGTGCTGGTGGCGGAGATGGGTGCGAGGCACCCGGGCGACATAAAGCGGCTGGCCGAGATCGTGAAGCCTGAGTTCGGATTGATCACGAACGTCGGCCCCGGGCATCTCGAGTTGTTCAAAACAGAGGAGGTCGTTGCCGGGACAAAGGCGGAGCTCGCGCGTGCGGTGCCTGAGGAGGGCGTGCTGGTGCTCAACGGCGATGACCCCTGGACAAGGTACATCTCAAAACAGACCAAGGCTCGTATTGTAAGGTTCGGTCACGGGCGGTCCGCCGACTATCGCGCCGAGCACATTAAGCTCGAAGCGGGTGGACGCCCATCGTTCGTGCTCCACGGCCCCGGGCTTGAAGTCCGTGTCAACCTGCCCGCTGTGGGACGCCACCAGGTGCAGAACGCGGTAGCCGCCGCGGCATGCGCTCACCAGATGGGAATGAACGCGTCCCGGATCGCGAGGGGTCTCAAAGGAGCAATACTCAGCCCATGGCGCACCGAGGTGGTCGAATCGAACGGCTGCACCATAATCAGCGACGCCTATAACGCAAATCCGTGTTCGATGAACGCCGCGATAGAGACCCTGACAGAGATAGGGTCTGGGAGGCGTACCATCGCCGTTCTTGGTGCCATGACCGAGCTCGGCAAGGATAGCCGACATTATCACGAGGAGGCCGGCCGGTACCTGGCGAGCAACGATGTGGACCTGCTCGTCACCGTTGGCAGGCGCGCGCGTTACTACGCTTCGGCTGCTGTTGCAGAGGGCATGCCGAAAGGCAGCGTGTTCAGGTGCGAGAGTCCCGACGAAGCGGCAGGGCTTCTTGGAAAGATAATTGAGACCGAAGACGTGATACTCATCAAGGCGTCGCGGGTCGCAGGGCTCGAATCAATTGTCGAGAAGCTGGGAAAGCCCTGCTTCTCGCGCGAGAAGTTGGTCGCGAATGTATAGGGTGCTTGCGGCCGCGATGATCGCTGGTTTTGTCTGCCTGTTCCTGACTCCGGTGCTGATAAAGATACTGCGCGGCAGGAATGTCGGACAGCCAATCAGAGAAGACGGGCCTCACGCGCACTTCGTTAAGAAAGGCACTCCGACAATGGGCGGATTGCTGATAGTGCTGGGCACATGCCTGGGCTATCTGTTGCTCTCGAAACGGACACCCGAAGGTCTTGCGGTCCTGGGTACCATGGTAGCCTGCGGCGTGCTTGGATTTGTCGACGACTTCATACAGATCAGGAAGAAGCGCTCTCTCGGCCTGAAGCCTTCCATCAAGTTCCTCGGGCAACTCCTTATCGCGGTCGGCTTTACCCTGGCAGTGACGAACCTGTCGTACGCCGGGCATCCCGCGCTGCCCGAGAAATTCAGCTTTCTCGGGGGCACGTTCGGCCCGTCACTGGGGATCTTTTTCTTTCTATGGGTCTTCATAATGATCTCGGCCGAGTCCAACGCGGTGAATCTCACCGACGGTCTCGATGGGCTGGCGAGCGGCTCGATGATACTCGTAACAGCCGCTTATCTTCTCATCGCTTTCACGATGTTCAGGCACCCGATAAGCCAGCATCCCAGGTTCTACCCGTTTACCGGGCAGCCCGCGCTCGACATTGCCATATTAAGCGGTGCCGTTTTTGGCGCGTGCGTCGGTTTCCTGTGGTGGAACGCGGCACCCGCGAAGATATTCATGGGTGACACCGGTTCGCTTGCCCTTGGTGGCGTTCTTGCCGCGATCGCGTTGATAACAAGGACGCAGTTCCTGCTCCTCATCCTGGGAGGACTCTTTGCCATAGAGACAATGTCCGTAGTCATCCAGGTAGGAGTGTTCAAGCTGACAAAAGGAAAACGGGTGTTCAGGATGGCGCCCATCCATCATCACTTCGAGCTCGGTGGGTGGTCGGAGTTTACGGTCATGGTTCGCCTGTGGATCATCTGCGGGTTCTGCGTGCTAGCGGGCTTCGCGATCTTCTACGTCGATTTTGTTGCCAGGGTGCCGTGATGATAGACCTCGCGGAAAAAGAGGTCCTTGTCGTCGGGCTCGGGATGAGCGGAGCCGCAGCTGCGCGGACGGCCATTGGCCTTGGTGCTCGTGTAGAAGTGATCGACAGGTCTGAGACACCTCTGCGGGTGACGATGGTCAAAGAGCTGAGGGATGCAGGGGTGCGAGTGTCCCTCGGCATGGAAGTCCCCGCGGACCTGACCGGATACGACCTCCTCGTGGTAAGCCCCGGCGTCCCTGACCGCGCCCCCGTGCTGAGCGAGGCTCGCCGATGCGGGTTGAAGATCGTGAGCGAGCTGGAACTGGGATACAGGTTGCTCGATGGTATCGAGATGGTAGCCGTCACCGGCACAAACGGCAAGACTACAACCACGAAGCTCATCGGAGAGATACTCTCGGAAGGTCGAGGGTCAGGGCGTGCCGTAACGTGCGGCAACATCGGCAATCCGGTGGTCGGGCTTTACGGCGAAGTGGGCCCCGAGGACGTACTCGTGATCGAGGTCTCGAGCTTCCAGCTACAGAACATCGAGAAGTTCAGGGCGCGGGTCGCGGTCGCGCTCAACGTCGCGCCGGATCATTACGACTGGCATCGCGATTTTGAAGAGTACAGACTGGCGAAGATGCGCCTTGTCGAGAACATGCTCTCTCACGATTTCCTCGTTTATAACCTGGAGGATGAGTCGTGCCGCATGATGGCGAAAATGGCGGTTGGCATCAGGGCAGGTTTCAGCGGCAAGCGCCGTCAGGAGAGCGCCGTGTGGATCGAGGATGGTTGGGTTACCGCGGGCCCGCCGTTCGACGCCGGTAAGGTGCTGTCGGTCTTAGAGCTGAAGCTTGCGGGCGCGCACAACCTTGAAAACGTCATGGCGGCAACGGGGGCGGCTCTTGCGATGGGGCATGCTCACGACGCGATACGCGAAGCCGCTGGAAAGTTCGAGGGGCTGGAGCACCGCGTGGAATACGTCACCGACATAGACGGGGTGTCTTTTTACAACGACTCGAAGGCGACAAATCCGCACGCCGCCCTGCACGCTCTCCGGTCGTTCGAGTCGCCTACCGTAGCCATTATGGGCGGTCGGAACAAAGGCCTCGATTTTGCGGAGGTGGCCTCCGAGGTGTGCGCGCGGCTCAAGGACGGGAGGATGCGCGGACTCGTGCTGGTCGGGGAGAGCGCACCCGAGATACTCGAGGCCGTCGAGAGTGTTTGCAGAGGCGAAGCGGACGGGCATCTAGCGATTGCCAAAGACCTCGCTGACTCTGTGGAAAAAGCGTACCGGCTCTCCGGGGGGTGTGGTGTGGTCATCTTCACCCCGGCGTGCGCATCGTTCGACATGTTCAAGGATTACGAGGATCGTGGCAGGGTTTTCAAGGAAGCCGTAGGCAACTACAAGAGGGGCAGTACCGGTGACGGCAGCAAGTAACGCCGCCCGTCGGGAAAGGGCTGATTCAAAGACTCCGACGTCCACGTCGAGCAGACGTCCGAGACCGATGCCCGCGAAGGCAACCACCGGCAAGCGAACGACACCCTCCTCCCGGAAGACCACGCGATCTCCCGGGAGTTCAAGTACGACGACCAGGAACAGTGCGTCAGCCGCTTCTCGCAAGCCCTTGAGGCCCGCGGCTCGCACATCAAGAAGTTCCGGGACCGCTTCGGCGCGCAACGCTTCAGGCAGGCCCATGAAAGGCAAGTCCGTGAGCGCGACGGGAGCACGGGCTGCGGCCTCGAAAAAAAAAGCGGCTTCCGGGTCGAGGTCCGGTCCCGCGACGCGAAAGAGCCAGACGCGAACGCGAGCTTCCGCATCGAGCAAGACTCGTCCGATTGCGGCGAGGACGTCGACGGCGGCACGAAAGAACTCCGCTGGTTCAAGGCCGGCGACAGCGGCGCGTAAGAGAGCGACGGCGCCCGCAAAGAGCGCCGCGGCTTCGAATGCCGGCAATATCGCAAACGTTCAGAAGCGTCGCCAGTCGGCAGGAAGGCGAGGCACCACCGCCAGGACTGACGCCGCAAAGAGCGCAATGGCCCGAACTGAGCCCGCATATTTTGTCCTTGTGCCCACTGCCGCGATGCTCCTGCTGGGGTTGGTTATGGTATTCTCAGCCGGTTCGGTTATCGGAATAGGGCAGAGCATCGGGGGATACCACTACTTCCTTCAGCAGCTCGTGTGGGCCGGCCTTGGGCTGGTTCTGCTCGTCTTCTTCTGGAAATTCGATTACCACAAGCTCGGAAAGATCTCAGTGGTAGGCGTTGTCGCAAGCATTGTGCTTCTTGGACTCGTTCTATTCAAGGGCAAGAGCGCATACGGGGCGACCAGGTGGCTCGTTCTGGGACCGGTGAACATCCAGCCTACCGAGATCGCGAAGTTCACACTGGTGATCTTTGCGGCTTTTGTGCTCGCCACAAAGGGAGACAAGGTTAAGCAGATCTTTCACGTGCTCGTGCCGGTGCTGGTGGTTACCCTCCTCGAGGCGGGGCTTATCCTGAAGCAGCCTGACATGGGAAGCGCGCTGGTGCTCCTGTTCTCGGTCATGGTTCTCCTCGTGGTCGCCAGGACCAGGGGAAGGCACCTTGCCGTTATCGGGGCGACCGGGGCCGCCGCCGCCATGTATTTTGCCCTTGCGGCGCCTTACAGGAGAGCGAGGCTTTTTTCTTTCATAAACCCGTGGAACGCGCCGCGGGGGGCCGGGTACCAGGTCATACAGTCTTATATAGCCCTGGGTACGGGCAGTATAAAAGGGCTTGGGCTTGGGATGAGCAGACAGAAATTCCTCTACCTGCCAAACGCCCATACCGATTTCATATTCGCGATCATCGGCGAAGAGCTCGGACTGCTTGGAACACTGACGGTCCTGGTTCTCGTCGGGCTTCTCGCGTACGGGGGATTGAGGATCGCCGGCAGGGCTCCAGACGAAATGGGAAAGTTGCTTGCAGCCGGCATAACGGCGCTCATCGTGATACAGGCCCTTGTAAACATGGGCGGTGTCACCGGACTGCTTCCGATAACCGGTGTGCCGCTTCCGCTCGTGAGTTCCGGTGGCTCGAGCCTGTGTATATGCATGGGCTGCATCGGTGTACTGCTCAACATAGCCGCGCAAAGTTACCGGTAGGAGGTTGAGCTGATGAACCTCGTGGTCACCGGCGGCGGCACTGGCGGGCACATCTATCCCGCTATCGCAATCGCGAGATATTTCAAGAGTGTCCCGGGGACCCGGATGGTATTTATCGGCTCCACTAGAGGGCCCGAAGGTGAGGCGGCGCAAAGCGCGGGACTCCAGTTTGTCGGCCTCGAGCTTTCGGGTGTTGCGGGAAAGAATCCGATCGCCGCTGCAACGGCATTGGCCAGGTTCTCAAGAGCGACGCTCGAGTGCCGGAAGATGTTCAAGGCTCAAAGACCGGATTGCGTGATCGGCACCGGGGGATACGCTTCGGCGCCGGCGTGCTTCGCCGCCGCCTGGACCGATGTCCCCTTCATACTCCACGATCTGAATCTCAGGCCTGGGCTCGTGACCAGGGTGTTGAGTCGAAAGGCAGCCGCTGTCTCGATTGCGTTCGAGGGAACCATTCCTTTACTGAAAAAAGGTGCTCGCGCCGTGGTTACCGGAGTACCAGTCCGTGAAGAGATAGAAGAACTCGCGGTGGACGATTCGCGCGACCGTGCACGCGTGAAGGCGCTGGAGTTCTTCGGCTTGAAGACACGGAGAAAGACCATGCTGATCTTTGGAGGGAGCCAGGGGGCGCAGGCTATGAACAACGCGACCTGGTCGGCGCTGGAGAAACGTGGGAACGACCCGGGGATGCAGATCTTGCACGTCACGGGTAAAGCTGGATTCGACCAGCCGCGAAGAGAGGCCGCCCAGGGCCGAAGCGCTGAAAGGATATTTTACAGATCTCTGCCATACTGCGACCGCATGGACCTGGCGTATGCCGTAGCGGACCTGGCAGTGACCAGGGCAGGCGCAGGCACGATAGCGGAGCTTGCCGCCGCGGCCCTGCCAGCCGTACTCGTTCCATACCCTTACGCATCAGCTCACCAGGAGGAGAACGCAAGGGAGCACGCCCGGGGCGGAGGCGCGGTCGTGGCACGCCAGGAAGGAGATTCCGCGGACAATGCTCTCAGGGAGGCTTTCGAATTGCTGGAGGACACCGAGCGGCTTTCGGGCATGAGGGAGGCGATGAAGGCCGGCGGGCGTCATGGTGGCACGGAAGGGATAGCCGCCCTCGTAGAAGAACTGACATTAAGATAAGTTTCAGATAACAAGCCGTAAGACAGGAACGTCAGAAAATGAAGTTTGCTCTTTCTCAGTTAGACAAAGGTGACACCGTGCACTTTGTTGGGATCGGTGGGGCGGGGATGAGCGCCATAGCGACCGTGCTGCTCGAGATGGGCTTCGCCGTAGAGGGTTCGGACCTCAAAGAGTCATCGTATGTTCGCAGGCTCAGGCAGTCCGGAGCGCTGATCGGTCTCGGTCACCGTGCGGAGAATCTGGGAAAAGCTAGAGTGGTGGTGAGATCTTCCGCGGTATCACCCGATAACCCGGAACTCGTCGAGGCAAGGCGACTGGATGTACCGGTCATCAACAGGGCCGAGATGCTGGCGGCCATCATGGAGACCAGAAAAGCCATAGCCGTCGCTGGAACGCATGGCAAGACTACCACCTCTTCGCTCGTTACGCAGATGCTGCTGGGCTGTGGCGCGGATCCTTCATTTCTTATCGGCGGCGAGCTTAACGAGATAGGCGGCAACGCGCACTACGGAGGTGGCGAGTATCTTGTCGCCGAGGCTGATGAGAGTGACGGTTCGCTGCTATGCCTCAGTCCGCGGTACGCAATCGTTACGAACATCGACCTCGATCACCTCGATTACTACGAGAGCCTCGAACAGACCGCGGAGGTATTTCGCGAGTTCATCGGGCTCATACCCGATGACGGATTCGTTGTCACATGTGGGGACGACCCGCTCGCGAAGAGCGTAGGCGCGGATTTCGCGAAGAGCGGGGGCCGGGTATTCTACTACGGCCGTGGAACCGGTAACGACTACAGGTTCGCATCCGAGCAGAGCCTGACCGAAGGATGCGGCTACGATGCATATTTCGGGAAAGAGAAGCTGGGCCCTGTCGTGACGAGAGTCGCGGGCCTGCACAACATCTATAACAGCCTCGCGGCCCTGGCGCTCGGACATCAACTGGGGTTCCCGTTTGAGGACGCGGCCAGGGGTATAGCGATGTTTAAGGGCGTACGACGCAGGTTCGAGTTGATAGGGGCCTACGACGGCATAAAGGTCATTGATGATTACGCGCATCATCCGACGGAAGTCCGCGCCGTCATAGACATGGCGTGCTCACTCGCGCCCTCCCGCGTGGTGGTCGTCTTCCAGCCCCATCGATACTCCCGCACCCGCATGCTGGCGGGCGCGTTCGGCGAGAGCTTCACTGGCGCGGACCTCGTAGTGGTGACAGACGTCTACGGAGCCGGCGAGGAGCCGGAGCCGGGAGTCACCGGAAGGTTGATCGCCGACAGCATCATCGAAAAGCACCCGGGCCGGCAGCTCGAATACGTACCTTCGAGGACCGACCTTGCAAAGAGCGTCGTTCCGATGCTTCGCGAGGGAGACACGGTCATCACCATGGGCGCTGGCGACATAACACGCTGCGCACGGGAGATACTGGAGATTCTCGCGGGAAAAGATTCTTGAGGGGGCTCACATGCCCGATCCTCTTGCAGCGCTAGCGGATATCGATGACGCGGAGGTTGACCGTGACGTCCCACTGTCGCGCTTCACAACCTGGAAAGTCGGGGGCCCCGCACGTTATTTCATCGAAGTGAGAACACAGCGTGCTCTCGTCCAGGCGCTCGGGGTCTGTGCGAGCGCCGGACTTCCCGTCAGGACCCTTGGCAACGGCTCCAACGTCCTGTTCTCCGATAGCGGTTATCGGGGTGTTGTGCTGAGGCTCACGGGAGAGCTCGCTCTCGTTGAGACCGGGGTGCTGAAGATAGCGGCTGGAGGCGGGGCCGGCCTCGGCGTGCTTGTCGCTGGAGCGTCGCGTACCGGCTTGGCGGGGCTCGAGTTCGCTGTCGGGATTCCCGGAACGGTGGGCGGAGCGGTAATGACCAATGCCGGTGCTTTCTCGGGTAGCTGCGCGTCGCTTCTTGAACGGGTCGAGACGATCGACCTCCGGGGGGAGTCGCGCGTGCATGAGGGCTTCAAGAATGAGTACAGGTCGCACCTGGTCCCAGAGGATGAGATAGTGACATCGGCGACGTTTGTGATGGCGCAGGCGCCCAAAGAGGAGATCCGAGAGCGCGCGGACAGTTTCATGAGACTCAGGCGCCAGACCCAACCTCTCGGTAAGGCTACCGCTGGGTCGGTGTTCAAGAACCCGGCGGGAGCTTCGGCGGGAAGGCTCATAGACGAGTGCGGTCTTAAAGGCAGAAGCCTGGGAGCGGCGCGCATCTCCGAGATTCACGCGAACTTCATCGTCAACGAGGGGGGTGCGACGGCGCGCGACATTAAGGCACTGATGGAAGTCGCGGCCCGTGAGGTCAGAGAGAGCTTCGGGATATGCCTCGAAGCAGAGGTCAAGCTTATTGGATTCGAAGGGGAGGAAAATCCGTGGGACTCAAAGTAGCTGTCTTGATGGGCGGGATGAGCGCCGAGCGTGAAGTCTCGCTCGAGAGTGGCGGCGCGGTCGCTGCCGCGTTGAGGGAGCTCGGTCACCAGGTGGTCGAAGTGGATGTCTCTCGCCGGCTTGCGATAGATCTCGATAGAGAAAAACCTGACGTCGCCATGCTTGCCCTGCATGGCAGAGGTGGGGAAGACGGAACGGTGCAGGGCCTGCTCGAGATAATGCGCATTCCCTACACAGGGTGCGGCGTGCTCGCCAGCGCTGTGACGATGGACAAGATAACCACAAAAGAGGTCCTTGCCTGTCACGCGGTACCGCTTGTCGAAGATGTAGTGGTCGAGCGTGGAGACGACCTCGATGCGGCCGCAAGTGAGATAGAGGTGAAGCTCTCTCTGCCGGTCATGCTGAAGCCGTCGAGTGAGGGAAGCAGCATAGGCGTGACATTGGCCTCGGATGGTTCGGTCCTTGCCTCTGATCTTGGTGAAGCCCTCGCCCACGATGCCCGCGTCCTCGTCGAGCGTTTCGTCGATGGCAGGCAGCTTACCGTTGGCTTGCTCGGAAAAGAGCCGCGGGTGCTGCCGGTCCTCGAGATAAGCACTCCCGAGGGCTTCTACGACTATACCGCGAAGTATGGGTCTGGCAGGAGCGAGTACGAGGTGCCTGCAAAGATCGGCGACGAGTTGACGACCAGGGCGCAGGAGCTCGCGTTGCGCTGCTTCAGGATCCTCGGTTGCGAAGGTGTCTCAAGGATCGATCTGATGCTCGAGGCCGGGACCGAAAAGCTCGTAGTGCTCGAGGTCAATACAATCCCCGGCATGACCGCGACCAGCCTCTTGCCGAAAGCCGCCAAGGCTGCGGGGATGAGCATTAATGACGTCGTAGCGGAGATCCTGGATGGAGCCAGGCTCAGGATCGACCTGGCGGAGTGATCGCTCTTGGAGAAGTTGAAGAAACCCGCGGGGGCGGCCCCGCGCATAGAGGTCAGTGCAGGTACCGGTAAATTCTTCAAGCGGTTGGTGCTGGGTATTTGCCTTCTTGTGGTCGCCGGATGTATGACCGTAGTGTGGCTGGGCCTCTTCACGGGCGTTTGCTCGGTGCGGAACGTGACGGTTACGGGCAACAAGAACCTCACCAGTGAATACGTAAAACAGTTGAGCGGCATCGCTGCCTACAAGAACCTCGTGACGCTCCCGGTCGGAAAGATAGCCGAGAATCTCAAGAGCGATCCATGGGTCAGGAAAGCGTATGTCGGGCGCCACCTGTTGCACACGGTCAACATCAAGGTCGATGAACGCAAGCCCGTTGCTCTGCTCGATTTTGGCGAAACCGGGTTCCTGGTAGACGGACAAGGTTACGTTATCACGGGAATCGCCACGGACCAGTTTCCCGAGCTTGTGCGAATCCACGGTGGCGATGCCACCGCGCCTAAGGTCGGGGAGAGGATAACCGACGCGAACACGCTTGAATGTGTCAAGGTCATCGACGGGATGCCGATATCCATCCAGAGTACGCTGCAACTTGGGAATCCATTCGACGGAAGAGGTCAGGTCTATGTCTCCCGGCAGGGATTCAATATCATCTACGGCCACGAGGCGGGCGCAAAGCAGAAGAACGATGTTCTCCAGGCGATCCTGGTCGACATAAACAATAATCACAGGCAGGTAGCGTACATCGATGTGAGGGTCCCAGACTCGCCGGTCATCATGCCAAGGTGAACGGAGACTTGCCAAGGAAATCTTGAGTGTTCTATACTAAAGCCTAAACTTAGCTTAATATATATGTATACTATACAGTAATTAGCATGACCTTCTAAGGACTGAAGTTTTAATCGAATGATAGGCAAGGTGATCAAGAAGGTGGCTGTTGCAGACGGCCATCCAGGGAGATTGTCGATTGGTGGCAGTGCCGAGCGACTGAAAGGAATCTGCCATGCCTGAGGATCTTAAGCAGTTCTTTGCGGTAATCAAGGTCGTTGGTGTCGGAGGCGGTGGCAATAATGCCATCAACAGGATGATACGCGACGGCATGACGGGCGTTGATTTCATCGCGATAAACACCGACGCCCAGGACCTTCTCGCTTGCGATGCCGATGTCAAGATCAGCATCGGCGAGGAACTCACTCACTTCCTTGGAACCGGCAACCAGCCGGAGCTGGGACGCGATTCCGCTGAAGAACACAGGGATGAGATCAAAGAAGCGCTCAAGGGCAGCGATATGGTCTTCATAACCGCCGGAGAAGGCGGAGGCACGGGCACCGGCGCCGCTCCTGTGGTGGCCGAGATAGCAAAGGAGATCGGCGCGCTGACGATCGGTGTTGTGACCAAGCCTTTCGATTTCGAGGGAACGCACCGCAGGCGCCAGGCCGACGAAGGTGTCGAGAGCCTTCAGGAAAAGGTCGACACACTCATAATAATCCCTAACGACAAGCTTTTTGAGCTGACGGATGCCCGTATAAGTATAGAGGAAGCCTTCAAGAAAGCGGACGAGATACTCCGCTTCGGTGTACAGGGAATCACCGACCTCATCAACATACCGGGCCTTATCAACCTCGACTTCGCCGACGTCAAAAAGATACTCTCCGTACCAGGATCCGCGCTACTCGGCATGGGCGAGGCTTCAGGCGAAGACCGCGCTGTCAAGGCGGCCGAAAACGCGGTTTCCAGTCCGCTTCTCGAGGCGTCTATCGATGGTGCACAGGGTGTAATAGTTAACATCACCGGTGGAGCAGATATGTCTCTCCAGGAGGCGAGGGATGCGGCCGAGATAATCCGTGGCGCATGCGACTCGGACTCTGAAGAGATTTTCGGTGTTATCGTGGATTCCACTCTCCAGGACAAGATCAAGGTAACAGTCATCGCCTCGGGTATAGAGACCGGCAGACTCGGGTTTGCTCGACCGGCAAGGGCAGCTTCGAGGCGCAGGGTTGAGGCCGAGGAAGAGGAAAGGGAGACCACCAGCCCACGCGAAAGACCTCGCGAGAGAGAGCGAGAGCGTGCAGGTGGAAAGACGATCTTCGAGGAAGAGGATATAACCATACCACCGTTCCTGCGCAACAGGTAAAGTATCAATAAAGACTTTAGACTTATATTTAGAGTTGCCTCATCTTCAGGTTCAATCTCCATAGAACGCATTCATCTATCTGATGATTGCGGTTCTGAACCATGATCTTCCACTTGCGATCTAACCAATGCGATCTTCCGCCGAAACCCCACCCGGGTCTTCCCTGTCACAGGTAGGAACCCGCAATGAAGATGGCGTGTGAGAAAAAAACAGGAGTATGGGGAAGGTCTACTTGTACCGGGCAGCCAAAGCCTCCATTGAGCATAAAGGCTGCAGATTGCAGATAGATTGGAGAGTTATGTTCGGGACTCCAAAGCAGTTCATGGCTGTCATTAAGATAGTTGGCGTCGGAGGCGGAGGCAACAATGCCGTCAACAGAATGATCGAGGCCGGGCTGACCAACGTTGAATATATCGGCTTGAACACCGATACGCAGGCACTGCGCGGGTGCATGGCTGACGAGCTGATACCTTTGGGAGCCGAGCTAACACAGGGTCTCGGAGCAGGCAACGACCCGTCAGTGGGTGAACTCGCCGCCGAAGAGACAAGAGATAAGATACGTGACGCAATCAAGGGAGCGGACCTGATATTCATAACCGCGGGAAAAGGTGGGGGGACCGGGACTGGAGCGGCTCCCGTTGTCGCAAAGATCGCCATGGAGACAGGGGCGCTTACGGTCGGTGTCGTGACGAAGCCTTTCACCTTCGAAGGAAAGAAGAGGATGGACCAGGCGGAGGACGGCATAGAACGGCTTCGAGAGAACGTCGACACTCTCATCGTAGTGCCCAACGACAGGCTTCTCGAAGTGGCGGACGACATACCCGTGGTCGAGGCTTTCCGGCTCGCGGATGATGTGCTTAGACAGGGCGTTCAGGCTATCACCGAGCTCATCACAAGGAAGGGCGAGATAAACGTCGACTTCGCCGACATCAAGCACGTTCTCGAAGACTCCGGAACGGCCCTCATTGGTATAGGACACGCAACCGGGAATGAGAGAGCCCGGCAGGCGGCGATGAACGCCATCGACAGCCCACTGCTCGAATCGAGCATCGACGGAGCCACCAGGGTTCTGTTGAACATCTCGGGCGGTTCCGATCTCGCGCTCTACGAGGTCAACGAAGCCGCGGAGATCGTTGCCCAGGCCGTGGACCCTGAGGCAAACATGATATTCGGTGCAATTGTGGACGAGACGCTTACCAACCACGTCAAGGTTACAGTAGTGGCCTCAGGCTTCCGCGAGGGCTCGCAGGTCCGTCCCGCCGCAAGAGCGGAGAAAGCGCCCCGGCCCGCAAAGCGCGAAGTCGTGAAACCCGAACCGGTGGACATCCCGTCGTTTCTCAGGAGCAGGTAGCTGAAGGTCCGCAGGGCACCCGGAGCGCTTATTTTTTTTCGCGGCGGGTTGCGATGTTATAATGGTATGGTTCCGACTGGGAATTCGCGTGGCGCAAGGGCCACGCTTTAATAATTGTCCGTAAAGGTGAACTACTATTGAACAAAATAGCCCCGGACGACCTCTGGGGGCGCCTTGAGCCGCTGTTGTTGCGCGTCGAGAGGCCAAGCCGCTATCTCGGCGGTGAGTGGAACGCGCCGCGAGTAGATCTCGCGGGGACGTCGGTTGCGCTGGCATATCCGGACGTGTATGAGCTCGGAACAAGCAACCTCGGTCTTGCGATCCTCCAGGAGGTCGTCAACGATATCGATGGAGCCTGCGCAGAGCGGGTATATTCCCCATGGGTCGACATGGAGGCCGAGATGAGGTCGGTCGGCGTCCCGCTCTTCAGCCTCGAAACGCACAGGCCGGTCGCAAGCTTCGATATCTTCGGCATCTCGATACCGCATGAGCTGACCTACACGAACATCCTTAATCTCATCGACCTGGCGGGGCTGCCTTTGCGTGCCGCGGACAGGACGGACGGCCCTCTGGTGGTCGGCGGAGGTTGCGGAACCGCGAACCCTGAACCGCTAGCGGAATTCTTCGACCTTTTCGCGCTCGGTGAAGGCGAGGAAGCTATAGGTTCGCTGGTCGAGCTGGTGAGGCGGGGCAAGGAGGAAGGCTGGTCTCGCGACAGGATGCTCGCGGAAGCTTCCGGCCTGCCAGGCTTTTACAGGCCTTCAGATTACGAAGTCGTATATAACGACGATGACACCATACGGGAGATCTCCCCTGTCGCGGATGCGCACGCATCGGTGCGCAAGAACGTCGTTGATCTTGACCGCTGGCTTTACCCGAAACGGCCGATCGTAGCTCTCTGCGAGGCGGTCCATGACAGGATCAACGTCGAGCTGTTCCGTGGGTGCACGCGTGGCTGCAGGTTCTGCCAGGCAGGGATGATCTACCGTCCCGTGCGGGAGAGGTCCGCCGGTGAGATAGCACTGATGGTCGACAGGCTGGCGGAGTCCACCGGGCACGACGAGGTGTCGCTCTGCTCCCTTTCGTCTACCGACTATACACGCATCGACGAGGTCGCCGAGCGGGTGGCCGAAATCTGCCGCGAGCGCGGCATGATAATGTCATTGCCGTCTCTCCGGATGGACGGCATGTCCGCGGGTCTGGCGGCGCGCCTGGACAAGGGTGGCCGCGGAGGCCTGACATTCGCTCCCGAGGCAGCCACCGAGAGGCTCAGGCACGCTATCAACAAACCCATAACCGAACAAGAGATGGCCGACGCGATCCTGAACGCGGTCAGAGCCGGCAGGCGGCGCGTCAAGCTTTACTTCATGATCGGGCTTCCGACCGAGACCGACGAAGACGTCGCTGAAATAAGCAAGCTCGTCTTCAGGCTGCGCGACGTGGTCAAGAAAGAGGGGTTACCGCCTCCTTCGTTCAACGTTAGCGTCTCTACGTTTGTGCCAAAGCCCCACACGCCGTTCCAGTGGTCCGGGCAGGAGCGCATGGAGGACGTGGGCAGGAAGCAGGATGTCCTCAAGTCGACGCTCAGGGCGCGAAGCGTGAACCTCTCCTGGCACGACCGTGAGATGAGCGCGGTGGAAGGGCTCCTGTCACGGGGTGACAGGCGCCTTGGAGGGGTCATCGAGAGGGCGTGGTCCGACGGAGCGAGGTTCGACTCGTGGTCCGAGCAGTTCGACCTCGAGCGCTGGCAGCGCGCATTGCAGGCCGAGCGTCTGGACCCCGACTTCTACCTGTACCGTGAGCGCGGCGAGCACGAGGTGCTACCCTGGGACCACCTGGATTTCGGTCTCGACAAGCGATTCCTGTTCCAGGAGTACGAGAGGGCCGCATCCGGCGAGATTTCAAACGATTGCCGCGACGGTTCCTGCCTGGATTGCGGTGTTTGCCCGAATATCGATACCGAGGTTATTCTGAAAGGGAACTGGGGGTGAGATGGTGTCGGTTCCAGAGCCACTGAGACTGAGAGTCCAGCTTACCAAGACCGGGATGGCCCGCTACCTGTCCCACGCTGAGTTCTCGCGCGCGCTGATGTTCGCGGCGCGGCGCTCGAGGTTGCCCCTCGCTTACGCCGGAGAGCACAGGGCACGCATGAAGTTATCGCTATCGCCGCCCATACCCATTGGGGTGACGAGCGAGTGTGAGCTCGTCGATTTTGAGCTGACGGGTTACGTCTCTCCCGTGGAAGCGCAGCGCGCGCTCGACGAGGCGTTCTCAGGTGGCATCCAGGTCGTACGCTGCCGCCTGATGGGTTCTGGAGAGAAACCGGTCGGAAAACTCATCGACACCGCGAGGTACCTGGTGATGATTCCGGCGGGAGCCGGTTCTCGCGAGGATTGGATGCGAGCGGTCGAGGAGTTTAAGGATAAAGAGTCCGTGGAGTTCGAGAGAGTTCAGCCGAGGCGCACGCGAGTGGTGGACCTTCGGCCAGGAGTGCACGAGCTGGAAGTCAACGGTGAAGGTACGGGCGAGGCGGAAGAAGGGAGCACCACGTTGTTGATGACTCTCGACGACGGTACCGCCGGCACCATCAAGCCGTGGGAGGTGATCGAGGTGATCGCCGGTTTCGCCGGTGTGCCTCGAGACTCGTGGGAACTCGCCCTCGTTCACAGGAACGGTCTCTTCGTGAGGAGAAGCGATAAGCTGGTCTCGCCCATGGAACTGGGGAGGCGCAAACCGGCAGGGTCGCGAAGGGGAGGTCGGAGTTATTGAAGAAGGTCAGGAAAGAGCTTCTGGTTACCTGCGAAAAGGGGAGGTCCAGGCTGGCGCTGCTCGAGAACAGTGAGGTGGCAGAGGTATATATCGAGAAGAACCGCAAGAAGAGCATCGTAGGCAACATCTACATCGGTCGCATAACGAACGTGCTGCCGGGCATGAGCGCCGCGTTCGTCGACATCGGCGTCGGGAAGAACGCGCTTTTGTATCTGCAGGACCTCGTCCTCATGGAGGACGGTTCTCACGTACGCCCACGCAGAATAAGCAAAGCTCTCAAGCAGAACGACACCATCGTGGTCCAGGTGACGAAAGACCCAATGTCCGGAAAAGGCGCAAGGCTTACCACGTATCTGAGCCTGCCAGGCCGCCTCATGGTCTACATGCCGCAATCAAAGCGCTCCGGGGTGAGCCGCAAGCTTCCCGAGCGAGAGAGGGAACGGCTGCGCAGGCTCGCAAAGGAAATCAAGCCTGGTGAGGGCAGCACGATAATCAGGACCGCCGCCCAGAAGGCCAGGAAGAAAGACCTCGAGGACGACCTCGATTACCTCTTGAAGCAGTGGGCGGAGACGCAGGAGAAGATAGCCTCGGGTAAGAAACCCCCCGCGGTGGTCTACTCGGAGCCGGATCTCGCGGTCCGGGTTGTGAGGGATACGGTAACGCGTGAGTTCAGGAGCGTGCTGGTCGACAACAAAACAGAGTTCAACCGGATAAGGGATTATCTCTCGAGGACAGCCCCCGAACTCAAAGACCGTGTGCAAATGCACAAGGACAAGGACCTGCTGTTCGCCCGCTACGGAGTGGACAAAGCGATTGAGGCCGCCCTGAGACGGAAGGTGGCGCTGCCCTCAGGCGGTCACCTGGTCATCGACGAGGCCGAGGCGCTGACGGCCATAGACGTGAACACAGGGTCGTATACCGGCAAGAAGAGCCTCGAGGATACAGTACTAAAGACGAACCTGGAGGCCTCCATCGAGGTGGTCCGGCAGCTTAGACTGCGCGACATAGGCGGTATAATAGTCATCGATTTCATCGATATGGAGAACCCCGATAATCGCGTCAGGGTGCTCGAGACGCTCGAGACCGAGCTCGAGAGGGACAGGACCAAGACGCAGGTGGTGACCCTGTCCGACCTTGGGCTTGTCGAGATGACCCGCAAGAACGTGACAGAGGGACTTGCCGATACCCTGGGAAAGACATGTCCGCACTGCGAGGGAAGGGGTCTTGTGTTTGGCGAGTGAACGACCGCTGGGTGGGAACGGTGCCGACCCACAAATGAGGTTTGCGCCTGTTCGAGCGCTTTGGTGTATAATATCTTAATTCTAAAGCCGGGAGATGAGGATGTACGCTGTAATCAGGACTGGTTCAAAACAATACAAGGTTTCTCCGGGAGACCGCATCACGGTCGAGAAAATTGACATGCCCGAGGGGAAGAAATACTCCTTTGAAGATGTCGTGCTCTATCACGATGGTGAGAAGGTGGTATCCGACCCCAAGGACCTTTCGAAGGTCCGTGTTGCGGCCCGCGTGATCGAGCAGGGCAGGGCCAAGAAGGTCGTTGTATTCAAGTACAAGCCCAAGAAGGGGTACCATAAGAAGAAGGGTCACAGGCAGGAGTTGACCCGTCTCGAAATAGAAGAAGTCGTAATGCGCAAGACCGCGCCGCGAAAGTCCGCTTCGCCGGAGAAAGCCGAGAGCGAGGCTAAAGCGGGTACAGAAAAGGCATAGCGGAGGTCCGGATGTCAAGCAAGAAGGGTGTCGGCAGTTCGAAGAACGGTAGGGATAGTCAGTCCAAGAGGCTTGGCCCGAAGAGATTCGGGGGGCAGCAGGTCAGGGGCGGCAATATTCTGGTACGGCAGCGTGGCACCAGGATCAAGCCTGGGTTGAATGTGGGTGTCGGGAGGGATCATACCCTGTTCGCGAAAGTGGACGGCGTCGTTCAGTACACCAGCAGTGGCGACAGGGCCGTTGTCAGTGTCATCCCCGAGACCGCTGTAGAATAACGCGCGCTCGCGATTCCTTGGGTGTTCCAACGTGTGTATAATCTAGTTATCAAAGCTAGCGCAAGTAAATCCATAAACGGGGGTTCAGGTTGAGCAAGAGGAAGATACTGGTGGTGGATGATGATCCCACCATGGTCAAGCTTATCAACGTAAACCTCAAGCTGAACAACTATTCCGTAGTTGAGGCCACATCCGGTGAGCAGGCTCTCGACGTACTGGGCAAGGAGCCCCTCGACCTGGTGGTGCTCGACATCATGATGCCCGGTGTTGACGGGTGGGAGGTTCTCAAGCGCATTCGCGGCAACGACGAGACCGAGGAGATGCCGGTAATCCTCGTCACTGCCAAAACTCAGGACAGCGACGTCATAAGGGGTTGGGAGCTGGGCGCGGACGAATACGTCATAAAGCCATTCAATCCGCTCCTGCTGGTAGAAGTCATAAAGATGGTCCTCGACCGCAGCTACGACGAGCGCCTCGAAAGGCGTAAGAAGCAAAAAGAAAAGCTCGAAGTGCTTCGCAGCCTGTCGCGACCAAGGCAGGAACCGTCGAACTAGTGGGATTCCCCACGCGGTTCTGCTTTTTTCCTTCCTGGTAAACAATCGACAAATCGGGATTCCCATGTTCATCGACGAGGCTCTTATATATGTCGAGGGAGGCCGTGGTGGTGACGGTTGCGTATCGTTCCTCAGGCAGAAATATCGTCCAAACGGCGGGCCTGATGGCGGTAACGGAGGCGCCGGAGGTAGCGTCGTGCTCGAAGCCTCCACGGGGAAGTCCACACTCGGTGAGTTCAACAGGAGGCGCCATCACCGTGCCGGGAACGGCGCACGCGGCGGGTCGCAGGACAAGCGAGGGGGCAGGGGAAGTGATCTTGTTCTCCATGTCCCGGTTGGAACTGTCGTAAAGAACAGTGACGGTGAGGTAATGGCGGACCTCACTGAACCAGGCGCGCGCTTCACGCCAGCCGCGGGCGGAAGGGCCGGACGTGGCAACGCCGGCCTGGTGGCCGAAGCCGGACCGCTTCCGAGATTTGCCGAGAAGGGGGAGCCCGGAGAATCACGCACGATACAGCTCGAGCTGAAACTCGTGGCGGACGTCGCAATCGTCGGTTTCCCGAACGCGGGCAAGTCGAGCCTGATCTCACGTATATCGAGGGCCAGGCCCAAGATCGCGGATTATCCTTTTACCACCACCGAACCGCACCTCGGCGTGGTCGTCGGCGAGGACTTCGACTACGTGGTAACGGATGTTCCGGGTCTGGTGGAAGGGGCGCACGAGGGCAAGGGCATGGGCATCGCTTTCCTCAGGCATATCGAAAGGGCTTCCGTGATCGTTTATCTTTGCGACCTCTCGCCTGTGAGCGGGCGCGAGCCGGTCGATGACCTGAGACTCCTCGAGGATGAACTGGTACAGTTCAACCCCGAACTGGCCATGCGCAAGAAGGTGGTAGCGGCGAACAAGATCGACCTCAATCCGCCGCACGAGGCCATCGAGGCTCTCCAGGATGAGTGCCGGGCCAGGGAATTGAAGCTCTTTCCCATCAGCGTTGTTACCGGCGAGGGGGTCGAGCCTCTTCTGCGCGAGATGGCCACCCTGGTATCGCGGGCCACGAAAGAGGGAGTTCGGATCGGGCCCGCGGTCGAGTTCAGGACGACCACAGAGGATGACCTCATGACCGTCATCAGGGTCGACGGAAGGTTCGTCGTCCAGGGAGGGCGGGTCGAGCGAATAGTGAAGATGACCGACTGGAACAACGACGAGGCGCGCTCCCATCTGGCAAGAAAACTGCGAACAGCCGGTGTGGACGAGATGCTGGCACGGGAAGGTGCCCGCACGGGTGACGAGATCGAGATCGCGGGCAGGGTCTTTGATTACGTCCCTGAAGATGAAGTCACGGTAGCCTCAGATGATTCGCATGAGCTCGAAGAAAGTGAACGCGAATCCGCGGATTCGGACGAGAATGAGAAGGAGTAGGCCGACGGGCTCCGGACAAGTGGGTTCCCCGCTCGACAGATGCGTTGAAAGGGCAGGAAGGCCGGAAGAAATGAGACGGATTGTGGTGAAGGTCGGAACGGCCGTTATAACGGAGAAGAGCGGACGCATCAGCACCCGGCGGACCGCCAACCTGGCTTCCGGCATAATCGAGGCGAGAGACAGGGGCATAGACGTCGCCCTCGTATCGTCCGGAGCGATCGCAGCGGG
>Ga0182021_10000429_pt1 | contig 44339 bp, 48 predicted proteins | sample 612E3MmetaG_FD_120493 | JGI IMG/M metagenome (GOLD analysis project Ga0182021, IMG submission 120493) | Permafrost microbial communities from Stordalen Mire, Sweden - 612E3M metaG (Illumina Assembly) | ecosystem: Environmental > Terrestrial > Soil > Wetlands > Permafrost | place: Sweden... | reverse complement strand
TCCATCTGCGCCGCCACTTCCCAAGTCAGCTGGCTGTGTTATCGATCCATAGCTTGCGCCGGCTGGAGCTCCATCAGCACCAATGGCTCCAGTTCCGCCATAACCGGCTGAACTGGGATTCCAATTTCCATTGCCTCCGCCCACTCCTGGGCCCTCTCCGCCTTGGTATCCTTTCGCGCTCACATCGATCGAACCTCCGGTCCCGATCGTGAGATTCGTTGCTTCGATGTCGAGCACATGAGCTTGCGTCGTGGTATTGGCAGTATGCGTGATGGTTCCATATGATCCAATCGTCACGTCCCCAGTAACAACCAGTTTGTGCGTACTGAAATCTCCATTTGTTACTGTGAGTGTCGAAACCGCTGATGTTCCGATGGTTAAAGAATTGATTGTCGTCGTTCCTCCTGAGAGATCGAGTGTCGGCTGATTGGTTCCACCATTGATCACAGCATCATCCCCCACGCCCGGAACTCCGCCGCTCCAGTTGGAACCGAGATTCCAAGCGGTGGATGTCGCTCCGGTCCAGGTGGTTGTCGCAGCATGAGAAACATTCGCAGAAAAAATAAAGACGGAAAAAATTATTGCCGCAAGGAATATATAATATTTCGGATCGAGATATTTATTTTTCGAAACACCGTTTTTTGTTTCGTTCATTTGTCTTATTTTTTTCTTATTTTTCTTCCTCAAAAAAATAAAAAGAGACCCTTGGCACGCAAGGCTCTCACCCTTTAAATCATTGCCATTATTTTAATATAAAAAGGATGATTCGACAAATAAAAAAACGCTCCGGAGCATTTCAAGCTTTTTGCTAATTTTTGAAATTTATTTATTCGATCAAAAATGATAACTTTTTTGTCGCATATTGATCAATTCTATCTCGTACCAAATCCGATATTTTCTCCTGATAAATTAATTACAGGTCTTATATATAACAAATATCGGAAATTTATTTCTTGATCTGGTTGTTACTAAAGATTTTCCTCACCACATCCGAAATATCCACTTCGTCGATCAAGATGTCGTCAACGGGCAAATTTGAAGACAAGATATCGCGCGCCACGTTTTTGGCTTTTTCGCGCGGAACACGCAAAGTGATGCTATGCGGCGTGAACTGATGCACCTCTCCGAAATTAGAAACATCTTCTTCTTTCACTCCCTCCCCTTCGAAAGTAATTTTGAGAACTTTGTACGGCGCGTATTTTTCAATGAGACTCACAAGGTCGCCATCATATCCGATCTTCCCCTCTTCGATAATGATCACTCTTTTGCAAAGCTCTTTCACGTCCTCCATATAGTGCGAGGTGAGAATGATCGTCGTTTTGTTTTTTTGATTATACTGCTTGATGAAATCTCGGATATTTTTTTGCGCCACGACATCGAGGCCAATGGTTGGCTCATCCAGAAACAAAACTTTCGGTTTGTGAAGAAGAGCTGCCACCAACTCGCATTTCATTCGCTGTCCCAAAGATAATTTTCGCACCTGGACATCTAGGATATCCTTGATGTCGAGAAGTTCAACGAGCTCATCAAGATTCTTTTTGAAATCCGCATCCGACACTTCGTAAATCTCCTTGTTTAAAATGAAACTCTCCATCGCCGGCAGATCCCACCAGAGCTGATTTTTCTGCCCCATCACAAGGGCGAATTGTTTTTGATATTTCGGCTCGCGCTTCCAAGGAATATGCCCCAGCACTTTAGCCTCCCCGCTTGTCGGATACAGGATACCCGAAAGCATTTTGAGCGTCGTCGTCTTGCCGGCACCGTTGGGCCCCAAGAATCCAACCAGCTCCCCTTCATCAATTGTGAAATTAATTTCCTTCACGGCTTCTTTATATAGTTTCTCACGACGAAAAAGCCCTCTCACCGACGCCCAGAGTCCGAGCTGTTTTTTGTAGTATTCGTAGGTTTTGCTAAGATTCCTTATTTCGATGATCGCCATCTGATTTATTTAAATTATTAGATTCCGACTGACTCATATTTCTTGAGTCCAAATCTCCAAACTATTTTAATGATAACATATAACGCGACAAGCCACAGAATCTCGATCGCCAATCCCCGCAAACCCTCGGCGAAACTTATTTTTCCGAGATAAAGCTGGACGGGAATATAAGCTGTATAAACAAACGGAAAAAATAAATTGATCTTCACCAGAGCGACAGGAAGCAGAACAATTGGAAAATAATATCCCGACAAAAAATTCCGGAGAACTTTCAGGGCATAGTAAATTCCTGATATTTCCGTTGTCCAAAAGGCCAAAAAGCCAATCCCGATGGAAAAAAGAACATTGAAAAGATAAGTGACAGACAGCATTGCCAATAGTAAGACAATTTTTGAAACATCGGCTGAAAAGATCAGGCGTCCCCTTAATAATAAAATGATCAAGATATCCTGAATTAAGACTATCAATAAAGCGATCAAAATTCTTCCTGTTGCAACCGTTGCCATATAGCGAAGATAGCTTATAGGCTTTACGAGCATATTGTTCAGCGCGCCCGTTTGAATATCTTTGGCGATATTGGCCTCAAAGGCATAGGTAGTTGTCAAAAATGAGAAAAACCAGGCAAACACAAGATAACTGACCATTTCTTTTGCGGTATATCCATGGATCGTCTCGATATTTCTATATACAATAGACCAAAGCACTACCATGACAATAACTTCCGCGATGTTCCCAAAGGAATAAGCCGCAATCCCTATCCTATAGGCAAATTGCCTTTGGATCTCGTTATTTATTATTATCCAGTATTTTTTCACCCCGTTATAAATATTACGATTTAGAAAATTTATCAACGTCCCCGTTATTTCTAACGGAGTGAATTCTATATCCCGACACTTTCATATTTTTTTAAACCTAACTTCCACAAAGACCTCGTTAAAAAATACAATGCTCCGAGCCAGATAATTTCGATGCCCAATCCTCTCAACCCTTCTGTTATCGACAATTTCCCCAAATATAATTGAACCGGAAAATAGAACGTGTAAATAAAAGGCAGAGCGAAGCTGAATTTCACAAATATGAGCGGCAGCAGGCTAAGGGGAAAATAATTTCCGGCTAAGAATTTTGAAAATAGGTTCACGGAATAAAAGACACCCGAAATATCGATGGTCCAAAATGCGATGAAACCCGTGAGGACCGAGATAAATAATTTTATAAAATAACCGACCAGGATCATTGAAATGATTATAAGCCAGGAAAAAATGCTGTGAGAAAAAATTATGTACCGGGAGAAAAGTGCGATCAGCAAAATATTCATTAAGAACGCCGCCGCCAAGGCGGTACTGGCCCTTCCTATGGATAGTGCAATGATATATTTGATGTAATCGAAGGGCTTGGTGGTGTAGTTGGAAAGTTCTCCCTGTTGAATTTGCCTGGAAATCGTGTACTCAAAACCAAAGTTGGCCGTAAGCAGAGAGATCAACCAGCCGATCAGTATGTATGTGATCATCTCCGGATAACTGTATCCCCCGATCGAACTGTTTTTCTCGAAGATGGCAGTCCAGATAACGATTTGGATCATAATTTCAAAAAAGTTTCCCAATCTAAAGCCGAGCGTATCCGCCCGATAGGTCAACGCTCTCTGCCATTCAATTTTTATGGTCGCAATATATTTTTTCATGAAGTTATTCTAAGGCTCCGAACCGACACAATCATGACGACGCGCTGGAATAGTGTTTTAGGCTAGTTTTCCATAATAGCAAGGACCCGGTGAAAAACACAATCGCGACGATAATGGCCGTGAGGGCCAGCCGAAAAGTGAGAATTCCGAGCAGCGCCTTGGCTGGCACCGCCACAATAATGACAATGGGAATAATAAACGTGAAAAACAATTGAATGGGATGCGAAAATATTTCCGGCGGGAAGAGAGCGGCAAAGGTCGAAGTACGGTAGAACCAGATGAACACTTCGCTTTCCATTGTCCAAACTGTGAGCGCGGCGGAGATGATATGAAGACTTGCCACAACCACAAAGCCAATGGCCACAAATAACAAATATTGAAAAATTGCTGCCGGATTTCCCAGCACTCCCAATTTCGAAAAAGCATAGATGATCAAAGCCATCAGCGGCACGAGAAGTGTGATGTCCAAAAGATCGGTCATCCTCGTCAAAATAAAAAACAGTGTATTCACCGGCTTCACGATCACGTAGTCCAAACTCGCTCGCTGAACATCTTGACGGAATAAATATATTCCCCGAAAGAAAGACTGGCCGAGGCTATCCATGAGAAAAGCCGTGAGAAAAAAGATGATGACCTGGTATTTTGTATATCCGGCAATGTTTTGCGTGTGGCCAAAAATAGCCAGCACCATCAATAGAAAAAAACTGAACCTCACAATTTTTCCCAAAAAATAACTGCCGTATTCCATCCGGTTTGATATATAACTCCCAAACGCCAATACCACCAATTGTTTCCAGATTCTAAAATATTTTTTCACTAATTTTTGTTACATGTTACATGTTGCGTGATTATATTCCTTCTCCGCAATATCTCTTGAGCCCTCTTTTCCACGCCACCATAACCAAGAGAGACGAGATAACAATAAAAACCAATTGCATACTGATCCCCATAACGATCTGCCAAGAATCCCATTTTCCCAGATAGATTTTCAGAGGGAAATATATAATATACGCGAAAGGCAGAAATTGAAACACGAGAAGAAAATTTTTGGAAAGAATATCGAGCGGAAAAAAAGCTCCGGAAGCAAATTCCATAAACCACTCAAACAAAAATCGCGGTCCCATCGCTTCCCGCGACCAAAAAGCAAGAAGGCTCACGAGATAAGTGAGAAGAAAATAAAGAAATATTGAACCTAATATCGCAACGGCGAAAAAAGCCAGAAACTTGATATTATTTTGCCACAAAAAATTGGCTTTTGTGAAAAAAATAAATATCGCCAGCTCGCAAACGGCGCTGATGAAATATATCATTTTCTGCGCCAGCTCCCGCCAAAAAATAAACCAGAAATGCGTGATCGGTTTGACGAGATAAGTTGAGAATGTTCCGTCATTGATCTCAAGCGCCGCGAGCCGCGACTGCGCGCCAAAAATTATCGAGCGCAAAAGATGCGCCAAAAAAACATAGGTCGTCAGCTCTTCCGCTCTATACATCGCAAATCGTCCGGTCATCTGGCTCAAGTTCATCCAGACATAATATAAAAGCAGAAGATACACGATATTCCTGAATCGCGACAGGACGAAGGCAAAGCGGTATTCCAATTCATTCTCCCAGCTGGTTTTGAAAACAGTAAAGTATTTTTTCATTTGTTATCAAATTGAGCCAAGTAAAACTTAGCCCAATAGCGTGATAAATTCATTTGTATGTTTATGGGAATTTACTCGAAATTCATCTTCTTATATATATTTCTCGTCACTTCCACATCCGCGTTGCAGTAATTGCAGATTTCTTTGTATTTTCCTTTTTTGTAATAGGTAAAAACTTCCGATCCGTCCATGTTCTTTTTTGAGGAACCAAGGCCGAGCGCCCGCGCTAATGAATCAAGGGAAACATTTTTGCCGTATCCCCACTGGTTCCATTCGTGCATCGCGTCATATATCGGCTCGCTGCGATATCTGGCGAAAGAGAGGCGTACTTTTGTTTTCGGCTTCACGCCATGGATGATCGACCGCTGAATGATATATTTGAGATCAAAATCCATAATATTGAATCCAATGAACAGATCCACCTCCTTGGCCGCTTCCCAGAAATTTTCGAGCATCTTTTTTTCGTCATCGTCGCAAATGCAATGGATCATTTCGTCATTAATCGCGTAGGAAATGCAAAAAATCCGCCCAAACGTCCCATCAAGTCCCGTTTCCGCCAAAAACTCTTCAAAGCTTTTCTTGTATTTTTCCCCATTCCTTTCCCGTTTCTTTTTCCGATAGGCATGTATCTCTTTCAAGGCTTCATGCACATGTTCCGGCGCAGGCAGAGTCTCGATGTCGAGAACCATTTTCTTTTTTGGACCGTTGTCGTAGCCGTTATTGTAGTAGTTGCTCATATTTACTTTTCTCATTCCCTCGAAAGCGGGAATCTAGTTAAAAATTATATGTCATGATTTCTGGATCCCTGCTTTCGCAGGGATGACAGCACGGAGTGCTGTCACATTTTTTCCGGCGCGCTGATTCCCATCATCCGCAAAACTTCAACGAGAACGACCTTCACCGCTTCTACTAATGCTAATCTTGATGTAGTCAGCTGCAGATTCTTTTCATCAATTACACGATATTCGTTATAATAAGAATGAAACTTATCGGCGAGACCGATGGCATATTGCGGCAGATAATGCACCGCATAATTTTTCGAGGCTTCTTCGACTAGATCCGGAAATTTCAGGAGTTCAAAAATCAATGCGCGTTCTTTGTTTGATGTAAGCTTTCCAATTTCTAATGTTGAAGGAATGCCCGCTTCTTCCGCTTTTCGCAAAATACTCGCGATTCTCGCATGGGCGTATTGGACATAATAAACGGGATTCTTCTCGCTTCGTTCTTTCGCGAGGTCCAGATCAAAATTCATATGTGTATCGGCGCTGTGCATCAGGAAGAAAAATCTGGTCGCGTCCTTCCCCACTTCGTCGATAAGATCGTCAACACTCACATAGGTTCCAGCCCGCTTCGACATTTTCATTTCTTCGCCGTCTTTCAACACGCGGACAAACTGCGTGAGAATAATATCCAGCTTATTTTCGTAACCCAGCGCTTTCATTGCGCCCATGACTCTTTTCACATCCCCATGATGGTCCGCTCCCCAAATATCGATCAGTTTATCAAAGCCGCGATCCAGTTTTTCTTTGTGGTACGCAATATCGGAACCAAAATAAGTTTTTTCGCCTGTTGATTTAATGACCACCCGGTCCTTGTCGTCGCCAAACTCGGTTGACTTGAACCAAGTCGCGCCATCTTTTTCATAGACGCATCCCTTTTCTTTCAGCAAATTTATCACTTCATCCACTTTTCCACTTCCTTGCAATTCTTTTTCCGAAAAATAATTATCAAACTTGATCCCGAATTTTTCCATCGAAGGCTTGATGATCTCTTCGAGAATAATCTTCACTCCTTTTTCCCCAACTTCTTTTACTTCCTTATCTTTTATATTTTCTATTTTATTTTTTATATCGGCGACATAGTCGCCGCCATACTGCGCTTCACTGTCCCCCAAAATCGAATGCCCCAGAATTTCCACCTGATTGCCGGCATCGTTTACATAATATTCCCGATATGCCTCATATCTGGCTTTCGCAAAAATATTCGCTAGCGTGTCCCCCAATGGCCCGCCACGCGCGTTTCCGATATGCACCGGACCGGTGGGATTGGCCGAAACGAAATCAAGATGAATTTTTTTGCCTACGCCGATCTTGGAACTTCCAAAATTATTTTTTTCTTCGTTTATTCTAATTACGGTATTTTGGATTTCCTTGTCGGATAAATAAAAATTCAGAAACCCGGGTGAAGCAACTTCTATTTTCTCCCAAAGTTCAATTTTAGTAGAGTCTAGAGTTAAACTCTTTATTTTCTCCGCCACTTCCATCGGACTTTTTCCCACTTCTTTCGCGAGAAGAAGCGCCACATTCGTCGCAAAATCCCCCATCCCTCCGGGCGGATGATCAACCTTAATTTTTTCAACATCAAAATCAATCCCATATGCGGATTTAATGGCTTGTTTAATCAATTGTTGGATCTCTTTTCTCATAATTGAAGTATACCAAGAAAATTGCCTAAAAATCAATTTCCCGCTTTAATTAGGGTATGAGCGTATTAGCCATCAACAAACGCGCCAATTTCGACTACGATATTTCCGACAAATATGAAGCCGGAATTGTTTTGCGTGGTTACGAAGTAAAATCCGTAAAAACCGGCCACATCAGCCTCAAAGGAAGCTTCGTGACGGTGAAAGGAAACGAGTTGTTTTTGACAAACGCCAACATTCCTTTATACAAGCACGCTGGGGAGATAAAAAATTATGATCCCACTCAACCCCGAAAACTTCTCTTGCATAAAGCGGAAATTGCGCGTTTAATTGGAAAATCACGCGTTGAAGGGTTGACACTTGTACCTATTCGGGTGTATACTAAGCAAGGTCTTTTAAAGCTGGAATTTGGCATAGGAAAAGGAAGAAAGAAGGTTGACAAGAGACAAGTAATAAAAAAAAGAGAAGCTGACAGAAAAATAGCCAGAGCATTGAAATCATGAATGGCGGTTCCGCCGGCACCGTTTTCTCAAAAGCGTTGCGGTCGGGGATGCTAGGCATCGACAGTTTGTTCTCTCAAAATACGCAAGTCGAGCATGATATTAGCCTCGTAAAACCTTGTATCAAGATCATAAGTGCAAACTTATTTTCAAAAGCGCAACGGACATTTGCTAACGCATTTCAACCTGTTTACGCTTCTGCTATTGCCTAATTCGCGATAGCCATCGAATTGCCAACGCCTACTAGGCAAACCTCGGTGTCATATAGCAGGCTCTGCAAATTATTTTTTCTCGAGGTAACTTGCGAGACTACATCGAGGACGACTTATTAAGGTTTTGCCGGCTTTACACTTGATAAGTTAGTCAAAACAATCCGGCTAAACTTGTAGAATATTTTTTGAAATACAAATTTGGACATGGGTTCGAATCCCATCATCTCCACAAAGAGGGAGTTTCCCCCTAACGGGGGGTCACCCGCCAGGGTGACGATTCTCCCCATCTCCACGTTAATATTTAACACCAAAACCCATAAGAAGAAGATACTTCCGCCCTCGGCCAAAGTACCAGGGGCCCAGAGTCCGCATAAACGAATACATCCGCGTACCGGAGGTGAGGCTCATTGATGAAAATGGAGAGCAAATTGGAGTTGTTCAGACCCAGCAGGCTCTTGATATGGCGAAAGCCAAAGAGCTGGATCTCGTTGAGATTGTTGCCAATACTCGTCCGCCGGTCGTGAAGATAATGGATTTCGGGAAATACCAGTATCAAAAAGCCAAGGAAGCCCAACAGCAAAAATCCAAGCAGAAAAAAACTGAGATCAAAGGGCTTCGAATCGGACTTCGAACCGATGATCATGATATAGAGGTGCGGCAAAAGCAAACGGAAAAATTCCTGTCCGCCGGCCACAAGGTCAAAATCGAGATCCGCCTCAAAGGAAGAGAGAAAGCCCATCAGTATCTGGCTAGGGAATCATTGTATAATTTCATCAAGTCGATAACTTCTCCCAACAAGATCGAGCAGGAAATAAAAAGATTCCCGGGAGGATTTAACGTCGTAATCGCGCCAAAATAGCTATGCCAAAGATCAAAACCCGAAAAGCAGTTCGAAAAAGAGTGAAAATAACCGGCCGAAAAAAGGTCATGCGCCGAAAGGCGGGACAGGGCCACTTCAACGCCCGCGAGGCGGGGAAAAACACCCGCGGAAAACGCGGGGATGCGGTTGTCTTCAAGACGGACGCCGAAAATATCTTAAAAAATTTACCTTACAACTAAAATGTCACGAGTAAAAAGAGGAACCATCGCGCATAAAAGAAGAAAAAAGGTCATAAAACAGGCCAAGGGTTTTATGTGGCGCCGAAAATCCAATTACCAAGCCGCTAAAGAAGCTTTGATCAAAGCCGGAAAATATGCGTATCGCGACCGCCGGAACAAGAAGCGGACTTTCCGCAGCCTCTGGATCCTGCGCCTGAACGCCGCTCTTCGCATGAATGGCGAAAAATACAGCGCTTTCATCAAGAAGCTGATCGATAAAAAAATTGTCCTCGACCGAAAAGTTCTCAGCGAAATGGCCATGAAATATCCGGAACAATTCAAGAAATTGGTCGAGGAAGTGAAATAGGAATAATATCGACTTCAAAAAATCAGGCTGATCAGCCTGATTTTTTTATCGCTCCTTCACTCTTGAGCAATCTTATTTTTTCTTTTTCCCCTCTTGCATACCCTCCAATCTTGCCGTCAGACCGGATAACCCGGTGACAAGGAATTGTTTTTTTGCCTGTCCTTTCGCATTCCCGAAAATAGTTACTGAGAATTTTCCCCACCACCCGAGCTGACCGAGGATTGCCTGCTCGACTCGCCACTTCCCTGTACGTCAAAGTTTGCCCCTTTCTTATACCCAAAACGATCTCAACAACTCTTAAGCTGAACAAGCTTTTTTTCATTTTTTTATCTCGTTTGAAAAGATTTCCTGGATCAACTCCCTTCCCAACCGGTAAATGGCGTAGAAAGGCAGATATATCCAGATGACCTTTCCGATCGCCGTCTCGAATAATTTTTCCGCCGAAAATTCATTGGCCATTTTTTTTATTTAAAAATTGATGATTTTGAAGCTACCTATATCATAGATCACGTCTTTCTTTTCCACAATTATTTTCCATTTCCTTCTTCTGGCTACTCTTTCCAGATTAAAATTAGGGTTAAAGGCAATCGGCCGCTTCACCATTTCCAGAAAACTGATATCCGACTCCGTGTCCCCCATTCCCACCGAATCTTGAAGCGTTATCTCTTTTTCGGCAATGTATTGGCCGACCAAATGCCCCTTGTGCCTCACAGGCTCAAAAATAGTTTTTCCGGTATATTTTCCTTTCCCGTCGGTTTCATAAACCGTTCCGAAGACTTCGTCCAGTTTCAAATATTTATTGTACTCGCTCACGATCTCGATCGGCGATCCGGAAATGGCGATCAGCGTATAATTATCCGCCCGCAATTTCGCGATCAGGTCTTTTGCGAAAATATAAACTCGGTCCTTGTTGAATTCGGCCACTTTGCGGCTGGCCTCGACAATGTCCCCCTGAGAACATCCGCATATTTTTCTTTCATAAATCCTTACGATTTCTTTCCGATAGTCTTCATAAGTTCCCCTGTGTTCGAGCCACGAGGCATAGGTCCGAACCAAAGAATTGCGAGCCTTCTTGTCAAATATGCCCCTCCACGACAACTCGTCGATCAGCTCAAAATGAAGATTTTTGCGGAAAATTGTTCCGTCAATATCAAAAACAGCCAGTTTCTTTTTTTGTTTTTTCATTATTTTATTCTATTTTTTCTTTCCATTTTTTCCGTTTCCTTCGTGCATGTCGCGAATCCGCAGATATACTCCCCAGACCCCAACCATGATCCCGACCAAAAGCCATTGGGTCGCCGCCAGCCACATTGGCTCCACCGCCCAACTGATAGTCGCCATCAAAACCGCCGCCACTGACAGAATGAAAAAAATGTCTGATGATGATTTTATGCCCATAAGTCACCTCCTGTCATATTAATTTTATTTATATTTTTTATTTCGTTGTTCTTATTTATTTTATAATAGCAAAATTTCAACTAATAGTGAATGACGATCTGTGTTCCGATGTCCGCCCAATTATAGACTGCCTTCGCCGGACCGACGCCGAGCCGGACACAGCCGTGCGAAACGGGCGTTCCAAGATGATTGGCCCCCTCTTTATATCCATTCGCCCATTCCGGAAGTTCGTGGATCCCGTGACCAACTCCGGTAAACTGCATAAAATACGGCATGAAAAGTTTATATTCTCTCGACCAGGCCCGTCCGCGCTTGGCCATCACATGAAAGGTTCCTGTCGGTGTCGCCATCCCCCGCTTGCCGGAAGAAACCCGATAGGTCCCTAAATTTTTCCCGTCTTCGAATATGGACAGGTTTTGTTTCGCCAGGTTTATATCGATATATTTGCCTTCGGCAATTTTCGCTATCACGGCTTCCTCCGGGACCGCCGAAACAACCGCGTTCGGCGCCGGATCGGGAACGACCACTGGCTCGCTTTCGGTTTTGAAATTCGCCCGGAACACCTCCGATAATTTTTTGCTGCCGTTTTCCTGATCACTGACCGCCTCTTTCACGCTCACGGCATAATCTTTCGCATGCTCCAACTTTCCTCCCGTCAGAATGGTGAAGGTTTTTTTATCGTTGTCGCTTTCAAAACCGAAATCATTAAAAGGTTCGACGACAAAATTGATATCATATCCCGCTGTTGATTTGTCAAAATTGATGACGACGTTGGAATCGATCTTTTCGTTTGGTTCCCCGCTCACCGGAATAATGGAGACAACTTTCGGCATTTCGCTTACTGAAAATGAAAAGTTGTCCGCCTCAGCTTCCCTTCCCATAAGCCGACTGATCGAAAAAGAGGACTGGGGTTTTATTTCAATGGCATAATTTTCTCCGGAGTTGAAATAATGGACCGGTTTTATTTTCAGCTTTTGGTTATTGTTTTCCCAGCTGAATTGAACCTCCACCGCCGGATTTATCTTGACGTTCTTTTCAACCGCCGCTGGTTCCATCGGGTGGCTGAAGTTTATGATCACGGGATCTTTCGGTTCGATAGGTGAAGCGCTTTCCATATTGACTGAAATCCCGATTTTTCCGGTAGCGTACTGCGAATTGAAAATAAAAAACAACGCCAAAGCACCGAGCAATACCCAGGCTACATCGGCCCAAAATGAAGTATACCAGTGATGTTTTTTCACAAATTCATCAAATTCCATTCTGGCTATATTTTAGCAAAAAATCCTGTTTAAAACAAAAAAAGGGGTTGGCCACCCGCTTTTATAGCTTTATGTATTATATCACAAAATAAGTTATATTGCAAATTTCATAAATTCCTGATTTCTTTCCTTATTTCCTTATAATCCGGAATTGTTTGGGCGACCAAAATCCAAAAATTCTTCGCGTGATTTAGCTCTTGAAGATGGCATAACTCATGGACAACGATATAGTCCAGATATTTTTCCGGCAGATGGACAATTCTGTAATTGAAATTCAAATTGCCCTTTCGACTGCAGCTTCCCCAACGTGTTTTTTGGTTGCGAATCGATATCCGACGATAATCAAGATTATAAAACTCATTAAATTCTTTCAGCTTGGTCTCGGCCAGTTTCCGAGCTTCTTCTTTTTTTTCCAAATATTCCCGGCGACTCGATTTCGGAAGCAACATGATGGGCTTTCTCTTTTTCGCGAGATTTATTTTACGCAAGATCCAATCGGTTTTTTGTTGGATGAAATTTTCCAGCTTATTTATATTCATCCCCTGCGGAAGGGTCGCCGAGAGTTCTCCGCCAGGGTGAATAGTGATACGTAAACACCTTGCTCGCCGACTTTGGCGAAGTTCGTATTCGATTATTTTCCGCCCGAGGCGGATCAGCCTTGGGCTGACATTTTTTAGTTTTATTTCTCTTTGCATCGAAAATTATTCCGCTTCAGTTCCCTCCTCCAATTCCTTCTTTACCTCCTCAAATTCATTCTCCACTTTTTTGAGCCGTTCGCGACTGGCCTTGATAAGCTTCACTCCCTCTTTCACTTTCTCAATTCCTTTCTCCACATCCACTTCCCCCTGGCTTTCAAACCACTCGACAATTTCTTCGAGTTTCTTGAGGGACTCCGTAAGATTTGCTTCTTTCGCCATAAAATTATTTTTAGATCTTAAATTATGAATAAAAAATTTTCTTCACTTCCGATTTCAGCTCCCCGTCACTCACTTTTATATCCACCATCTCTCCCGCTTTTATATTCTTTACGCTCCTAACGATTTGACCCTTTAGGCTCACCAAGCTATATCCAAGCCTCAATTGCCGTTCAGGATTGTTTAGTTTTATTTGGTCTTCCGCATTTTTTATTTGTTCTTTGATATTCTGAAGCAATCGAGAAAAAGACGAATAAATATTCTTGAGAGACAGTCCTATTTTTTCTTTATTATAGAAAATGGACTGACCTATTTTTTCTGCCTCGCGATGAAGAACGAATTTCGCTTTTTCAAAACGCTCAAAAATTTTTGAAAGATAAGAAACCAAATTTCGTTCCGCCTCGTCAACCTTGCTCGCCGCTTCATCCCAAGATTTTCGAAGCTCTACCGCCGCTCCCGTGGGAGTGGAAACCATTTTGTCCGCCGCGAGTGCCGCCAGCGTCACATCCTGTTCATGCCCAATACCGGCGAGAACCGGGATTTTAGAAGAGGCAATTTCACGAACCAAACTTTCCGTATTGAACGCCTGGAGACTTTCTAGACTTCCCCCGCCCCGCACCAAAACGAGCACATCGAGTTCCGGCATATTTTTGTTGAACCACCGAACACCTTTAATCAGATCAAACACGGATTGCTTGCCTTCTACCCGCGAGGAAAAGAATTTAATTTGGAAACCAAAACTGCCCAAATTCGAAGTGAAATCCCCAATCGCCGCTCCCTGATGCGAGGTGATGAGGCCTATTCTATGGGAAAATTCGGGTATGGTTCTTTTTCGTTCCGGCGCGAACAGACCTTCTGCTTCCAATTTTATTTTCAGCTCTTCATAGGCTTTTTTGAGCGCTCCTTCTCCGACAATCTCGATCAGCTTCGTTTGAAATGATATCCTTCCGCTGGGTTTATAGACATTCGGATAGCCCCAAATGACCACTTCCGTTCCCTCCCGAAGATCCACGCCGCTGATCTCGTAATCATTGCCCCAAATAAAGCAGTTCAAGAGACTTTCGTCCTCTTTGTCTTTTATGCCGAAGAAAATATAGTTTCCCCGGTTCTCGACGCTCGACACCTCTCCTTTTATTTTCGCTTCGGCCTCAAGCAGCTTCATGTTCAAATGATCCAAATATTCCCCGACTTCAAAAACCCTATCTTCTTTTTCAATATTTGTAACAACCTCCTCACTGCTCTCTTCATTAACGATTGCTAAAATTTCCTTTCCGTACCGCGCCAGCTTTTTTTCTTTGATGCCTTTGATCTCCAAAAGTTCATTCGCGCTCTGCGGTTCACGCCGCGCGATCTCTTCCAAAACCGAATACGGCAAAACACGGTACGCTTCGACATTGTCCCTCCGCGCCCGGTCCGCTTGCCATTTTTTCAATTTTTCAAGAAGATCTTTTTGCATAGCAGATTATGCTCGCGCCAAGTGTCGGAAATATCTTTGCCAATAGCGCAGATTTGATTTTACCATTTTTTGAAAAATTCACACAATCAGACGTTGCGGAGATGACCTTGAATTCTTTTTTTTCAAGCATTTGTCGAAGAGTTTCGAAAGTGAAGTAGCGTATATGGCCAGAGCTGTCCGACTCATTGGGAGAAAGCTCAATGATCGGGTTTTTGCCAAAAAGGAGCAACAGTCTCCTCCCAAGCGAGGCAATGTTTGGCGTTGATATCAGCAGTTTTCCTCCCGGTTTCAAAATTCTCCTGATCTCAGCCAGAAAAAAATCCGTGTCATAAATATGCTCGATCATCTCCCCGGCCACAACAATATCAAAAAAATCATCTTCGTACGGAAGTTTTGCCTTGTCGTCGAAAAAATATTGCTGGACATTCAGTCCTTTTCGCCGAGCTTGCTCGACTCCCCAGTCGCTCGCTTCGAGTCCGAAAAAATTATTCTCTCTGTTTTTTATGAGAGACAGAAATGTTCCATCATAGCAGCCTATATCCAGAATATTTTTGTTTTCGCATCTTATGCCATCAATGACCGCCGCCATATTCCTCACCCTGGGACTATCCGCCAGATCTCCCAGATTCTTTTGATCGCTGTACAAGTTTTTATATATGTTTTTTTCCATGCGCGTTATAAATTATTTAAGGAATTGTATTCGATTTCCGCGATTTTTTCCCAACTGTATTTTCCTAATAATTCTTTTCCTTTTCCGTTATCAAAATTTCCGCTCTCGAATAAATTTATCACCTTTTGGGCCACCAACTCATGGTCTCCTTTGGGTGAGATCTCAACTTCCCCGTTTTGATAAATGCGAGAAAACTGAGGAAGATCATAGGCAAAAGCGGGAATTCCGGAGCAAACCGCTTCCAGAAGCGCTATTCCAAAACTTTCGCTTTCGCTCACGCTCAAAAACCAAAAGCATTTCGTGGATTTTATGATGTTATATTTCTCCATCCCATTTTTATAACCGAGAAATTGAACATTGCTCCCCAGGCCAGAATTTTTTATTTCTTTTTTGAAGCGCGCCTTCGTTTTCTCATCCCCTTCCCCCATGATCGCCAGTTGAAAATCAGGAAATTTTTTCATTATGATCTTCAAAACTTTCAGCATATCAAAGATGCCTTTAGTTTCGTTTATTCTTCCGACAAATAAGGCGTCTATCTTATGGCCGTCAAGACCTTCTGCTCCTTTGATCATTTCGTTTTCAACCGCACAACCGGTTTCAATTATTTTTTCCTTCCTGAATTTTCTCTTGATCAAATGATCCTTCATCTCCGCAGTTGGAACGAATATAACATCCGCCCGCCTTAGCATCCTCATGCTTATTTGAAAAAAAAGCCAGGCTAAAAATCTGATGAACTTATTCCCCGGATCAGAAAAAGGAACAATATTCGCCAAAGTTGTCGCCCATTTTATTTTTTCACCTTTTGACTTCAGGTAAAATGGGAAGATCGTAAAATCAAGAACTGAGGAAGGCGTATAGACAACATCGAAGTTTTCCGACTTTAAAATCTTTCGGCTATTTTTCAAGGTAATATAATTCCTCTTCAGTGAATGAAGTAGAAAACCAATTTTTGTTTTGGTTTTATCTTTTCGCAGTCTCTTTTCTTCAGCCTCGGTCAGCCAATCAAATTGATAAATATCCTCGATCGGCTCAAGCTTTTTCACGAAATATCCCGTATTGACATATACTTTACATCCGTGAGCCTGAAACACTTTGAATATCCTAAGCCAGGGAGGCAAGATCCCCTCGTGCTGCAAGGTCAATAGATTAACCAGGATCTTTTGGTTCATTGAGTTTTTCTGACTAGAATCATGTAGTTAATGAATATTTTTTCTGATCTGATAATTTTATCCAGAAGCAAGCTCAAGTACTGAAATAATAAAAATGGAAGATAAATTAAAGACGCCAAAAAATAGCAAAATTTGTTTTTAGCCGCAAAACTGCTAATGTGCTCGTTGATCAACATGGAAATGACCGAAGGCAACGACCCTTCTTTTTTTCCCCCTATAATTTCGCAATTATTTTTTTCGAATAATTCCCTAAGCTTGTATTTGGTATATCTTTGGAAATCGTTGGGCTCCTCATGCAGTCCGCCAATGAACGGACAGGTGAGAAGAACCAGTCCTCCCTTTCTGATCACCCTGGCCATTTCCCCGATCATAAGATCTGGCCTTTTATGATGCTCCAGAACTTGAAATGAAACGGCATTATCAAAGTATTCATCGGGAAAAGGGAGCACTAGGGTCTCTTTATAATCATCCGTGAAATAATGATCCGGTTTCTCCCCCTTGAAATCCTTGTTGATCGAATACTTGGGAAAATCAATCCCCAGGTATTTTGAATTCTTGAACAAATATTTATATGGTTTTTCTCCACAGCCTAAGTCCAGCACCGTTCCCCTGAAACCGTACTTTTCAATAAAATATCTTATATCTTTGCTTATATAATATCTGGATAGAAAAAAGGGTGATATATAAAATCTAATTTTTTTGTGCATTTAATTAATGACTTTTACAGGTTATCTTCAAACATATCTAACAGTTGGCCATAAATAATATCCGGATCAAATTTTTTTTCAATATTTTTTGTAATTTCTTCTCTGCTGAACTTAACTTCATTTTGGACAATGGAAATGGTCTTTTCTATGAATTCTTCTTCATTTTTCACCAAAAAACCCGTTAACCCATCGATCATAATATCACTCGGACCGGGAATATCAAAAGCAATGACCGGCAATCCCATTCCCTGAGCCTCAAGTATGACGTACGGCAAAGTTTCCCATTTGGAAGGCGCGACCAGCAAGTCTTGCCGACTGAGGATATCCGGCATAAATTTGTGTTCAACATGGCCAAAATACCGGACGAAGGAATTTTCTTCGGCCATTTTTTTTATCGCGTTTTGGTATGCCTCGTCACCGCTGCCAAAGATATTGATCCCAGTCTTTCCCGCCAGAACTTTGTTCCCGCTTATTTTCCGGATTATCTTTATCAAAACATCAATCCCCTTTTGCTCGCCGAGCCTGCCAACAAAGATAAAATTTTTTTTATCCGCGTCAAATTCTATATCGCATTTATTTTTTTTAGCTGAATCGAGAATTTGTCGGATGGAAAAAGGATAATATATCAATTCGCTTTTTAACTTGAATTCTTTGTCTATGACACGAAGCGCGGAACTGTTGGATACATGAACACACTTCGCGCCCCCGATAAGCCATTTATAAAAAAAACTCGCGTACAGACAATTGTGCAATTTTGAATTGAAAGATCTTGTCTCGGGATAGCTGATCGGGGTATGCACTCCGACGACAATTGGCGGAAGTTTTTTATAACCAATGATTTTCAGAAGAATGAGATCAACAACTTCATTTTTCGAATATATCACATCATAATTCCGCAGCGTCTTCCCAAGATCTTTATAGCTTGCCTTCAGCCACCGGGACCGGCCCAATTGATCGCGTATCGCACTTTCCCTTTCTCTTCCGGATATATCGATCTTTCCAAAAAAATTTCCCCGCGTGAAAATATGGAGAAGCCTTGCGAACTTCCGGAAAAAATCTTCATCCATTGTGATAACATCCGCCTCTACTCCTTTATCCCGAAAATTTTTCGCCAGTTCAATGAAATATTTTTCCGCCCCTGCTCCTTGAGTGAGAAGAGGAAGCATGAACAGGGCTACCTTAAATTTTTTGTTTTCCATAAACAAATCCTCTGAAAGAATAAGCAAAACTGACAAACAGCAAATATATATTAAAAAACGGCAGAATAATTATCCTTTTATCCCCGAACTCTCTCGAATATACCGGACCCGTATATCTGAAAGAATATATTATCATGAGGATCAGCGAAACAATGTTCAAATACGGAACAAGCAGCGCCAGAAGCATTATCTCCCGAAAAAAAACTTTTACAAAATATTTCGGCCCCCTGATCCTTCCCAGGGCCAGCAAGGCTCCTCGAGCCTCCGAATGCTGCTTTTGCTTCCAGATAATGTCTTTTGGCCCGAAATCGGCGCTTGAGTTTTGAAGATGCAGCAGTTTTGCTTTTGTTTCGGCGATCTTTCCCAACTTCGAAAGTTTATAAACGATATCCGCGTCTTCTCCAGCACTCCTAAACCTGATCTCGTCAAACAATCCCGCTTTTTGGAGAGCCTCTTTTTGGAAACAATCGAATTGTCCGTTTATTCCGAAGATCTCTTTGCCCGCAAAGCGGGCAAAATAACATTTTTGCCAAAAGCTGAACTTTTCCCAGATCGGGTATGGAAATATTGATCTATGGCCCGCAGCAACCACTCTCCCGTCAGAGAATGGAGCGACAAGCTCCTTCAAGGCATCCGGCCGGAGAATCACGTCCTGATGCATGGTAATGACCAAGTCTCCCCCGGACAGCCGTATCCCTTCATTATAAGATCTCGCTAAACCCATATTTTTTTCGTGACTGATCGATCGGCATCTTTCTTTTCCCGTCAAAAATTTTTTCAGTATCTCTTCCGATCGGTCAGCAGATGCATCATTTATGGCGATCAATTCATCGAATTCAACGGACTGCGCAAAAAGACTCTCAAGCGTTTCAGCCAGTGTTGATTCTCCGTTATAGACAGGCAGGATGATCGAAATTATATGCTTTATCTCCTCTTTCATTTTTCCAAAATAAAATTTTCCAAAACAAGTGCGTCCAGTCCCGTGGAATAAAATGTCCTGAGCGCATCTTGAGGGGTCAGACATATCGGCTCGCCTCTGTCGTTCAGGGAAGTATTGAGAAGAACGGGAATTCCGGAAATTTTATGAAACTCCTCAATCAGCTCATAATATCTCGGATTCGTTTCGCGGGACACTTCCTGTACTCTTGCCGTCTTGTCGAAATGAATTGCGGCTTGTATATTTTTTTCTTTATCCGGGCGAGTTTTGAAGGTCAGTAGCATAAAAGGAGAAGGATAATAATTTTCAAAATAATCCGCGGCATGCTCTTTCAGGACGGAAGGCGCAAAAGGCCTCCAGGATTCACGATGCTTCACAAAATTATTTATTTTATCTTTTATACCGGGAAAGGCCGGGTTAGCTAAAATGGAGCGGCCGCCCAGCGATCTCGGGCCAAACTCCATCCGACCTGAGAACCATCCAATGATCTTGCCCTCGTATATTTTTTGCGCTATTTCAGAAAGAGAGGATATTTTCCTGTATTGTAGTTTTGATTCTTTCAATATTTTTTCTATTTCTTCGTCGGGATAATTCGGACCATAATAGGAATGTTCTAATTTTTCGCATAATTTTCCGGTTTTTTGAAAAAAAACTTCGGCGGCTGCTCCCAAAGCTGTGCCAGCGTCATTAGCAGCCGGCTGAATGAAAATATTATCAAAACATCCAAGCTGAATAATTCGGGCGTTCATGTCGCAATTTAGGGAGACGCCGCCAGCCAGGCAAATGTTTCTTATTTTCTTTTTCTTATGGAGATATTCGGCCAACTTGGAGACAGCTTCTTCCATGAATTTTTGCGTGCTAGCCGCCAAGTCTTTGTATTTTTGGCTTATTTCTTCACCCTTTTTCCTTTTCCTGAACCTCTTCTCCAGTCGGCGTACCCAGTTTTTTTTGAGCGTGTATCCATCATCTGAAATTTCTGCAATGTTCTCCAGATAGCTCTCATTTGGAGTTCCGTATGCGGCCAGCCCCATCAGCTTTCCTTCTTGGCTGTGAGGCAAGAAGCCGCATATTTCGGTTACTTTTGAATATAACCATCCCAATGACTGATTGATCTTTATGAATCGAAGCGGAAATATTTTCCCGTTTTTGTAATATCCCAAAAGGCCGGCGTTATTTTCGCCCGTTCCGTCAAGAGATATAATGATCGAATCATCGAATCCGGAAAATCTTGCGGCGCTCGCGGCATGCGCCATGTGATGGGGAACGAACACAAATTTATCTTTGAATTTTTTTGTTCTACTGATTGATTTGAAATAGTCTTTTAGCCTTTGCATTTCCAGGAAATATTCCAGAAACGCCCCATTTTCCCGAATGATCTTGTCGAAATTTCTTTCCAGCAGATTGGCAGCTATGTTTTTTCCCCAGCTCGCGAAAACACTATCAAAACCAATGGCAATGAGATCTATGTCATCGATGGTTATTCCAGCCTGCTTCAGGCAGTACTCTATGGATCTTTGCGGAACCATTCTCGGAGCGTGCTTTATCCTGTTGAATCTTTCTTCCTCCGCAAAAGCGATCAGTTTTCCTTCCTGCAAAACGCAAGCTGCCGTATTTTCTGAAATGGGAGCTGTTAAGCCGAGAATATTCATTTATTTTTGATGTATGATCATATTTTTTTTACGCAAAATATTTCAAATGCATATTTGGGAAATCTGTACGTCAGCAGCTGGCTGAGCGTAGCCGTAATGAACCAAAAAAATCTTGGTTTGAGACGAACGGATGCCATAAAATCATTCCCCGTTCCCTCCAGCGGCGCTTCCCGGCGAAGCCATTTGAGACCGGACAGTCCCCGGCAACGGAATCCCCTCTTTTCCATTGTTTCAATGCTCCATCCCGATAAATGTCTTTGGAATGGATTGCCTTCCAACGCTTTTTGCGGCAAAAAACCGTTTGGCGTGGAGATAATTATTTTTTTCTTCGCCCATTTTTCCGCTTTTTTCAAAATTTCATATCCTTTTTCTTCAGAAAGATGTTCCAAAACCTCAATGAGGATCACCGCATCAAAGCTATTTTCCGGAGAATCAACTTCCTCGACTCTTTTTTCAATATACTCGGTGTGAATTTTCCTTTTTTTCGACTCTTCAAGATAGGGTCTGAAAGTTTCCACGCCCACGCTATATTTTATATTCTTGCAGTATTGAAGCGGTGAAGATGGACCGCAGCCGAGATCAAGAACGCTCTCGCACTCCCGAAGTTCCCTTTTCAGACAATAAACCGTGGTGCGGAAGATGCTCGAGAAAAATCGGGAATGATATATCTTATCGATCAGTTTTTTCATAATCCAAATTATATCTGAAGTTTATATATCTGATTTTTTTGAATTAATATTGCTTTTATACCAATCCACCAACGGAATAAGAAGAAGAGACGGGGTGACGAGACAGCCAAGGCTAAAAAACCAAAATGGCGGACTGAAAATATTTTCCGGGCGGTATTTCAGAAGTTTCCATATTTCCCGCATAAGATGGCGAAATTTCGCATAGTTTCTGATCTGGACGAGACCCACATAATTTTTAGCGACATAGTTTTTGATCGCGTATTCTCGGAATTTTTTGAATTCGGGCTCGGGGAAAACGTTGTTGAAAAAATCGATCCAGCTTTCGATCGGGGACTTGTCATAGATCGAGGAAACGCTCCGGCATTGGCTGCTTCTGATCCGAACGGCCACGTTATAGTCTTTGAGGAACACTATCGGGTGCTTTTTGAGAATAGCAATGAAGGGATAAACATGGCAAGGAAAAATATCTTTATGGAAAGGAGTATCAAGATATTTTCTTCTCATAGCAAGACCCGACAATTGTCCTGCCACGTCGATGGTCAGAATTATTCTCTCAAAATCATCCTTCATTGTGACCATTTCATTTTTATCCGGATAGAGTTGCCTTGTCGCCCGCACGGGTTTTGTGATCTCTTCGTCGAACCAGAAATAGGGTCTCGCCACGGCGCCAATGTCATCGGACATTTCAAAGGCTTTGTGCGTTTCCTCGAGAGCCCCCTCTCCCAGGATATCGTCCTGCCCCATAAGATAAATAATATCTCCGATCCCTCTTTTGCTTAGGCTTTCCAGATTTCCGGGATAGCCAAGATTTTTTTCGTTTTTAAATATTTTTATCCGAGAGTCGTTTAACGCCTCAATGGCCTTAACGGTATTATCTTCCGACGCATCATCCTGGATGATGATCTCAAAATGCTGGAAACTTTGCGACAAAATGCTGCGCAAAGTTTCACCGATCACTTCGGCGCCGTTATAGGTCGGGATCAGAATGCTGAAATTGAGATTGGACATATTATTGTTAGTGTTGTGTCATCCCCGTGAAAGCGGGAATACAGAAATTCACGATTTGCTATTTTAAACTAGATTCCCGCTGGAGTTTATCCTCGTGAAAACAGGGACAGGAATGACAAGCGGAAAATTATGATTTATCGCATCAAATATTTAAAACCGACCATTAGCCTCAGAAAATACATTCCCGCCGCCAGGATCGGATGCCGGATGAGTCTTTCCCATTTTCCCTTCTCGATAAATACTCCAAGAAATCGATAGTAGAATCCGAATTGTTTTTTGACGTCCGAATCGTCTTTTCCCCACTTATCGACGTAGACATTCAAGTTCTTCGAATAATATCCTTTTTTATTGAGGTATTTTGCGAGGCGGAATTCCGACTCGTTGTGATAAAGAGGACTTTCTATAATATCGAATTTTCCTAGCGTCTTCAATCTCTTATTGAGATCCCAATCCTCACCCGCGTACATTTTTTCATCAAATCCGCCCGCTTCCAAAAAAATTTCTTTTTTGATAAAGCGAACAGCGTCAATTGCCGTCCCGTCATAAAATCCCCTTTCGAACCTCCGAACTTTTGAGAAAAAACTTTTCCCCGCCACAATTTCGGGAATATAGAGGGCGATGATATTTTTATCCTTAGAAACTTTTTCCATGCATTCTTCAGCAACATTTTCGCTCAAAACCATATCCGCGTCCAAATGGATAAAATATTCACCTTTCGCTTTTTCCGCTCCAAAATTTTTCTGGGCCGACCTTTCCGGTCCCCGCGTGAAAACTTTGTCCGTATATTTTCCAGCAATTTCTCGGGTTTTATCGGTCGAATTGTTGTCCACGACGATCACTTCAATTTGGTCATGCGGATAGGACTGCTCCTTGATCGCTTCCAGGCAATTCCCGATATCCTTCTCTTCATTTTTGGTGTTTATGATGATCGAAACAAGCATTTTTTTAATTTATAGATATTTTCCCCCTAAAAACAGGGCCACTGCCCTGAAAATATGGGCTTTTTCGGAGATTGTTTTTCTATTGCCAGTATAATATAATAACTGCATATTTAAAAGAAATCCATGGGCCTCGACAACTCCCAGAAAAATTATATAAAAAGGAATCTTCGGCATTATTCGGTCTCAAAGATCGCCGGCGATCTGGGGCTTCCCGAAAACGATGTTTTGGATTATCTCAAGAAAAAATGGTCGCGGGAAAAGTACGATAAATTCATGAAAAATCAGCATGCAGCCAGGTCAACTACCGATCAAACGACCGCCTCTTTCAGTTTTTTGCATTTTGTGCGTGAAAATCGCCTCATTCTGGCATATCTGGCTCTCCTGGTTTTCGTTTCTTATGCCAATTCTTTTTTCAACGGATTCGTGTCTGACGATATCGCCGGTTTTGCCAAAAATGAAAATATTGGGCATTTTTCCAGCGTTTTTGGCGGTCCTATGCATTTTTCACTCTCGGCTTTTTTCCAGTTTTTTGCCTTTCATATCGGCGGTCTCCATCCTTTCACTTTTCGGATAATCAATATTTTCTTTCATCTCGGGTGCGTGGCGCTGATCTATCTGCTGCTCACTCTATCCATGAACAAGCGGGTGGCTATCATCACTGCTTCTCTTTTCGCTGTTCATCCCATTCTCACTGAATCGGTTTCCTGGATCTCCGGAGGCCTGTATTCAATGTACGCCTTTTTCTTTCTGCTCTCGTTTCTATTCTATCTTTTTTCCGATAGCAACAAGAAATATTTCCGCTATTCGGTCTTTTTTTTCCTTCTGGCCATTCTTTCTTCAGAAAAAGCAATGGCGCTTTTTTTGGTTTTCGCGCTTTATGAGCTGTCTTTCAGCAGCCTCAAATATAATTGGAAAAAAATATTGCCCTTTTTTTCAATAAGTGTTTTTCTTTTAATAATATATGCGTTTAAGATCGGATATCGGGTCTCCGCTGTCGAGTCGCAGTCATACCAAGCGGGAGGCGGGATGTATAATCCGTTGGTTCAGATCCCGGTGGCCGTCGGATCATACCTGAAACTGATCTTCTGGCCGGCCGCGCTCACGCTTTATCAAACCGAGATGGCTTTTTCCCAAGCCCAATACATCGTTCTTCTTTTGATCTCTCTTTTTTTCTTGGGCACGGTCATTTGGAGTTATTTCAGAAACAAGAATGTTTTTTTCTGGCTGGTTTTCTTCATCGTCACGCTTCTCCCCACTCTAACCCCTTTCAAAATTTCCTGGATCGTGGCGGAGAGATATGTCTATCTCGGGACATTGGGGATCATTGTCGTTGTGGCGATGCTGTTCGACAGAATTCTCAAATTGAACGAGAACGCCAAAATGATCGGGTATTTCCTTCTGACAGTGATCATCGCCTCTTTATCCATCCGGACGATCTTTCGCAACAAAGACTGGAAAAGCGAGGACACCCTCTGGATCGCCACCGCCCAAGTCGCCCCTTCCGGCCAACAGATCCACAATAATTTGGGAGACGTTTATTCTCGGCAGGGAGATCTGCCAAAAGCCGTGGAAGAATTCAAAACAGCCATCGAGATCAATCCAAATTATGCGGATGCCTACCATAATCTCGCCAACACCTACGAGCAAATGAATCAAAGTGACGCAGCCATCGAGAATTACCAAAAGGCTTTGAGCATCAATCCGAAGCTCTGGCAGTCCTATCAAAACTTGGCACAAATTTATTTTAATGCGGGAGATTTCCAAAAAGCGCTGGAAAATATGAAAAAAGCCCTCGAAATTGATCCGCAAAACCCACAGCTTCAGAATAATCTGAAAGTGATCGAAGCAAAAGCGCAAGGCAATTAGCAATCTCCTCTTCGTTTTTTGCTTCCAACAAAAAATACTCACCGAAGTAAGTATTTTTATATTTCTCCCACGCCGAAATCCGCGGGGGAAGAATGATTTTTTACGCAGCTATTCTTTTGTTGGCACTATTGCGCTTCCATAAATTGCGTGGGATCTTTTACTCAACAAAGCCCAGTATCTGTCTCCGTAAGACCAATGCCACCATTCAGCAGGATAGTTTACAAATCCTTCCTTTGCTAAGACGGATATTAACATTTGACGATTCTTTCGAGCTTTCTGCAAGACTGCCGCATCCGTAAAACAAGTATCATCGAATATATCATCATATACTTTGCCAAGATCTGTTCCCATATCGAGTTCTTCCCCGCGATCTGTTTCCAAAGTCAAGTCAAAAGCGCCACCTGTTGAATGAGGCGGGGTATTATTCCATGGTGCAATGAATAAAGCTGTCTCTTGATTCAATCGTTTTTCATTCCAATCGGGATGTTTCTTGGCTAAACGTTCTTTGCGCTCTTCAAATAACATTTTCTGAACCGCGATGGAACGATAACCTTCAAGAATTTTGAATTTAATTCCCTCAGGAAGACGCTTCTGGGCCCGGGATAATTTATCGATCACAGACTTTCGCAAAAAAGAGCTGAAAGGAAAGGAGATAATTTGCGAATAATCTTTTTCCGTTGCCACAACAATGCTTGCGTTTTCTCTTAAAATATCTGCCATCTCTTCGCCACATTCTTGAATCGGTATTTTTTGCACTTCAGAGCCGTCGAGTTTATAAAAATTTTTCATAAATGTCTTATCTGGCCTCCCGCCGAAATCCGGGAGAAAGAATGGATATCTTAGTCTAAACTCGCCCCTATCCTATCCCAAAATGGCTATTTTATCAAGATAAATCAAATTTTATATCCGGTCATTTATTGACACTTCGGCGATTAGCTCCTTTAATTATAATAATCTTTACTTACCCTTATTGATTATTAACCTTTGGACGGGAGGGATCATATGGGCAAGAAACGGCAAATTGATCAGCCACGTGGACCACAACAGGGCAGAGCTAAGGGTCAGCCCAGATGCGGCCAGCAGTTTGGCAGCCCCGCGTGCAAGAAGCAGAAAAATGGCGGCAGCCGAATATGCAATGGCTGCACTGCCAAAAGCTAAGCTCTTTGGAGCCGCGCAAAAACGCTACAACGAGATAGCGTAACACAATTCCGGCTGAATTGAATTCGACGTAAAGGGCGCCTTTCAGGGGCGTCCTATTTTATCAAGAAAAAAAAGGGGGTAGTGTCCCGGCCAATGAGCCACTACCCCCTCGGTGTTGCCACCCTTTTGACGTGCGGATGGTCAATCCGCGCATGAGGCTCCTTCAGTAAAATGAAGGCGATGCTCACCGCCAAGCTAACTGCTTCAGCGGTCAAATCAGGATGGTTCGAGACTCATTTATCGGTTTCGTCACGGGAAGACGTAAGTTCTTTTTCTATTCCAGTGATCATGTCTCCTCCGCTCCCCTTGAGAAGACAGCTAGGAATAGTTTTTTTGAACTCGATAAATGAGCTCTCCTCGCAGGATTTCCCCTGGGTCTAATGCCTTCCAACCGGGGTGAGTGTCGGAAGGTAGAACCCATAAATCCCGCAAAGTTCTTAAAAGAGCGAATATAACAAAACTTCAATATTTAATGTTGGAAAAATAACATGGCTAATTTATTATCTCTATTCTATCCTAAAACGCCCTTAGTATCAAGAAAAATCGGTGAGATGGCCGAGGACTTTTTTGCCTGCCCGGCTGATATGTTTTATATCCTGCCACCCGCGGATGCCGGTGATCTTTTTTGCCAAAAATTTGGGCGTGATGAACGAGCGATACAGTTTGCCGATCATTTTTTTGAGCTCATCGGCGGACATTTCCATTTTCATCACCGGCTCGCGCTGGTCGAAACGGTCATAATCTTCTGTCAAAAGCAGATCATTCTCTCGGCAATATTTAAAGAGCGGCGTGCCGGGATATGGGATGGCGAGCGTGGCTTGAAGCGAATCAATATAGCCATATTCCCATAATTTTTTCAAAAAGCTCAGGGTATTTTCAACGTCCTTTTTTGTTTCCCAAGGATAGCCGACCATCACCGTGATGTGCGGTTCGAGTCCGGCAGATTTGCATATTTTGAGCGCCGGCTCGATCTCCTTGACTTGGAGGCCTTTATTGATCTTATCAAGTGTTTCCTGATTTGCAGATTCAAGGCCGAAGAGTATCATTCTGAATCCCGCTTTTTTCATCAGTTTCCATATTTCGATATCTTTGATCGCATTGAGACGCATATTGCAGCTAATTATAACTTTTTCGTTGTATCCCTTCGCAATCATTCCTTCGCAAAAAACTTTCAGCCAATTTCCGATCGGCAGTGTTCCGGAATCTTCCATTATTTCCTTCACACCTAAGTCTATCAGCGCGCCGATCTCATCAAGCGCCTTTTGGACCAAGCGCGTGCGGCACATATCTGCCGGAAACATTGTTGTCCAAGAGCAAAAAGTGCATTTCCCCCACCAGCAGTCGCGGGCATTCATAACATATGATCCGGGAGTATATTTGTAGTTTCCGTTTTTATAGGCGTATAATTTCCATTTTGTCAGTTCGCGGTCAATTGGTGGGAGGTTATCAAGGGAATGTTTTTGCAAATCGTATTTTCCCGAATCGATAATTTTATCCCCCTCACGATACCAGACTCCCCCTTCCAATTCCCCTTGGCCCGAAAGTTTATTCGCAATATTTAAAAGAATAAAATCATAATCTCCGCCGGCGATCACATAATCAACTCTCGAATTTTTGAGAGATTCTTCCGGAAGAGCAGTAACATGATCGCCCATCAGGACAATTTTCGGATTCCAACCTGCCTCGCCGGCAGGCGGGTTTCCAATTTCCAAACTTTCTTTTTTTAGTTCATCAATGATTTTCCAATGGCGTTTCACGACCGGCGTCTTGGTTTCAATGGCAACAACGTCCGGTTTTTCGCGGATCAGCCTTTCTTTCCATTCCTTATAGCCCAAACCTTCCGCGATCGCGTCGTCCCAAAAAACTTCACATCCGTTTGCTTTGAGAAGCGTCGCGGCCGAGGCGGGAATCATTGGATAGATATAGGTCGGGTCGGAAAACCACTGAAACTGCCGATTTTGGGAGAGAAGCGGCGTTCCTTTTTTGGATTCGAGCGGCGGATAAGATATGGATATTTTGAGCATGTAAATAAAAATAATTATGCTTACTGTAGAAAATATATTAATTGTCATCCCCGCAAAAGCGGGGATCCAGAAATGAACGATTAATTCAAGACCACTGGATCCCGCATCAAGTGCGGGATGACAAAAAATGTTTGTGTCTTATATAAAACTATCTTAATTTACTTTTTAAATTCCTTGTGAATATCAGCCCCTGCAGAAATCTGACCCCATAGAAAATATGGGTGAGGAAAATATAGTAAGACGCAGCCAAAGTGACAAAAATATTTTTTTCGTGCCGGTATATGTCATAGAAAGCATTGAGAAGCGCCACGAAATATATTATCCAACCCAGTATATAGAGATCGAGAAATATTTTTGAAAAATAGCTCAGCGCTCCTCCAGCGATTATGAACAGCACGAAAAGGCTCGGCATAAAATATCTCCAATTGAAAGACGTTTTGGAATATTTTTTGGCGAAAAATCCGCGATGGAGGCCGTAGGCGCTGATCTGCTGCACGTGCTTCGTCAGCCCTTCGCGCCGATGATGGAAGACGACGAGTTCCGGATCATAGAGGATCTGGGTATTTTTTTTCGTCAGCAGATCAAAACAAAGCTTCGTGTCGTCTCCGGGCCAGTAGTCACCGCCAAAGCCGCCAAGTTCCTCAAAAGCATATGTCCGAATGGAGAGATTGACGGTTGGCCAGTCGACCACGAACTTCTTTTTTCCATGCGGCCGATATCTTTCCGGAAAACCGCCGGAAAGCGAGCTCAGAAATGTCGCTCCGGAAACTTTTTGCCAGAATTTGCTCTCACGGGGGGTCATGGCCGGTCCTCCAACGGCAATGATATTTTCGTCCTGAAAATCTTTATCCAGCACATTCAAAAAATCATCCTTGGGATAGGCATCATCGTCGATGAAAATAAGGATCTCGCCCCTGCCGTCCCGGATGGAGAGATTTCTCTTTGCAGCAGGACCAATCGGACCGCTCGCGATCTGGCGGGTTTTTGGCCAAGTATCGTCCGTGATCTCGTCCGGATAAACTAAAATCTCGAAATTGTCCGAAGGCAAAGAAAGCAATTTCGGAATTGTTTCCTTTATATAATCATTTATCTCCTTTACCGGTATGACGAAGGTATATTTTATACTTAACATCAGATCAATGGTTCAAAAACCTTTTTATTATCGAAAAAATTATTGAGGATTATGGCCAAAACATATCCGATCAACAATGAAACGCTCATTGAAACGGTAATATTGAAAAGAGTGTCGTGATATCGAAAAACCGCCAGCGACATCAGTATCGTGGTAAAAAGCAATAAATAATTTATCCGAAAATCATGCCGCGCGAATGCCAGATTTGCCTCAAATTTGAGAAGGGACAGGATGAAAGCCATAACGCCGAACAGCCAAAGATTTCCTGATATGTGCTGATATTTTTTTCCGAATAGAGTGACCACGAGCGCTTCCGGAAAAAGATAGTAAACTGCTATAAGAGACAAACCGATCGCGACCATCAAAAAAAGGGAAAAAAGAAATATCTTCGGTTTCAGATTATTTCCCATGTGTCCGTCTTGGCAGGCCCGAGGAAGAGCCACGCCGACCACGGACATATTAAGGAGCAGTATGATTTTCCCCAATACGCTTAAAGCGCTATAATAACCGGCCATTTCCGGCGTGGTCAGGCTTTTCACGAGCAAAATATCTATGTTGAGAATAAGAGCGGCCACAAAGGAAAAGAAAAATATCTGAACCGCGTTTTTCCATATCTTTTTTCTCGACGCATACTCATCCCATCTTTTCCCTTTTGTCCCTCGAGTTTCTTTTCCCAATTTTTTCCAAAAATATATCACGCTGATCCACCCCAAAAAAGACGCGATTGCGACCGAAAAAACCACGGGCGTTGCTTTTCCGAAAAAAACCGCAAAGCCGTAGCCAAAAACAAGCTTGAGCGCCGCTCCCCATACCCCGACAATCGCAATGGCCAAAAATTTTTGCCAGGCTCTCAGGCTTTCCTGAAAAGCTACTGTGGCCGTCCCGAAAATAACGGCCAGCGCTGCCGCTGCGATCCCCCAAATGCCAGATAAGTGCAAGATATTCTTGATAAGAGGGCTGAAAACGAGAAGCAGCACTGAAATAACGATCACGACCTTGAATATTTTTTTGTTGATATATGATACAAATTCGTCGTTTGCGGAATAATCGTTTTGCGCCGCGAAAAGTGAAGAATATTTTATGATGAAAAATGAAAAACCGGTGGCGAACACGCCGAACATCGCGACCAGGGAAAAAACGCTCTGCATTTCTCCATATGCGGAAACTGTCAGCTTTCTCGCCACAAAAAAATGGAACAAATATCCCAGAAAACCAGCCAGTACGGTTCCGGACATAAAGATAATATTATCCTTTATATATCGGTTTTTTAGAGCTTTTATTATAATTTTCATTTGGATTTCTTAAACCCTGATAAAATCTTAGCATACCGGCCACAAAAAAACACCCGCAAAGGGTATTTATATTAACCTTAAAATTACCAGGAGGCTGTTCCAAATTTTAGGACCAGCCCCCGTATACTTGTCGCTCTTAGCTCATGTCTCATATTATACCTGCAATATGAAACTCGATTGGGGTCCAGACCCATTCCGGATACTGCCTGAATATGTACCATGTTTTCACATATCTCAACCAAGACGTGATTACTACTATGAGCCTGACTCCTCTCTCACAATCCTTAATGAAAGCAGCGAGACTCGGTTCATCGTTAACCACATCCTTAGTGGGGACGCCATGACGTTTGCAATCCCTACTCGCATAATGTAGCTGGCTAAAACTCCCTCCTAGAAGGTAAACTTTATCGAATAGACCCTCCTTATAGAGTCTTGCCGCCTCAGCGATCTTATCAGAGAACTCCTGCTGTCCGCCAATTTCCACCAATACCATTCTCAAAGGTTCCATGAACCCTTACCTCCTCCCTTAGATTTATACAAATTTTTTGTACTTTTATATCACTCCATCTCCGTCGTGGCTGGCGGTTTGTTGGTTTCATCAAAAAAGACGCGGACAATTTTCGGATGTTTTGTGACAGTGTTTGAAATTTCACGCCGGACGTTCGCAGGAAATTGGTACCCTTCGGCCGTCATAAAATCCAGAGTTTTCACTCCGCGCACAATGATCGAATACGCATAAACCCGCCCGTCGCCTTTGATCCCAACGGTTCTTTGGCAATCCAGCGCCACAATGAGTTGCGAAACATCTTGAAAGACCTTATTCCTTTTTAGGATATCCGTTACTTCTCCGTCCGCCCAGCGCACAATGTCGAGTTTATCTTTTGTCGGCGGCTCTCCGATCACGCGGATGAACAGTCCCGGACCCGGAAAAGGCTGCCGTTCGGAAATTGATTCCGGAAGCTTCAATTGGCGCGCCAATTCCCGTACTTCATATTTGAACAAATTCCGAAAAGGATGCAGCTCTTTCACGTTGAGGTTGAGTCCGACATTGTGATGGGATTTGATAAGATCCGCTTTTCCCGCTGAGCCGGATTCAATGAGATCGGTCGCGAGGCTCCCTTGCACGATGAGATCGGCCTTGAAGCGCTTGGCCTCTTCTTCAAAAATTCGGCCATATATTTTTTTGAAATTTCTGCGTTTGAGTTCCGAATGAGTTTGTTTTCCGATCGCTTTTTGAAAACGTTTGGCGGCTTTCACAATTTTCAATTTCACGCCGGCCGCTTTAGCGTTCAGCTTGATCTCTTCGATCTCATTTCTTCTGAGACCGCCCGTATCAATGCAAATTGCCAAAATATTTTTCTGGAAAACCGGCGCGATCGCCGCTGAAAGGGTCGTCGAGTCGACTCCCCCGCTGAAACCGATGATCGCTTTTTTATTTTGGGTTGCTTTTGCGATCTCGTTGCGGATATCATCGATCATGTCAGCCGGCTGCCAATCTTTTTCGCATTTTGCGATTCTGTCAATGAAATTTATGATGATTTTTTTGCCTTCTTTGGTGTGCGTTACTTCTGGATGAAACTGGACCCCCCAGATTTTTTTGGCTGGATTGCTCATGGCCTCGATAACTTTTCCGTCTTCCGATCGCGCGACCACCTTGAAACCAGCCGGCACTTTTTCCACGCTGTCCCCATGGCTTGCCCAAACCACATTTTTCTTTTTGATCCCATAGAACAATGGGTCTTTCGTATCGAATTGGGCCACCGCTTCGCCGTACTCTTTGCGCTCATGGTGCGAAATAACCTCGCCGCCGATCGTGTGCGCGATCCACTGCATGCCATAGCACACCCCGAGGATGGGAACGTTCATTTTGAAAATATTTTTTGGCGGCTGCGGTGAATTTTCTTCATATACGCTAGCGCTTCCGCCCGAAAGGATGATCGCACTCGGCTTGTTGCTCTTGAGCCAACTTTCCGCTTTTCCCGGAGACAAAATTGCGCTGCGATATCCCAGTTCGCGCAATGTCCGCCCAATTACCAAAGTATACTGCGAGCCCATGTCAACGATGAGAATTTGGATCTGTTTCATAATTTTTTAGAATATCCCAAAATAATGCTTAAAAAAATCTACGGAACGTATTGCTCGTTTATTTTGATAATTTGATTGCTGCTGATTTCAACAATATACGGAACGTTTTTCAGGCTCGATTTGGTGTTCGTATTCCAAATTTGGCTAAACTGGGAAAAGCTTATTTTTTTGGGTTGGATCTGTCCTGTCTTTTCCATTGTATAGGTTTGCATCATGATCTCAATATTTGGTAAGATCTCAAAAGTTCTGATCTGGGGATTCACATTGCGGATATAATAATCATCCATCACTATGCATTCCCCGGTTTTTGGACACTCCCCATCTTCCCGCATCGCCTTTTGCGCTTCGGCACCGGTCAGCCATTGGATATAATCAATATCCAAATAATTTTTCCCACCCTTTGTGTAAACTTTTTTGATATAGCCGATTTGTTTTTCGCCGGAAAATGGCTGCATCCCTTCAGCATTTTGGGAAGCGTTTGAATTATCTTGCAGCTGTGATGCCGACGATCCCGAATCACCGGTTTCGGAATTTATCGACGCATCAGATGCTGGGTTTGTTTGTTCGTTGGAGCCCCCCGCCTGCCCTTCAGCTTGCTTGGGATTGCTTTCCCATTGTCCCATTCTGGCGTCATTGTTCTTAATTTCGTTTTTTATTTTATTCATGCCCCAAAAAAATAACCCGGCGGCAATAAGGCCAAAAATAAGAATAACGGCCAGGCATCCTCCCAAGATCCAAAGCAGCATTTTATTGTTATTTTTTTTCACAGGCGGTAAATTTTTTTCGCTCGCTTTATTTTCGTCTTTTACTTTTTGTTCCATAAATTTAGCTTTATTCGATTATTTTTCTGTAAGTTCATTATACTTTTTGAATTGATAAAAAGCAAAAACCGCATTAAAGCGGTTTTCGCTACCTGGTATGAATTATTTAGTTTTGCTGGTCCGGTCGGATCTGGATGCTTTGCGCCGAAAGACTGCCGTCGGGGCTGCTTTTTCCGTTCACCATCACTTGCTGCCCTGTCGCAAGATCCGAAGACGCTCCGCTGACCGCTTTTCCGATCGTAGTCGAATCGGAAAAATAGACGATCTTTGATCCGCCGTCCCGTGTCTTGATCGTGATGCTTTTATCATCTTTTGATAGAATTTGTCCGCTGGTAAAATCACCCTGCGCGCCATTTGGGCCACCATTTCCGCCTTGCCCGCCACCGAACGCTCTTCCTCCTCCAGCTCCTCCTCCAGGTCTTCCCTGCTGATTGCCGCCACCCAAACCCGAACCACCGCTCGCACTTCTCAAGAGACCCTGCTTCGACAAACTGCCCTTTTCATAGACAGTTCCCCCATAAAACGCTCCGCCACCGACAATAATCAGAAGGACTATTCCAACGGCAATATACTTGTTGCTCATATATTTATATTTAAGTATTAGCTGATTCAATTTGTAATACGCTATTCGTACCGAAGCGCTTCTATTGGATTCAGATTCGCCGCCCGCCTCGCCGGGTAAAACCCGAACAGAATTCCCACTACGGCCGATACGCCAAAAGCGAGAAAGATCGAAGACGTCGAGATTTGAGTTGTGAGGCTGGGAACAAACTTGGTTACTGCGATCGTAGCCAGCCATCCCAGGACAATTCCGAGCAGACCGCCAAGAAATGTTAGCATTACCGCCTCGGCTAAAAATTGCAGATTGATATATATTTTCCTGGTTCCGACCGCTTTGCGAAGCCCGATCTCACGCGTTCTTTCCGTCACATTCGTAAGCATCATATTCATGATCCCGATCCCTCCCACCAAGAGTGATATTCCCGCGATCGAAGAAAGAAGAATAGTGAATGTGCCCGTGACACTCGTGGCAGTAGCAATAATATCGTTCTGGTTCATAATGCTAAAATCAGCTTGCAAGGGGTCCGTTATTTTGTGACGGGCTAACAGAAGATCTGAAATTTGCTGCTGAACGGAAGCCATCGAAGGTTGATCGATCGCCGCAATGCTGATGTCTGATAAATATACGTTCCCTGCCAAAAAGTGCTGGGCTGAATTTAGCGGAACAAAAATCGCATCGTCCGGATTGGAAAAACCGGCTCCGCCTTTGGCCATTGTCACTCCGATCACCTGAAAATCAACATTTTTGATCCGAATCGACTGGCCGGTGGGGTCGGCATTCACGCCAAATAGATCGTCGCGAGCTGTCGATCCAAGAATCGCCACTTTGGCGGAACTTGTCACCTGCTGATCCGTGAAAAAAGAACCGATATCCATAGTTATGTTCCTGACCGTCAAATAGTCGGGAACCGTGCCGATCACTTGAGTGTTGGTATTATTACCCCTGGCTGTCGCTTGATAGCGCCGTGAGGCTTCCGGAGCGACTGCCTTTATGCTTTGGATCTGGCTTTTAATCGCGTCCGAATCTTCTATGATCAAGGTCTGGTTGCTTCCTGCCCCTTGGCTGATCCCTCCCACGCGCTGGGCACCAGGCATAACAACGATCAGATTGGAACCAATGGCTTCGATATTTTTTTCAATGGAACTCTGCGCTCCCTGCCCGATTGCCACCATAGTAATAACCGAAGCAATGCCAATAACAATCCCCAAAATAGTGAGGCCCGAACGAGCCTTATTTGACGACAAAGACCAAATTGTTTCCCTGATTAGATCAGTTATCATTCAGATATTATTTATGGGTCTGTTTTTCATCCTTTTCGATCAGTCCGTCCCGAATAGAGATGATCCGGTCCGTAAATTCCGCGATCTCTTTTTCGTGTGTGATAAGAATTATCGTGTGACCTTTTGAATTTAGCTCCTTGAATGTTTCCATGACTACTTGGCTGGTTTTAGTATCCAGGTTTCCTGTTGGCTCGTCGGCCAGAATGATCGCCGGATCATTAACAAGCGCTCGAGCAACGGCTACTCGCTGCATTTGCCCTCCAGAAAGCTGATTGGATAGATTATTAAACTTATCTTTGTCCATCCCGGCGTACAAAAGCGCTTGCTTAGCCTTTTCTTCCCGCTGCTTTTGTGTCAGATCCGAATATAAAAGAGGAAGCATCACGTTTCGAAGAACGGTTGTCCGGGGAAGTAAGTTAAACGATTGAAAAACAAAGCCTATTTTTTCTCTTCGAAGATCCGAGAGTTCGTCATCGGATAATTTTGAAACCTCTTTGCCGTCCAGAAAATACTGGCCGCTGGTCGGAGTATCAAGCGCGCCGAGAATATGCATCAATGTGGATTTCCCCGATCCCGAAGGTCCGATAATGGCCACAAATTCTCCTTTTTCGATCTTAAAGGTGATACCGCAGACCGCTTGGGTTTCAATGTCGCCGTTTTTATATATTTTGCACAAATTTTTGCATTCGATCATATTTTTTTTAGTCACCGGCCGGCCTCCCGCCGCCTCCTCCTCCGCCCAGACCGGGAATTCTAATTCCTCCCGCTCCCGCGCCACCGGTTCTATTTGTGCTAGAAGTGCTAGCGCTGGATGTCGCGCTCGCATTAATCGTTTGCGTAACAACTTTATCTCCCTCGGAAATCCCGCTCACGATCTCAGTATCCGTGCTATTTGAAGAACCGACTGTAACGTTTTTTTGCTCCGGAGTCGCGCCAGCTAGGACCTCAACGTAAGTCGTTCCGCTTTGAGCTTTCACCGCGCTTGAAGGGACGATCAAAACATTTTGTTTTACATCGGTGATTATTGAAGCCGAGACACTCATTTGCGGCTTGACCCGATCATCCAGGGAATCAAAATCAATCGTCACATTATATGTGACAACTCCCGAACTAATCGTTCCTAAGGAATCCATTTTCTCCACTTTCCCGGACGCCTGGAGACCGTCCACCGCTTCAAATTTTAGCATCGCTTTCTGGCCAATGGTCACATTGGCTACGTCCACCTCATTAACCTGCACCTGAGCTTTTATCGTTCCGAGATCGCCGATAATTATAGGCACTTGTCTCGAGCTTCCCGAGGAAAGTTTGCTCAAGTCATCGCCATTCTTGATATTTACGGCATTGACCGTTCCGGAGAAGGGAGAAACCACTTTTCTCTTGCCCGCGTTCGATCTTTGATTTGTCAGATCCGCTTGAGCTGCTACAAGATTCTGCTCGGCGGAAGCGACGGCCGCACTGGCGGCCTCCTTTTTATCTTTTAAGGCGGCTTTATCTTTCGCTGACTTTCCTGATCCCTTTCTAAAGGCATTGCTATAGTCTGCAGTAGTTTGCTTTTTTGATGCTTTAGATGATTCAAGGGAACTTTGGGCTTGAGCGAAGGAGGCCGTTGATTTGGCAACGGAGACCGATAAGTCATCATTGACAATACTAAAAAGAAACTGCCCCTTCGCAACTTTATCTCCAACGGCCACGGCCAAATCAGCCACTGTTCCCGATATCGTCGGATCGATATTGGAGCTTTGATCCACGATCACATTCCCGCTCGCGGAAATTGATGACGTAAGCGTTCCCTTTTCGGCTGTCGCCGTGACGTACCGAACTTGACCGGTTGTTGACTTCGACTTGCTGTACCAATAATAGCTTCCCCCGACTATTAAAAGTGCGATAACTGCCCAAACATACTTCTTCCTTTTGCCCAAGAAAGACTTTATATCGGCCATATTAGTTATTTCCGTTATTGTTATTAGCAAACACACGGATCAGATCGGCATTTATAACCCCGTTGTCGCCCGGACTTCCCATGACGACCACCTGGTCATTTTGCTTCAGATCGCTGATCTTGATGTCATCGCGCTGGCGCTTGATGATGGTTTTATCGGTAACAGTTATGGTATTTTCTTTGCCGTCTTTATCCTTAATGATCAGATTGCTGTCCGTGATAGAAATTATTGTCCCGGCCAATCCATGAGCATTTCTGAAATCCTGTCCCCTGAAGTCCCCCATCATTCCACGCTGGCCCCGTCCCATGATTCCTCCCTGCGATCCTTGAAACGGACCACCGACAAAATTCCGCTCGTAGTTTTCTCCGAACTTAGCGGAAAATCTGGCTTTGTGGAATCCGACTGCCACCCCGCCAGCAAAACTAACAAGGGAGATAAGAACAACTCCAACCGCCAGCACGGCGATCTTGAATTTTTTTGACTTGATCATTTCTAGTGTACACATATGTTTTTAGTATAATTATAATTAGTTTTATTAACAAGCTTGAGATATAAACTGAGAAGCAGCATCACCGCAAAAATAGGGATCAAAATGGCCACCATATCCATAACGGGAAATGTCTCGAGCAGTGAAAGCGCGAAATCTCCCCCGTGGCTGGCGATAACTCCCCCGTCGGAAAAAACCAGTTTTGCCAGATCCATAAACTCCGATCTTAAAAGGGCGTTTCCGGAACTGAACACCGTGTATAAAAAGGCGCCAAAAGACAGTAGGAAACCCGCGTACACAAACGCCAGATTTCTTTTGATTTGCCGGCTCCTTTTCAGCGCGACTCGCTGCAAAATTTTTCCCTCTAATCCTTCGGAAGGTTCGAGTGTTTTTAGGTTTTTGAATAAATTGTGGAGATTTAGGCTCATATTTATTAATACGATTAGCGTATCCTTTTAGACGCACTAAGCGCCAAGTATGGCTTTCTTAAGGGTCATCAATGCTCTCCGGTGCCGGCTTTTGATGGTGTTATACGGTTCACCCAAAATTTCGGCGATTTCGTGGAGGGAAAAATCTTCTTTGTAATACAAAAGCAATATCGCGCCATATTGCGAGGGTATTTTTTGTAAAATTGTGTCCAATTCTTCGGCCATGTCGCTTCGCTCCAAAACTTCATCGGGTAAAATATTTTCATCGGGTATTTCACCAAATGCGCTCTCTCCTTCCTCATCCGCAAAAACGGCAAACGGAATTTCCTTCTTCCTTTTGAAATGATCGAAAGCCGTATTTTTGGCGATCGTAAAAAGCCAGGTTTTGAAATTCCTTTTTTGGTCAAAACGGCGCAGATTCTTCCAAGCTTTGAGAAATGCGTCCTGAGAGATATCTTCCGCTGCTGGCCGATCATTCGTCAGCCGATAGAGGAAATTGTAAATCGGCTTTAGATACTTTTTTACCAATTCTTCAAAAGCGGCATCGTTTCCCTCGAGAAAGTTTTTTACTGATTGATTGTCGTCCATTTCCATAAAATTGCTTATAAGCTGCACCTTATCAGCTTAGGCTAAAACAAAAAACGGAGCAATACACTCCGTTTTTTAATAATCCTCTCACCCTATCAGAAGAGGGTTATTTTCCCAACAAAAAAATTACTTGCCGAGTTTTGCCAGCTCTCCCTTCGCCCAGTCCATTTTTTTATTGAGGTGCTTCAACTTTTCTTCAAGCATTTCTTTTTTTTCGGCATCGCTCATCTTCTCGTATGCTTCTTTCCATTCGGTCATGTCCCATTTTCCATCATCCTTTTTTGAATGACAGCATCCTTTGTGTCCCATCATATATTTCACCGCCTTTCTAATATATTTTAATTGCCTAATAAATATCGATCTAACTTCTAATACGACTTTCAGCCTTAATTTATTTTCATAAAAAAAACAGGGCTTTGGCCCTGTCTTTTTATCTAAAGCAAAATTCATCAATCCCTGTATCCCCCGTCCCCCCTATAATATCTGGGGCCGACATAGGAAAACAGTTGCAAGATCAAATAGCCGATCAAAACGTACACTATAAGCGCGACAAGCGTCGTAAAATCGATCACAAACTGCCCAATATTGAGATTCGGAAGTATTTTTGCAAAGGGACTTACCAAGGGAGCCGTCGTGCTATAGATCCAGGCCACAAAGGGAGTGCTTAGATTAGCAACAAAAAATTTGAAGATGAATCGGAGCAACAGCAAAAATTCGATCACTCCAACGACGAGATTTACCAATGTCCTCACAATTCCGAACATAAATTTATCTTAATTATTTATTTAGTCCTATAATATACTACACTTTTCCGGGTGATTTATTCCATTTTTTAGCTAACAGGCCCGAGAAATTACCGAAATTTCTGGATAGCCGATTCGATCACTGCCATTTCTTTCCGGCTTTGAAGTTCCTGCTCAATTTTCCCGAACGCTTTTAGTATTTTATCCTGTTCCTCCTCGGTAATAAATTTTTTTATCATTGGGAAAAATCCGTTTTCTTCTTTCCTAATATGCTCTTTCAAGAGCTTGGCGTATTCATCGACATGGAAAGGGATAAGCTCATGTTTTTCATTATTGGCTTTGTCCGCGTGATCAATGATCCGCACCGCATTGGCAAAATATTCATACCCAAGATTATGTTCTTCGGTCAAAACATCCAGCAGGTCTTCTTTCGCTATTTCCTCGTGAGGAGTCAGGTATGCGAAAACTTCCATTTCCTTCCGGTGATGCATTTCCATCACGCGGCTAATTGCCTCGATCAATTCTTTCAAATAGAGGAGGGAGACCGATTTCCCCGTTCTCAAGTCTTCCACAATGCGAAAGAGAACCGTCACAATGCTTTTCGCGACGACGTGTTCTTTTTTTAGCGTGCTTAAGACTTTATTTCCCACGTTTATCTTATATAAATATATCCTAAAAATTTACCGCAATCTTTCCGATGAGTGATTTCTTTCACAGTCTCACGATGAAAAGAAGAGCCTAAGTAGTTCCCCTCTGACACAGTAACTATTTTGCCATTATGAGAGATTTCTTCAACAATTGCTACGTGACCGTTCCCTTGATTAAGTGAATTGTTAGCGCCACCCCACACAGCAATTGCTCCTAATGCAGGCTTGGTCTTGCTTCTGTGTAAGGCGGTAAGCGTCCACCAGTCTTTTGCGTTTCCTCCATAATGAGGAATTTGCGTCCCCCTGATCTCCCATGCTCTCCCAAATGCATACCATGTACAGTTTGGCGCTACAAACGTATTTTGTGATGAGTAATAATGAATATCACTAGCAGAAGGTGCATTATACCTCTCCGTAAAAGTTGAAGAGACACCAGGCTGAACTGCTGAATTTTCCACTGTAAAATCCACAATATTGCTATCCGCTCCTCCTCCCGCGGAATTATATGGCTTCATGTTCACGCGATAACTGCCGGCTTTCAACTTTCCAATATTCTTGGAGGTTCCTGTAACGTAATGGTCCCAAATAGGATCGCCACCATAGGGAGCCTGCCAAATGGAAAGACCGTATTTGGTCGCATTGATTGAAGCGGTCCAGTTTATTACAACATTTTCAGTTATCTTGAAGCTTGATTTGACCGAAACGGTCATGGCGCCGGGAATGGCAGGCGTTGGCGCCTTCACCGAAAAATAGACAGTGTTGCTGACCGAACCAGCGCCCGCGGAATTGTACGGCATCATCCTTACTAGATAGTCGCCCGCTGGCAATTTCCCAATATTTTTGGAAGTACCCGTCACGTAATGATCCCAAACCACATTTTTGTCACCGTTATAGGGCGCTTTGCGAACTGTAAGGCCGTATTTGGTCGCATTGGTTGCCGCGGTCCAGTTTATTACAATATTTTCCCCTGTGCTGAATGTCGATTTAGCGACGCTAACAGTCATTGGACCGGGAAGTGCAGCGGCAAAAACTTGGAATTGTAAACTCAAAACAGAACCTATCAGGATCAAGCCTAAACTTAATACTTTTACTTTTTTGCTAAAATAATTCTTTTTGCGCGTTTGTATTCTCATCTGATTAGGGGAGATTTTAATTATTATCAATATTTATATACTATAATAAATATCCATTAAATGCAAAAAGCAGGGTTTTATCCCCGCTTTTTTAAAAGCATCCTTTCAGACGCTTTTTTTTGAACATATTATTTGCCAACGATTCACACCCCTCCCAACACTATCTTCTCATCCACGGCCTGCATTTTCCCAACGGTGATGTTGGACCGATAGGTGACAGCTCCGTCTCGGGACGCAGCGGAAAGGATGTAGCGGCCCTCTTTCAGAACAATGAGATATCGTCCGTAAAGGTCAGTCAGGGTTCTGGCAAGGACCCTTTCATCGAGCGGATTCAATATCTTCACTTCCGCGAAAGCCACTGGTTTTCCATTTGATCCTTCAACTGATCCCCACCCGGCAGGTTTGAAATATTGGTTTCTCATTATTGCCAAGAGGACATAAGCCGTTGTGATAAGAAGATTGAGAATGCTTGGGAAGAAAAACAGGATCGCCAGATTGAAGAGGAGGCCCCCCCAGAAGATTACCCAGAGGAATATCTGGAGAACTCTTTTGTTGAGGAAGCTGCGCAAGATATTGGCTTTTTGGAAGGTCATGGGGATATCCAGGTTCACAAGATCCGGATCGACAATGTCCAAAGTCCCTCCGCGGTAGTCGTCCTCATAGACGGTTTTCACTTCCGTATCATCTTGAGAGATAAGGGAGCGATATCCGTTTTTTATGGCTTCCAGGGCATACTTTCCGGGCGAGACGAGGAAAAAATAGATCCCCAGATTGTTTGTGATCTTGCTCTCGCGGCGGACTCCATCTTGGTCAAAGATATTGACGGTCGCCAGCGGAATTGGCGCCCCGGTGTTTTTGTCGTAGACTATGCCCCATCCCCTTCTTCTCTTTTTAGAGAAGATGATCCCAAACAGGCGCAGGATCGCTTCCTTGAGAACCAGCCAAAGATCGCCGAGAGAGTTCAGCTGGAAGAGGATCGGGAGGAACGGGAGAGTAAGTCCCGCAGCGACGGCCGAATTCATCTGGAGCGGATGCTGGGAGATATATTCTTTGGCGGAGGATATGAAAGCAAATTGATTTGTTTTGTTTTTGTTTGAAACGGCGCTTGAGCTCACCTTGGAGCCAGAGGCGTCTGTTCTTTTTGTAACCTCTTTTGTGTCCGCCGCAATTGTTCGATCCGGCGTTCCGTCTCCGTTTGAATCAAATTCATAGTTATCGGAACCGACCGGAGCGATGACAGAGATGATATCATGGTACGGATCCCAATAAACATCCGGCTGTCCATCATGATTGGTATCGATGAACTGGTCGACGAGACCATCCCCATTGCCATCGGTGGAAATTACTGCCTCTGAAGATCCGTCTGGATCGGAGAAGGTCTCGTTGCCGTTGCTTGAATTTTGGTCCGTATCAGTTGTTTTCTCCTGATTGCCGTCCTTGTCGACGTCCGACTGGATGTCTCCTGAGAGCGGAATAAGATCTCCGGATTGTCCCGGGGAAGTCGTACTTCCGCTTGGATTGTCATCGCCTGTTGAATTATCATTTGGTTTGCTAGTCTCTGAAGCCGGAGTACTTGGCTGGTCGGTTTGACTGCCTGAGTCCGTTTTTTTGGCTGCTCCCACTATGCTCAGCCAGAAATTGAACTTCGAAAAAGTGACGACATAGGTCACGCTGGTGCTGTTTTCACTATTCTTTTGGCTGTCGAGCACTTCCGAATTGGTTGCGCTGGAAGAAATGAATATCAAAGAATCGATGTTATTGGAAGCAATCCACGATTTTGGAATTCTCATGTATAGCTTGGCCTCGCTGAGATCAGCGTCGGAAAAAGTTTGCTTAATGCGGAAATAGTTGAGAACGATATGCGAGGAATTGGCATAGGCGCTTGGCAGGGATAATTTGGTCGGTTTCGCATTGAGCCGTCTCACGGTGAGCTTCCCTTCAAGAGTCCGTTTTGATTTGGACTTGAGAGAAACTTTTTTGGTCGTGGCGAAATTACTGCTGCTTTTGCTCACGATATCCGAGGAAGCTTTTTCTCCTTCCAGTATACAAGCGTCAAAGACCGTCTTTTTCGTACTGGAGCTTGAAATACTAATTGTACTTTTGCCGTTGCAGATATCATTGCGGACAATTGGCTCATCAGATGGCTGGTCAGGAGGTTGATCAGGAGGAATTTGACTGGGAGTTTGGTCTTGAACCGTTAAATGGTAAGTGCCATCGCTCGTGCCGTCGGTGTCGGCGCCGAGAGGAGTGCCGTTCATGGTGGCGGTGATCTGGTCGGCTCCCGCATTGGCTGGCGTGTAGGTGGCGGTATAGGTT
>Ga0182021_10000428_pt1 | contig 44378 bp, 29 predicted proteins | sample 612E3MmetaG_FD_120493 | JGI IMG/M metagenome (GOLD analysis project Ga0182021, IMG submission 120493) | Permafrost microbial communities from Stordalen Mire, Sweden - 612E3M metaG (Illumina Assembly) | ecosystem: Environmental > Terrestrial > Soil > Wetlands > Permafrost | place: Sweden... | reverse complement strand
GGAGTGCGAACCCTTCGCCTGCCGTTCTTCCCAAATCCCATTCATTCTCAGGCCTCACACCATTCATGAGCTCCAGCGTTTTCCCGGCTGCTGCCGGAAAGGCTCTGGCGATGTGCATCATGCTCATCGCTCCATCTTTAGCGTACCCTTGTCCTCAGGGGGATTCCAGAGACTCGTCAACCGTCATTCCACCTCGACCCCGAAGAATCTACACCACCGTCCGTCTGGACACCGAGAAACCCAACATCGACGGCGTCCTGGATGATGCCTGCTGGAAGAGCGGGGAGTGGGCGGGAGATTTCACCCAGTGGGTACCCCGCGAAGGTGCAAGGCCGTCCCAACCGACGCAGGTCAAGATCCTCTATGATGACAGGAATATCTATGTCGCCTTCCGCGCAATCGACAGGGAGCCCGGAAAGATCAGCATGAAGGCCGGGCGACGCGACGAGTTTGCGGGGGATGTCGTGGGCGTAAGCTTCGACAGCTACCACGACCATCGCACCGGTTTTGAATTCGACGTTACAGCCGCAGGGCAGAAGACCGATCTCGTCCTCACGAATCCCTCCAATCCGGATTTCAACTGGAACGCCGTCTGGTACGTGAAGACCGGACTCGAAGACTCCGCCTGGACGGCGGAGTTTGAGATCCCTCTGAGCCAGCTCCGGTACAGCAGCGAGATCGAACAGGTCTGGGGCATGCATTGCTGGCGCTGGATTGACAGGCTTCAGGAGGAGAGCGACTGGGAGCCGCAATCTTCAGAAGGGCCGGGGATCCTTTACCTCTTCGGCGAACTCCGCGGGATCCGGGATCTGCCCGCATCGAGACGAATCGAGATCATGCCCTACTCGGTGGGGAAGCTCAAGACGTTCAGGAAGGAAGATGGCAACCCGTTCGCAGACAAGGGGAGGACCTGGCTCGGGAACGCCGGTGTCGACGCGAAGCTGGGATTGTCGAGCAACTTCACCGCGGACCTTACGCTGAACCCGGATTTCGGCCAGGTCGAATCTGATCCTTCGGTGATGAACCTGACCGCCTTCGAGACCTTCTATGAGGAAAAGCGCCCATTCTTCCTGGAAGGGAAGAACATCTTCAGCTTCGATTTTGACAACACAAGCATCTTCTACAGCCGGCGCATTGGGCATGCGCCGTCGTACTCCCCGGAGCTCAAGAGCGGCGAATACATGAGCTCTCCGGACAACACCACGATCCTGGGCGCCCTCAAGATCAGCGGGAAGACCTCCGGCGGGCTCTCCATTGGTGTCCTTCAGGCTCTCACCGACAGAGAGCAGGCACAAGTGGAAGGCGGGGGATCGAGGAGGGAAGTGACGGTGGAGCCTCTGACGAGCTTCTTCCTGGGCCGCGTTCAGCAGGACTACGCGGAGGGGAACACCGTCGTCGGCGGAATCCTCACCGCGACCAACAGGTTCATCCGTGACTCCCGCCTCGACTTCCTGAACCGCGAAGCCTACACCGGGGGCCTCGATCTGCTTCACCAGTGGAGCGACAAGGAGTTCTTCGTTGATGCCAAGGTGGCGGGCAGCCTGATCAAGGGGAATACCGAAGCGCTCGGGGTCCTCCAGAATTCGCCGGCCAGGTACTACGGACGCCCGGACGTGAGCTACGTGGGCTTCGACAGCACGCGCACGCAGCTTTCGGGCTATGGCGGGAGAGTCCGGGTGGGAAAGGGGAGCAAGGGTCTCTGGCGCTACTCGAGCGAGCTCAACTGGCGCTCCCCGGGGCTCGATTTCAACGACCTCGGGTACATGCAAACAACCGACATCCTGAAGATTGGGAACTCCGTTTCCTATTTTGTGAATCAGCCCGTTTACATATTCAGGACATATTCGATAGGCCTGAGCCAGATCAACACCTGGGATTTCGGCATGCGGCACCTCTCGTCGGGAGGGAGCCTGAACCTCTACTTTGAATTCCTCAACAACTGGGCGGTGTCTTCATCCCTCACCTATACCTCTGAGGCCCTGGACCCGCGCATCCTGCGGGGAGGACCAGCGATGAGGGTGCCGGCAGTGTGGTCCCTGAACTCCTATGCGAGGACCGATCCTTCCGAACGAGTGTACGCTGATTGCAGCACGACCTTTTCGGCCTCTGGGAATCGCAGCTACCGGGGTTTTTCGATACAGCCCGGGCTTTCCGCGATGCCTCTCACCACGCTGAAGTTCTCCGCCGGCTTCAGCTACTCCTCCAACATCGACAACTTGCAATATGTCGATGCCAAAACGGCCGGCAATGAAACGAGATATATCCTTGCGAGAATCGACCAGCAGACCCTTGGTGTCACCTTCAGGATCGACTACAATCTCACGCCGGAGTTTTCCATTCAGTATTATGGCAGTCCGTTTGCTTCGGTCGGAAGGTACTCCCTCTTCAAGGCGATCACGAATCCGACGGCAGCCGACTACGGCGGCCGATTCCAACCCCTTGGTCCCGTCCTGCTGAGCGACAGCTACGAAGTTCCGGAAGTCCCTGGATCGTCACCTGGCTACTCGTTCGGGAACCCGGACTTCGATTTCGGCCAGTTCCGGTCCATCCTGGTCTTCAGGTGGGAATACCGTCCGGGATCACAGGTCTATCTTGTCTGGTCGCACGAGCGGACGCAGTACGTGCAACCCGGCATCTCGTCGGTGGGTCAAGCCATGACCGGGCTCGGGGAGGTTCCCCCGCAGAACATCTTCCTGGTCAAGTTCAACTACTGGTTTTCCATTTGAGGGGGCCGACGGAGGCCTCGCAGGTGCCGGTCGGAACGCCCGGAGCTGGATTGTCGTTGGAATCATCAAAGGAAGTCCCTGCGCGCAGTGGAGAGGAGCATGTTCTTCGGGTCTGGAGATATGCGGATGAAACGGATCTTGTTCACGGCTGCCATCGTTCTCGCCGTCTGGGATTGCTCGAAAGGCCAGGCGCTCCGGTCCTGGCCCGGCAATCTGCCGGCGTACGACCATATCGTTATCGTTGTAGAAGAGAACAAGTACTACGACGAGGTTATCGGCAGCGGGAACGCTCCCTATATCAACCGGGTGCTGAGGGCGCAGGGGGCGAATCTCCTTCGCATGTATGCGGAGGAGCACAACAGCGAGGGAAATTACTTCTGGATGTTCAGCGGGAGCAATCAATCGGTGGGATTCAATGATTCTACTCCGAGCGAGAGCAATAACGGGGGATATCCGTTCAGGACGGGCAACCTTGGTGAACAGCTCTTAAAGAAAGGGCTCACGTTCAAGGGGTATTCGGAAGACCTGCCGTCTCCGGGAAGCACGATATCCCGGTCCGGTCACTATGCACGCAAGCACGTCCCTTGGATCAGTTTCGCCAACCTTCCACAGGAGGGCGACTCGTCTGTCAATCTGCAGTTCGCGCAGTTCCCCTCCGATTTCGACAGCCTCCCTACGGTCTGTTTCGTGATCCCCAATCTTGTGGACGATATGCACGATCCTGCCCTCCGGGTCGGCGAAAGCGTGAAGAACGGCGATGAGTGGCTCCGGAGAAATGTCGATGCCTACTATCGGTGGGCCAGGACTCACAACAGCCTCCTGATCGTGACGTTCGACGAGAACGGCGACAGGAGCGGATACCTCGGGCTGACGAATCCTGCGAGCGCCCTGAAGGATGTGAAGAACAGGATCCCGACGATTCTAGCAGGCGCGCACATCAACCATGGGGCGTACCGTGAGGGGAGAGGGGTAACCCACGTCAACATCCTGCGCACGATTGAGGCGATGTACGGACTCAATCCGTCGGGGGATCAACAGCCGAATGCACGCAAGTTCGGGATTCCCTCCGACTTCATCATCACGAACATCTTCACCTCACGATAGCGCAACCTCGGCCGTCATCCAACTCCGCCACATCACTCAAGGCGGTGCATTCCGACGTGAGCGAGATGCCCCCGGATCTCCTCAAGCGAACAGGCCGCAACCTCCCAGGTTCCGGCATTTGCGGAGCCCGCGGCCACGCCGAACCGCACGGATTCTTCAAACGGCCATGCCTGTGTCAGGCCGTAGAGAATTCCCGCAACCATGCAGTCCCCCGAGCCTGTGGGATTGATTGATGGCGGGTGAGGGGGGGTGTATTTCCAGACACCGGCCGCGGAACCTGCATAGCATGGAGAGGCCCCGTCGGTCATCACCACCATCGAGGCTGTGCGGAGAAGACTGCGGATCGCATCATGGAAATCAGCCTCTGCGCGCAGGGCTGTTCCGAATGTCTCCTCATATTCCTGCCTGTTGGGTTTGAGGAGGGTGGGCCTGGAAAGCAGTCCGTTCCGGAACGCGATCCCGTAGCTGTCCAGGACAGTTCGGACGCCTGCCCGGCCCGCCGCGCCGATCAGCTCCCGATAGATCCCATCACACTCAGCCGACGGGGAGCTCCCGCTGCACACAAGCCACTCCATGGACCCCAGGCGGGGTATGATCCAGGCGAGGAAGGCGGCAGCTTCAGAGGAGGTCACCCGGTGAGACGGCTCGAATACGGCCGTTGTGCCGCCATCGGCGGTCCTGTATGTCACTCCCTCCCGCGTGAGCGCGGCAATAGGGAAAAACTCGTGGCGGATTCCCTCCTCGCTCATGAGCCTTTCGAGCAGTGTCCCGGTTTCGCCTCCCCAGAGACCCGTGGCAGTGACTGCGACGCCGAGCCTCGACAACTGACGGGCCACGTTGACCCCTTTCCCGCCGACCGCGAGTTCCATGCGGGAAGCCCGTATAACTCCGGGCCGCAGGGCGTCCACGGTGACGGTTTTGTCCACCATCGGATTGAGCGTAACGGTCGTGATCATGGCGATTGCGTGGTGAGCCTCCTGTCGGCGGGGCATTTCCGGGTGTACCTCGAACGGATTATTACTGTCAGCGGAACAGCGATCCGCCCGCTGCGCGGACCTTCGGAATCTTGGAAAATCCGGAATAAGATTCAATAAAGGCGCCTGGACCGCTTTGCCGGGTGACAGGGTCTTGATTATCCCCCGCGCACAATCTATATTTTCCTTTCCGCTTAACCCTCCAGAGTCCCAAGAATTTCAGGTGATGATAATGGATTTTTCCGGCAACTTCACCCGGAAGCACCGCGACCCCCCGGGGCTTTTCAGGAGGCCGTCTCCCGTGATACTCGGCGGTCCCGCGCCCGAGGGAGGCAGCTTCCACATTGAATCCCGTCACTTTGTCGAGTTGCCAAAACGCCCCCTCAGACCGGGCCTCCATCATACGGAAGCAGGGAGACTTCTGCCGGTAAGGGGTCCTGCCTGTTTCGCCACCAAGCCGACACAGACCGTCCCGTTTCACTTTGCGGACGGGATTCGGAGGGGACTATGATCATCGTGATGAAGCCCGGGGCAACAGGGGAACAAATCGAGCATGTCATCGAGCAGGTGCGGGCGCTGGGATACCAGGATCACCCGATCTACGGAGAGCAACGGACGGTCATTGCCTGCGTGGGGGACGAGAGGGGGAAACACCGCCTCCAGTCGCTGGAAGTCTCCAACGGGGTGGAGAGCGTCCTTCCCATTCTGAAGCCGTACAAGCTGGCCAGCTCGGATTGGAAGAGGGAGCGCACCGTCATCCGGCTCGGACACGAGGGAAAAGGGCCTTCCGCCACGATCGGCAACGACCACTTCCTGGTGATGGCCGGGCCCTGTTCGGTGGAGAGCAGGGAGCAGATCCTCATGGTGGCGGAACAGGTGAAGCGGGCGGGGGCGAAGGTTCTCCGCGGGGGTGCATTCAAGCCCCGGAGTTCGCCATACAGCTTCCAGGGTCTCGAAGTGGAGGGATTGAAGCTGCTGGCAGAGGCGAGGGAGGCGACAGGCCTGTTCGTGATCACGGAGGTCATCACTCCGGCGGACGTCGCCCTGGTGACGGAATACGCAGACATCCTGCAGATCGGCGCGCGCAACATGCAGAACTTCGCACTCCTGAAGGAAGTAGGGAAGGTGCGCAAGCCTGTCCTGCTGAAGCGGGGAATGGCGAACACGATCAAGGACCTTTTGCTTTCAGCGGAATACATCATGTCGCAGGGAAACTATGAGGTGATCCTCTGCGAAAGGGGAATCCGGACGTTTGAGGACTACACCCGGAACACAACGGATCTTTCCGCTGTCCCCGCGGTGCATGAGTTGAGCCATCTTCCGATCATCGTGGATCCGAGCCATGGAACCGGCATCAGGAGCCTTGTCACTCCCCTGGCCAAGGCGGCGGTCGCCGTCGGAGCCGATGGTTTGATCATTGAAGTGCATCCCGATCCCGAAACGGCATTTTCCGACGGTGCACAATCGCTCACCCCCGAACAGTTCGGGGAGCTGATGGACTGGGTGAGAAAGCTGTCGAAACTGGAAGGGAGGGAGGTCTAGACCCATGAAAAGATCGATCTACCTCCAGCTCAGCGGAATGATGTTCCTTGAGTTCTTCGTGTGGGGTGCATGGTATGTGACCGTGGGGAACTACATGACACGGATCGGCATGTCCGACCTGGTCTATCTTGCCTACGCTGTCGGGCCCGTGGGGGCGATCATCTCCCCGTTCTTCCTGGGGATGGTGGCGGACAGGTTCTTCTCCACCGAAAAGGTGCTTGGGATCCTGCATCTGACGGGCGGGATTGCAATGTTCCTTGCTCCGCTTGCGGCTGAATCCGGTGCAGCCGGATGGTTCATCGTTCTTCTCCTGGTGCACATGCTGTGCTACATGCCGACGGTGGGACTCGTCAACGCTCTCGCCTTCCATCACATCACCGAACAGGAGAAGTACTTCCCCGTCATCCGCGTCTTCGGGACGATCGGATGGATCGTTGCCGGAGTGCTGGTGAGCGCCGTGCTTGGCGCCGATGAAACGGGGCTTCCGCTTCGCATCGCCGGCGTCGCAGGGGTGGCCATGGGCGTCTACGCGTTCACGCTCCCGCACACGCCTCCGTCGGCGAAGGAGAAGGCGACCTTCCGCCAGGTGGTGGGTCTCGACGCTCTTGCACAGTTGAGGAGCCCTTCGTTCCTGGTGTTCATTGCGGCGTCATTCCTGATCTGCATCCCGCTTTCGGCATACTATGCCTACGCGCCGGTCTACGTCAACTTCCACGGGATCGTGAACCCCGCCTTCAAAATGTCATTCGGCCAGATGTCGGAGGCGCTCTTCATCGTCCTGATGCCGCTCTTCTTCAGGTTCCTCGGCATCAAGTGGATGCTCCTGACCGGCATGCTGGCCTGGGTGCTCAGGTACGCGCTCTTCGCGCTGGCTGCCCCCGGGCACATCATCTGGATGATCATGGCGGGGATCATCCTGCACGGCATCTGCTACGACTTTTTCTTCGTGGCGGGGCAGATCTACGTGGACAAGGTTTCCACCAGGGAGATCCGGGGGCAGGCGCAGGGGTTCCTTGTGCTCATGACGTACGGAGGCGGGATGCTGATCGGCGCACAGATCGCGGGCTGGCTCCACAACGGGATCGTCACTTCCACCGGTTCCGGGGGCGCCTCGCAATGGCAACTGTTCTGGGCAGTGCCCGCGGTCCTGGCAGGGATCATCATGATAGTTTTCGGACTCTTTTTCAGGGACAACACCCGGACCCCACAGCGCAAGGCCCCACAGGCAGCCTGATCGAAATGAGCAGTACGGGATGAAGACCAGCAGTAGCGCAACGATGACCGACCTGCCACAGAGCGCGTGCGAAACGAAGATCTCCCGGCTACGGGGCTGTGGACCGCCCGGAGCGTGATCGATCATAAAGGGATGGATAAGGAGGGTAGCCTATTGATGAGCGCGCGATCCCACATGCAGTGGAGCTTCCGTGATACGGGCTCATGGGAGGCGAGGGCATGAAGCCAGGCAGCTTGATTTGCCTCATTGGGTTGATCGGGCTTGTCTCCTGCAGGCAGGAGGGAAGCAAACCTGTGACGGAGACTTCCTCCCGCGGGCTGATTCCTTTTGCCGTCGGCAAGAAGTGGTCCTATGTCAGTACTTCGTTTGATTCATTGGGAAGGGAGGTCTCCTCGCATGAAGACGGCACCACGGTGACCGGCGATACCGTGGTGGCTGGTGAGAAGTGGTATGCACTTACCGATGATTCGGCCGGTCACCGGTTCGGTGATGCCTTCTACGCGACGAACCGGCAAGACGGGGTCTACATGCTCGGGTCGAGGGGGACTGCCACGCTTCTCTTCAGATTCCCTGCTGCACTCGGCGACACCTCCCCGCCTTACATCGTGCGATCGGTCGACACGGCGGTTTCATGTCCTGCAGGGATTTTCAGGTGTTATCTCTACAGGGATACCGTGGCCGTTTCGGCGGATCACGGCAGGATCTGGGCCATAGTCACGAACGACTATTTCGCGCCGGGTGTAGGCATGGTCAGGCACGAGCTGAAAACCCAATGGCGGGATACCTTGACCGGGAGGGCCTGGGCAGGACCAGGCGAAATCCGGGTTGCATCGGGATTCTAGCGCTCTTTGGCTGATGAACTGTGTCTGACTGACGATCCTTTCTCTCTCCCGCCCCGCGCCTGGTGAGCGGTCCGGCCGGGTGGTGATAAGGTTTCCCCTTGAGAAGGGATCAAACTGCACCGGAAGCTGTTTAGATCATCGAGGGGAAATCTGGTTTTGATCCACAGGACGGAGCAACCCATGGACGATGGCACAACAAGCAGCCGGAGGTCATTCCGGCGCAATTTCACGCTGGCCACGGGAGGCATTATCCTGATATGGCCGGAAGGGGAGAATACCTTGATGAGTCTCGATATGTGAATGAATGCGGGCTGACTCCCCGGGGAGGAACGCCCTGGCCGCTGAGGGCGTTTACTTAGGTGGGGTGAAGAACGGGATCAACAACGCATGGACTGATCGAGGACACTATGGCTGACAAGAAGATCATCGCGGTCGTCGGCGCGACGGGCGCACAGGGCGGAGGAGTTGTCCGGGCCATCCTGAACGATACACAGGGGGGCTACGCGGCGAGGGCCATCACGCGGAACGTGAACTCGGAGAAGGCAAAAGCACTTTCCGCGCTTGGAGCCGAGGTTGTCGAAGCGAACGTCGACGATGTGGAGAGTCTGAAGAGGGCCTTTGCAGGGGCCTACGGAGCGTTCTGTGTTACATTCTTCTGGGACCACCTCAAGCCGGAAAAGGAAATCGCCGAGGCGTCGAACATGGCCCGGGCGGCCAAGGAGACCGGGATCAAACACGCGATCTGGTCCACGTTTGAGGACACCCGCAGGTTCGTGCCGCTGAGCGACAACCGCATGCCGACACTCTTGGGGAAGTACAAGGTTCCCCATTTCGACGGGAAGGCCGAGGCCAACCACTTTTTCACGGACCTTGGCGTTCCGACGACTTTTCTCCTCACCTCGTGGTACTTTGAAAACCTGATCTTCTGGGGGTCCGGCCCCAAGAAGGGGCCCGACGGAAAGCTCGCCGTCACGTTCCCGCTGGGAAACAAGAAGATGCCCGGCATTGCTTCTGAAGACATCGGCAAGTGCGCCTACGGGATCTTCAAGAGGGGAAACGAATTCATCGGGAAGACCGTCGGGGTCGCGGGTGAACACCTTTCAGGATCCCAGATGGCGGCGTCGCTCTCCCGGGCGCTCGGGAAGGAAGTGCGTTACAACGAAGTGCCTCCGGAAGTCTTCCGCAACTTCGGGTTCCCCGGAGCCGACGAAGCCGGCAACATGTATCAGTTCAAGCGGGATTTCGAGCTGGACTACTCCGGCGTGCGCAGCCTGGTCACTTCCAGGAACCTCAATCCCGAGCTGCAGACTTTCGATGCGTGGCTCTCCAGGAACAAGGACAGGATTCCCCTCGAATAATGGAGGCTGATGAAGAGAACCGGGGGGATTCGCCGGGCGAATCTCGCGCACGGGATTTCCCGAGTGAGCCCCCTCATTGGCGGCCGCTGATTATTGAGGGAGGGGGTCAGCAAGACCAATCCCACAGGACTGCAGCACTGTCGCCTCTGCCGCCCCTAGCCTGAGCGGGGGAGTTGCCTGCCTCGGCCCCCTCCAACTTCATTTCAGAATGCTACGCCTCAAAACGCCTCGCCGAAGTTTGATTATCCGCCTTTATCGCTGTATGTTGTCCTCCAGCTTCCGGGTCAGAGGCCATCAGCCTGCTCCCGGAGGAGGCCGGGCACGAGGTGTGTTGACGCCAGGCCTCATGCCCATGCTCTCACATGAATCCTTTCTTCGTTTCATCACCCTGGCAGCCTTCGGCCGCCGGACGATTCAACAGGATAAAGCACCAGGAGGGTACCAGAATGGACTTTCACGTCGAGGCTGACGGACGTAAACAATTTGAGGCTTGCCGGGCAACGAGGGAGAGCCGATTGCCTGCTCGGACGCGCGGAAGCAGGGCGCGGAGAAGTGCCGGGCTTTTCCTCCTCCTCATGCTGTTGTGCTTGGGATTCGCTGCCCTCGGGCAGGACAAAGGGCCGCAGACGGCGGCGAGGGTCGGAGCGGGTGTTTCCGGGCCGAACGGCGGATGGTCTCACCTGAAGTACGCCATTTATTTCACGCACCACGAGATTGAAAAGCTGCTCGTGGACACCGCCGCGTTTCGCGAGACCATGGAATACTTCGCCCCCGTGAAGGCGGTAAAAGTATACCTGGAATGGTCGAGCGACAGCGGAGCGGCGGAACCCGGAATGTCGGCCAAGATGAAGAGTGTCGCCGACAGGATGCGCGCCCTGGGGCTCAAGGTTTCTGGTGCCATGGTTCCGGTGATCCCCGGCGGCCCGATGTGCTACAATAATCCCGAGCACCTTGCCATCCTTGAAGCGCGTTCAAGGGCGGTGGCCCAGGTGTTCGACGAGATCATCCTCGACGACTGGCTCTTTACGACATGTACATGCGAAAAATGCGTTGCCGAGCGGGGGCGGCTAAGCTGGGCGGACTACCGCACGAAGCTCCTGCTGGAGAAATCAAAAAAGTACATCATCGATCCGGCGAAACAGACGAGGCCGGGGACCAGGGTGATCATCAAGTATCCCAACTGGTATGAAGGCCACAGGGAGAACGGGTATGATGTTCTGAATGAAACACATCAGTTCGACGCGATGGCCGTCGGCATCGAGACCCGCACCCGTGCCTGGCACGACCAGCACATCCCCATGTACAGCGGCTACATATTCCAGAAGTGGTGGTCCGGCGTCGATCCGGGAAAGTGGGTCGGCTCCTGGCTGGACAACTACCAGATGAAGGGCGAGGACAACGATTACGTCGCTCAGGTCTGGCAAGCCGTGCTCGCGGAGACCCCCGAGATCATACTCTGGTCGGGGGGGAACCTTCACCACACGGGTCCGTTCAGCGATGTCTATCCTCACTTCCGCGACATGCTCCCGGAATTTGACCGTCTTGCCGGGATGCTGAAAGGCGAGGCTCGCGGCATTCCCATCTACCTCCCCTACGGTTCGGAGGGCGAATACAACATCTTCGGCTATCTCGGCATGGCGGGAATTCCGCTCACGCCGGTGGGGGAATTCCCCGCTGCCGGGCAATCCGCAATCTTCACGAAGCATTCGCTGAAAGACCCCGGCCTGGCAGAGAAGATGATCACACGCCTGCGGGACGGGCATGATGTGTTCATGACCTGGGAACTCTTCCTCCAACTCCAGGGGAGCGAGTTCAAGAACACGCTGAACCTCGTCGATGCCGGAGGCAGCGTGTCTTCGAACCAGTTCAGGACACGCATGGGCTGGCGCGATGAGCTGACAAAGGCCGACAGGCCGTTCGTTTTCCCTCGCATTTCGACGACAACATGGCCGTATGCGCGCGACGTGGCTGTTGTGCGTGAAGACTACGATTTCGGCGTATTGCTGCGGGTCCAGTACCTCAAAGGGACCATCTATATCCTGAACATGCCTGAGAACGCCTATGACCTCCTCCGTCTCCCGGCGCAGGTGCTCAACTTCATCCGATTCCCCTTTGCCAAACAGCTTGGCGTGTCCTTGATGGGCCCCGGGGGCGTCAGCATGTACCTGTTCGGACCCGGCCAGTACGTTCTCTACAACATGAGCAATGACGCCGCTCCCGTATCGCTGAGGTTCGATTCGAAAGTCCCGACCACCGGCTGGCGCGAGCTGGCGCACGATAGGCTGCTGGAGGTCAAGAAAGACTCGACGTTCGCGCGTTTCCATGGCCCGGTTCTTACAGACGTTTCTCTTACGCTGCAGCCCTTTGAGATGACGATCGTCCAGGCTCCCTGAACGCTTGCGCAGGATACCCCCAGGGGTGCCTCCTCACATCCATCTCCGGAACGTGAAGGGCTCGCCTTCGTCGGGTTCAGAGAATGCATTTACTCGCCGGAGAGTAAGTGCCTGTCGTCAGTACTGCATGCGCGTTACAACAGGAGGTCGTTGATAGTCGCCTCTTCGCTCCTTTCCCTGAAGTGGTTTCTCCGCCGGCTGGAAGTGCGCTTTGATGAGAACCGGACTGAGGGGGCACATCCAGCCCATGGGAGCATCGGCCTGGTCAATGAAATGGGGGACGGCGTGATCCTTGGCGAATAGCCTCTAAAATATCGCCGGCAGGCTGGTCGCCGTCAGGCATCAAAGCCCTTTTTTTAGGGCGTTTTGGGCTTTTCATCGGTGGACATTCAAAACCAACTCGGAACGGGACGGAACTTCTCCCGACTTGAGTTGGTTTTTTGTCTGTAATGGTGTAATTCCGCTGATATGCATCCATGAAACCGGGGAGGGGAAAGGACATGCATTTCAGCGGGATTCAGGGATTGGCCGCCGGGGGGAGGCCTTGTTCCAGTCCTTTTCCCGGGGGGCTCATAATTGCACAGCCTGCGTGAATCGGTATTCGTCGGAATCACGCGGTTTTTTTGTTTTCATCTCGCGGTATCACGACCATTCGATTTGTTTCTCCAGACATATCTACACTACCTCGAACAACGAATCAGCGATGACCTCAACTCATCAATAACTAACTAATGAACGGAGGAAACGGGAATGCGCAAGCTAACGATTTTGGCTGCGGCGATGGTCTTGATCCTGTGCGGGTGGACGGCTGCTCAGGCGGGTGCGCCCAGGGCCGGATCCAAGGCTCAGAAGTCGCTTCCTCCGCCCGCCGGGGGAACCGCCAGCTTCGTTGCCAACGCGGCCCGCAATCTGCAGAGCCTCGTTGCAGGTCAGGCAAATGGAAGCCATGCAACCGCGCAACTCTCAGCAGCGTATTCGGGAGTCACCTTGCCGCAGCAGAAACCCCTCCGGCTGCCTTCGCCGTCGAGGGCCATGTCGGCGCTCAAAGGGATCTCCTGGAACGAGGCGACCGGAGTCCCGAGAATGATCGAGCTCGACCCGCAGGGGCGGGGCGGCCTGAATACGTCTCAGGCAAGGCCCGACCCGGCGACCAGCGCCGCCTCCTTCCTCGAATCCAACAGGTCACTCCTCAGGATCAATGACCCCGCTTCAGAATTCGCCGTCATGAACAGAAATCAGGACGGCGCTGGAGTGACCCATGTTCGTTATCAGCAGATGTATGACGGCATGGAAGTCTGGGGATCTGATGTCTATGTTCACGTAAACCCGCAGGGAAGTGTCTTTTTCTTCAACGGCAGCTATTACCCAACGCCGGATCTTCAGGGAGCCGTCGCCAGGATAAGCAGCCAGTCGGCCATCGGCTCGGCGTGGAACGACCTGACGGTCCGGGGCGAACCCCGCGATCTTCCCGCGGGACTTGCGAAGATCATGGATTATGACGGCCCTACGGCGAAACAGGTGATATGGCATGACAAGCAAAACGTCCCGCATCTGGCCTGGTTCGTGGAGGTCCGCTCGAGGGTCACATCCGACTGGTACTATTTCATCGACGCTCAGAACGGTACGGTCCTGCACTCGTACAATAACGTCATGGAAGACGGCCCGTCGACCGCGTCCGCCCCGGACCTGAATGGGGCCCAGCGCACCTTCGGGACATACCTCACGGGCACGACATACTGGCTCGTGGACGCCTCACTGCCGATGTTTAATGCACAGACTTCGCAAATTCCACAGAATCCCGTCGGCGCGGTGGTGGAACTGGACATACAGGGGAAAGACGTAGGCGCCAATAACCCGGTATACTACGTGTCGTCGACGGACAACCATTGGCTTGATCCCACCCCCGTATCGGCACATTACAATGCACTGAGGACATTTGCGTTCTACAAGGGTGTTTTCGGTAGGAACTCGATAGACGATTCGGGCATGACGATCTACTCGATTGCCCATGTGACTCAGGATAGTGTGCCCATGGATAACGCCTACTGGAACACCAAGGCGATGTGTTACGGGGACGGCAACACCGCGTTCAAGCCCCTTGCGGGAGGTCTGGACGTCGGGGCTCACGAGATGACCCACGGCGTGACACAGCATACCTCCAGCCTGATCTATCAGGACCAATCCGGGGCGCTGAACGAGTCCATGTCGGACGTCTTTGCGACGATACTCGATTCCGCGAACTGGACGGTCGGGGAGCAGGTCATCAAGGATCTGGTGGACTGGCCCAGCGGCTCTCTCCGCGACATGAGCAATCCCCACAACTCGGGCAGCCCGGGAAGTCCCGCCTGGCAGCCGGCGACGATGAGCGAGTTCGTGAACACAACGTCGGATCACGGGGGTGTGCACGTCAATAGCGGCATCCCGAACCATGCCTTCTACCTCGTGGCGACGGCCATCGGGAGACTCCCTGCGGGCCACATCTGGTACAAGGCCCAGACCAGCTACCTGACACAGTCGGCGAAGTTCGTCGATGCGAGGCTCGCCACCGAAGCGGCGGCGAAGGACCTCTACGGGGCCGGCAGCGCGCAGCTCAGCGCCGTCTCGGCAGGATGGGACGCGGTGGGCGTCACCGCGGGGCCTGCTACGCCGCCTCCTCCGACGTCTCACCTGACGGGAGCCAACTGGATCCTTGCCGTGAACACCGCTTCGACCGATCCGAACTCGATCTACATGTCAAAGACGGTCATCCAGTCGAGTGCCGACTACTTTGCCCTCAGCCAGACCCCCGTGCTGACTCATCCATCGGTCTCCGACACCTCGGGGCTTGTCCTGTTTGTCGGCGACGACTACAGGCTTCGCCTCGTCCACGCGAATCCGCAGCAGCCGGGCGAGACCATACTCGACACAAGCAGTGTCTGGTGGAGCGTCTCGGCCGGACCCGGCCTGAGCAAGATTGTGCTGACCACGAAATACGTCGACACGTCACTCTTCGTCTTCGACTATGCGACGAAGCAATTGCTCCGATACAAGATCCGTATCTCCACGAACGACGGGTCAAACTCCAATACCGCGCTGTATGCCGACGCGGTTTCCTTCGACCCAAGCGGGCGGTACATCCTCTTTGACACCTACAACGCGATAAGGACTGTCCAGGGAGACACGCTCACCTTCTGGACGATCAACATGCTGGACCTCAGCAACGGGAACATGACCAGCGTGTTTCCTTCGCAGGCACAAGGCGTGAGTGTCGGAGATCCGGCGTTCTCCAAGACGGCGTCCAACCGTTTCACGTTTGACTACTGGAAAACCGCAACCGACACCGCATATGTCCTGGCCGCTGACTTCTTCACCGGCCATGTCGGACAGGTGACGCCGGTGATTCCGACGCTCGGCTATCCGACCTTCTCTTCCGATGACGGGCAAATTGTCTTCCATACCATCATGAATCAAAGCGGTGTGGACCACGACGTGCTCGAGACCCAGGTGCTCGATACGTCGAAGATCAATGGGACCGGCTCTCCGGTCCTCTACGTCACGGATGCGACATTCCCCTTCTGGTTTGTGATCGGGTCGCGTCTCACCGGAGTGCCCGGTCAGCCGGATGCGGCCCTGCCGTCGTCGTACGCGCTCCAGCAGAACTATCCGAATCCGTTCAACCCGTCGACCGTGATCGAGTATGCTCTTCCTTCCCGGTCGAGCGTGACGCTCACGGTATTCAACACTCTGGGGCAGCAGGTGGCGACACTCGCCAGAGGAGAGCAGGAAGCGGGGCTGCACCAGGTGAGATTCGACGCATCCAACCTGCCTTCAGGGGTCTATTTCTACCGTCTGCAGGCGGCGGGTGTCTCGTTCACAAAGAAGATGATCGCCGTGAAATAGTATCTGATTGTCGGCACAATGACCCGCCGCGATGGTGCGTGCGGTGCAATTTCCCCCGGGGCGGTCCGTGATCTTGTCGGGTGTGCGCCAGGCAAGGGCAACTGTCAAAGGACGAAGGGACGTGGCAGTCTTCCGGGCGCCGGGGGAGAGTTCAGCTACACCGGAGCATGACTCCTGCTGGTGAGCGGGGACCGATCGTTGTTGGGGCGGGAGTCGGGGAAGGGAGGCGAGGGAAACCTCGCCTCCGATCCTTTTCCCCGGTCACCCGCATCCGCAGGGTTGGGTCAGCCGCGGAACGCGCTTCCCCTTGCAGGTACGTCCGCATCCGTGGACCAGCGCCCCGACAAGAAACCTCTTCGATTGGTCGGGCAACCAGCTTTTGCGTCTGACGCCGAACCTGATGCCCCGCGCTCCATCCGCAGGTTGCCAGATCTGACGCGTTGCCCTTCCGCTCCGACCCTCCCCAGGCCGCCGGATCTGACGTGCTGCCTTTCCTGCCGACCCTGCACCGGTTGTCTCTTCGTCTCCGCTCCGATTCCAGTTATCCCCATCCATCCACAGGTCAAATCGTTTGAAGTATTCCCTTCTTCACCGACGCCGTCCCTGTCACTCCATGCCCGGGAATCCCTCAGGCTGCAGGAAGCCTCAGCCCCAGTCGGCGGCGCGATCGGCCGGCTGCTGAGTTCCCCCCGTTCACTTGACCGTGCAAATGCGATCCCGCTTGCGGAAACATCCGAGTCTTGCGCTCTCGTTCCATCCCAGAGTTTTCCGTTCAGTGCAAGCAACGGCCTTGAATCTCATCGAATCCGGCATTATCATGCACCGCACCGCAGCGGAATCTGAAAGATGCCGCCCGGTATGTGGCGATCTGCGGACACACTCCAGGATGGAAGGCCGACCGGATGAGTCTGGAAATGGATAGGCGGGAATTCCTGCAGGCAATGGGAGGGGTGGTCCTCCTTGGCGCCGCGCATTCTGTTCCGGCATTTGGGCGGGATGTGAAACACGATGCACAGATTCAGGGCCGGATCGCAGTCCTCCGGGATCAGAACATGCAGGCCGTCGACGGGCTGGTCGCAGGAAACGAGGTCTATGAAGAGGCCTTCCGCGGACTTCAGGCGGAATTCCTTTCGGCACGGGAGATCGCGCGGGTGCTCAAATTCCCCGCATACGATCTCTTTGTCAATCCGTACGGTTCCGCTTTCCCCATCGAGGCTTGGGAGGCGATTCACGGCTTTCTTCTTGCGGGAGGACACTGGGTGAACCTCGGGGGAGTCCCGTTCTCAGTCCCGTTGATAGCGCGAGAAGGAGCGGGAGAGAACAGGGAGAAGAACGGGCGGCAATCCGGGGAAAGAACGACTGCATTGCACAAGAAACTCGGGATTACACAGGCATTCTCTGTGATGGAAGCGGCTGAGTATCGGTTCTCCGAAGCGTCGGGCGTGAGGGTGGAGGACATGTGCAACGTCGCAGAGACCTTTGAGCTCTACTGGCGTCTGGCGAGCACGAGGGAGAATCCGGGGGAGCTGGGAAGCGCCGGGTTGCGCGAAGGAGTGATTACCCCGGTCATCGTAGGCAAAGGGCGGAATGGCCACGATGTGGCGGCCCCCGTCATTGAGGTTGACCGGACGGCGGGGGACTATGCCGGCGGACGATGGCTCCTGGCGAACTTCCGGGGTACCGTCAACGCGCGACTCGTGCGTATGATGGCTGAGCGTGCACTGGCGGGAGTCCGTCGCCTGGAGGCGCGGGCGCAATATGCATGCCTTCGCCCGGGAGAGAGCCCGGCAATTGAGGTGACCCTCTCCAGGCCCGGAGCGAGATCAAGAAGTGAGATCTCCGCAAAGTGCGTGATAACGATCAGCAACGCCCATGGGGAAAGCCTTGCGACCGTGGAGACGCGACTCGAGGGAGCCGCGGAGCAGATCTCCGGTCTGGTTTCCGTGCCGGCATCTCTCTCACCGGGGTTGTTTCATATCCATGCCAGCTGCACGGCGGATGACTCGTCGCCGCGCGGGATGGAGGTCCATGCCCACAACGGGTTCTGGGTCTTCGACCCCGCGCTGATGGCAGGCGGTCCTTTGATGGGTGTCGATGCGGATTTCATCACACGGGACGGAAAACCGTATCCCATCACCGGAACCACCTACATGGCTTCGGATGTCCATCGCTGGTTTCTCCTGGAGCCGAATCCATGGTTGTGGAATGCGGACTTTCGCGCCATGAAAGGAGCGGGTGTCAACGCGGTGCGGACGGGATTATGGACCGGTTGGAAAAAGCTGTCGACGGATGGAAGGGCTATCCAGGAATCATCATTGCGCGCCCTTGATGCCTTCCTTCTCACAGCGCGTCGGTATGATATCCCAGTGATATTCACATTGTTTGCGTTTCTGCCGGAGGAATGGGGAGGGGAAAACCCCTACTTCGATCCATCGTCGGCTGCGGCCCAGCGATCGTTTGTCGAAATCCTGGCCAGGCGGTACAGAGCCGTCAACGACCTTGCGTGGGATCTGATCAATGAGCCGTCGTTCAGCTCGCGGGAACACCTCTGGAAGACCCGGCCGAATTACGACCGCCACGAACATGAGGCATGGAGGAGATGGGTGCACGAAGAGCGGGTGCAGATGAACCCCGGCGGGGCTCCGATTCCTCTGGCGGAGGCATGGAAGGAGGAAGGCATCGATGCAGAGAGCCTTCCGAGCCTGGAGGATTTCGATGACGTTGCGATTCTCGAGGGTCGGCAGCCGCAGAAGGCAGTTGCCTACAAACTCTTCGCTCAAGCCGGATTCGCGCGTTGGGCGGCCGGTCTGGCAGGGGTGATCAGAAAATCCGGCAATCCACGGCAGCTTGTGACCGTTGGCCAGGACGAAGGGGGGATCTGGGAGCGTCCGTCTCCATGGTTTTTCGGGGAATCCGTGGATTTCACGTGCAACCACAGCTGGTGGCAGAACGACGATCTCGTCTGGGACAGTGTGATGTCCAGGATAGGGGGGAAGCCGGCCCTCATCGAAGAGACCGGCGTGATGTTCAACGAGACGTTGAGCGGGGATCCTTGGAGGTCCGAACAGGAGGCCGCAAATCTTCTCGAAAGGAAGCTCGCGATCTCGTTCGGAGCTTCGGGTGCAGGCTTCATTCAATGGCTCTGGAACACGAACCTGTATATTCCGTCGGACAATGAAGCGTCGATCGGATTCCTCAGGGCTGACGGGACGGCGAAGCCGGAGCTGGACGTTTTTATGGACTATGCACGGTTGTACCGGGAACACCGGGATCTTCTGGGGAAGAGGGAACCTGAGAATGTTGTGATGGTGATCCCCCAGTCCGGGATGTACTCGGTGCGCGACAACGCAACCGAGGGAACCCGAAGGTGTGTCCGGACGATGGAGTACGCCTGTGATACGCCGCTCCGCGCGGCGAACGAATTCGATCTTCGGAAAGGACTGGGTAATGCCCGGCTCATCCTCCTCCCCTCGCCCGCAATGCTGAGCGAAGCCGCCTGGGAGCCCCTCATGGCGGCAGTGGAGGCTGGCGCGGTACTGCTGGTTACCGGCACGGTCAACCGTGACCAGTACGGGAGGAAAGTCGATCGTCTCCGCCGGCTGGGCATTGAGGCGGCAGAGCGGCCAGTGAGTCAGACTGAGGAGGTCACGATCGATGGAGCCAGGCTCCAGGCGGAGTACCGGGGGGAGAAAATGCAGCGCCTGGCGAGGGGGGAAGCCAAGGGGACGGAACAGGGCAGAGTGCAGGAGGTCCGGAAGGGGAAAGGCGTGGTACTCTGGATGCCTCTACCCCTGGAGCTGGCGGACAACACTGGGTCATTGGAATCGCTCTACAGGTTCGCGCTGAAGCGTGCAGGCATCGAGGGACTCTGCCGACGCGAGGAGAGGGATCCAGGGGTGCTCATCAGGCCGTCGGTGTTCCCCGGGGCGGTCATGTACACGCTTGTATCCGAAAGGAGTGAGGACAGGCATGTGCGTTTTACTCATCTGCCGACCCGAACCACCATCGAAGCCGCTTTGCCCGCGGGGCGGGCGTTCGTCGTTTTCATCGACAAGAAGAGCGGGAAGATCCTCCCTTAGGCGTCCACCTTTACGAGGGGGGAGGGGGGATCTTCGAGGTGTCAAAACCCTGTCGCAAGGCAGCCTATAATGTGAACGAAGGATCATGCGCTGAAGCCGGGATGGATTCGAGACGCCCGGACGGATTAGGCGCCCGGATCCGCCGCTCCACCAACCGTGCCGATTTCAGTCACCGTTGACATTGCCGGGATCAAGGAAGGTCCATCCGGCGTTGTGTACAGCAGAGCCCTCCCAACAAAGAATCCACTTGATCGAGAGGAGAACACGCATGGTCCCCACACTTATTGCGGTCCTGTCGGCCCTGGTCCTGGCGGCATTTCCCGCCTTCTCGCAGGAAGGCTTCAGGAAGGACACCATCAAGACATCCGCGGGCAATCTTGAAATCACGTTCATAGGGCATGGATCGCTGATGATGAGCTTCGGGGGGAAGACGGTGTACGTTGACCCGTGGAGCCGGCTCGCCGATTATGCGACGCTGCCGAAGGCCGATCTCATTCTCATCACCCATGAGCATGGCGATCATATGGACCCGAAGGCCCTTGACCAGGTGCGAAACGCGAAGACGATCATCCTGCTGACACAGAAGTGCGCCGATCAGGTCAAAGGCGGGACGGTGATGAAGAACGGAGATGTCCGGACCGAGCTCGGCATCGGCGTGGAAGCCGTTCCTGCATACAATCTCGAGCACAAACGTCCTGACGGCAGGCCGTTCCATCCGAAGGGGGAGGGGAATGGTTACGTCCTGACGTTCGCAGGCACGCGGGTATACGTGGCCGGTGACACCGAAAACACGCCTGAAATGAAGGCGCTGAAAGGGATCGATATAGCATTCCTTCCGATGAACCTGCCCTACACCATGACGCCGCAAATGGCTGCCGACGCAGCCCTGGCGTTCAGGCCGCACGTGCTTTATCCGTATCACTATGGAGAGACCGATCCCGGGATTTTGGCCGGACTCCTGAAGGATGCCAAAGATATCGAAGTCCGCATCCGAAGCATGAAATAGGAAAAGGCCCCCGGTCCCGCTCCACGGGACCAGGGGCCTCTTGACAACGTCGGACCTGAGAGAGCCCGAGGGGAGAGGGGAGACGCTACTTTCCCCTTCGGATTTCAATGTTTCCGTTCACGGTGTCGAGACGGATTTCCTCCCCTCCGCCGTTGAGATTGACCACCCCGCGGACCTCATGCTTGTCCGTCTGCAAGTCCTCCACCTTGAAATCGGACCGGATCTGGTATTGTTCTTCGTGAGACCCCCAGCCTTCCAGCCTGATCCGTGCAAGGATGGTCGCTTTTGCGCCTTCGGGAACGCGCAGGTGAATATCTCCCCCGGCGGTCGTAAGCTTGCTCTTTCCGCTCTTTCCTGGAGACAGCGAAGCCTCGATGTTTCCGCCCGCCGTGCTTCCCCTGATCGACCCCGAGATGTTGTCCAGCGTCAGATCCCCCCCGGCCGATGACGCGGTTACCGGCCCGCTCGCCCCCCGCAGAATAACGTTGCCCCCCGACGTGCTGAGCGTGGCGTTTCCGGTCACTTTGCCGACTTCAAGATCTCCCCCCGAAGTTGAGACTCTGGCATCGCCTCCGACGTTGCCGATCCTGACATCCCCGCCCGATGTGTTCGCCTGAAGTCCCTTCCCTGCGCTTTCGATGCGTATGTCTCCCCCGGAGGTGGTTACCCGGCCTTCACCCGAGATGACACCGATCGAGATGTTCCCGCCGGATGTGTTCACCGAGAAATCCCCCTGAAACGTCCCTGCATCGATGTTCCCCCCAGACGTGGTCATCTTGAGATTGCCGCCCAGGTTCCCAAGGCTGATGTTGCCGCCTGAAGTCACGCCGCGGAGGCTGCCGCTCAGCGGCCCTTCGAGTTCCAGGTTGCCCCCCGACGTCTTGAGGTCTGTACTGAACCGGGACGGGACGTTGACGGTGACGTGCAAGTCGGATGAGCTTCCAAACCGTGACCGGTCCTGCACACGAATAGTGGTCCCTTCCTGGGTGATCTCGATGTTATCGAGGTCTTCGGCATCCCAGCCGGTGATTCTGACAGAGACCTCGTCTTTCTCCCAGCCGTTGACCCGGATGTCTCCGGAGCCGATGTCGACGACCAGCATGCCTCCTTTTCCAGCGGAAAACGACTTTGTCAGTCCCTTCTCCTGTTCCATGGCTGCCCCTCCGGCGGCGTAGAGCAGCACCGATAGCAGCATTGCCGAATACATCCTGGACTGTTTCATTGTTCTCGGGCCTCCTGAAGCACGGTTTTGGCTCTCATTCTTATGTATGTGTTGTCGTCAGACAGCATTCTGTTTCGCAAAGCGCTCACAATCGACTGGTCGGCCGATTGCCCCCGGGCGCGAAGCGAATCGAATCCGTTGATTGCGGCAATCCTGAGCCCGGGATTCTTGTCGGTCAACAGGGTGTGGAGCAGAGCGTTTTTGACGGCGTTGTCCGGCGGGTAACGCTGGAGCGCGTTGAGCGCTTCCCTGCGAACACCGGCATTCGGGTCGGTCTTGAGGGCCAGGATCAACGCGGCCTTGAGCTCGTTGTCGGGCTGTTCGACCCTGGGCGCGGTGATGGCGTTGACGGCACGGAGTCGCACGCCGGGATTGTCGTCATTGAGCATTGCATGCGTCAACACCTTCTGGATCTGAGGGTCGTTGACGCTTCCCATCATCTTTACCGGCCGGACGGCATCGAACGTGAACTCCACCATGCCGGAGCTCTGGCCAGAGTCCAGGAACTTCACATTCGTGATGCGGGTGTCTCCCGGGATCGACTGTGCCTCCGCGCTGAGCGATTGCTGCGGCGCGGTGACTGATGGAATGAAGACCATCCTGCCGATGAAAACACCTGCGGCCATCATGGCTGCGGCGCCCAGCGCCACCTGGAATCGCGGGGCAATGAATCCGCTCAGGCGCTCCTCGATGGTCTCCCAGAAGCGCCTCCGGAAGCGCTCCTGCCGCAGCGCTTCGCGCAGCTGTATGCGGGCCTCATGGAGGAGTGTCTCGTTCACCTCGAACGCCGGCCGGCTTCCAGCTACGAGCGCACTGAGCCTAGTGAGGCGCGCCAGCTCGTCGCGGCAATCGCTGCAGGTGAGGAGGTGGTCCTCGATGGCCTTGCGTTCGGCATGATCCAGCTCGCCGGCCGCCATCAAATGAAGTTTCTCCCTGAATTCCGTGTGTTTCATACCGTACTCCTGATCACGTAAGTGCATCCTTCAGATAGCTGCGCATGCGTGCGGTTGCGTCGAACAGGTACCGTTTGACCGTGCCTTCCGTGCAGTTCATCATCGACGCGATCTCTCTCAAGCGGTACCCCTGCATGTGTTTGAGGGTGAAGACCATCCGCTGCTTGGGCGAGAGTGTGCGCAGGGCATCTTCCACCCGGTCGCTTATCTCCGCGGTCATGGCGCTGGCATCCGGCAGTCTGCCGGCCCCGTCTGTCATGAGCGCGGGGTGCGCCTCGTCAATTTCTCCTTCGACCCCTTCGTCCAGCGAGACGTGTGTCGAGGACCGGCTGCGGGAGCGGTGTGTCAGACAGACGTTCACGGCGATCCTGTGCAGCCAAGTTGAGAACTCGCTCTTGAACCGGAAGCGTTTGAGTCCACGATAGACCCTGATGAACACTTCCTGGTAGATGTCCTTTGCATCATCCGAGCTGCTGACGTACCGTGAGGCCAGGGCAAGGACCTTCTTGTCGTGCCTGAAGACCAGTTGCTCGAAAGCCCCCTGGTCCCCCTGCTGGGCCCTGACCACAAGTTCACCGTCCGATAGCATCATGCGAAGCTTCTCATCTGACATAGGTTTGACCCCGCACTGCACGCAAAGGTTGTAGGGAAGAAGGAACGGCGGAATGTAGGGGAAAAGGCGGCCGTTTTCCAGTGAATTCGCGCGGGGGGGTGTGGCAGGAGTGCTCCCGGATGGCATGAGGTTCAGCTAAACGCGAAGGATCTCGCCAGCGGAATGTATTTCTATCGCCTGCAGGCGGGAAACTTTGTCCAGGCACGCAAGCTCCTCCTGCTGAGATGAACGCAGGCTTGCTCCAGTGTAAACACTCCGTGTTGATAGAAGAGAAAGGCTCGCCTCGAGGCTGTGTCACACAACGCCTGATGAAGAAGGGCAGCCTATATACCCCGGCGTCCCTTCCGAACTCGGCAAGGCTGCAGGGAGGGGAGCGCGTGGTGGGCCGGGGTCTGTTGGGGAATGGTCATGGTGGCGATTGCGGGGGAGGCCGGCACGGTGTGGACGAAGCCGCCGGTTCCTGGGAAAGCCAAAGCGATGCATCTTTTTCCCTTGACTTGGATGGCATGTGGTCGTATATTGGTCCCATGAAATCCGGGTATATCCATAGTGCTGCGGCAGGTCTCTGGTGGTGGTGGCGTACCTACGCCCGCTCCGGCTGATCCAGCACATGGTATGCTGTTGAAATGATTCTCAGCAAGCGCCCTTCTGGTTCATCCGGAGGGGCGTTTTCTTTTGCAGGTACGCGGACTCAACGGCATAGTGATCCGAGGCACGAGAGTCGCCACGATGTGCGGTGCCTCTACACGGGGCTTTGCCGCGCGGGGACAGCAGGCATCGGTGGAAAGCCGTCGTTCGACAATGATTTGGCGTGGTTCTTCCGAAGGAGGGTTTCGCTCATGACGTTCGAGCAGTTTGCCTCACTCTGTGAGACATACAATGTCATTCCGATGGCGCGAAGGCTCATGGCCGATATGCACACCCCCGTGTCGGCGTACCTCGCGCTGCGGCAGGGCACCCGCGCCTCATTCCTGTTCGAAAGCGTGGAGCCGAATGAAAAAGTCGGCCGCCACTCCTTCATCGGGGCGGACCCGATTGCGATGGTCAGATCGCAGGCAGCGGGCTGCGTCATCCAGGAGGCGGAGGGGAGAAATCCGGTTCAGGGGAACATCTATGACGTTATGAGCTCGCTGGCCGCCCGGTACACTCAGGCCCCTCTGGAGGGTGTGCGGGGTTTCACCGGGGGGTACGTCGGCTACCTGGGGTACGACACCGTCAGGCATCTTGAGCGGATCCCGGGAATCGTGCCGGGGGCTCAGGAGGATGAAGCAATGTTCGGCCTCTTTGATGCCGTCGTACGATTCGACCATAGGCTGCAGACGATGACGATCGTCCACAACGTGGTGGTGGAGAAGGACCAGCCTCTCCGCGAACAGTATGAAGCGGGGAGACAGCGGCTCGATGCCCTGGAGCTGCGATTGAGGCGGCCGGCACTGATTCCCGGTCGTTTCACGCTGGAGGGGGAACCCGTGGAGAGCATGACGCGGGAGCGCTACTGCGAGGCTGTCCGTTGCGCGAAGGAGCACATCGTCGAGGGGGACATCTTCCAGGTGGTTCTCTCGCGCCGTCTCCGGATGCGCTACAGCGGGGACCTTTTTGCCGTCTACCGCGCGCTTCGCGTCATCAATCCCTCTCCCTACCTTTTCTACCTCGACTTCGGCGACACAAAGCTCGTGGGCTCGTCTCCAGAGTTGCTCCTGAAAGTCGAGGACGGCCAGGCCCGGGTGCTCCCGATCGCGGGCACGCGGAAACGGGGGGCCTCGGAGGCGGAGGACCTGGCGCTCGAAGCGGAGCTCGTCAGCGATGAAAAGGAGCTGGCGGAGCACATCATGCTCGTGGACCTGGGGAGGAACGATGTGGGGCGCATCGCAGAGTTCGGCTCGGTGCAAGTGCCGGTGTTGAAACGTGTTGAGCGGTACTCCCACGTGATGCACCTGGTATCCGAGGTGACCGGCCGTCTCAGGGCGGGACAGACGGCGCTGGATGCTCTCAGGGCGTGTTTTCCCGCAGGGACCGTTTCGGGCGCTCCCAAGGTGAGAGCCATGGAGATCATCAGCGAGCTGGAACAGTCCCCCCGCGGTGCGTATGCCGGCGCTGTCGGCTATCTCGGGTTCAACGGGTCGCTTGACACCTGCATCGCCATCCGGACGCTCATTGCCAACGATGGGATGCTGAGCGTTCAGGCCGGCGCCGGGATCGTGGCGGACCCCGTGCCGGAAAATGAGTATGAAGAGACAGTCAACAAGACTCGCGCACTACGCGAGGCGCTCTCGGCGGCTGCGGGAGGCCTGCAGGCGGTGTCCGGTCCTTCGTTCCTGTGAACGACAAAGCCATGGAGAAAGCCGCGTGATTCTGGTCATCGACAATTACGATTCGTTCACCTTCAATCTTGTTCAGCTCCTCGGACACTTCACGCAGGACATCGTCGTGCGGAGGAATGACGAGATCGATTGTGCGGGCATCGAGGCGCTCGATCCGGAGCGGATCCTCATCTCACCCGGTCCCGGGCGGCCGGAGGATGCCGGCGTGACCATCGACGCGATCCGGAGGTTCGGACCCCGGATTCCGGTGCTCGGCGTGTGCCTGGGCCACCAGGCCATCGGGGAGGCGTTCGGGGGGAAAGTGGTGCATGCCCCATCGCTGATGCACGGGCGGACGTCAAGGATCCGTCATCACGGGGTGCACCTCTTCGAAGGTGTTCCCGACCCTTTCACCGCCACGCGCTATCATTCGCTCGTCATCGAACCCTCCTCATGTCCCGAGGCCCTCGAGCTGACGGCCTGGACCGAAGAGGGTGTGATCATGGGGGTCCGGCACGTCGAGTACCCGGTGTACGGCGTGCAATTCCATCCGGAATCGATCCTCACGGAGGCCGGAGACCGGATCGTTCACAACTGGCTGCAGGCGCGCCCATGCTCATGAAACAGGTTCTCGAGAAAATCCTCGGAGGGAGCGACCTGACGGCCGATGAGGCCGCCGCGGCCCTGGATGTGATCATGACCGGACAGGCAACAGACTCCCAGATCGCAGGGCTCCTGATCGCTCTCCGCAGCAAGGGGGAATCGGTGGACGAGCTGGTGGGATTTGCGAGGACCATGCGCCTTCACGCCGTGCGGGTCATGCTCGACAACGCGGACGCCATCGACATGTGCGGAACCGGGGGAGACGGACGGGGCACGTTCAATATCTCCACGGTCGCTGCCTTCGTCGCGGCCGGGGCCGGCGCAACGGTGGCCAAGCACGGGAACCGTTCGGTGTCAAGCAGGTGCGGCAGTGCGGATGTCCTCGCGGCGCTCGGCGTCAATATCCAGATGCCCTCCGACCGGGTCGAAGCGTGCATCAACGAGGTGGGTATCGGTTTCCTGTTCGCCCCCATGTTTCATCCCGCCATGAAGCATGCCGCAAAGCCCCGGGTGGAGCTCGGGGTCCGGACAATCTTCAACATGCTGGGGCCGCTCACGAACCCCGCCGGCGTGCGGAGGCAGTTGATCGGCACGTTCAGCCGCGATGTGGCTGAACGGCTCGCCTGCGCCCTGCAGAGGCTGTCGGCGGTGAAGGCATGCGTGGTACATAGCGACGACGGGTTGGACGAGATCTCGGTTGCCGCCCCGACGACGATATTCGAGACATCGGGGGAAGATGCAGCGACGGAAAGGGTCGTGGACGCAGCGACCTTCGGACTCCCTCCCGGAACCAGGGCATCCGTTGCCGGCGGAAGCGCGGAAGAGAACGCCGCAATCGCGCTCGCCATCCTGCGCGGTGAGAAGGTGCCCGGGAGGGATGTCGTCATTGCGAATGCCGCGGCGGGGATCTATGTTGCCGGGAGGTCGGGCGGCCTCGCCGTCGCCGCGGCGGCGGCGCGGGAGGCGATCGACTCCGGCCGGGCCATGGACTCGCTGAAGCGTCTTGTGGAATGGACAACAAGGGGATGAACGTCACGGGCTTCGCTGAATCACCAATGAACGGGTGATCATCGGAGCGTCCTGGACAATATCAGAGTGGGAGGAGGGACGTGGCAAGTATCGGAAGGCGTGAAACCGGGGCACCGCGGACCGTAGCCAGGGAGAAAGGCTGATGAACGTTCTGGACCGGATCCTCGCGAGGAAACGGGAAGAGGTCGAGATACGCCGACGCGCGGCTCCCCTCGAGGTCCTGAGGGACCGGCCGCTCTACCGAGCTGCGATCAGACCCTTCCTGGGCGCGCTTCGCGCGCGGGATTTCGCCGTGATTGCAGAACTGAAGAAGGCCTCTCCTTCGAAGGGCTTAATCCGGGAAGATTTCAACGTTCCTTCCCTTGCAACGGGATACGCGAGGGGTGGGGCTGCGGCGCTCTCGGTGCTGACCGACGAGCCCTTCTTCCAGGGCCATCTCGACTATCTTCCGGCGGCGAAGGCCGCTGTCCGTCTCCCCATTCTCAGGAAGGATTTCCTGGTCGATGCATACCAGCTTTATGAGGCCCGTGCTTACGGGGCTGACGCCGTGCTCCTCATTGTGGCTGCACTGGAACAGGGTATCTTCAGGGAGCTGTATGCACAGGCCGGGGAGATGGGGCTGGATGTGCTGGTTGAGGTTCACAACGAGGAGGAGATCGAGGCTGCCATTGGCACGGGGGCGCGCTGTGTGGGGATCAACAACCGGGACCTCCGCTCCTTTTCCGTGGATCTCGCGACAACCGAACGGCTCGTGAAGCTGCTCCCTCCTGCAGTTACTGCTGTCAGCGAGAGCGGCATTGCGGGTGGAGCCGACGTGCAAAGGCTGGTGCGGGCCGGAATCCGCGCGGCACTTATCGGAGAGAGTTTCATGCGGGAAGCGGATCCCGGGGCGGCGCTTGCCTCACTGCTGCGTGAGGCCGGCGTGAGTGCCGGGACTGCCGGCCCGGTGGAGAGGCCGGTATGATCGTCAGGGTGAAGATCTGCGGGATCACACGGTCGGAGGATGCGCGTGCTGCGGTTGATCTTGGGGCCGATGCCGTCGGTTTCGTCTTCTTCCCCGGGAGCAAGCGGGCGGTAACACCCGAGCATGCCGCTAAGATTGTCGCCACACTCCCTCCCTTCGTCACCCCCGTCGGGGTCTTTGTCGACGCGCCAGCTGAAGAGATGCTGAAAACTGCGGAAACCAGCGGTGTCCGCTGCCTGCAGCTGCATGGCAACGAATCCCCGGAGATTCTCAACCGGCTCCGGCTCCCGGTCATCAAAGCCTTCCGCACCTCGGGAGAATTCGATCCTTCTGTGGTGTCCCGGTTCCGGGCAGCGGCGGTCATGATCGACGGCTACAGCGAAGACGGCTACGGCGGGACGGGGACACGCGCTGATTGGGACAAGGCCGCCAAAGCGGGCAGATACGCTCCCTTGATATTGAGCGGCGGGCTGCGGGCGGAGAACGTGGCGGATGCTATCCGGGGCGTCCATCCTTATGCCGTCGACGTGAGCAGCGGGGTTGAGCTTTCACCTGGTGTGAAGGACCCTCGCCTGATCGCGGCTTTCATGAGGGCCGTGCGGTCGGCCGAGTCAGCCGCGGAGGGCCGGCCTCCGTAAAGGAAGCCGGTCCGTGGCTCCAATACTCAGACATCGTGGGCTGGTTCACGGAGGCAGGGGGATCTCGGTCGGGTTGGAAAACCAAACTGCCCGGCAGCGAGCAACGTGCAGCTGCCGGATGAAGCCGCTTCGGACATTTCAGAAGGAACAGCATGCTCATTCTGATGAAACGGGATGCCGGACGAGAGGACATTCTCCGGGTCAAGGACAAGGTGTCGGGCCTCGGCTATGTGCCCCATGAGATCCCGGGGGCGCAGCGCGTCGCGATAGGTATTACCGGGAACCGGGGAAAAGTCGATCCGGAGCTGTTCAACACCATGCCGGGAGTCGAGGAAGCGATTCCGGTTACCAAGCCCTACAAGCTCGTGGGGCGCGACATGAAGCCCGAGAACTCGAGGATAGAAGTGGGCGACGAGGTGATCGGCGGCCGGGAACTTGCCGTCATCGCAGGGCCCTGTTCGGTCGAGAACTGGAATCAGCTGATTACCTCAGCAAGGGCGGTGAAAGAAGGAGGTGCCCGGTTTCTGAGGGGAGGGGCCTTCAAACCCCGAAGCTCCCCCTACTCGTTCCAGGGAATGAAGGAGGAGGGGCTGGTGCTCCTGCGGGAGGCCCGAGCGGAGACAGGTCTCAAGATCGTGACGGAAGTAAAAGACGTGCTCACGCTGTCGGCAGTGGCGGAAGTCGCCGACGTGCTGCAGATCGGCGCCCGCAACATGTCCAACTTCTCGCTGCTCGAGGCCGCCGGAGATCTCAGGATCCCGGTGCTCCTGAAACGGGGGATCTCGGCAACGATCGAGGAGCTGCTGATGGCTGCCGAATACATCCTGGCACGCGGGAACTACAATGTCATCCTCTGCGAGCGGGGGATCAGGACATTCGAAACGGCAACAAGAAACACCCTCGACCTGAACGCCGTTCCGGTCCTGAAGAAACTCACCCACCTCCCGGTGATCGTCGACCCGAGTCACGGCATTGGCATGTGGGACGGCGTGACGGCGATGGCGCTGGCGGGTGTGGCAGCCGGCGCGGACGGCCTGATGATTGAGGTCCATCCCGATCCTGCGAATGCCCTCTCCGATGGCTATCAATCGCTGAAGCCGGAGAGGTTCAAGGAGTTGATGGAGAAGCTTGGGAGACTCGCTCCCGTTGTCGAACGCACGTTGAGAACGGAGGCACGGATATGAGCAAGGCATCGGTCCCCTATGACTTGCCGGATGCCAGAGGCTATTTCGGCGACTATGGAGGCCGTTTTGTCCCCGAAACCCTGATCGCCGCGCTGGAGGAACTTGGCGCGCTGTATGCCGAAGCAAAGGGAGATCCGGCGTTTGCCGCGGAGCTCTCGCTCCTGCTGAGGACGTATGCGGGACGGCCGACGCCGCTCACGTTTGCCTCGCGCCTGACCGAGCATTACGGCCGGGCGAGGATCTTCCTGAAGCGGGAAGATCTCTGTCACACGGGAGCGCACAAGATCAACAACACGATCGGGCAAATCCTTCTTGCCAGGAGGTCGGGCAAGACAAGGATCATCGCGGAGACGGGGGCAGGCCAGCACGGCGTGGCAACAGCGACCGTGGCCGCCAAAATGGGGCTTCAGTGCGTCGTGTACATGGGGGAGGAGGATGTCCGCCGCCAGCGTCTGAATGTCCTCAGGATGGGGATGCTTGGCGCGGAGGTACGTCAGGTATCATCGGGGAGCAAGACGCTGAAGGATGCCACGAATGAAGCGATCCGCGACTGGGTCACAAACGTTGAAGGGACGTTTTACATAATCGGTTCCGTGGTCGGACCGCATCCGTATCCGATGATGGTGCGCGATTTTCAGTCGGTGATCGGGAAGGAAACCCGGGAGCAGGTCGCGGCAGTTGCATCCCGGCTTCCGGACCTCCTCGTGGCATGTGTCGGAGGGGGAAGCAATTCCCTGGGTCTCTTCCACCCCTTTCTCGACCTGCCGGTCAGGATGGCAGGTGTGGAGGCCGCAGGATACGGGCTGGACTCCGGAAGGCATGCCGCCACACTGACGCTCGGACGTCCCGGCGTTCTTCACGGGGCCATGAGCTACCTCCTTCAGGACGAGGGGGGACAGGTCCTGCTTGCGCATTCGATCTCCGCAGGGCTTGACTATCCCGGGGTGGGGCCCGAACACAGCGCGCTCAAGGATTCCGGACGTGTCTCCTATCTTTCAGCAACTGACAACGAGGCGCTTGACGCGGCCCGGCTCGTTGCGAGGCTCGAAGGGATCATCCCTGCCCTGGAGACCGCGCATGCGTTCGCGGCGCTCACCTTTCTGATGCCATCGACGAGCCGCGAGGAGATTGTGGTCGTGAACGTCTCCGGAAGGGGAGATAAGGACATCGAGACGTTAACTGCGGGGGCCGAGGCAGCGCCGGTCTCCGTTCGTGGCCGCGTTCCTGGGAGCGGAATGAGGAATGCCACCGCTGGGGGAGGCGTAGAGCGCGGTGAACCCATACGGAAAGGGGGACCCGCAGCATGAACAGGCTCGAACGTGTTCTGACCGGACTCGGCAAAGCCGGCGAAAAGGCGCTTTCCCTTTTTCTCACCGATGGATACCCCGACCTGCACGGAGCGCCGGACATCGTGCGGACTCTCGAACGAGGCGGGGCGGATATCATCGAGCTCGGCATGCCGTTTTCCGATCCGCTGGCCGACGGGCCCGTGATTCAGGAGAGTTCGACGGCCGCCCTGCAGAATGGGGTGACGCTTGCGACAGTGCTCGAGGATGTCAGGACCATAAGGGCGGGATCGGAAATTCCCCTTGTCCTGATGGGGTATCTGAATCCCATCCTGCGATACGGTCCCGGACGGTTTTTCACCGACGCAGCCTCCGCCGGGGTGGACGGGGTCATCCTGCCTGAACTGCCGGTCGAGGAATCGTGGCGGTTTGAGAGTAGTATCAAAGAGGCGGGGCTGTCGCACATCCTGCTTGTCACCCCGACGACACCCGGGCCTCGCATCCGCACGATCGACGGTGCGTCGTCCGGCTTTGTCTATTGCGTTTCGACCACAGGTGTTACCGGGACCAGGACTCAGGCTGCAGGAGAGTACTTGCGGCGGGTGAGAGAGTGCGTGAAGCGGAATCCGCTCCTGGTAGGATTCGGGATCTCCACACCTGAAGACGCAGCCTCCATGGCCCTGGAGTCCGACGGTGTCATCATCGGGAGCGCCTTGATCAGGAGACTCCGGGATGGCGCGCGGGGCGAGGAGTTGCGGTCCTGGGTCCGCGGCATCAAGGAGGCGCTGCGGGTCCCTCCCCCGGGCGCGCGATTCGCCGGCAGTCAGAGCAATCCCCCGGGGGGTCGTGCCTGAGAGGCGTGCCAGATATCCTTACCGGCGTCATTGACATCCTTGGCCGGGTTTGCTATTTTGCGTTTGAAGGGGAAACCATCCCATGCTGGGGGATGGCCGTGTCCAGACGGGTAGTCTGGTGCATCGATGAGGTCGGCCCACCTGCGCGTCCCGGGGAGGATGTGATCGGCCGACCTCAGGCGCATCACTCCCTCGCACCGGAGGATCATTCGCTCAGAAGCCGCCGGCTCAGCCGGCTGAGCGCCACTCCACAACGAACCGGCAGCAGGACCACATGGATGCACCCCGAGGTTTCCCTCTCCACTTCTTCGTTGTCCTCACACTCGCAGCCGGAAGACTCTCCGCACAGACTCCGTTCCCCCTCGATACCGTGACGTTGCAGCTCCGCTGGTCGCACCAGTTCCAGTTCGCCGGGTACTACGCCGCCGAGGAAAAGGGTTTCTATCGCGACGAGGGATTCTCCGTTCACATCCTCCCGGGACGCCCGACTGATGTCGTGGCTGACCGCGTCGCCACCGGCGATGCGGAGTACGGAGTGAGCGGTACGGACATCCTGGTCCGCCGGACGAAAGGGACCGCCCTGGTGGTGCTTGCCGCCTTGTTCCAGCATTCGGCGCTCGCCGTCGCGGTCCGGGCAGAGAGCGGCATCCTGAGCCCTCCCGATTTCGCCGGCAAGCGGCTGATGATCAACCTTGATCGCAATCCCGACGTGAAAGCCATGTTGCTGCGCCAGCACGTCGATCTCTCGTCAATTTCGTTTATTGCCGACCGGTGGGACATCAACGAGTTTGCCGCCGGAGGCGTCGACGCCATCTCCTGCTTCACGACGTCCCAGGAATACGCGCTTCAACGTCTGGGTGTAAAGTACCGCATCGTGCACCCAAGCAGCTATGGCGTGGACGTCTACGGAGACTGCCTGTTCACCACCGAGCGGGAGCTGCAGAATCACCCGGATCGCGTTGCCGCCATACGCAGGGCAAGCCTCGAGGGCTGGCAGTACGCGATGAATCACCCGGAAGAGGTCATCCGCCTGATCCTCGACCGTTATCCCCCTGATGACCCCAACGTGACCTATGAATCGCTCGCCAATGAAGCGGCTGCCATGCGGCAGCTGATCCTGCCGGAGCTGGTGGAGGTGGGGACGATGAGCGGGGAGCGCTGGAGGCGCATCGCCGACCTGTATGCCGGGGCGGGCGTGATCGACCGCGGGGCCTCCGTGCAGGGATTCATCTACGAGCCGAGACGCGGATCCGACTTTCACTGGGTGCGGGAAGTGATGGTCGGTGCGATCATCGTTCTCACGGGAGTGATCGCGGTCCTGTTCTGGAACATCCAGCTCCGCAAACAGGTGAGACGAAGGACCAGCGAGCTGCAGAACAAGGAAAACGCTCTCGCAGAGGCGAACCAGGAATTGAACGCAATCATCTCCGCTTCGCCCATTGCCATCACCGCCGTCGATACGGACGGAAACGTCATGGAATGGAACAAGGCCGCGGAGGCGCTGTTCGGGTGGAAGGCCGGGGAGGTGATGGGAAAGGATGTCCCCTTCGTGCCCCCTGAGAAGCATGAGGAATACAACCAGCTTCGCTCCGGCGTGCTCAAAGGGACCCCCTATGTGGGCAGGATTCAGCGGCGCACGAGGCGGGACGGGACCGAGCTGGAGCTGTTCTCTTCTTCGGCGCCCCTGCGCAACTCCGCCGGGGGAGTGACAGGGGCGGTCGCCATGTTTGTGGATATCACCGAGTCGCTGCGCGTAAACCAGCAGCTCCGGGAGTCGCTGCTGGAAAAGGAGGTTCTCTTGAAGGAGATCCATCACCGCGTCAAGAATAACCTTCAGGTCGTTTCGAGCCTGCTGAGTCTTCAGTCGGAACAGATCCTCGATCGGCAGGCGCGGGAGGTGTTCCGGGAAAGCCAGAACCGTGTGAAGTCCATGGCGCTGATTCACGAACGCCTGTACCGCTCCACGGACCTGGCCCACGTCGATTTCGGGGAGTACGTCCGGAACCTTGCCGTCTCGCTGGTCAACTCCTACAGGACCAGCATGCCACAGGTCCAGTGCGACATCAGCGTGGTATCAGTCCCAATGGATATCGACATTGCGATCCCCTGTGGCCTGATTCTCAACGAGCTGGTATCAAATGCTCTGAAGTATGCATTTCCCGGGGGCAGGGAAGGAAGGATCGAGGTGAAATTTGCGCAGGCGGCCGACGAGACGTATGAGTTGACGGTGTGCGACGACGGGGTCGGGCTGCCGGAGGGGTTTGACTTCAGGAATACAAAATCGCTCGGCTACCAGCTTGTCGATTTGCTGGTCGACCAGGTGAAAGGTAGGCTGGAGGTAGGATCCGGTCGTGGCGTGTCGGTTTCCCTGCTCTTCAGCGCCGTGAAGAAGGCGCACGTAGCTCTGACAGACGGCGGAACAGCGCAAGCTCCTGTTCTGAAAGATCGGTAGGGATCTCGAGCGAGATGGTGATATAAAGGTCTCCGAAGCGGTCCTTCTCCCCGTACACCGGCATGCCGAGACCCGCCAGCCGGAGGGTCTTGCCGCTTTGCGTCCCCGTGGGGATATCCACCTTCACCGTCCCCTTGAGGGTCGACACCTCAACCTTGCCGCCCAGGACCGCTGCATAGAGATCCACCGGAAGGGTCAGGCTGAGGTCGTCGCCCTGACGCGAGAAGCGAGGGTCTCCGTTCACATGGGCGGTCAGAAACAGATCGCCGGAGGTTCCACCGCGGGCGCCCGGACTTCCCTTCCCCGTCAGCCGGAGGATCTGTCCATCGGCGATTCCCGGGCGGATCTGCACCCGGAGCGTCTGCCCGTGGATGTCGATGATCCGCGTCGTCCCGTGATAGGCTTCTTCCAGCGAGATGTCCGCCGTGGCCTCGATGTCCTGCCCGCGGCGGCTCGTTCCCCGGGCTGTACTTCTTCTGGCGGCCTGACCGCCGAAGAGCATCTCGAAGAAATCGCTGAATCCCTGACCGCCGAAAGCTTCGCCGAAATCCTGCGCTTCAAACGGCTGCTGCCGGCCTTGCCCCCCTGCATACCTGGACCAGTCAAACTGATCTGCGTTTCCACCGCCGCTCTGGTACCGGTTCCAGTCCTCGCCGAATGTGTCATACTTCTTCCGTTTTTCAGGGTCGCTGAGGACTTCATTGGCCTCATTGGCTTCCTTGAACCGGTCCTCAGCGGATCGATCGCCCTTGTTCTTGTCGGGGTGGTACTTCAGGGCCAGTTTCCGGTAGGCTTTCTTGATCTCCGCCTGCGTGGCGGACCTGGGGACTCCCAGGACCTTATAGTAGTCCTTGTAGTTCATTGTCACGGGGAAATGCGCCGGTGGCGTACAGGATGAACACGTTTCTTGCCGGAAGCCGTTGCTCCGGGGCCTCACTCTCAGGGCGTGAGCGACCAAGCTCGGCGCGGTCGGTCGGAGATTCACCTGAAGCAAGGACTAGAGCAAGGTGACGAGGCTCAGAGTCACTGCAGCTCCGGGCAGAATGCGCCTAACCCCTGAATGCGAGAGAGGAACGAGACAGCGCTATTATGATACCGAATTTTCCGGCGCTTGTCAATCGAAGGAGGGGGAACATGCCGGCGGGATCTGAGGTTTTATCGGAGAGAACGCTGGCGGTGAGGGCGCGCGAGCAGGGTGGAGGAATGGGCTGTCACACGCGCCAGATAGCAAGGAGAATTGCGCGGTTTCAGGATCAGCCGCCGTAGAGGTGGCGCTTGATTTTCTGTGTGGGGGTCTTCTCGAATGGTTCCGACTGCTCGATGATCCGGTGGAGCCTGGAAAAATGGGCCAGCCTCTCGTTTACCTGTCTCCGTATATCCTCCAGGATGGCGCCGACGTGCTCGCGGTAGTCGCTCTTGCCATGGGCAAACCTTCGCTTGATCTCCTCGTAGTTGAGGTGTGCCCGTGCGATGAGCTTGCTCTGTTGCTCGAAGACCACGGACTCCACGACGAGATCAAACTCGTTGAGCGCAGACTCGATCTCTTCGGGATAGATGTTCTTTCCGCTCGGCCCAAGGATGAGGTTCTTCAGCCTCCCCTTGATGAACAGGTAGCCGTCTTTGCCGATGCAGCCGAGATCCCCTGTGCGAAGCCAGCCATCGGGGTTGATCGTCTCGCGCGTCCTTTCCGGATCCCGGTAGTAGCCGAGCATGACATTCGGTCCCTTGACCTGGATCTCACCCTCGCCGGTCGCCGGGTCCTGGCCGTCGATCCGGATATCCACTCCCAGAATGGGACGCCCGGCCGAACGCAGGCGGGTGGCTCCGGGCCCGCTTCCGGCCGAGAGCGGGGAGGTCTCCGTGAGCCCGTAACCTATGGCATAGGGGAAACGGGCCTCGCGCAGGAACTGCTCCACGTCGGTCGCGAGCGGCGCACCGCCTATGGCAAGAACCTGGAGGCTTCCACCAAAGCTGCGCAACAGCCGTCGGCCGATCAGCCGGCTTAGGAAGTTTCTGAAGGGAGGAAACCAGACGAGGCTCCGTACCGACGCCTTGGCCAGGAGTGGCTGGATCCGGGCCTTGTATATTTTCTCGATCACCAGCGGGACGGAGAGCATGATCGTCGGTCGCACGGCCGTCATGGCCGGAAGGAGCACCGCGGCGGAAGGGGGCTTGTCGATGTAGTACACTGAAGCCCCGAGCATGAGCGGGAGTAACAACCCGAGCGTGCATTCGTACGTGTGAGCGAGAGGAAGGATGGAAAGCATCCTGTCTTCGGACGAAATGTCGACGATGCTCCTTACAGCGGTGGCATCGAAGATGATGTTCCTGTGGGAGAGCATGACCCCTTTGGAAAAACCGGTCGTGCCCGAGGTGTAGACGATGGTCGCGAGAGAGTCCTCGGTGACACCCGGGGGCTCCATGAGGGCTTCCATTCCGCTGCGCGATGCCGGGACATCCTGTTCGGCGAGGGCCTCCATGGCTATGGTGCCGCGAAGGGAGGGAAGCGCGGCATCGTCGAGTTTCGGCATCAGCCTCTCGGAGACGAATGCAGCGACGCAGTCAGAATGCCTGAGGATGTGCTGGATTTCATTCGCATGGAAGTCCGGCAGGATGGGAACGGCGACTGCCCCCTGGCATTGAATGGCAAAATACGCGATGCCCCATTCAGGCCGGTTTTCGCTGATGATCGCGACGCGGTCGCCGGGAGCGACACCCAGCGAGGCAAGCCTCGAACGGGTCGAGGAAACGAGGGCAGCGAGGTCGGAGTACGTATAGGATGGTCCACCGACAGACGCGAGAGCCATGCGATCTGGGTAACTGAGGACGCTTCGCCTCAGAATGGCCGGGAGCGTTTCAGGTGTGTTGGGATCCATGCCGGAAGATTGAAGAGGTTGCACCTCGAATACCGGGGAGGCGGCTCTTCAGTATAGACATTTCAATTCCATCTGTCAAGGGGTGAAAGCTCTTCAGGGACCTGGTGTCCATCTACGTGGCGTTCACGGGTCTAGGCAAACACCCTATGGGGAGAGCGGGGGCCGCAGCTGTACTAAGTCGGAGATTCTTCGTATATTTTGACGTTTTTCGCCCACTTATCTCAGGATTCCCATGCCAAACCTCCGTTTCGCGCCGCGTTTCACCTGTCTCCTCCTCCTCCCGGCATTCCTGGCGGTTGCAGGGGAGCATCACCTGATCATCATGCACACGAACGACATGCACGCATCGTTCATTCCGCACGAGGCAACCTGGATATCCTCCACCCCCCGTCCCATGATCGGGGGGATGGTCCGCCTTCAGGAGGCCGTGGACAGCATCCGGGCCACAGGAGTGCCGACGCTCCTTCTGGATGCCGGAGATGTCATGACCGGCAATCCAATCGCGGAGATGGAGTACCGGGGCGCCTTCGGGGGTGCATTGTTTGAGATGATGAACCGGATCGGTTACGAAGTGTGGTGTCCTGGCAACCATGATCTTGACATCTCACAAGCAAACCTCCGGGGCCTGACGGAGATCGCCAGGTTCCCCACGGTCTGCGCCAACCTTGTGAATGACAAGGGGGAGTATCCGGTCAACAACAAACCCTTCGTGGTTCTGCAACAGGGAGGCCTGCGCATTGGCGTGATAGGCTTGATCTCGCAGGAACTGTACGACCTGGTCTCCCAGAAGAGCCTCACAGGCTTGAAAGTGCTCGCGCCTGATGAGACCGCACAGCGCTTCATCGACGAGCTCAGGCCGAAGGTGGACCTGATCGTCCTGCTGACACACGAGGGAGCAGACGAGGATAAGACACTTGCGAAGGGAGTGCGCGGCGCGGACGTCATCGTGGGGGGGCACTCGCACACGAGACTCCGCGCTCCCCTGCTGGTGAACGGGGTGCGGATCGTTCAGGCCGGATCGAACTGTGAAAACCTCGGTGTGCTGGAAATCACCTTTGCCGACAATAATCCGGTCGCGTATTCCGGACAACTTGTCTCGCTCTGGACTTCCGGAGAGCGGGCCGCGGGCAGCGTCAAACCTTTTGCGGACTCGATGCAGCAGCAGATTGACCGCAATTTCAGTGAAGTGATTGGAACGCTTTCGGAGAATATGCCCCGGGAGACGTCCGGGAACCCGCTGGTAGCGTACGTCTCGGAGGCTCAGCGCGAAGCTGCATATGCCGAGATCGGGTTCATGAACATCCACGGGGCGCGGAAGGATCTCACTGCCGGCAAGATCACGAAGCGCGATCTGTTCGAAGTACTTCCGTTCCGGAACGTGCTGGTGACGTTCCAGCTCACGGGCGCCGAGCTGGACTCGATCTTGCGCTATTACGTTCAGAAACACCCTGCTATCGTGGTCACCGGAATCGCCGCCCGGTGGAAAACCGGCAAGAACGGCGATGTGGAGCTCCGGGAGGAGCGCGTGGGTGGCAAGCCGCTTGAGCAGCAGCGCAGCTACATCTGCGCCGCCAGCGACTTTCTTGTCGGTGAGGCGGAGAAGTATCTCGGGATGCGGATCACGAAGACATCGGTGTCGGAAACCACGGTCTACGACGCCGTGGAGGGGGTGATTCGCAAGGAGGGAACCATGAAACGAAAACCAGGGATGCAGCTCGAGCGGGTGAAGTAGCATTCCTGGCCGCCCTCCGGGCTCTCCCCGGCGCCACCGAACATGAAAGGACCTCTTCCGTGTCGACTATCCCCTTTCCCGTCCTCATCATCACCGGCCGTCCGGCCGCCGGCAAGTCCGAACTGATCGACTATTTGAAGAATACCCCGGCGGAGGAACGTCTTCGCCGCTTCCGCATCGGGGAGTTCGAGGAACTGGATGACTTCGTCTATGTCTGGGAAACGTTTGAGACCGACGATATTCTCACGAGACATGGGAGAAAAAGGCTCTGGACCGACGAGAAGTATTACTTTACGGATGAGTTCATTTGGAACCTCTATATCGAACGGATCAACCTGGAATACCGGAAGAAGCTGGCGCGGGACGCGCGATACCACGACAGGCGAACGGTCTTGATCGAGTTCGCCAGAGGAGGGGAGGACGGGATTCATGAAGCCCTTCGGCACCTTCACGACGACATCCTGAAAGCCGCCAAGATTATCTACCTCCGGGTCTCCTTTGAGGAATCGGTCCGCAAGAACCGGCGGAGGGCTAGAAAGGGCATGGAGGACTCCATTCTCTATCATTCGCTGCCCGACGAGAAGATGGAGTTCTATTACAGGGTGAACGATTGGGAGAAGCTCGAAGCGAAGGATCAGAACATGATTGATGTGCGGGGGTTCAAGGTGCCCTATGCGGTCTTTGAAAACATGCCCGAGAAGACGCTGGATCCGGTCCTGATCGGAGAAGAGCTGGAAAAGGCCGCGAAGAAACTGGAGGGTTAGGGAACAAGAGAAAGGACCGAGCCTTGCCGCGCGCACGGAAATGAAAAAAAGGCGGAGTCTGGCCGGAATGGAGATGCGGGAGCAGCGTTGCGGAGTGGAGAGAAGAGGTCTCCCGCGGGCCGTGTGATGAAGGCCCGCATTTTCCGGTGCAGGGACGATGTCGAAACAGTCCCGGTCAGTGTCGGGATTGTCCCTTCGGCAAGACATTCCAGAGGCGTGACATCAACCAGGCGCCCGCGAGGGCGAATGGGATCGGCGCCCAATGCCAGGCCTCCCATCCCCACTGAGTCGTGACATAACCCACCCCAAGACCCACAAACGCTCCGGCCAGATACTGCATGCCGTCGAAGAGACCGGCAGCAGTCGCCGCCGCTTTTTTCCCCCCGAAATCCATCGATGCAGCCCCTCCGATCATGCCGTGCGCGCCGTTGACGCAGAAGGATAGAAGCACCAGAAAGCAGGCTGCGAACACCGGACCAAGGTGAAAGAGATCCGACAGGCCGAAGAGGGCGAGGATAACCGCCATGCCGATGAACCCCATGGTGATGACAGGGCCCCGCCGTCCGCCGAATGTCCGGTCCGAAGTGATTCCGAACACGAATCCACCCGCTATGCCGGCCAGGGCGATACCCCACGTCGCGATGATGTAGGGGAGATACGTGACAAATGCCGACTTGTCGGCTCCATGGAAGTCCACGAAGTACTTCGGCCACCAGGCATCGACCACGCTGCGCCTGACGAAGCCGATCATCATGGAGCCGAGGGCGATCATCCACATGACGCGCGAGGCAAAGACCTTTCTGAGGATTTCCTTCAGGGACGATGGTCTTCCGTCGTCGGTCTGGGGCTCGTCGCCCGTGTCGAAATCCGGAAGCCCGGCGTCACGGGGGGAGTTCTCCATCCAACGCCAGTTGACGAGGAACATGACGGCAACGCACATTCCCGGGATCCAGAACCCGTACTGCCACGGGAGGAAGAGGAGGATGAGCGGAACGCCCTGGAAGGCGAGCAGGAGTCCCATCCGGATGAGCACCCCGAAAATCCCGGAGAAGGTGCCGCGCTCACGGACGTGGAACCATTGGGCGTTGACCTTGACGATCGAAAGGGCGCCGAAGGATTGAAAGAAGCCGTTGATCCCCCAGACGATCGCCATCAACGAGAGCAGCGTTCCCCCGGTCAGACCGAACTTGAGTCCCGCGGGTACTGCGACATGACGTGCCAGTCCCGTTCCCGCCCAGACTGCGGGCGTCACGACTGCGAAAGCCGCAAGGCCGAACAGGATGTTCATCACGGCGACGCCAAGGGCGCCGAAGAGGAATGCGCGTTTTCCCCCGACCCGGTCCGCGAATGGTCCGTTCAGGACGACGGAGAGTCCGTACACCAGCGGCATCATCGTCTCGAACACTCCCAGCTCTGTATTCCTCCATCCCAGCGTGTCGGCCAAAAGAGGAGCGATCGCGGTATAGTTGTATCGGGTCATGTAGAAGAACGCGTACAGGACGCCGAGCGAAAGCCAATTGAGCGTGCGGCGATGGCGGAACTCGGGAGAGAGCACGGGCCGCCCGGTCGTGTCCGTCATGAGCATGGAGGACTCGGAGACATTTTCTGGGGAATGGAGAAAAGGGTGGATTATCGGGACAATATACTAAAAACCAGAAGAGAGTCCACGCGGGAACTCATCGCGGACATGAAGCGGGTGTGACATGGCGTTTTCCCCGCCCTCTCCCGCCCCTCAATCCAAGAGGACGCATCAGTCAGGATCTGCCTCCGCGGGGGGGCAAAAAAAAGGGACATCGCACAGAACCGGTCGGGGAGCCATCAACAATGACGAACCGATAGCCGTGCGATGTCTCGAATGGTTCAGAAGGTGGTGACCCCTAGGCTTCAGCTTCCGCGCTGCCTGCGCCGTGTTGCTTGAGGATCTTCCAGATTGTCCGCTCGGACATCCGGACGTGATACTTCTGCTCGAGGTATGCCCTCAGACGACGCTGGCCGAATCCGGTCTCTTCCTTCACGTGTTTCAGGAGTTCGATGCTCGATTCCGGCGTTGCCCGCGGACAACGATGCGGACGCCTTGAGCGGTCAGTTAGACTCTTGCTGTCGCCAAGGGAATCCTTGTACCTCTTATACCACTTGTAGAAGGTCTTCCGGCTGATGCCGAATTTCTCCGCGACGGCCTGGACGCTCTTGGTCTCCTCGTAGTACATCATCCACGCGAGACGCGGGTGCAGCGAGGCGCCGATTGGTTGATCTCCCAGCATCATTGGGTTGTCGCTTTGCATAGGCAATCCCTGCTCACTCTCCAGTGCATCTTGGTGCTCCATTAGTGCTCCTTCCCTGTAGTGCGCGGCACTGACAAGATATCCCCTCTTGCACCTGGACCTGTCAGCGGTAGTGCATCCTCCCCCCGGGAAAATGCCGCTCGACTTGAATGTATCAGTAGCTATGCCAAGCATTGGACAACGGGGCAATTGCTTGTTCCTTGGCATTTTGATGGGGTTCGCTCCTGGGACCTCACTGGATAGCTGAGATTCTAACGTGAATGCGGAAGAATTGTAGACTTTACACGGTGGCAAGGCATTGCAGAAGCGATCACGCCTTCGTATATTGGCATTCCATCTTGAGTTAGGCAATCTGGAGAGGTGGCCGAGTGGTTGAAGGCGCCGGTCTCGAAAACCGGTATACCGCTTGCGGTATCCAGGGTTCGAATCCCTGCCTCTCCGCAGTCTTGTTGTTAGTTCATATGAATCACCATTTTCCCGAATTACCCCTCGCCTAAGCGTCCCGGAAATGCCCACAGTTCAAGGAACTGCAGGGGCAAAAAACGGACACTTCAGATTCCCGCCATCAGCGTCAACCTTAAGCGCGTTAAGCAAGAGCGGGGCTTCGGCTACTAGCTCGATTTTCGAGTCGGCAGGAAATCCATCCGCTAAGCCATAGGCTCCAACAAGCGTGACGCCGGACTTATCCAGGTCGCCATGAAGCAAAGGCCTATTCTCGCCGAGTTCAACCTCGCCGATGCGCCACAGAAATCCAATGGCCTCGACGCTCTCATACGGGAATTTCTCCCGCCTCATCTGCCGATGTCCGCAACATAGAGCGTAAGCAGATCGCGGAGCTTTCAAGTGACGAGCAAGCAAGAGGGAGGGGGCGCAAGACAGTGAGCCGATGATCCAGACTTTTAAGAGTGTGCTGGCGGTTATCAACCCCTGCCAAACCTGGGCGCAAACAAGTCAGATTCCAAACCCCGCTGAAATTTATCGGAGGCATGAAGAACTTACACAAGTAAGAATGACCCCACATGGGGGTCATGAAGTCTGGAACATCGGAAACTGCGCAAACTTCGCGGAAGGGCCGAAAGAGGGGACAAAGTGGCCGACTGGCACACTGATTGCTCATATGGGACTAGAGGAATACAAAACGTAGCCAACAACCGAATGAGTGCTTTGTTGGCATCACAAATTGGAGTCAGGCTATGGGACAACAGCAGCTTCTCCTGATCATCCTCGGTGTGATTGTGGTCGGCATCGCAGTTGCAGTCGGTATCTCGATGTTTGCTGACGCTGCCACTTCCGCAAACCGCGACGGGGTGTCGAACGACCTGGTCAACCTTGCTGCGCGTGCGCAGCAATACTTTCGTCGTCCCAAATCTCTGGGCGGAGGCGGCAACAGCTTCGTCGGTCTGACTGCCGATGCTGCGGGTCTTGCAAAGCTGACCAACATGGCCAGCGGCAAGAACGCCAACGGAACCTATACCATTCAGTCTGCCGG
>Ga0182021_10000427_pt1 | contig 44384 bp, 32 predicted proteins | sample 612E3MmetaG_FD_120493 | JGI IMG/M metagenome (GOLD analysis project Ga0182021, IMG submission 120493) | Permafrost microbial communities from Stordalen Mire, Sweden - 612E3M metaG (Illumina Assembly) | ecosystem: Environmental > Terrestrial > Soil > Wetlands > Permafrost | place: Sweden... | reverse complement strand
GATGTCTTCTGCGGGCTGTTCCTTGCGTCCACCAACAGGGGATTTTCAATCTCGCCCGAGGTATCGAGACTGCTGTCGGATCGACAGGTCGCAATCGGGTTTGATGTGTACTTCGACCCGCCAAGCGGCTTCGGCCCCGGTGTCTCCAGCTAAACGGGACGAAGTTCAAGGCATCCACAAGCACGCTGCGTTTGACGACGATCGGACGTAACGCTTCAACCGTGGCGACCAGACGTAATGCAGAGATACCACGCCTGAAGGCGACGCATGGGAATCACGCTCAGCCCAGATGGCAACAGCCAAGTCCATCGCCGCGTCTGTAAACTTCACCAGGTTGAGTCCTTGTCCGGAGGCCTCGAATATCTTGCTCAGGCTACCGTCTTGACACGTGAATCCCAATATATAAGTGAACGACCCGGTTCCGCTCAGGTGCGTGCGAACAAGGCTTAACAGCCGAACGCCCGCGGACTGCGGAGGGTGGACTACCAAGTCGCGGTTGATTTCCGTTAGCCAATCCGGCTTCGTATTTTTCTTAGAGACTCCGGTCGGCCCGTCCCATTCGTAGAACCGCCCGTTCCTGAGGCGAATTGTCCCACCCGGAGCAGGACCATTAAACGTGCCGTAGAATACTGGACGCGCCTCTCGATGAGCTACGATCGCGCGATTTGGAAAGTCAAAGGACGAAATATCCGTGCAAGCCGATTGTCCCGCCAGAATCGGTGGGCACAGGGTTCCGATGAGTAGTAGCAGCACCGAACTGAGGCGCATCACCTACATTATCGACGATCACGTGCGGGTCCGATGGGCGGTTGTGGCCGGTAAACGGCGTTATCGTAGAAGACCACAGTAGATCCCGTGAAACGCCCCCCATGTCGACAAGGCCCGCCGCGTCGGGGTTTGCAGACCACGAAAAACGATGGTCTGCACTACCACACCACTGCTCCACGCCGTAGTTGGGCGCTTCCTTGGTGATGATCATGTCGTGCACGTGGCTTTCGCGCAGGCCCGCGCTTGAGACTCGCAGGAAGCGCGCCTTCCGCTGCAGCTCGCCGATATCCCGCGCGCTGCAGTAGCCCATGCCCGAGCGCACCCCCCAAACACCGTGCCGGATGACTTCGCATACGCGGCGCGGTACGCTGGTTTGAAGGGGGACATGTGCGCGATTACCGAGAGATGGTTGTTTCCAATCCCGGCGTGATGATGGGCAAGCCCGTAATCGCCGGCACGCGTATTACCGTCGAGTCGATTTTGGGGAGATTGGCCGCCGGAGAAACTGTGGAACAGGTACTTGAGGCGCATCCGCGGCTCAACGAAGACGCGGTTCGAGCAGCCCCTGCGTTTGCGGCCGACGCGCTCCGCGCCGATGTCGTCTACCCGCTTGAGACGATTCCTCGATGACGTTCCTCGCCGATGAGGGCGTCGACCGTCAGATTGTCGAACGCCTTCGCCTCGATGGCCATCAGGTTGCCTACGTAGCCGAAATGTCGCCTGGGATCATGGATGAAGCCGTCCTGATGGAGAGCCGGATCTCGGCGAGCGTGTTATCACGGCTGACAAGGATTTCGGCGAACTTGTCTTCCGGCAGCGGCATGCATCGACCGGCGTTCTGCTCATCCGTTTGTGGGGTCTGGGACCAGCTATGAAGGCAGAGGTGGTCGCCGGAGCGATTCAAGAACATGGGCAAGAACTGGCTGGCGCATTCGCAGTGCTGAGCCCTGGGAACATGCGAGTTCGTCGCGAGATCCTTCCGTAGGAATTGAAACGCGACCGCTCCCTTGACACGCCCTCCCCGTCACCAAGGCCCGTCGCATCGGGGTTTGCAGACCACGAAAAACGATGGTCTGCACCACCACAGCACTACTCCACGCGGTAGTTGGGCGCTTCCTTGGTGATGATCACGTCGTGCACGTGGCTCTCGCGGAGGCCCGCCACCGAGACTCGCAGGAAGCGCGCCTTCCGCTGCAGCTCGCCGATGTCCCGCGCGCCGCAATAGCCCATGCCCGAGCGCAGTCCGCCCACAAGCTGGTAGACCATCTCGGAAAGCGGCCCCTTGGCGGCCACGCGCCCTTCGATGCCCTCGGGCACCAGTTTGGAATTCGGGTCCTGCGAATAGCGGTCCGAGCTGCCTTGCTGCATGGCTCCCGTCGATCCCATGCCGCGGTAGGTCTTAAACGTGCGGCCCTGGTAGAGAATGGTTTCGCCGGGGCTCTCGTCGGTGCCCGCCAGCAAGCTGCCGATCATGACCGTGTCGGCGCCGGCGCCTATCGCCTTGGTGACGTCGCCGGAGAACTTGATGCCACCATCGGCGATGAGCGGCACTCCGGCTTCGCGCGTGGCCCGCGCGCACTCCACAATAGCCGTGATCTGCGGAACGCCCGCGCCGGAAACCACCCGCGTGGTGCAGATGGAACCGGGGCCGATGCCCACTTTGACGCCGTCCACGCCGAGGGAGATCAGTTCCTTGGCGCCTTCGTAGGTGGCCACGTTGCCGGTGATGAGCTCGACTTCCGGCAGCTTGCTCTTGATGGCCTTCACGGCAGCCATGACGCGGGCGCTGTGGCCGTGCGCCGTGTCGATGGCCAGCACGTCCACTTTGCGCGACACCAACTCTTGCGCGCGTTCCAGAAAATCGCCGGTGGCGCCGATGGCCGCCCCCACCCGCAACCGGCCCTGGCTGTCTTTGGCCGAATTCGGATACTTTAACTTCTTCTGGATGTCCTTGACGGTAATGAGGCCCTTCAGGGTAAACTGGTCGTCCACCACCAGCAGTTTTTCGACGCGGTGCTTGTGCAGGATGGCCTCGGCCTGCTCGAGGGTGGTGCCCACCGGAACCGTCACCAGGTTCTCCTTGGTCATCACCTCGGAGATCGGCAGGTCGAAGCGGTTCTCGAACCGCAGGTCGCGGTTGGTGAGGATGCCCACCAGCCTCCCGCCCTTGGTGACCGGCACGCCCGAGATGCGGAACCGGCTCATCAGCTCGCACGCGGCCGAGATGGGCTGGTCGGGGCCGATGGTGATGGGGTCCACGATCATGCCGCTTTCACTGCGCTTGACGCGGTCCACCTCTTCGGCCTGCCGCTCGATGGACATGTTGCGGTGGACGATCCCGATGCCGCCCTGCTGCGCCAGCGCGATCGCCAGGTGGGACTCCGTGACGGTGTCCATGGCGGCGGAGACGACCGGAATATTCAACGAGATCTGGCGGGTGAGGCGGGTGCGCGTGTCCACCTCGGCCGGAACCACTTCGCTGCGGGCCGGCTCCAGCAGAACATCGTCGAAGGTGAGGCCCTCGGTGAGTACGTCTTGAATCATGGTGATTCTCTCCATGATAACGTACAGTGGCGCGGACCTCGGTCCCGTTCGGCCGCGAAGCATCCGTTACGCATACCGGCGGCCCCTCCGGAACACTTTAGCCCATCGGACGAGGGCCTAGCCCCCGCTCAGTTCCCCACGGAGGTGTACAACGTTTGCGCCCCGTTCACTCCGTCCAGAGTGAACGTCACCGGCACGGCGTCGCTGGCGGCGATGTTCGGCACCACCACGTTGAACTGGTACACGCCCACCAGGCTCGGCGCTAGTCCCGCGTATTGGAGCGTGGCTCGAGTCGATCCGAAGAAGATCTGGAACGGTAGTGTCAGGGCACTACTTGGGACGATCTGGCCCGCGGGAGTGTTGGGAGTCACCGGCCCAAATCCGATGCCATAGATGACGATGACGTCGCCGGGTTTGGCCCGCCGCGAGGCGTATCCCGAAATGGCGCCGGGCGGCGCCACAAAGGTCTGGTAGTCGGAGAACAGCGCTCCCACATATTGCGCTCCCCCGATATTCATGTATCCCGGAGCTAACATCCCGGCCGCGGTCGGGTTCACGGTGACGGTATAGGGAGCGCTGGTTCCGATCGCGGTGGTCACCGTGATCTGCTGCTGGCCGGTTGCGACATTCGACGGCACCACCGCATTCACCTGGCCCGGGCCGGCGTAGGCGATGAAAGCGGCCTGACCGCCGATGGTCACCTTGGTGCCAGCGAGCGAGGTGGGGGCATTCACACCTTTGAAGGCGTTGCTCCAATCGAGCGATTCGGCCGCCAGGTTCGATCCGTAGATCTCGATGAAGGTGCCCGGCGCAATCGAGCTGAAGCCTCCGAATCCACTGGAGGTAATCACTCCACCGATGGCGGGCGCGGCGGGTGTCATCAGGCGAATCACGTTGTTCTGGACGTCCGAGAAATAGATTTTGCCCGAGGCCGCCAACAATATGCCCCGCGGGAACGATAGTTGGGCGCTGGTGGAGGAGCCTCCGTCCCCCGTATAGCCGGAGCGGCCCGTACCAGCCACGGTCGCGATGTTGCCCGTCGCCGCCGAAACCCTCCGAATCCGGTTGTTATTGGTGTCCGTGATATAGAGGTTGCCGGCGGCATCCACCGCCACCCCGGCGGGGCTGGAAAGCTGCGCGGCGGTGGCTGGTCCCCCGTCTCCGCTGAAACCATTCACGCCGGTGCCGGCCACCGTCGTGGTTACCGTGGTCGAGCCGCTGGGCGCCACTTTGCAAATGCGGCCATTTCCGGTGTCCGCGATGTAGACGTTGCCGGCCGCATCCACCGCCACGCCCCGAGGCGCTCTGAGGTTGACGCCCAGGGTGGAAAGCGTCGTGATGTAGCCGTTCGAGGCCGTCACCACACGGATGCGGTCGTTCCCGGTGTCGGCGATGTAGAGGTTGCCAGCCGCATCCAGGGCCAGGCCGATGGGCGTCGAGAGCTGCGCGTTGATGGCCAGGCCATGATCCCCGCCCCCACCGGTGCCGAGATTGTAATCGCCGGCGTATGGGGCGATGGTGCCGCCGGCCACCTTGCGGATCACGTCGTTGCTGGTGTCCGCGATGTAGATGTTGCCGGAAGAATCCACCGCCACACCCGCGGGCTTGTTCAACTCGGCGCTGGTGGCCGCCGCTTTGTCCCCCGTGAAACCCGCCGTACCGTTGCCGGCCACCGTCGAGATTGTGCCATCCGTCCCCACCTTGCGGATCCGGTGGTTGATCTGGTCCGCGATATAGAGGTTTCCAGAAGAGTCCAGCGCTATGCCGTAGGGGTTGTTGAGTTCGCTGGTGTTGGCGGCAACCGCATCCGCCGTGTAGCCGGCGGTATTGTTGCCGGCGATCGTCGTAATGGTGTAGGCCGGCGCCGGCGCCTGGCACCAAGCCGGCGCGAAAATGGACGCGACGCCCATCGCGAAAATGAATGCAGTTCGGTTGAAGGCGCGGTGTTTCACTTATATGATCTCCAGTTTCTTTCCCCGCTCATACCACTTTACTCGCCCGCAACCCGCTCCATTGCTCCGCCAGTACGATGGAATTGGCCGGGTTCCTGGGGTCGTATTTCACGGAAACCGCATCGATCGTCGAAAAATCGGGCGGCATATACTCCTGCAGCATCGAGACATCCTGCGACGCGGTGTACTCCACTCCGCGCACGCCGTACGAATAGAACAGAAGATCGTCGCGGATCTCCACCAGCACGGCGTCGCTCATCTTGCCGCGGCCCACCAGAGCCGACCGGCGGCGCCGCTCCCATTCCTCCGGCGCGATGCGGGAACGCTTCCACGCCCGATATCCCACGATTGCGCCCGCTACCGCGAGCACCACGGCCAGCGCAAGCAAGACTGCGTTCGCGGCCAACCACGACAGACCTAGAACACGCGGCATTTGAGGAACGGCCTACCCGCCTTCGTCCAGGTTTGCGGTATCGAGAATCGCCTTCACGCTCGCTGCTCTCCGGATCCCTTTCAGTTTAGCGCATCGTTTAGCGGCTCTTCACCGCAGAGACACAGAGACGCAGAGAATCCAAAAAGAGTTTCTCCGCGCTCTCTGCCTCCCCCGCGCTCTCTAAATTCCTTCTTTCCTTTCTTTCCTTTGTCTTCCTCTGCGGTGAATTCTCTTCGCCGCACCCCGTGACCCGCCGACTCCGGCGTTTCCGCAGCCCCTCCGTAAGCAAAAACCTTCCACCGCAGAGACGCGGAGGCGCAGAGAATTCAGGAAAGCTTTTCTCTGCGCTCTCTGCCATCTCTGCGCTCTCCAAAGCCCGGGGAAGAAGCGCCCGTCCCAGGTGCCCATACACCCTCTTACCCTTGTCTTGGTTTTCCTCTGCGTCTCTGCGTCTCTGCGGTGATTCTCCCGCCCCAGCTTCGCTAAAATGGTTGCAGTGTCCGGGAAAACCTTCTACCTCGAGACCTTCGGCTGCCAGATGAACGTCCACGATTCCGAAAAGGTCGTCGGCACGCTCATGGCGCGGGGCTACACCCAGGTGGAAACCCCCGAAGACGCCGAGCTTGTCCTTTACAACACGTGCAGCATTCGCGACAAGGCCGAGCAGAAGGTGTTCCATCGCTTGCAGCAGTTCAAGCGCGCCGCCGGCAAGGGCAAGATCTTCGGCGTGCTGGGCTGCGTGGCCCAGCAGGAAGGCGAGAGAATCTTCGACCGCGCCCCGCACGTCAGCCTGGTGGCCGGCTCCGCCAGCTACCCCCAACTGGAAGAGCTGCTGGCCGAGATCGAATCCGGCAACCGCCGCGTCACCGGCCTCAGCCTATCGACGGACGAGACCTTCGACACCCCATTTGCGCACCGCGACAGTCCTTACCGCGCCTCCATCACCGTCATCGAGGGCTGCGACAAGCAGTGCGCCTACTGCGTGGTGCCTTTCACGCGCGGCCGGGAGCGCAGCCGCACCAGCCAGAGCGTGATGGAGGAGGCGCGCGGCCTGGCCGAGAGGGGCTACACCGAGATTCAGTTGCTGGGCCAGAACGTGAACAGCTATCGCGATCCGTCGCCCCCAGGCTGGGATTTCGCCGCGCTGCTGGCCCGCGTGGCCGAGGTCCCGGGCATCCGCCGCGTCCGCTATACCACCTCCCACCCGCGCGATTTCACCAGGAGCATCGTGGAGGCCATGGATTCCAACCCGGTCATTTGCAACCACGTGCATCTGCCCGTGCAGTCCGGCTCCACCAAGGTCCTGGCCGGGATGGAGCGCCTCTACACCCGCGACGACTACATGCGCCGCATCGAATGGCTCAAGTCCGCCCGGCGCACCTACGCCATTACCACCGACATCATCGTCGGCTTCCCCGGCGAGACCGAGGAGGATTTCGAGCGGACGCTCGACTTGCTCGACCAGGTGCAATACGACGCGTTGTACAGCTTCAAGTACTCGCCGCGCCCCAACACCGCCGCGCTCGCCATGGGCGGCCAGGTTGCCGCCGAAGAGAAGCAGCGGCGGCTCATCGTCGTTCAGGAGAAGCAGCGCGCCATTCAGATCCGGCGCAACGCCGCGCTGATCGGCGGCATTCGGGAGGTGCTGGTGGAGGGCCGCAACCAGGCACTCGGCCAGTGGATCGGCCGGACTTCCGACAACCGCACCCTCAATTTTACGGCAGGCGAGGCGAACGGCCACGATCCGACGGGAAAATACCTGCCAGTGCGCGTCACCCGCTCCGGCCCCAACTCCTTGGTGGGCGAAACTGTATCTGTGGTGTAATGTAAACGGGGAGAGAGCGCCATGGAAGTCGAAATGAAAATTCGCGGGCTCATGATGGATCCCGTCACCAACACACCGATCGTTATTTTGAAGGACCTCAACGGCAACGCGGTGCTTCCCATCTGGGTGGGTGTGTACGAGGCCAACGCGATCGCCCTCGAAATCGAAAAAGTCTCGACGCCCCGGCCCATGACCCACGACCTCATCAAGAGCCTGCTGCTCGGCCTGAATACCGGCCTGCGCAAAGTGGTGGTGAGCGAACTGAAGGACGACACCTTCTATGCCGTCATCTGGCTCGACCGCGACGGCGAATTGATCAGTGTGGATTCGCGCCCCAGCGACGCCCTGGCCCTGGCGCTGCGGCTGGACTGCCCGATTTACGTGGAAGAGGGCGTCCTGAAATCCACCAAGCTGGCGTCCACCGTTTCCGACAAGGTCAATACCGAAGAGATGCGCCGCTGGCTCGAGGGCCTCAACGACGAGGACCTGGGCCGCTACAAGATGTAAGTTCTGCCGTGTATTACATCACTCTCAAATCTCCACAGCGTGCGACAATTTCGTGGGGCGGGCCCCCTGGCCCGCGGCCGACCCCCTGGTCGGCCTGCTCGAACACACGAAGAGCCGGACCGGGGGGTCCGGCGCGGACGGGGGCGTCCGCCCCACTTTACCTCCCAACATGACTATCGACCAACAACTGAGCTACCTGCTGAAGGGGATGGCGGAGATCATCCGCGAAGAAGACTTGCGCGAGCGCTTGACCGAGGCCGCCAAAAAGGGGCGCCCGCTGCGCGTCAAAGTGGGCTTCGATCCCACCGCCCCCGATCTGCACCTGGGCCACACCGTCCTGATACGCAAGATGAAACATTTTCAGGACATGGGCCACACCGTCATCTTTCTCATCGGCGACATGACCGCCATGATCGGCGACCCCTCTGGGCGCAATGTGACGCGCCCGCCCATGACCCACGAGGCCATCGCCCGGAACGCCGAAACCTATAAGGCGCAGGTCTTCAAAATCCTCGACCGCAACAAGACCGAAGTCCGCTTCAACAGCGACTGGCTCGAGCCGCTGAAGTACATGGACATGGTCCGCCTCTTCTCCAAGTACACCGTGGCGCGCATGCTCGAACGCGACTTTTTCGCCCAGCGCTACAAGGATGGCATCCCCATCCTGATGCACGAGATGATCTACCCGCTGGCTCAGGGCTACGATTCCGTGGCCCTCGAGTGCGACATCGAGATGGGCGGCACCGACCAGAAATTCAATCTGCTGGTGGGCCGCGAAATCCAGCGGGATTTCGGCCAGCCGCCGCAAATCGTCGCTACCGTTCCCATTCTGGAAGGTATCGACGGCGTCAATAAGATGTCCAAGTCGCTGGGGAACTACATCGGGATCACCGAGGCGCCCGAGGTCATGTTCCGCAAGGTGATGCAGATCGGCGACGAGCTGATGTTCCGCTACTACGAGCTGCTTACGGACAAGAGCCTGGCCGAGATCGCGGCCATCCGCGCCGAGATGCATCCCATGGAGGCCAAGCTGGCGCTGGCCAGGATGATAGTCACCGACTTCCACTCGGCGGCCGATGCCGCCCGCGCGGCCGAGGTGTTCAACGCCGTGGTGCGCCGCAAGGAAGTCCCCGCCGACATTCCCGCCGTGCCGCTGCCCGAAGGCGTGGGCGTGGCCAACGGCATCCGCGTCGACAAGCTGCTGGCCAGGATCGGGCTGGCGGATTCGGTGAGCGACGCCGCGCGCAAGATCAAAGCCGGCGCCGTCGAGATCAATGGCGAGAAGGTGAAGGACCTGGTGCTGGCCAGCCCCGCCGCCGAGTTGGTGATCCAGGCCGGCAAGAACTGGCGCAAAGTTACCCTATGACATGATTGGCGTGGCCGACAATCTGGCGCTGGCGGTAGATTCCATCCGCGCCCACAAATTGCGCGCCGCGCTTACCGTGCTCGGCTTGACCATGGGGGTCGCCACCCTCATCACGGTGATGACCCTGGTGCAGGGCGCCAACGTCTACGTCGAACAGAAGATCGCCAACCTGGGCACCAACGTCTTTCGCATCGCGCGCACGCCCTTTGTGGTGACCGATTTCACGCTCCTCACCAAAGCCCAGCGCAACCGCTATTTCTACCCCGACGACTTGCAGGCGCTGGCCGACGGTTGCCGCACTTGCCAGGTGGTGGGCGCTTCCATCTACAGCAGCGCCACGCTCCGCTACAAAGACCATGAGCTGGACGACACCACCATGTACGGCTACACGCCCACCATGGCGGATATCGACACCCGCACCGTCCAACTGGGGCGTTACTTCACCGAGGTGGAAGACCGCCATGCCGCCGAGGTCTGCCTGGTCGGCGACCGCCTGGTGCGGGAGTTCTTTCCCGGCGCCGACCCTATTGGCCGCGTGGTTCGCGCCGGCGCCGCCGAATTCACCGTGGTGGGGACCTTCGAGCGCATCGGTTCGGTGCTCGGCCAGGACCAGGACAATTTTCTGGTGGTCCCGCTGCGCACGTACCTCAAGCTGCGCGGCCAGCGCAACAGCCTGGTTCTGCAAGCCAAGGCGGAAGGCGGCGAACAGGTTTTCGACCGCGCCCAGGACGAGGCCCGGCGCATTCTGCGCGCCCGCCGCCACGTCCCGCCCGGAAAGGACGACGACTTCTTCATTGGCACCGCCGACACCTACATTTCCCTGTGGCAGAGCATCAGCTCGGCGTTCTTCACCGTCTTCGTGATGGTCAGCTCGATTTCGGCCGTGGTGGGAGGCATCGTCATCATGAACGTGATGCTGGTCAGCGTCACCGAACGCACCAAGGAGATCGGCGTCCGGCGCGCTGTGGGCGCCACCCGGCCCGACATTCTGCATCAGTTCCTGGCCGAGAGCGTGCTGCAATGCCTGGTGGGCGGCGGCATAGGCGTGTGCGCCGGATTCGCCTGCGCCCTGGCGCTTCGCCGGCTCACCGAGTTTCCCGCCGCGGTTCAGACCTGGGTGGCGGTGCTGGGCGTGGTTTTGAGTTCCATGATTGGAGTATTCTTCGGAATCTATCCGGCCGTGAAGGCGTCCAAGCTGGACCCCGTGGTGGCGCTTCGGGCGGAGTGAGTCGAGCCATGACGCGCGCCGAGATCAAAGAGAACCTGCTGGTGGCGCTCGACACGCTGCGGACCCGCAAGGTTCGCTCCGGTTTGACCATTCTGGGGATCGTGATCGGGGTGACCAGCGTGATTTCGGTGGCGGCCATCATCGACGGATTGAACGGCTACATTCTCAATCGCATCCGCTCCTTCGGCTCGCGGTCGCTGTTCATTACGCGTATCCCCGCCGGATTCACCGGAATCGGGCGTCTCCCGCAGAACATCCGTATGCGGAAGTATCTGGACATTTCCGACGCGCAGTACCTCAAGCAGAACGTGCCGGGGCTGGACATCTCGGCGGCCTTCGCGCAGCGCATCAACTTCGGACAGTCGCCCGATTCCATCCGCTACGCCAACGAGCACGTCGAGCGCCTCATCATCCGCGGCACCCAGCCGGAATACGCCGCCGCGCTCCCGCTCTTCTCGACCGCCAGCGGCCGCTACATTTCCGAGTTCGACGAGGAGCACGCGCGCAGCGTGGTGGTGATCGGCGACGCCATCGCCAATTCGCTCTTCCCCAACACCGACCCCATCGGCAAAGAGGTGCGTCTGAACGGCCGGCTCTACGAGGTGATCGGCATCTTCGAAAAGGACCCGGGGATGTTCGGCGGCTTCGGCGTCGATCAATTCGCCTGCATCCCGCTCTCCAACTTTCACAAGAACTTTCCCGACATCCGCGATATTTTCCTGATCGTCACCGTGCGCGAAGACGCCGACATGGTGGAGGTCCGCAACCGGGTTATCGACGCCATGCGCCGGCGGAGGCACGTGCCGCACCGCGCGGAAAACGACTTCGACATCGCCGACGCCGATTTCTTCAGCGATCTGTGGAACCAGCTCACCGGCGCCATGGTGCTGCTCACGGGCGTCATCAGCTCCATCGGCCTGCTGGTAGGCGGCATAGGGGTCATGAACATCATGCTGATTTCGGTGACCGAGCGGACCGGAGAGATCGGCATCCGCAAAGCCATCGGCGCGCGCAAAGCGGACATCCGCGCGCAATTCCTGCTGGAAGCCATCACGCTCTCGGGCATCGGCGGGGTGGTTGGCATTCTGACCGGCGCCGCCATTTCGTTCGCCGTCCGCGCGCTGGCGGGCATCCCGGCCACGGTATCGCCGTTCTGGGTGGTGCTGGGGGTGGCCATCGCCGTCGGCGTAGGCCTGTTCTTCGGCTACTACCCCGCCAACCGCGCCGCCAACCTCGATCCCATCGTTTGCCTGCGCTACGAGTAAGCCAATGTAGGGCGGCCCCCAATGGGCGTCACCTGTGGCGATCCTCGGTGGTCTGGCAGACTTCCCAGATCCCGACCTGGAAGGCCTTTGGTGTCACCTTCGCGCAATAGGTATCAGACGAGCGCCTGTCAACCAGGTGAGCGATTGCGTCTCAGAACCCCAGTTCGGCGGGGCTGAAGCGAAGGTCGCGATCGAGGATCATCTCGACCACGGCGCCTCGCGGCAGGACGGCCTCCGGACGCTTGCCGTGAAGCACGGAGGCTAAGCCGATAGCGGCTCCGGCCGCCGCGCCAATGCCGGCGCCGCCCCAGGGATGGCCGGAGGCCGCCCCGGCCACACTGCCTACGCCGGCGCCCACACCGGTGCCGAGGGCGACCGTGCGCGCGTCCCCGGAACCGTCGCGCTCGCCGGTGATCTTGCCTTCCTTGGAGTCGACCTGGCCCCGGGCCGTATCGGCGGAGGCGAGCCGCGAGCGAAAGTCGCGCATGGTGCCGTTGGGCAGCGTCAGGGTATCGAAGCGAATGAACAACTGCCCTTTGCCATTGACGCCGTGCGCGGCCTTGCTTTGGGTCACGATTCCGGTCACGTAGCTGCCGCGCGGGATCGCGATGCGCCCTTCCGCGGCCACCGGGGCGATGGTCTCGAGGTAAATGCGATCGCCTTCGTGAGCGTGTTTGGTATCGACCGCATTACGAAGCGCGAGCGCAATGCGGGTGCCGGCCACAACCGTCAGCTCGTCCGACGCGGGCGGGCCCAGCGGCCGTGTGAACTCACGCTGCCGGGTTGGCGGGGGCGGCGGAACGGTCTCCACCACCGGCGCGGGCGGGCTGGCGGGAACTTCCCGGACGATCGGGCTTCCTTCCCGCCGGTACACCAGCACGTCCTCGGTTTCGCCTCCGCGCAGGACCACCTGGCGGGTGATGGTGAGCACCGCACGATCGCGCGAGAGCGTCCAGCGGTCCATCACGGTGTAGTTGTCGGGGCCGGAAACCAGGGTGTTGATCAGGAGCGCGGCTCCTTCCCACTTGGCGACACTGTTGCGCGTCTCGGCGCCGCTCCGGGAACGGGTCTCGGTGCCATCCAGCAGATACGACCACCGGAGGGTGGAGCCATCGGTCGAGCGAGCCTCGCACCGGACGGCGACATCCTGCTGCGCGACAGTCAGCGTTTCCTCCGGCGGCACGGGGAGCGCCCGGTGGTTGCCGCCGCGCGCGTCGAGCGTCCACTTGCCGGAGAAATCGCGCTCGGGCTCGATGGCGGCAAGAGGAGCGATCCACGCGAGAGACACTGCCGTGGCAACGAGAAGCGGAGCACATTGCGACATGACTGCCAGCTTAGCACCAGTCCGGAGCCGCGGAAATGTCAAGCTAACTTAGCGGGTCGTCGATCTCTATCGCAAATGTTCCGGCACGACCCTGGAGGGCGACATTGACACAGTCGAACAGACCGCATTGTCCCGGCGGTCCAAAACCCGCTCCCATGGCATCCATGCTGGCGCTAAGTCCAGCGTAAGTGTCCAACCGGGTCAGGCTCCCGGAGAATCAGGCCAGGCTGTAAACCAAACGATAGGGGAAACGTTTCGGCGATCGGCCCCGGAATCGACGACTGCAGCCGAAATCGCGCGTCGCCTCCCCGCCGCCGGATGCCGGGCACACCACGGGCCGTACGACCGGACATGGCGGAGGCACGGAGGTTGTGCCAGCGGCGGTATCCGCCGCCGCGCAAAGGCAGGAGCCGGTATGACCGACGCGGCAAGAGGACTAATCTTGTCCTTTATGTTCTTTTGAATTTAAACTAGAGTCAACGCAAAAACTATTTGAATACTTTCTTTTTGAGGACTACTATTAGACGATGCGATGCCACCGAAGACATTGACTCCTGCTCGCTCTGTGCCTGATCGCGGTGCCAGGGCGGACCCAGACGGATACGAACATCGTCCCGCTGTATGCGGTGGCGCCGGAAGTATTCCAGACCGGTCTGAATTCGCAGGTCCTGTTCACCGTACTCAACGCGAACCCGAATTCCACGCAGCGGATCCAGCCCGGCGACACTTTCATCTTTTCGGTGAATGTCAGCGGCGGGTCGATCGCCTCGCTGGGAACCGTCACCGTTAACGCCGCGGGATTCTCCTCGGCTAACCTGCTGGCGACGCTTAGCGCGGATGGCAAGCAAGTGACCTTGACTTATAGCGGGCCAGCCGCGTTGTTCGGTCCGGGCGAGAGTTTCAGTGTCTCAGTGAACCTGATACTCTCGCAGGTGACTGCCGGCTTCGTCACTTTGCAGGTGCCGGCCAACGGCTACGACAGACCGCAGAGCTTCGCCGCCAGCCTGTCGGGAGTAGGTTTTGACACGTCCGGCACTTCCCTGCCGCGAACGGCGTCGGGGCAGTTAATTGGGCCAACCGGCCCGCAAGGTCCGGTGGGTCCAGCGGGCCCGCAGGGTCCAACCGGTGCGCAGGGTCCGGCCGGTCCCGCCGGCGCGAGAGGGGCAACGGGCCCGGCGGGGGCGGATGGGCGCGCGGGCGCCGCCGGTCAGCAAGGTCCGCAAGGTCCGCAAGGAGACCAGGGACCCGGTTTTATCGGCCCGCAGGGACCTACCGGTCCCCCGGGTCCGGCGGGAATCGCCTTTCGTGGAGCGTGGAGCGCGGGAACAACCTACAGCGTCGGGGACAGTGTCACCCTGAGCGGCGCCAGTTACGTATCGACCGTCGGCGGCAACACCGGGAATTCGCCGGCGTCGAGTCCCGCGAAGTGGGCCTTGCTGGCGCAGGCCGGTGCGGCCGGCCCGACGGGCGCGACGGGATCGGCCGGTCCGGTGGGCTCGCAAGGTCCCACCGGAGCGCAAGGTGCAACCGGCGCCACCGGGCCAACCGGTGCTACCGGCGCGACGGGGCCTCCCATCGCGTTCAAAGGAAGTTATTCCAGCAGTACGGTCTATGCCACCGGGGACACCGTTTTCTTGGGAGGCTCGTCCTACATCAGCCTGCAAAACGGCAATACCAATAATGCGCCTGGCGGCAGCCCCGCTTTCTGGAGCCTGCTGGCACAGGTTGGGTCGACGGGAGACACCGGAGCGACCGGCTTTACGGGATCGACGGGACCGCCCGGACCGGTGGGCGCGCAAGGTCCCATCGGAGCGCAAGGGGCAACCGGTGCCACCGGGGCCACCGGGGCAACCGGTGCTACCGGCCCGACGGGGCCTCCCATCGCGTTCAAAGGGACTTATTCCAGCAGTACGGTCTATGCCACCGGGGACACCGTTTTCTTGGGAGGCTCGTCCTACATCAGCCTGCAAAACGGCAATACCAATAATGCGCCTGCCAGCAGCCCCGCTTTCTGGAGCCTGCTGGCACAGGTTGGGTCGACGGGAGCCACCGGTGCGACCGGCCCGACGGGCTCGACGGGACCGGCCGGACCGACGGGTGCGCAAGGTCCCACCGGAGCGCAAGGTCCCACCGGCACCACCGGCGCCACCGGGCCAACCGGTGCTACCGGCCCGACGGGGCCTCCCATCGCGTTCAAAGGAACCTATTCCAGCAGCACGGTCTATGCCACCGGGGACACCGTTTTCTTGGGAGGCTCGTCCTACATCAGCCTGCAAAACGGCAATACCAATAATGCGCCTGGCAGCAGCCCCGCTTTCTGGAGCCTGCTGGCACAGGTTGGGTCGACGGGAGCCACCGGTGTGGCCGGCCCGACGGGCGCGACGGGGCCGGCCGGCCCGACGGGCGCGCAAGGTCCCACCGGAGCGCAAGGTCCCACCGGCGCCACCGGCGCCACCGGGCCAACCGGTGCTACCGGCCCGACGGGGCCTCCCATCGCGTTCAAAGGAACCTATTCCAGCAGTACGGTCTATGCCACCGGGGACACCGTTTTCTTGGCAGGCTCGTCCTACATCAGCCTGCAAAACGGCAATACCAATAATGCGCCTGGCAGCAGCCCCGCTTTCTGGAGCCTGCTGGCAGAGGTTGGGTCGACGGGAGCCACCGGTGTGGCCGGCCCGACGGGACCGGCGGGCGCGACGGGGTCGACCGGATCGACGGGCGCGCAAGGTCCCGCCGGAGCGCAAGGTGCAACCGGTGCGACCGGCGCCACGGGGCCACAGGGTACGCCCGGAGGGAGTAACTATACTATTGGGGCCTCCAGCAGTTCGCCGCTGACCAACGGAGCCAGCGTCTCTGGCACTTCCACTCTGTATTTCGTCGCCTCCAACGGCTCCAACCCAACAACCGTGTACCTGCCTGCGGCAACCACCGCGGGACAGATCATTATCCTCATGGAGAGCAGCAACGGATTTACCGCAGAAGGGATCGTCGCCGCAAGATCCGGCAGCGACACCATTTTCGACTTCTACTTGAGCGATGCTGCCCGCACCGAAACCAGCAACTATTGGGGTATGACGATGCTCAGTGACGGCAACCACCATTGGTATCTCTTGGCAGCCGATTGAGTCCGGGCAGGGAGTCCAGTACGAGTCGTTTCGAACGACAGAAGTTACAAAGGAGACAATATGTCAGAACCATTTCTCGGCGAGATCATAATGTTCGCCGGCAACTACGCGCCTTCCGGCTGGCTGACGTGCGATGGACAGCTTCTGCAAGTCAACCAGTACGCGGCGCTCTACGCCGTGATAGGCAACAGCTTCGGCGGGGACGGACAACACACCTTCGCCCTGCCGGATCTGCGCGGCCGCGTGCCGATTCATCCAGGCCAGGGACCGAATCTCGCTCTCTACAAAATCGGAGAGTCGGGCGGCCACGAGAGCGCCGCCTTGCAGTCCAGCCAGATGCCCCTGCACACGCATTTGCTGGCCGCGGACGGGAGTGGCGGCGGCAAGAGTACTCCCATCGGGAACTTCCTTGGTACACTCGGGTCGAGTATAACGGCGAAGCCATATTCCTCCGGTCCGGCAAGCGGGAACATGGCCGCCACGGCGATTGCCGCCGCGGGCGGCAGCACACCGGTGCCGTTGCTCCAGCCGTTTCTCCCGGTGAATTTCATCATCGCGATTACCGGTATGTTCCCGGCCCGCGAATAACGCCCGCTCCATGTACGAGATGTACCGGGTGTTTTGCGCGCTTCCCGGCGAGTTCGGGGAGGAGCGGCTCGGGTTCTACGACGCTGTCGGCGAGTTCAACGGCACCGTCGGAATGCCGCGCGGGATCCTGTTCGTTCCGGTGGCGGTCTCGTCGGCGCGCCGGGCCGCTTCGCCCTTGGACGTGAACGCGAACATCCGGGCCAGCAGTTTCTATATCGAGGTGCTCGCGGAAGATTCCAAGCCGGTCGAGCGAAACCGCCGGCTGGGCTACCGCCTCGCGGAGGAGTGCCGCACCGATCCCGCCCTGCCCATGCGGGAGGTGGCCGTGATACGCGAGGGCGCGGATTTTTCGGATTTGGCCGGCTTTAAGCAGCGCGTCCGCGGACTCTTGTCGGACTGGATTCCCCAATGACCGTTTCCACGCGTCCGGAAACCTCGGAAGACGAGCCGTTCGTGCGGCAACTCGTGCTGGCTACGGTCGCACAGGAACTGGGCGCCGCGCTCTGGCCGGATGCGGTGCGCGGTCCGTTGCTGGAAATTCAGTATTCCTCCCGGCGGAAGAGTATCCGGGACAGCTACCCGGGGGCCAGCAGCGCGATCGTCTCCGTGGACGGCCAGGATGCCGGGTGGCTGGTGGTGGCCGAACTGGAGGACGAGATCCGTCTGGTCGAGATCATGATCGATGGCGGACACCAGCGCCAGGGAATCGGATCGGGCCTGGCCAAGGGCATCCTGGCCCGCGCCGGCAAGCCCGTGCGCCTGACCGTAAGCGCGACGAATACCGGGGCCCTCCACCTCTATGAACGGCTGGGGTTCCGGCGTACCGGCGGCAACCAGGTGCGTCACTACATGGAGTACCCATGAACCGCGTTACCGAGGCGATCCGCGGTTCGCAGAACTGGAGTCCCGGGAGGTGTCACGGCATGAAACGACCGGCTTTCTTGTTCCTTCTGGCGCTTGGCGTAGCGGCGTCCGCGGCGGAGCTTCCGCGGCGGTATGCGATCGAGTTGCAGGACCCGCCCCTGGCGCGGCGGGTGCTTGCGGGCGACTCCCTGTCCCCGTCGGCGGCGTCCCAGCGGCAGAAGATCCTGAAAGCCCAGGCGTCTATCCGGGATTCGCTGCGAAGGCGCAAGCTCCCGGTCGTCGGCGCGGTGCAAACGCTCGCCAATGCCGTCTTTGTGGATGTCGCGCCGGAACGCGCGGCGGAACTTCGCGCCCTCCCCGGCGTGCTGGCCGTGATCCCCATGTCCACGCTTCACCGCAAACTGAACAAGGCGCTGGACCTGGTGAACGCCAGCGCCGCCTGGTCCGCGCTGGGAGGCGCAGCCAATGCGGGAGCAGGGATGAAGATCGCCGTGATCGACACCGGCATCGATGAAACCCACCCGGGGTTCAAGGACCCATCGCTCACCATGCCGTCCGGCTATCCCAAGACGGGCAACTCCGACGACGCCACGCACGCCACCAACAAGATCGTCGCCGTGCGCAGTTTTGTGGCCGCGCTGGCGCTGGCCGGCGGCACGGCGGAGCTCACGCGCCCCGACGATCTCTCCGCCCGCGACCGCGTCGGACACGGAACCGCGGTAGCCATGATCGCCGCCGGCGTCCCGCACCAGAGTCTCCTCGGCACCATCTCCGGCGTTGCGCCAAAGGCCTGGCTGGGGAACTACAAGATTTTCGGCTCGCCGGGGGTCAACGACGCCACCACTTCCGACGTGGTCCTGCAGGCATTGGAAGCCGCTTTCAACGACGGCATGGATGTGGCGCTGCTGGCGGCGGGAGATCTGCCGGCGGTGTGGGCTCCCTCCGATTCGGGAGCGACGTGCGGAGTGGCAACCGGGGTGGCCTGCGATCCTTTCGTGGGGGCCGTGTCTACCGCGGGGCTGGCTGGCATGACGATCGTTCTGCCCGCGGGGAACGACGGCAGCCTGGGCGCGGACACCATCAATTCGCCGGGCGACTTCGCCGGTGCCATCACGGTGGGAGCCACCACCAACGCCCACATCCTGGCGTCCACCGTCTCGACCCCCAGTGGCGACACCCTGCAAGCCCGCCTGGGCGACGGGCCGCAAATGATCGCGGCGCTATCGGCGCCACTCTTCCCGGTCGCCTCCATCGATGCCACCGAACACGGATGCATCGGTTATCCGGCGGGTTCGCTGAACGGCAAGATCGCCTTGCTCACGGTGGGCCAGTGCAGTTACGCCGCCAAGATCCTCAATGCCGAGGCGGCAGGGGCCTTGGCGGCGCTGATATTCAACCAGGCGGGCGGTCCACCGCTGTATCCGCCTTCCGGCCTGGGCAACACGGCCATTCCCGCGGCCCTGGTTTCGGCCGCGTCCGGCGCTTTCCTGAAGTCCTATCTCGCCGCCCATCCCGGCGCGGTGGTGACGCTCAACCCCGCCACGGCGGAAAGCACCCTGGCCACCGCCGACACGGTCTCTTACTTCTCCTCTCGCGGGCCAAATCCGGGAGACGCGCGGATCAAGCCCGACCTGGTCGCGCCGGGTTCGTCCATCTACACAGCCACGCAAAGCTACGATCCCAACGGCGACCTCTACAGCGCCAGCGGCTATATCGGCGTCGACGGAACCAGCTTCGCGGCCGCTTTCGCCGCGGGCGCCGCCGCCCTGGTCAAACAGGCGCATCCGGCGTACAGCACCGGGCAGATCCAGTCCGCCCTGGTCAACACGGCTAACGCCGCCATCACCGATTTCGACGCCAGTGGGAACCCGTTCCCGGCGCGCTCCACCGCCATCGGCGGCGGCAAACTGAATATCGGATCGGCAGTGGCCTCCACCATCACCGTGGTTCCGGCTACCGTCTCTTTCGGAGTGGTGAACAACCCGACTCCCGCCAACGGAGTCCTCGCCACGCGCAGTGTGACCATCGCGAATACCGGGCTGGCACCCGCCAGCGTTCAGTTGACCGTGCGGCAGCGGGACGCCGACGCCAAGGCTTCGGTGGCGGTAAGCCCGTCGAGCGTCGCGTTGGCGGCGGGCCAGTCGGCCAGCGTAACCGTCTCATTGAACGGCAGTCCCGCCGCGGGAATCTACGAGGGAGCGATCCTGGTTGCCGGAGGGGCCGTTCCGGCGCAGATTCCTTACCTCTACCTGGTGGGCGATGGCACGCCCGCCAACCAGATTCCGCTGCTGGGACAAGACTTCACGACCGAGGCCGGCAGCGCCGTCGACGTGGCATTCCGCGTGGTGGATCGGTACGGCGTGCCGGTGGCCAACATGCCCGTCCGGTTTGCGCCGCCCGCCGCCGTGTATGCCTCCAGTCAGGCCACCGACAGGTTGGGAATCGCCGAGGCCTACATGTACACTTCGGCCGCCACCGTCCAGCAGCTTTTCACCGCCGACCTGATCGGCAATGCGGGGAGGGCGGAATTCGACGGACGAGTGCGGACGCCTCCGCAGATCAACGCCAACGGCGTGGTGGATGCCGCCAGTTTTCTGGCGCCGGCGGGCTTCGCCCCCGGATCGTACATTTCGATCTTCGGCGCCGGACTCAGCGAGGGCAATGCCATGACGCGCACGCTCTCCCTGCCGATTTCACTGGCGGGCGCCAGCGTGAGCTTTGACGTTCCGGCGGCCAACATCCACGTTCCCGCGCGGCTCCACTTCGTCAGTCCGGGACAGATCAACCTGCAGATTCCCTGGGAACTGGCCGGGCAGGCTTCCGCGACGCTGAAGGTGACGCTCAGCGGGTCTTCCAGCAAGAACGTGAGGGCCGACAACAGCAGCCTGGGCACGTTTCAGACGCAGACCGCGAGCGTGCCGATGGCCGCGTTTTCTCCCGCGTTCTTCGAATATGCCGACGCCTCCAGCGGCAAGCGCCTGGCCGCTGTGTTGGATGAGAACTACGCCCTAATCACCCCGGCAAACCCGGCCCAGCGCGGACACGCCGTACAGTTCTTCGTGAATGGACTGGGAGCTGTGAGCAACCAGCCGGCATCCGGGGAAGCCAGTCCGGCGCTGCCCCTGGCGCTGACCCAGGCCAGCCCCACCGTAACCATCGGCGGCCAAAGCGCCACCGTACAGTTCAGCGGCATGTCGCCTGGGAGCGTCGGTCTCTACCAAGTGAACGCCGTGATTCCGCAGGGAGTGAGCGCCGGCTTGCAGGCCGCGGTGATCTCCATCGGCGGTATCGACTCGAAGGCCACGCTGGTGCCGGTTCAGTAACCCGGTTTGGGGCCCGAACGCTTCTCCGGCTTGCGCTTCTGGTCCCGCGCCCAAGCCAGGGATCTCAATGTGTATTAGACCGGCTACTCGCGCAAATGAACTCGATCCCGGAGCTCGCCGGATTCTCGATCCCCGCCAGGCTCTCCGACCTCTGGACTCCGGCGGCCAAGTCGACAAGCGAAACATAAGTCCGCTCGTCCGTGCCGTCTCCGCCGATCGCATACGCAATCCGGCCCGGTGTCACCATCCACGCGGGCCCGCACGATTCCAGCGCGCCGATGAAAGCGTCCGCGCCAGGCTGTTGCACTCCACCGGACACAAACCCGAGGGCATGAATCCAATTATCGAAGTCGGAGCGGTCAATCGCGGCGTGTGCCCTCGGGAGAGCCGCGTATCTGGCGCCTGCACGCCGTGCTGCCTCCCTGGCGGAGATGGTGCGCTTCTCCTTCCACGAAAGGAGAATGGCGGCCGCTGTGGCCCACTGCGTGTCTGGTGCCGACGGCTGCGGAATTCGAATGCGGCCAGGAACTTTGTAGTAGAGGAAGCGCAATGTCGCCGAGTGAATCACGCTGGAGTTCTCCGCCAACCCGGACATCCCTGGCCTCCCGGGGATGGGGAAAGAGACCAGTGGACAGCCGAACTTGCCGGGAAAGCCACACTCGGCTTCAAGAACAGCGCGGCCATCTACGTCGATGCGATAACCATATGACCCGCGATGCGAAGAGGTCTCCGCATAGAACTCTAACGTCAGCACATTCCGGCCAGCCTTGATCGACGGTGTGATGTCGCCGGAAATGCTCTGGCCATGGCCCGCGATCAGCACGGGTTCGCCGTTCAGACGTGCAACAGCCGCGCGATCCACATGGAACAAATGAACCGTCCACCTGGGTCCGGCGGCTTCGCGCGAAGGCTGCCCGGACTCTGCGCGAGACAAGACTCCGCCTCCCATAACCAATGCAAGGATCGACGAAACCGCAAGTCGGCGCATCCACGGGTAAGACGCCTCTCGCACCGCGGAAGTTCCAATGCTACTGGACCGGAGCCAACGGGGCTAGCGCAGTGCGGCCGAAGTCTTGCCTGTTTTTGTGGGGCGGGCAATCCTGCCCGCAGCCGCCTTTTGAAGCGGCTTTTTCGCATCGTGCTCAAGTCTTCGTGGCCGGATCGCCGGCTGAAAGCCGGCGGCAGCCACGATTGGCTGCCCCACAGCCAAGTGCATACTCGTTACTCTGCTTGCCGCAGACCACTAGCGGCGGACACATGCCACAACGGTCAAGCTCTAACAGGCGATCCGGCAGCTTCCCGTCGCGCCCTGCCGTCGTCGGGTGAATTGGCGCGATGCTGAGCACGCAGACCGGCATGCCGCGCGAGCGGGCACAGATCCGTCGGCCCGTCCGTGCTGGCGCCCGATCTTCGCTACCTCTCCCCCAACCCCGTCACGTTCCCGCAGTCCAGCAGCTTTACCACGCTGCCGTCGGCGGTCTTGATGTGGGTGTTGGCGAAGGTCCAGCGGCCGGCGTACTGGATGCTGCCGGCGATCTTCGCGTCGATGTTCAGGTTCTTGAATTTAAAATTCTCCAGCGGCGAGTCTTTGTAGGAGACCACGAAGATAGCCCGTTGCGCATCCACCGCCTTTATGTTGGAAATCTCGACGTTCCGGAAATGCGGCAACCCCTTCTCGGCGGGCACCGCCTCGGTCAGCACCCTCCAGTAATCGGGCGGATTGACGATTCCTTCCGGCATCTTGGCGTAGCTGTAGGTGGGGTTCCAGTTCAACGCGATGCTGATTGCGGTGCCTACACCTAGCATGTCTAGGTCGTGAATCACGATGTTCCGGATGGTGCCGCCGCGCGTGCTGGCCGACTTGAAGAGAATCCCGCTCGACACGGAAGGCAGCACGTGGATGCGGTACACTTCCACGTCGCGGATTCCGCCCGAAGTCTCGCTGCCAATGGTGACTCCGGCGGCGCCGCCGCGCACGGTGTTATCGCGGATGACGATCTTCTCCGTGGGACGGTTCACCCGCAAACCGTCGGCGTCCCGGCCGGCCTTGAGGCAGATGTCGTCGTCGTTGCACTCGATGTCGCAGTGTTCCACCAGCACGTTCGAAGAGGAATCGATATCGATGCCGTCGGTGCTGGGACCTTTGCCGCCGATGTTGTTGCGGATGGTGGTCCCATCCACGTGCACCCGTCGCGAGTAGCAGATGTGCACGGTCCAGAAACCGGAGCGCCGCAGTTCCAGACCCTGTAGGTCCACGTCCGTGGATTTGTAGATCGCGATGAGGCGGGGCCGCTGGCAATCGTAATCCGCCGCCCACCGCAGGCCTTTGGGATCATACGCCTTGCGGAGATCCCAGTACTTGTCCCACCAGATCTTCCCCTCGCCATCGATCACGCCCTTGCCGGAGATCTTCACGTGCGATTGCTCATACACGTTGACGAGGGCCGCCGGCCACTTCATCTCAATCCCGGCGATGCGCGTCTGCATGACGGGGTAGGCCGCCAGATCCTGCACGCCGTGGACCTCGACGCCCGCGTCCACGCGCAGTTCGGTGCGCGATTTCAGGAACAACGATCCGGTCAAGTACACTCCGGGCGCGAAGACCACCGTGCCGCCGCCCTTGGCGGCCGCCGCAGCGTCAATGGCTTTCTGAATGGCCGCCGTATCGACCGTCTTCCCGTCTCCCTTGGCTCCGTAGGCGCCCGCGCGGAACTCGGCCGCGTGGAGAGCGAATACTGCAAGAAACGCGCAACCAACCGCGATTCTCAGCTTCATCATTTTCCTCCGGCTTCGATATTGACGGTAGCAGAGGCCAGACCCGGCGAGGAAGCGGTCACCGCGATCCGTCCGGCCGCGCTGGCTTTGACAATGGCCAGGCATTGGCCCTGGAACGCATGGCGCTCGGATGCCTGGAACGGCTCGTGGCTGGAGTTGCCGGCGCTGTCCACGGCGGCGATGACGCCCGGACCCGTTGCCCGGAAGGCGACCAGTTGGTCCGCACCGGGCACCAGCACGCCGTTGTCATCCACCACGCTGGCGGCGACATACACAACATCGTCCCAATGGGGAGCGAGCTTGGCGCGATCCGTCACCAAGACAATCTTGGTGGGCTGGCCAGCGGTGCGAAGCTCGTGGGTGGCGACAATCCGCCCCCTGCTCTTGCCGATGGCGCGGATGGTACCCGGTTCAAATGGCACATTCCAGACGCGAGCCGAGTCATCGGCCGGGCGGGGCTTGGATCCCAGCGATTTGCCGTTGAGCATCAACTCCACCTCTTCGCAGTTGCTATACACCTCGACATTCTCGGTGTGGGCCGCGGCGTCGGCGGGCGTCCAGTCGGAGAGCAGCGTCCGCACCTGGGGACGGGCGACCGGGTCGTACCCGGGATCGGTAGGCGGGGTGCCCCCAGGGCCCTGGCGCGGCGCCACCCGGCGAACGATGTGGACCATGGGCTGGTCCGACCACCAGCTCTGGCGCTCGTACCCCACCGGCTTGACCGCACCGGTGTGGTCCAGAAGGCCGGAACCGGCGATGACACCCGGCCACTGGCGCGATTCGCCGATGTAGTCGACGCCGCTCCACAGGAACTGGCCGGCATACGGCGGGTTGTCGCGCAGGGCGAGCCAGGCGCTCAGCTCGCCGTGGTTCTCGGTGCCGAGTATTTTGCGCGTGGGCTTGGCCGCGTGCGCCGCCAGGATCTCGTTCTCGCGGTAGTTCTGGCCGACCACATCCAGCAGGTCGGCCAGGCCGTTGTCGTAATCGTGGCTGACGTTGGGCCGGAAGAGCGCCTGGCTCACGGGGCGGGTGGGGTCGGCTTTGTGAAAGGCGTCCACCAGACCTTTGAGAATGCCGTAGGCGAGTTCCGCCTGGGGCGTGTCGTGAATCTCATTGCCAGCGCTGTAGATCACGATGCTGGGGTGGTTGCGGTCCCGCATGACGGTGTCGCGGGTGTCGGTGAGCGACCAGTCCCGGAAGTAGAGATGGTAGTCGTAGGGGTTCTTGGCCACCGTCCAGCAATCGAACATTTCGTCCATCACCAGGAAGCCCATGCGGTCGCAAAGATCCAGAAATTCCGGTGCAGGCGGGTTGTGGGCGGTGCGAATGGCGTTCACTCCGAGCTTCTTCAACTCCTCCAGACGGCGCTCCCAGACGCGCAGCGGGACGGCCGCGCCCACCGCGCCGCCATCGTGGTGCAGGCAGACGCCCTTGAGCTTGAAATTTCTGCCGTTCAGCCAGAAGCCGGTGGCGGCATCGAAGTGAAACTCGCGAATGCCGAAGGGGACCGTCTCGTCGTCGAGCGTGGTCTTTCCGGCGCGAACGCTGGCCACCACGCGGTACAGCGCGGGGTGGTCGAGGTTCCAAATGTCGGGGGACTTGACGGCGATCGCCTGCTCGAAGTCCGCCGATTTCCCGGCGGCGACCGCTTGCGGCTTGGTCTCCGCGATTTTGACGGTCTTGCCGTCGGGGCCGAGGATGGCGACCTCAAGCGTCACCGTGCGCGCCGCGACCGACTGGTTCACGACGCTGGTTTGGACGCGCACCGTGGCTTCGCCGGCAGCGACTTGGGGAGTGGTCACAAAGGTAGCCCATTTGTCGAGGTGGACGGGGTCCAAGACCAGCAGGCGCACGTGCCGGTAGATGCCCGCCCCGGCATACCAGCGCGAAGCCGGCTGCCCGGAGTTATCGGCGCGCACGGCCAGCACGTTGGCGTTCCGGGCGCCGAAGGTCACATGCCCGGTCAGCTCGTAACGGAAGCTGACATAGCCATAGGGCCGTTTTCCGAGGTGGAAACCGTTGATCCAGACTTCGCTATTGGCCATGACGCCATCGAACTCGACGAAGACGCGCCGCTTGGCGTAATCCGCGGAGAGGGTGAAATGTTTCCGATACCAGCCGATGCCGGCGGGAAGGAAGCCGCCCGCCCCGCCCGCGGGATTCTTCTGGTCGAACGGGCCTTCGATGCCCCAGTCGTGCGGTACGTCCAAAGCGCGCCACTGGGCGTCCGCAAACTCGGGCTTTTCGGCGCCCGCCGCGTCGGCTTTGAGGAAGCGCCAATCGGAATCGAAGGCAATGGTAGTCCGGACGAGCCCCTGCACCGGAGCCGCCGCCAGCAAGAGAGGGATCAACCAGGAAACCACACGCATCGTAAGGCCCCCTTAGAGGTATTGGGCAGTCGAAACCTAGATTAGCGTTATAGCGGGGGTTTGGCAATGACGCGTCTTCCAGCAACCCGCCGAGATTAGTATCCGGTCCTCGGACCCCGCCCGCTCCAGAATGATCGGGTCTTCCGCGGCGCGAAGTTCGTAGTCGCGGACGTGAACCGCGTCGTGCCCCGCATCTTTCAGAAGGCGCGCCACCTCAGACGAGAGCGCGTTATCGACCAGGAACCTCACGCGATCCGCGACAGTGGCATCTCACGTTCCATTGCGGAGACCGCCGCGAATCGGAGACACTCGCGAATATCCTCAATCTGGAGCTCCGGATAGTCGCCGAGGATCTCCGGTTCCGTCATGCCGCCAGCGAGCATACGCAGCACCGTGGCAACAGGGATTCGGATGCCCCGGATGCAGGGAACGCCGCCCATCTGATTGGGATTGACCGTAATGCGATCGAAGTTGGTCGCCTGCATTCTTGGCCTCGCCCCATTATCGCAGGTGTTGACCGGCGCTGAAGCCTGCAAAAGATCGCACCGGCTCCACCATCGGGAACGGGTCCAAGCGCGTATGCCATGCGCCGCACGCCACCGGCTGGAACCGCCGATGTCGCGCGCGCTGACGGGCGCGGGGCGAGCGGGTAGGGGTGTTGAGTAGACTGCCTCCGAAATGGCCTCCGATGTGGCAATCGCGGAAGTGCTTCCAATCGCCGCCGGCCGCGCCTCTGGAACCGGGAACGTGCGGCAAACGAAGTGGGGGTTGAGTAGCCCCCGCTACTGCAGCGCCCTGGCAATCGCCGCTTCCGCCAGGGGCGCCATGAGTTCGTAACCTCTGGCGTTGGGATGCAAGCCGTCGTTCGAATACCCGTCCTTTAACATGCCCTTGTCGTCCACCAGGGCCGAGTAGTAATCGACATACTCGGCATCGACCTTGGCGGCATACTCGCGCAGCCACGCGTTCAGCTTCGAGATGTCCGCGGGGGGACGCTGCTCACTCTGCTTCCGGACGGTGTAATCGCCGATCGGCATCACCGAACAAAGGATCGCCTTGACGCCGTGCGCGCGGGCCAGGTCCGCGATCGCCTGAATGTTCTCCCCGATCATGGCGAGCGTCTCCGGCCCGGTATTGCGCGAGATGTCGTTGGTGCCGGCCAGCAGGATGAATGCCGCGGGATCGAGATCGATCACGTCCGGGAACATTCGGACCAGCATCTGCGGCGTGGTCTGCCCGCTGATGCCGCGATTCACGTACGGCTTGCCGGGGAACGACTCGGCCAGCTTCCAGCCGTCTGTAATGGAGTCGCCCAGGAACACCACGCGTTTCGGCTCCCGCGGCTGCGTCTTCAAGACTTCGTTGGCGGCGTGATAGCGGCCAAGCTGGTTCCAGTCCTGGAGCTGATCGGCGAGAGCCTGAGCCGCCGCGGGCAGGCAACAACTTGCCCGGGAAGGCCGGTATTCTTCCACCAACTGGCACTGGGCGGCGCCGGCCGCCAGAAGACCCGCGAAGAGCAAACGAAATGCGATTCGGTGCATGGATGATCTCCCTAATAGTGCGTGTGGTTGGCGATGGAGTTTCTCAGGTACTCGGAGTCCCGCTTGACGGTCTTGGGCTGCACGTGGCGATACCCGTAGACGCGCAGCACGGTGCGGTCGTTGGTGATCACCTGCTCGGCGCCGTTGCCCAGGAAATCGAACATGTGGTAGACCGGGTCCTTGAAGTAGAGCGTGCCGGTGCCGTCGTCCTCCAGCTTGAACTTGTACCAGAAGAACTCCTTTTTCCCGTCGCCGTACCAGTCGCCGCGGACGAAATTCGGGTTGCCGCTGAGCGGATTGCGGGGCCACTTCGATAGCAGGTTGCCGAGGTTATCGAACCAGTAGAGCTGCGCGCCCAGACCGCCGCTTTCCCGGGTGCCATAAACGCGGCCGTTGGCCACAATCTGCGGGGTCTTGCTGCCCTTCAGAATGTAGCCGGCGGTGATCTGCTGGGTGTGGTCGGCCAAGTTCTGCCACAGCAGCTCACCGGTCATCGAGCGGTAGGCCATGGCGCCCATGTCGCTCTGCCCGGTGATCAGCTCCAGCTTCCCGTCGCCATCGATATCGAAGAACTCCATGGTGTCCATGTGGTCGTGGTTGTCGTCGAAGAGGTCGTAGTTGTTCCAGATGGTGTTCCCTTTGGAGTCCAAGCACAGGTGGCTGATGAGCACCTCGTCGATTCCATCGCCGTTGAGATCGATGGGCCAGATGTAGTGTCCGAAAAAGTCCTTCTTGCGCTGCTCGCTGTGCTGCCAGATCTCGTTCAGCTCGCGGTCGTAGGCGGTCAGGCTGATGGTGCCGCCGGAATCCGTGAACACCAGCAGGTTGTCGGCGTAGCCGGGATGGAACTTGGCGATGGCGGTACGGAAGTTGTTATACACGTGCGGCAGGGGCTCGGTGGGCCACTCCACTTTGCGCTTGATGGCGCCGGTGCGGCCGTCGGCCATCACCAGCCACTCCTTGCCATCCATCATGCGCCAGTGGATCACCTCGGCGAAACCGTCCTGGTCGAAATCCCAAATCGAGCCGGGCGCTTCGAACTGGCCCCGCAGGCGGGCGCCTTCCGCGGGCGCAGCCCAGTGCCACATCTCCTTGCCGTCGTTGTTATACATGTAGGCCGAGTAGTCGGAAGTAATCGCCAGGATGTCGGGCTTGCCATCGCCATCCACGTCTCCGAACTTCACGATATTGGCCGGCTGAATGGTGTAGTCCTTCAGCATCTCGACCTCTTCGGGAAGCTCCAGCGGTCGCAGTTCCTTCTCCTCGAAGTTGGGGTTCTTCGAGAGCACCATCACGTTCAGCGTGGGCCGCGGGGCGATGGCGGTGAGGCGAATCTCCACCGTGCCCTTCTTCAGTTGGAAGGTGCCGCTGCCCTTCCAGGCGAGCGGCCCGTTGCCGAACACGTCCGCGCCGGTCTGCCCATCCACCGAGACCTTGAACCCGCTCGCCGCGGTCCCCTGGCTGCGCACGAACAGGCGATAGGCGCCGGCTTCCGGGATGGTCGCCTTGGCCACGGCGTCTTCCTTCGAAGCCAGGTCGATGACGGCGTTGTTGAACAGCCAGGCGGTGCCGGCATTTCCGAAGCCGCCGCCGATGGTGTCTCCGGCGGGGATCTGGTGGTAGAACTCCGACGCGTCCACCACCACGGTGCCGGGCAACTGGTGCGCGGGCGACCCCGGCCCCGCCAGCATGGCCGAAGCGCAGGCCGCCAGGAGAATCGCCAATACACGGGAATCGAATTTTGGAATTTGCATGGCCGATCCGTTACTTTTCCGGAAAAGAGAAGGTGGGTCGAACGTCGACGGGGATCTCCGCCGTCGCGGCCAGCGCGCTCTTGAGCTCCGCCGGCATCTTGTCGTACTTGGCGAACCAGGCTTCCGCGCGGGCGCGGTCGCCGGTGGCTTCCATCTCAAGCAGTTCCTTGGAAAGCTGCGCCATCGCGGCGGGCATGCGCACGTAGTCGATGGTGTACCGCCCATCCGCGCTCGCCAGGGCCCGCTGTTCCAGCAGGTAGTTGAACTCCATCATCTCGGCCCTGCCGTGCGCTTCGCCCGTGCCAAACCGCAGCGCCCGGAAATAGTCCGCCACAAAGGAGGCGTAATATTCCTCGACGCGCGCTTTGGGCAGCACGCCATGGTCCGCCAGCCACGCCAGGCCGAACATTCCCACGGCATCGGCTTTGGCCTCCTCGAGTCCCGAAGAAACCGGGCCCAGAGCTTCGCGGATGTCCACCTGCTTGCCGTCCTTGCGGGCGAACGACGGCCCCAGGCCGTGCGCGATCTCATGCATCACCGTGCCCGTCAGGTATCCTTCGGCCGAGACCTTCTGGGCCTGGCCGGGCGGCATCATCTGCTTCGCCAAAGGCAGGACGATATTGGCAACGCGCACGTCCATGAAGTTCTTGAAGAAGATTTTCTTGCTGCCCTTCTCCTGGTGAACGCGCGGATCGTTGGGCAGGTTGTCGGCCACGGCCTGGTAGCCGTAGCGCAGATCGCCCGCACGGTAGGGCGCGTCCATCACCTCCATGGGGGTGGCGTGGCCGCGTTTGGAAGGACGGTCGGCCCCCGCGAGCGGCAGCGCATCCTGAATGTCCGGCACGTACTTCTGGTAGAGGGCCAGTTTACGGCTCTCCGCATCGTTGCGAATCAGAATGGAAGCGCCGTAAGAGGTCTTCACCCCCAGTAAGTCGTCCAGATAGGTTTCATAGGGTGCGAAGATGACGTCGAACTTGGGGTCTTTGAGGTCCAGCCAGGCAAGGTCGCTCTGGTAATAGTCGTCGGTGAGGAGCGCGTCGGCGCGCAACCGCAGGAACTTGGCGAAGGCGGCGTCTCCGCTGAGGGCGGCAGCCTCACGGAGAGCCTTGGCCATCGGATCGAGGAACCGCTTATACTCCACGTGGTACGGAACGGCGACGAGCCGGTCGCCTTGCCATTTAACCACCGCGTACGCGTTGTAGATAGCGGCCCGGTCCTCGGGATGCTTCTGGAGGTACTGATCGAGGCTGGTGCGGGTTAGGGCGTCGGGATAGAGCTTGTGCCCAGGAAGCATCGGCTCTTCCCCAATGAAGGGCCGGTTGTTATCGAGCAGGTCCCAGCGGCTGCCCATGATGCCGAGCAGGCCCTTCAGCGTTGGGTTTCGAGTGGTCTTGTAGAGAGCCAGCCCTCCCAGATCGCTCTGCCGCCAGAAGACCTCGTCGAGCAGCCGGCAGGCTTCCACCAGCTTGTCGACCATCTGGCGCTCGCGCGCGGAAAGGCCCGTGGAATGGTACGGCATGTCTACGGCCTTCCACCGGGAGAGCCGCTCGGCTTCGTTATGGAATGGACGGCCGCCGGCATTCTGCGCGGACATCACCGCGACATTGGCTAAAAGGGCAATCAGTACCGAAACTCGCACGCCTCATTGTAGCGCCGGCGGCGCCACCTACTCCTTCACGCAAAACACCGCCGTGACCGGCGCCAGGACCAAATGCACCGTGGTCACCGGTTGGCCACCGGCCTCCGCCTGGGTCGTCTCGGCCTTCTGCCTCTCGCCCGTGTGCGGGTTCCACAGCGCCAGGCTCTTCTGGCCCCGTAAGACTACCTTCGTGTCCACGGGTGTGTCCTGGGAGTTCGCGAAGAAGTAGATGTCCCGGCCATCCTTCACCTTGTGGATATAAGTCAGTGCGCCATCGTAGGCCGGCCCCATCTTCACCGGCCACATGGGCGCCTGCTGGATGTCCACGTCGGTTACCGGAACTGCCTCCTTCAACACCGTGCTTACGAGCTTGATATCCGGCTGGGGCAGGAAGAATGACTTTCCACCCGCTTGGTTGTGGTTGGCGAAGTAGTTCTTGAAGTCATCGACGATGGGCCGGATTTCGGCCGTCACCGGGTCGCCGATGGGAAAACCGAACACTTCGCCGACCATTTGTTGCACTTCCCTATCCCGGTTGAACTCCGCGGATTTCGATGGCAGCCTGTGAGTGGCAATGACCGTTCCGCCGCTCCGGTAGAACTCCAGTATCTTCTTGGCGGCGGCGGCGGAAATCGTGTCCCCGCCGGGAACCATCAGCACGCGGAACTCTTCGCGGTTTTCCTTATTGTCGAGAATCAGCCTGCCCTTGTCGATGATCGTACGGCCCTCCAGGACTTCGGGGTGTATATAGGTATAGTCCAAGCGGAGCCCGCGATAGAGCATCTCGCCAAGGTCCATGTAGTCCGTCTCCGGAGGCACGAGACCGCCCTCGAGCGCCCAGTAGAATGTGGGCGTGCTGCCGGGCCGGTTGCTGCTCGGAGGACTCGAGAAGTAGTAGGCGGCCTGCAGCGCGGCGATGGGGTAGAGCACCGCGATATCCGCCACGTGCCGCCCGTGCCGCAGCAGATAACTCATCCGGCCGACGAAATCGGCCGACTCCTTCGCTATATCGGCCGGCCGGTTGCCGATCTGCAAATTGACTCCCATGGCGTACTGGTCCATGGCCGTTTTGTACGCCACCTTACCAGTCATCTGCCGGTAGGCCGCATAGGTCTCCGCCATGACGATCGGCTTGTCCCAATTGAACGCCGAGGAAGTCACTACCTTGTAAGAGACATTCGACCGCCCGGTGTAATAGATATCGTCGATGCCGGGGATTTGCTGGTGTTCGAAGACCTTCATCAGATCGCCGTGGATAGCAACCGGGTTACGCACTTCCTCCTGGTCCTGATGACCCGCCATGTCGATGCCATGGGCCGCGCACCAGGCGGCGATTCTCCCGATGAAGTTCTCGGCGTAAAGCTGGGCGCGGAACCCGAACAGCGCATTGCGGGCGGCCGCCGTTTCCGGCCCGATGTCGTACCACAGCGCCGGATAATACTTCATGGGAGAGGAGCCGTACTTTTTCTGGAAGGCCTGGTTGAAGCCCGGCGTCCACATGCGCCCGTCGGAGAGGTGCATGGATGGCTCATCGTAGAAAGTCATCTTGATGCTGGTTCCGAAATACTCTTTGAGGTGGGCGTAGTATGGCTCATAAGTCAACCCAATGAACTTATCCACGGCCCCCGCATCGAGATAGTCCACAAACCCACCCTTGTTGGTCTGTGGCAGAAAGGCGGGGTCGAGGTAGAACAACATGACCTTCCATTTGCCTTTGGGAACCTGGCACGCCAGCGCATTCGCCTTACTCTTCCTGGCGCTGACGTCGATGCGCTCTCGCGTGTCGCGGTTCATCATGACGGCGCCGATGTAAATGCCGTCCGCGATGGGCATCGCGAGTTCGGTGCGCACCGGTCCGACCACGTCCTTTTCAACCATCTCGAGGCTCTTGGCGACAGCCTCGGGGTACTTCGAGCACAACAGGCCACCCGCCATGCCGGTGGGATAGTTCCACTCGTCATACAGCACGCGCGCCGGGAAATTGTGTTTTTCGCCCTCTTGGACGGCCAGCCGGTAAAGCCGGAAATATTCTTCGCTCAGGTAGGGCACGCCCTTGTCGCTCGGCTGGCGATGAGAGCCCTTCAGATAGGCCTCCGAGAGGCCCGTGGTAGGGCCTCCTCCGGGGCCGATCATGAACGCGCCGGCGGAGTTGCCGGCAGCAGCGCGGTCGACCCCCGCGATGACGCTCTGGTCCGTGAGGTTCGACAGGTTGAAGCCAAACCAGTAATGCCCGCGGTACTCGCCGGGGGGATTCTGAAACAGCGTATAGTCCACCGTCAGGTCGGCGGGAGTCTGGGTCCGTGGAGCCCGGGTTTGGGGCCAAACCACGAAGGGAGCGGCCAGCAGGATCAGGAATCTCATCAACCTAATGGTAGCGCCGGCGGTTTATGCCGCCCCGCGAGGCCTCACCGGAACGCGTACCGGAACCCGTTCTCCGCGATCCCCCGCATCTCCGCTTCGTTGAAGCCGAACTGGCGCGCCGCCAGGCGGTATTCGCCTACCAGCGTGCAGCCGAACATGGCCGGATCGTCGGTGTTCAGTACGATCGGCACGCCCGCATCGTACAGACGCCGCAACGGGTGTTCTTCGAGGCTCTTCACCACGCCAGTCACCATATTGCTGGTGAGGCAAATTTCCAGCGGGATGTCCCGCTCGCGCAGATGCCGCATCAATTCCGCGTCGCGCGCCGCCGCGATTCCGTGGCCGATGCGCTCCGCGCCCAGCTTCAGCGCGGCCCACACCGATTCCGGCCCGGTGCTCTCGCCCGCGTGCGCCACCAGCCGCAGCCCCGCACGCTTGGCGAACGCGAAGACCTCCGTGAACCGCTCGGCCGGTCCGCGCTCTTCGCTGCCGCCTATGCCGAACGCCACCACGCCGCGGTCCATGCGCTCCGCCGCCAGTTCCGCCACTTGCTGGGCCTGCTCCACGGCGAATTGCCGCACGGCGTCCAGAACCCAGCGCACCTCCACCGGCGAGCCGTTCGCGGCCCCGCGGATGGCGTCGAAAATCGGCCCGAACTCCTGCCCCTTCCACAGCACCACGCCGGCCGCCAGAATGATCTCGGCGTAGCGCACGTTCTGGGCCGCCAGCCGCTCCAGCAGGCGCCGCGTAATCAACGCGTAGTCCTCCGGCGTGCGCAGCCGTTTTCCCACCGCGCCGAAGGCCTTGAGAAAGTCCTCGAAATCCACGTAGCGGTAGAGCGCGCGAAGTTCTTCGAGCGGCGTCGAAGGGTCGAGTTCATAGAGCGTCTCGGGCTCGACCGAACCCTCCAGATGCAGGTGCAACTCGGCTTTGGGCATTTGCAGCAGAAAATCGGCCATACTTGACTATTAGACATGACTGCTGAAGAGATTGAGGCAATTGTCGGCGGATATCACGGGGATGCCTTCCGCATTCTCGGGCCGCACGGCATCCGCAAGAGGAAGGGCGGGCAGGCCCGCTGGGAGGTCCGCGCGTTCCTCCCGCAGGCGGAATCGGCCGAGGTGGTGGTTGACGGGCGCCGATGGGCCATGGCCAAATTGCACGCGCAGGGTTTCTTCTGCGCCACGTTGGAGGGCGATCCCCAACCGTACACGATTTGCGCCCGCCTGTGGGACGGCCGCGAAACCGCCATCGACGATCCGTACCGCTTCGGCCCGCGGATCTCCGCTGCCGACCTCTACCTGCACACCGAGGGCACGCTGCATGAGGCCTGGCGCACGCTCGGCGCGCACATCGCCGACGCCGATGGCATCGCCGGGGTTCGCTTCGCCGTGTGGGCGCCCAACGCCGAAAGCGTCACCGTCGCCGGCGAGTTCAACGACTGGGACACCCGCCGCCATCCCATGCGGCGCCGCGACGGCGGCGTATGGGAAATCTTCATCCCCGGTCTCGGCCAGGGAGCCTCGTACAAGTACCACATCCGCTCCCGCTTCGCCGGGTACCAGCAGCTCAAGGCCGACCCCTACGCCTTCTACTGCGAGACGCCGCCCAAATCCGCCTCGGTGGTCTGGGACATCGCCCGGTACCAGTGGCAGGATGCCGCCTGGATGGAATCGCGCGCCCAGACCGACTGGCTGAAATCGCCCATCGCCGTCTACGAAGTGCACCTGGAATCCTGGCTACGCGGCCCCATGGGCCAGACGCTTACCTACCGCGAGCTGGCCGTCAAGCTGGTGGAGTACGTAAAGCGCATGGGCTACACCCACATCGAGCTGCTGCCCATCATGGAGTACCCGTTTTCCGGTTCGTGGGGCTACCAGATCACCGGCTACTTCGCGCCCACTTCGCGCTTCGGCACGCCCGACGATTTCAGGCACTTCATCGATTGCTGCCACCAGGCGGGCATTGGCGTGTTCGTCGATTGGGTGCCCGCGCATTTCCCCAAAGACGCCCACGGCCTGGTCTTCTTCGACGGCACCGCGCTCTATGAGCACGCCGACCCGCGCAAGAGCGAGCAGCGCGACTGGGGCACGCTGGTCTTCAACTACGGCCGTAACGAAGTGCGCACGTTCCTGATTTCCAACGCCCTGTTCTGGCTGAAGGAGTACCACATCGACGGCCTGCGGGTGGACGCCGTGGCCTCCATGCTGTATCTGGATTACTCGCGCAAGCCCGGCGAGTGGATCCCCAATCGGTACGGCGGCAACGAAAACCTGGAAGCCATCGACTTCCTGCGCCGCTTCAACGAGCTTGCGCATACCGTTCCGGGCGCTGTGACCGTGGCCGAAGAATCCACCGCTTTCCCCGGCGTTTCCAAGCCCGTCTACCTCAGCGGCCTGGGCTTCACCATGAAGTGGAACATGGGCTGGATGCACGACATGCTGGCCTACTTCGGCAACGATCCCATCTACCGCAAGTTCTATCACAACAGCATCACCTTCAGCCTGCTCTACGCTTTCCAGGAGAACTTCGTGCTGCCCATCTCGCACGACGAGGTGGTCCACGGCAAAAGCTCGCTGCTGAACAAGATGCCCGGCGACGAGTGGCGCCAGTTCGCCAACGTCCGCGCCTTTCTGGCTTATATGTGGGCCCACCCCGGCAAGAAGCTGCTCTTCATGGGCCAGGATATCGGCCAGCGCGAGGAGTGGAACTGCGACACCGGCCTGCACTGGGAGCTGCTGGAATTCGACTGTCACCGCCAGCTCCAGACCCTGATGCGCGAGCTGAACCGCCTCTACCGCTCGAGTCCCGCGCTCTACCAGGTGGATTTCCACTACACCGGTTTCGAATGGATCGACTTCCACGACTGGGAGTCCTCCGTAATCGCCTTCCTGCGCCGCGCCGAGGACCCCAGCGACTTCATCCTCTTCTGCTGTAACTTCACTCCCGTTCCGCGCCAGGGCTACGAGTTTGGCGTGCCGGAAGAGGGCTTCTACGAAGAGATTCTGAACACCGATTCCGCGCTGTTTGGCGGCTCGAACATGGGCAACGGCGGCTGTGTCTCTTCGCGCCCGGTACCCAAGCACAACCGCCCCAACAGCATCGCCGTTACGCTGCCGCCGTTGTCGGTGCTGGCGTTCCGCAAGAGGTAGCGGCCCCGGCAACATTGACAAAAGTCATGTAGCCTTGGCGGAACCTCGTATATAATTGTTCCCATTGACTGGAGGACAAACGGATGCTGGTACGACTTTCCCTGGTAGTTTCTCTCTTGTTGCTCGCTTTCACCACAGCCTGCACGCAGGCGCCCCCGCCGGATACCCACGCCGCCGACGTTCAGTCGCTCAAAGATGCCGAAGCGGCCTGGGCCAAGGCCACTGGCGCCAAAGACCTCGAAAAAGGGATGAGCTATTACGCGGACGACGCCTCGCTGATGATCGCCAACGCGCCGGCCATGAACGGCAAGGATGCGATCCGGGCGGCTATGAAGCCGATGTACGACGATCCGAATTTCGCGCTGGCGTTCCAGGCGTCGCGCGTCGAGGTCGCCAAGTCCGCCGATCTGGGCTACACCCAAGGCGCCTATACCCTGACCATCACGGACCCGAAAACGAAAAAACCCGTCACCGACAAGGGCAAGTACGTGACGACCTACAAGAAGCAAGCCGACGGGACCTGGAAAGCCGTGGCCGACATGGTCAGCTCCGACATGCCGCTGCCCACGCCGGGCAAGAAATAGCGCGCGCTGTTCCGCTCACAGGGTGGAGCGAATCTCCGCAAAGAGAGTCTAGGGCAACCGCGAACGCCAGTAACCGGGGCGGCGGCGGCCATGAGCGACAGCCATCACTTCAATGCCGCCACTAATCTGACGATAGACGACAGCATAGGGGAACCGGCGCAGAAGGTTTCGCCTGTATCCTTGGGCAAACAGCGGCCATCGCTCCGGTGAAGCGGCGATGGCTCCGAGCGCCTCTTCCAGCGCTTTCAGAAACGAAACCGCCGCACGGACGCTCCGCGCCCGGTACCAGGTGAAAGCCGCTTTCACTTCCGCCGCCGCCTCCGGATGAAAGGCGATCTGGCTAGTCGTCATTTCGAACGGCTGCGTGCAGACGGGAACGGACCTCGGCCCACGGGATGGGAGCTACGGCCCCACTGTCGAGCTCCGCAGCCCGCCGCTGGACCTCCCCGACCCATTCGGTCTCGACGGCCTCGTCCACCTCTGCATCGAGACTTTCGAGCAGCGAGTCTACCAAAACAGCCCTCGCCTCCACCGGCAAAGCGAGCGCCTTTTCCAGGATCTCCGCGACGTCCCTCATAGCATCATTATAATTCCGCGTCTCGCCCGCAAGCGAACGATCCCTGGTCCGCCCCTACTGCACCGCCAGCGCCTGCCGCGGAAACGCGAACTTGCGGCCCACTTCGTCGATCACGTTGAGCTGGCACGTGTACCGCCCCGGCGCCAGGCCCTTCAGCGGAACCTGCAACTGCACAGGCACTGCGTTCGGCCGCGTGGCCGCCAGTTCCGTGGCCGTCAGCGGAGCGGCTTCAAACGCTTTCGCGCCCTTCTCGTTGAACAGGCTCATGCTCACCGCGATGCGCCGCGCCCGCGGATTTAGCGGGTCCGGCGCCGCGTCATACACGTCGAACGAGATGGTCATGTTCTGGTCGCGCCGGAATACTTTGGTGATGCTGGGCACCACTTTCTCATCGCCTACCACCAGCGGGTTCGGCCTCGCGGTCCTCCTGACCGCCCTCTCTTTCTCCGCCGCGCCCACCGCGGCTTTGAACGGTTCCCGCTGGTTGCTCCAGATCACCGAGCTGGTTTTCAGCACCGCCGAGTCGGCCGCCAGGTCGGGCACCACGAAGCGCATGTCGAACGTGCCCATTTTGCCGCTCAGGTTTTCCCGCACCAGGAACTTCATCCGGTACTTGCCCGGCGCCAGCGTGAAACCGGCATCGTAATGGAAATTCCGGTGGCTCAGTCTGGCCGCCTCGCCCGCTTCGAGCTTCACCTTGATGTAGTCCCGCACGGTGCCTACGGCCACTTTCCGGTCGTCCAGGATCTGGCCCAGAAAGTCGAACTCGGTCTCGCCGCCGCCGCGCTTTTGCGCCAGGTCGATCACCGATCCCGGGACCTTGACGGAAACCGGAACGAAGTACGCCGTCGGCGTGATGCGGAAATAGTCCACCTCCACCGCCAGCGGAATGTCGGTGACCGGATCGCCCGCGTTCATGGCCTCCTGCAGCTTCTGCTCTTTATCCTGGCCGGTGAATTTGCCCCACACTTTGTCGGCGTAGTATCCCTGGCGGAACTCCAGCTTGGCCGACAGGTTATTGTTGAGCTTCACCGTGATCTTGCGGTACTTGCCGTCCACCGCCAGGTTGGTCGAGTAGTAGCCCAGCACGTAATAGCTGCGGTACTCCTGCTGCGCCGCCACAATTCCCAGCGATAGCTCGTTGCTGTCGAGGAAAGCCTTGCCGCCGGTGTCCGACGCCAGAGTGGCCAGCGTTTCCTGCGAATTGTTGATACTGGCGCGCTGCGAGTTGTATGCCGAGCCGTTGAAGATGCCGCTGCCGCGCGAGGCCCCTTTGCTGGCGCCGCCGCCGGGAGGGTCCGCCATCAGGCCCCGCGCATCAATGGGATAAATCGCCACGTTGGCTTTGGTGGCCGCGTTGATGGAGGCTTCCAGTTGCGCCTGGTTGTCGACCCCCGTCCTGGCGACGCCGCCCGCGAAGTAAATGAGAGCCTTCTTCTCCGGCAATGCCGAGAGCTTCTTGGCCGCATCCTCGATGGCCGCCAGCTTGCGGTCGGTGTTGTAAATGTTGAATTCGGTTTCGTCGGCGACGAATGCCGCGCCGGTGTCTTCGCTGTCGTCGGCGCCCGTATCCGCCGCATCGGCCAGTTCGCTCAGCTCGCCGATCGGCAAGGCATTGACGATGTCCTTCAACTGCGTGCGGTCGGCGGTGAAATCGGTCTTCACCTGGAGGACCGTCGAGTACAGCATGATGGCCAGCATGTCCGCCGCCGTCATCTGGGTGTCGATGAATTTGAGCGCCGCCTCTTGCGCGCGCAACTGCTCGGGGATTCCCATCGACGAGAAATCGAAGAACATCACCAGCAGGCGCTTGTCGTGATACTGCACCTGGCCGGGTGTTTCGGTGGTGATGGTGGTCTTGGGCGGCTCGGGCATGGCGTTCACGTCGTCGAGCGTCGGGGACGGAGGGGCCGGCGCCGGTTCCATGGCGAGTTTCTGAACTTCGAAGACCGAGATCCTCTGCGGCTTGCCGTCTTCGAGCACCGTGAAGTCGTTCTGTGTGAGGCTGTCGATGGCTCTGCCGGACTTGTCCTTCACGGTGACGTCGACGATCACCAGGTTGGCGTTGGCGGTGAAGGTAACTCTGTTGGCCGGGCGCGGTTGAGCGGGCGGCTGCTGTCCCGCCGCGGAAAGCACCAAGAGCGCCGTGAGGCCGTAGGCTCTCATACTCAGAAATTGAACCTCAGCGTCAGCGTGACGTTGCGCGTCCCCGACGCCGCCGTCGGCAAACCGTAGTTGGACGCGTTGAAGGTGGTGCCGATGTTGGTCACCACCACGTGGTTGAGCGCGTTGTTGGCAGACAGGCGCAATTGTAGTTGCCGCCGGGTGTCTCCGAACCGAAACGCGCGGTTGAGCGACCCGTTCAGACCGATCTGGAATAGGCCGGGGATGGTGTCCCGTCCCGCGTTGCCGTACTGCCCCGCTGGCGGCGTGGTAAACGCGCCCAAATTGAAGTACGGGAAGTTGCCGGCGTTGATGCCTTCCCCCGTCGCCTGCGCGCGCCCCGTCCCGAACGCGGCGGTTCCTCCCGTGTTGGCCAGGTTCCCCGATACTTTCGCCGTCAGCGGCGTGCCGGACGTGGCGGCGAAATTGCCGTTCAAGGTCCACCCGGTGAATGCCTTGGTCTTCCAGCCGCCGTTGCGCCACAAACCACGTATTCCCACCGGCGATGAAAGCATGTAGCCCAGGGTCAGTTTGTGCCGCTGGTCGAAGGTCGACAAGCCCCGCTCCAGTCGCAAATCCTGCGGGAACTGGACCTCCGTGCCGCCGCCACCCGTGAAACTGGAAGCGTCGTCGATGGATTTCGAGAACGTGTACAGCGCGTTGGCCGATACCCCCCGCCCGAATCGGCGCGTGATCCGCGCCTGTCCCGCGTGGAAAATGGAATTCCCCTGCGAGGTCAGGTACGAAAACCCGGTGGCGTTGCCGATTTGCAGTTGCTGCTGCGCGTTGAGCGGCGACGAGCCCGGCGCCGCCCGGTTGGGCTGCTCGGTGATGGCCAGCCCCGTGCCTTTCGTCCCGATGTATTCCAGTTCCACCAGCAGCCCGCGCGGGAAGGTCTGCTGCAGTGCGAGGCTCCACGTCTGGGCATAGGACAGCTTGTAGTTCTTGTCGATGCCGTAAGTGTTGGTGATGGTCTGCGAAGGCTGCACCGGGAATCCGTTCTCGAGCGTTAGAGGGTTCGCCGTGCTGGTCGAGAGCGAAGCGTTCTTCGCAAACGGCGGCTGCGATGCCATGCTGGCTGCGAACCCGCCATACGACGAGCCGCTGAAGAAGATGCTGTAGTCGCCGCGAACGACGCGCGCGTGCTTCTGCGAAGGCCGCCACGCGAAGCCCAGGCGCGGCGAGTAGTTATTCTTGTCCGGGTTGACCAGGCTCGACGGATAATTGCCCGAGTACGGCCCGGCGCTGTTGGCCGGCGTCACCACCGCCACCGCGTTCCGCTGCGGGCTGAGGTCGAGGTTCGCCAGGTGCCCCTGCAACTCCGTGTACGGAGCGAAGTACTCGTACCGCAGACCCACGTTGATCGACAAGCCCGGCCGCACGCGCCAATCGTCCTGCGCGTACCAGTTGGCGGCCCAACCGCGGAAGTAGTTGTTGGCACTGCCCAGCCGCAACGAGCTGGTCTGCGGCAGCCCCAGCAGAAAATCGGCGAAGTCGAACCCGGTCCCCGCCGCCGGCTGGCCCTTGCTGTCGATTTGACTGGTCAGCAATCCGCTGAAGCTGAACGACCCGCGCGAATTGGCGTACGACAGACTGTTCTGCTGCAACCGCCGGTACCCCACTCCGAACGTCAGATTGTGCTGCCGGCGCACCACGTAGGTGATGCTGTCCGTAACGTTGGTGGTCTGGTTGCGGCTCACCGAGGCCGATCCATCCGAAAGCCCGCCGAAATTCGTGAACGACAGGCTCGGCGGGCCGTAGTTGATGGGGTCCTGCGAAGTCCCCGTAATCCCCAGCGCCGCCGCCACGTTGTCGGTGTACGCGAAGTAGGGCGCCAGCTTACTGATATTTCGGCTGAACGTGATGTTGAGACTGTTGTTGAACCGCGGCTTGAAGCTGTGGTTCCAGCCCGCCGATGCGCTCAAGCCGTAGCCGCTGGTAGTGTCCTTGTAGCCGAAAAGCTGCTGGCTTTTCGAGCCGTTGCGGTTGTACTGCTGGTTGAAATTGACGCGGTCCTTGTTGGTGAGCGGCACGTTGAGCCGCACGCCCAGGCTGTCGCTCACCCTCGGCGTGGAGGTCACCAGGCGGTAATTCTGCACGATCCCGGGGTAGGTAGGCAGCGGGAAGTACGTCAGCAGTCCCACCGCCGCCGGGTTGAATCGCGCCGCGGGAATCGTGTTGCCCGGGAACGGCGCCCCGCTCAGCGGATCGTAAATGGTGACCGCGGTGGTGGCCATGGCCTGCGAGAAATCGCCAGCCCGTTCGGCGAGCGTCGGCACCGACGAAGTGAGACTGTTTCCGCTGCGTGCCCTCTGGCCCGTGTAGTTCACGTATAGCAGGTATTTGTCGGAGGTAATCAGCTTAGGAATGCGCAGCGGTCCACCAGCGTTGAAACCAAACCTGCCCGACCCCGACGACGGTTTTGGCGCGGTTAGACCGTTCAGCGAATACGGAGCGGCGTTGAGCGCCGAGTTGGTGACGTCGAGGAATACCGAGCCGGTGTATTTGGGTTGCGTGCGCCGCCGGTTGCCGAAGGCCGCGAACTGCCCGTTGAACGGCGCGCGCCGCTGTGCATTGGGGCCGCCCCTGCCACCACGTCCACCACCAAAACCACCGCCGCCACGCCCGCCGCCTCCTCCGCCACCACCGGGTCCACCCCCGCCGCCGCGTCCGCCACCGCCTCCGGGACCGCCTCCACCAGGGCCGCCCCCGCCCATGCCCGGCGCGCCGCCCAGACCGTCGCCAAATCCGTTGATGACCCCGGCGGCACCGAATCCGTTCATGCCCAGTGGATCGGCGCTGGCCGCGGCGGGCCCGAAGGGCGCCCCGGCGGCCATCTCCCCGATGCCCCCGCCCATCATTCCAGGACCGCCGGGACCGCCCATCCCGCCTCGGCCGCCCATCATTTCCATCATGCGGTCACGTCTGGCCTGTTCATCCGCCGCCGCTCCCAGGCCGCCGCTCATGCTGCCGTTCACCACGTACGACTCATCGGCGTCGGCGCTGAGGCCCAGATCGCCGGACGGCGCTTCGATAGCCGCCGACGCGAGAGCTTGGGTGCCCTCTTCGGTGGGAGTCACGGACATGTTCTGGAAGCCGGGGCCGCCCCGCCCCCCCGCCGCTTGCGCCGGGCCGCCGCGCCCTGCCCGCGCTGGACCGCCGCCGCGCCCGGCCTGCGCTGAACCGCCCTCTGCCGCCGCCCGCGCCGGACCGCCGCGCCGCCCCGCCTGCGCCGGGCCACCGCCCCGCCCCGCCGCCGCCCCGCCCCGCCCCGCCCACGCGCGCGTAGGCGAACCGGGTGCTGGCTGCACCACTTCTTTTTGCTCGGGTGCGGGTTTCGGCTCGATTCGAGCCGGGGGTGGGGGTGTTGCCCTGGCTGCCGCCGATCCGGACCGCGGCATCTCCAGCGTCCAGTCTTTGCCGCTCGCGTCGTCCCCTACGGTTACCTCACCCCGCAGGGTATTGAACCCGAACATCTCGATCTGGATCTCCCAGACTCCCGGCGTCAGATCGAGGGTATAGCGTCCAGCCGCGTCCGTGTACACTACGACCCTGGCGCCTCCCTGCCGGGCCGTTACCGTCGCACCGGGGATGAACTGGTCCGCGGCGCGAACGGAACCGCTATGCTGGGCCGCGGTAACAAAGCCGGGGCCCAGCAGGATAGCAGCGACCAAGAGGGGGCGTAGCACGGGACTCTGCTAATGATTCCCTCCTACGCGGAGTTAGTTCGCCTTTTTCGCCGTGAACTCGATCGGCGGAGGCCCGTCCGGCATGCCTTCCATCGACCGGGAGAACTTGATCTCGCTGCCCGCGACCTTCCCTTTGAACACCATCTTCATTTCGTTGCCGCCGAAGTTCCGCACCACCACGAACGAAACGTCGTCGCCGCTGGTCTTTCCATCGGTGATCTCGACGGGGCCGCCGCGGCCGCCGTCCATGGTGCCGGTGAGCTTGGCGCCGTCAACCTTGAATACAAAGGTGGTCTCGTTGGCGTTGCCGCCGCGTCCCGGAATCTGCGCGGTCCACTTCCCCGTGACGTCCGCAGCCGAAGCTGCCAATGCAAAGATGCCCAGAAGGGCAGTCAACACGAATGTTTTCATGCAACCTAAGATGGTTTTCGGCAGGGCGAAAGTTACAGAAAAAAAACGCTCAGCCATCCGCCGAGCCGGGCCGGCCGATAGCTGAGCGCCGATAACCGAAAGCTTTGGCCCTCTACAGGCCCTTTTTCACCAGGAACGCGATCAGGTCGATCACGCGGCAGGAGTAGCCCCACTCGTTGTCGTACCAGGCCACCACCTTCAGCAGGTTGCCGTCCAGCACCTTGGTCAACTGCCCGTCCACGATGGAACTGTTGGGG
>Ga0182021_10000426_pt1 | contig 44406 bp, 44 predicted proteins | sample 612E3MmetaG_FD_120493 | JGI IMG/M metagenome (GOLD analysis project Ga0182021, IMG submission 120493) | Permafrost microbial communities from Stordalen Mire, Sweden - 612E3M metaG (Illumina Assembly) | ecosystem: Environmental > Terrestrial > Soil > Wetlands > Permafrost | place: Sweden... | reverse complement strand
GGAATACCGTGGGCACGACCTCGTGTTCCTGTCCGGCATTCCCCCGGGGTGGTTCAGGCCCGGAAAGAAATTTGCCCTCAGGAACGCCCCCGTCGCGGGGGGACGCGTGAATATCGATGTCTCTGTGGGCGCCGACCGGACGGTCATCGCCATCGGCGGCAAAACAGAAGGACTGTTTTCGGCCGGGACATGGATCGTCCGTCTCCCCGGAACTGTCGAACTCCTGTGCGTGGACGAAGGTGAATTGCTTTCTGAAGCCTATGAGGGAAGCGAGACCCTTATCACGCTGATGCCCCGCAGTCTGCGGATGTCGTTTCGGTTGAACCAGACGGGCGGGCTGCGCGCGATCCCGTACGAAGCGGATGCGGGAGGGGAAGGCTGAAGACTGAGATGGAACGGCAGGCAGGTCAGGATCTGACAGCGCGCCGACGGGATTTCGATAGAAGGGCTGAACCCGGTTTGGCGGGCTTCACCTTCTTGAATCTCATTTTCTCTCCGGCCGCCATCCGCTCCGTCGCGTACTGGACGATGATCCTTCCGCATTGGTTCTTCCATTGCATCAGGAATTCCTCAACGGCAGCCGGGTGTCTCTTCCATGCTTCCCTCAGGAACCACCCCAAGCCCTGTTGCACGACGCGATCCCGGTCTTCCATCATGGGCTCAATGAACTCCAGATACTCTTCGACTGGCCCCCCCGCCTTGAGCGGTTTGATCATGCTCACTGGAACAGATCTGCGCTTCCACCTGGATTGAGCCTTGCGCCACGAGGAGAACGCCTTGAGTGGGACGATGTTCTCAACGAGGAAGCGCGAAAGCACCTCTCCGCTGATAAAGTCGCTGAGGGCCCAATTGGCGAGTCCTGTGTCCAGCCATGAGCCGAGCCGGCGGAGCACGCCCGGGGTGAACTCCTTCTTGAAAGAGGCGATGAACCAGATTGCCAAGCCCGCTTCTTCATGCTTCCCGCCCTTCACGAGGAGATCACCGAGTGTGAGGTATCCCTGGAGTCCGAGCCTGTAGCGTTCCATCCAGAGATCCCGTTGGTTCTCCAGAATTCGCGGGTCGACGCCGTAGGCATCATACCCCTCGGTAAAATACTTCGCGTACTTCCTGATAACGTCATCCTGTCCATTCGCCCTGCAAAACTTCCTGATCTCGGCAAAGATGGTTACGGGGGTTTTCATTGCTCATTCCGGACGTGTGAGGAATGAGTGAATGTAGCCGGATGATGCTGCTTAATCAAGGGGTGGATGACGGAGGGGATGCAGCGCCGGAGATCGGATCAACAGCACACCAGGAATGCCTGATCAGGTTTTCATTCCTGTAGTGCAACTGAGGTGCCACAAGGAATCATGACACGGCTGACGATATTCCACTGAATTCATTCGATTTCGCCGGATGCTGGCAGGCTCTCGAGGGTAAAAATGACCCGGGGAGCGGCCTTGCGGCTCCCGGTGCAGACGAGAGATCGGAGACAGGTGACAGTCGTGTAACCCGGCAGTATCCTCCTGGTGGACTCATGGGGATGATGGAAAGGCTTGCGCCCGCTACCGGGCCGGTGAAGGCGCTCGAGCAGGTCCCTGAAATACACGATGGGGGGGTCACGCGACAAGAGCCGATCCGGCATACCCTCTGTTGACCCTGAAGGCATTTCTTCAGTTATTGAGCGTGCAATATTTTACGGAGCGAAATGTCGATCACTGCAACGTACACGCGTCTGCGACGCTCCTTCGGCTGGGTAGACATCCTGGTCTTTGCCGCGACCGGTGCGTTGTTCTACGGGTTGCTTTCGGTCGCTCATGAATGGCGCGGAGAGCTCCGCCCCACAGTCGACATCGACCTTTCCCCCCTCTCCCTGCCCATGTACACGTTCTTCTCGCTTGTCCGCGGGTTCGCGGCCTATGCCGTGTCGCTGGCGTTCACGCTCGTCTACGGATATGTCGCCGCGTACAACAAGCGGGCGGAGAAAGTCATGGTTCCCCTCCTGGATATTCTCCAGAGCATCCCGGTGCTGGGTTTTCTGCCGGGATTGGTCCTAGCCCTCGTTGCCATCTTTCCCCGCTCCAATGTCGGCCTGGAGCTCGCAGCCGTGTTGATGATCTTCACGGGTCAGGTGTGGAACATGACGTTCAGTTTCTACAACTCGCTCAGATCGATCCCCAACGAGCTGCGGGAGGCCTCCCTCGTCTACAAGCTTGGCTGGTGGAGAAGGTTCACCCGGCTGGAGCTGCCCTACGCATCGATGGGTCTCATCTGGAACAGCATGATGTCGATGGCGGGCGGATGGTTTTTCCTGACGATCAACGAGGCGTTCGTTCTGGGAGACAAGGATTTCCGGCTTCCAGGGATCGGGTCCTACATGAGCGTCGCCATCAGCCAGGGGAACGTCGCCGCCATGGTCTACGCGATCGTCGCAATGACCACAATGATCATTCTTGTGGACCAGCTCTTCTGGAGACCCATTGTCGCCTGGGCGCAGAAATACAAGTTCGAGGACACGAAGACGGCCGACGTCACCGGGTCATTCGTGCTGGACCTCCTCCGCCGTTCGAAGGTGCTCGAGGTGCTCGAGCGCCGTGTGACGGGACCGATCGGGAAGGCCATCTCGTCGCGCCTGGTGAAGACCGGCAGCCCTGCCGCCACCGGGGACTCCCCCCGGAGGGGAGGAGCCGGTACGTTTATCCTTCTCTGGGCGCTTCGTCTGTGCGCGGCAGGTCTTGTGCTCGCCGGGGCGGTGAAATTCCTGGCATTGCTCGGCTCGGTGGACTTGAACGCTTGGATGAGGATTTTCGGAGAGCTAGGACTCACCTTTGCGCGGGTCCTCGCCGCCGTGGTCCTGGGGACCTTCCTGATGATCCCCCTCGGCGTCGCCATCGGCATGAACCCGAAGCTGTCGCGGGTGCTTCAGCCGGTAGTCCAGGTTGCAGCATCGTTCCCCGCTCCGATGTTGTTCCCCCTTGTCATTCTCGTCCTTTCAGGCGCGGGCGTCGGCATAGGGTTCGGGGCGGTGGTGCTGATGATGCTCGGCACTCAGTGGTACATCCTCTTTAATGTTGTCGCGGGCGCGATGGGAATCCCCAATGACCTGCGAGAAGCCGCCGAAGTTTCACGGCTTACCCGGAAGGAGCGATGGCGCCGGCTCATCCTGCCCGCCATCCTTCCCAGCCTTGTGACAGGGTGGGTCACCGCAACGGGCGGCGCATGGAATGCGAGTATCGTAGCCGAGTACGTCCATTTCGGGAGCAAGGTTCTTATTGCGCCCGGTCTCGGGTCGGCCATCACCACCGCGACCGACAGGGGAGATTTCCCGGTCCTGGCCGCGAGTGTGACGGCCATGGCCGGAACGGTCGTGCTCGTCAACCGGATTTTCTGGCGAAGATTATACCGGACAGCGGAAGACAAATACAGTCTGAACAAATGAACACTCCTCCGATCGCAGAGATGCGCCACGTACACAAACGTTTTCTGCTGCCGACGGGCGCCGAGCTCAATGTCCTCGAGGATATCTCACTCGAGATCAACGCCGGGGAGATCATCGCGCTTCTCGGTCCTTCGGGCTCCGGAAAATCAACGCTGATGAGGATCCTGACGGGACTCATCCAACCCACATCAGGAGAGGTTCTGGCCTACGGCGCCCCGCTGCACGGCTTTCACCCGCGCGCATCAATCGTTTTCCAGAATTTCGCACTCTATCCCTGGCTGACCGTCAAGCAGAACATCGCGCTTGGTCTGGAGTGGTTGAAGCTTCCGGCGGAGGAATCCTCCCTGCGCATACGCACCGTCATCGACATGGTGGGTCTCGAGGGCTTCGAGGAAGCGTATCCGAAGGAGCTATCCGGAGGGATGAAGCAGCGGGTGGGCATAGCGCGCGCGATCGCGGTGCAGCCGGAGCTCTTGTGCATGGACGAGCCGTTCAGCGCGCTGGACGTGCTGACCGCGGAGAACCTCCGGGCGGAGGTCCTCCATCTCTGGCTCGACCGGCGGGTGGAGATCACAAGCGTGCTCTTTGTCACCCATGACATCCGCGAAGCAGTGTTTCTGGCAAACCGGATCGTCGTGCTCGGCTCCAATCCGGGCGCCATCCGCATTATTCTCACCAACGACATCCCGCATCCGCGGGACCTGCGCTCTCCGGCCGTCCAGGCCCTGACCGACCGGATCCATGACATCATTACCCGCGCGATCATCCCCGATGAGACGCCCCCGGCACCCGCGCTTCCGCGGCCCGTAGAGCCGCTCCCTCAAGCCACCGTCAGTGAGATCACCGGGCTCCTGAGCGTTGTGGAGAGCCACGGAGGGACCGTCGATGTTTTTGACCTGAGCGCCCGGATTGGAAAGGACTTTGGTTCCACGCTCACCGTGGTCAAGGCCGCTGAGCTGCTGGATTTCATCGACACGCCGAAGCAGGACGTCGTGTTCACCGAACCCGGACGGGAATTCCTCAGAGGCGACGTCAACCAGAGGAAGGAGCTCTTTCGGAAACAGCTCATGTCGCTCCGTCTGTTTCAGCTCGTGGCCGGGATGCTGCAGAAGAAGGAAGACAAGAGTCTCGAAGCGGACATCGTCATCGAACAGCTTGCGATCCTTCTCCCGAATGAAGATCCTCAGCTCCTCTTTGCAACGCTGGTGGGATGGGGCAGATACGGGGAATTCTTCGGATACAGCGCTGACGAGAGCGTGTTGTACCTCGATACCACGGAGGCCGGGAGCTTTGCGGCGAGGCGGGGCGGATGAGGGGCGCACGCCTGCGACCATGATTGACTGCACCTGCCGTCCGGCACAGAGGAGATCCCGTCCGCGCGGGAACTCCTTTGGTCTTCACAGCGTTCCTTCTTGTGAACACACCCAGAGTGTGTGATCCGACCGCCCACCCACAACACATGGTATCCGGCATCGATCCGCGTTGATACAGCCGTACTCCCAGTCAGCGTTCGTGTCAATGAGGTCCGGATTTCATGATATCGCACCGATCGGCTGTCCCCCAGACTCCACTCAAGGCACATCCGGCCACTTGTACGGGGCCGGTCTCCCACGCGTGTGAATGCGGTCCCATCTGTGGGAACGGCGATCTGCCCTGGATGCGGGAAACCCCGGGACCCTGACCCAGCCTGAGGCCCGTTTGAGAGCCCACGACACACCTTCATGAAGGAGATCAATTCATGCCAGCGCGACACTGCCCGTTCCTGCTACTTTCGGCGCTGCTCATCGCGGCAACCCTCCCGTCGTTTGCGGGCGGACCAACGCACCGGACAGCGATGAAGGACCTATCCTCCCTGACGTACCTGGTGATACACCCGCTGCACAGAGTTGAAGCGGTGTCCAAGGACCTCTCGGCCGAGATCGACTATGACGATGCCACGCACACCATTCTTCGTGCCGCCTTCAGTGCCGACGTCATGAGTTTCGACAGCGGAAACAGCAGCCGCGACTCTCACGCCATGGAGGTGCTGGACGCCCTCACCTACCCGACAGTCTCCTACAAGAGCACGGGGATAGAAACAACCGGTTCGAGAATATTGATGCACGGGGATCTGACCTTTCACGGGCAGACGAGGCCGGTGGACGTGAGCGCCACGGATTCCACGGCAAACGACAGGTTGACCGTGCAGGGAACCACGGGTGTCAGCCTCACAGCGTTCGGTATTGAGCGGCCTTCTCTCCTCATGATCCCGACAGAAGACACGCTGAAGATCTCTTTTACGGTGGTTTTTCCCTCAGGGGTTCAGTAGCGCAGATGAGCACCAGGCAGACCGTGAACGAGTGGAGGAATGGCGCTGTGAGGCATTTCACGATCAACGACGTCCGGCAGACCCGGAGGGAATTTTGCGTTCTTGCCCTTCAGTCGGGTTCAATCGCTGCGCTCGGAGGCTTGTTGGCAAGTATTCTTGAAGCCTGCAATCCGGGAGGAAGCAATCCGGCCGATGTTCCGGCCCTTCCCACAATCAATGCGACGGCCGCAAACGGCACGATTACGATTCCGACGGCTTCAGGCTCGCCGATCGCCGGCGTCGGGACCGCGGCGCTGGTGAACTTCAGCGGAGGCTCGCTGCTGGTCGCCCATCCCGCTGCGGACACGTTTTCGGCGCTGACCGCGGTCTGCACGCATCAGGGTTGCATCATCACCGGGTTCAGCGGGGGGACGTATACATGTACCTGTCACGGATCCCAGTTCAACACCAGCGGGCAGGTCACCAGAGGTCCGGCCTCGTCCCCGCTCCGGAGTTTCGCGGCACAGGTCTCGGGCAGCCAGCTCGTCATCACACTGTAATGTGCCTGCAGGGATAGTCCCGGTGCGAAGACCACCGGGCAGGACGGGCAGACAGACAGCCGCGTATGGACGACTTGGCGGCGGCGCCTGCGCGCGGGAAGCGGGAAGGATGAGCGGATGCTCGACGACAGATCCGTCACGATTCGTCGGATATCGTGACCCTGTACTTTCCGGTACCCATGAAGAAGAGCGCCAGTGCGGCGATGAAGAAGAATGCTTCAATCTCGACTCCCAGCGCTCCCGATTCTCGGATGAGGAAAATATCCTGCCTGTGAAAAAGGGCGACGGCAACAAGCATGTCGAACGCGACGACCAGCGATGCTGCGCGCGTCTGGTAACCGAGAAGGATCAGCATGGGTGCAATAACCTCCGCAACATAGACTCCGTACCCGATGAATCCCGGCAGGCCGATCGCCTGGAGAGCGTGCTCGATGAATCCGATGCCGTGAGCGATCTTGCCGATGCCGTGAAAGAGCATGAGCCCTCCGACGGCGAGGCGGAGAAACAGTTTGCCGACCTCGTCCGAGGGATTCCGCCATAAGTTCAGCATGAGGGGAGCTCCTTATCATGGTAATGTTGTTCCTCGTGTGCAGCCGGATGCAGGGCCTGCCTCACGGGGTTCTCCCCGCAGGCGTATTCTATACAACAGCGCGGTCTCCCGCTCCATTCCCCCAAGCATGAAAAAACTCCCGGCCACCCGGGACTACTGCGGGGCCCTTGCCGCTTTGTGCGGTTTCCTCCTCTTACCTGAAACCCCGTCCCGCCCCGAGTGGGAGGGGGAGAGCCTCTGGTCAAGAAGCCATTTGAAGAAGGCCGGATTGCTGTAGGTTTCCGTCCACGAATCGTGTGCCGCATCCGGGTAGGCAGTAAACCGGACGTTCCCTCCGCAGGCTCGCAGCGCTTTCACCATCTCTTCAGACTTCCGGAACGGCACCACCCTGTCTTTCCTGCCATGGAAGACCCAGACGGGTACATCCTTCAGGACACATACGCGGTCCGGATCTCCCCAGCCGCAGACCGGCGCAAGAGCTGCGAACCGTTCCGGACACATCGTTCCCAGTCGCCACGTCCCGTTCCCTCCCATACTCAGACCGGTAAGGTACACTCTTGACGAATCGACCGCATAGCGGTCCTGGACTTCGTCCAGAAGAGCACGAACAACCGGAACAGACCACGATTCATCCTCTGGACACTGCGGCGAGACGAGAATGAAAGGGAACTCTTTTCCCTGGTCCACGAGTTTCGGAGGGCCGTGCCGCCTGACGGCATTCACGTCTGACCCGCGCTCCCCGGCCCCATGAAGAAAGAGGACGAGCGGCCACATCTGCCGGAGCTCTCCGTATCCCTCGGGCAGATAGAGGAGGTACCTGGCTCTGACATCCATCCTGACTCGCGTCGAGAATGTCACCGTCTGTTGTTTCCTGATGGCCATGGCGGATTCCTTCGTTGCAATTCGTTCAGAGCGCGGGACATCATCCCGTACGGCATGAAGGAACTTAGTGAATGCATGATGCAGACGCAAAGGTTTGATTTTACGGACGGCTCTGTGGGGCCGGGTGCAGTCGAACCGCGAGCGCCGGATGGTGCTCACGACCGGCAGGGTCTGGACCTCGTATGGAGCGGCGGGGAGGAGCGCAACGGGACGGTTGACGTGGTGACGAGTGAAACGGGCATCATCGGGAGCCGGGGCGGCGGAGTTACCGATGGGATGCAAGGAAGAAAGGTCGGCAACGAAGATACCTGCCCTGGTGGAGGTTAGAGTTGGGATGCAGGTGAGAAACGGTGGAACCGAGGATCCCTGCCGCGGTAGGCGTTAGAGTCGGGATGCAGGCGTGCTGTGGTGGAACCTAGGATCCCTCCCGCGCTCTAGAGCGCTTACACGATCCCGTGAAATACGCCCAACACCTGATACGTTGGACGATGATTCCGCAGTAGTATTCACGCCTCGGAGGAATGCACTCCTTCTCTCAAGGACCGGCGCGACGTAAAACCTTCCGGGTCAGAACCTGAATGTCGAGGAAGGAGGGCCGGGCGCGGTTGTAGAGGTTTCTCCCCCGAATTGAAGCGGATTCAGAGAATACCTGCGAGGAGGTTTGTTGGCGATGAAGCGCCATGGAAACCGTCTTGAATCGGCTGTCACATCGATCCTCTCCCCCTCGAACTACGATTTCCTGCTCTTTGTCCGGGGAGAGATCAAGAGGCATCCCGGATGCCCCCCCACGTGGCTCAGCGAGACACGCCAGCGGATCCGCAACTCCGCGGGATTTCATTCGGAATTGACGGAGCAGGATCTTCAACGGGTCCTGCAGGAAGCATTTAAGAGAATCGAGTAGCCGGAAAGCGGGCAACGCCTTCCTTCGCTTTCAATGGTCTTTTACACACGCCGCTCTTTCACGCCGGCCGGGGGTAGATCAGTGAGGGGAAGGGGCGAGCGCCACTTTAAGCCAGACATCCAAAGGCCCGGCCTGTCCTGCGGGCGTGCGGCCACCACTTGACCGGCCACCCCCGCCACCACGCATGCCACCCCGTCCTCCCCCTCCGCGTCCGCCCCGCATTCCGCCGCGCTCACCTCCGCCTTCTCCCTCTCCCCCGCTACCCACGCCGGACCGCTGTCCTTCCGGCCGAGGCTCCATTTTCTCCGTTTCGAGGCCGACCGCCAGATTGACCGCCTGTTCGGCGCCGATCGCATAGGGGTGATTCGACCCAAGCGGCACACGGAGTTCACAGACGAACCGAGCTCCCTCACGTCCGATCCTGGCAAGCACTCCCTCGCCTTCCGCAACCGAAATGCGCTGACGAGAAGAACCCCTGACGACCTCAAACTCCCTCTGCGCCTCGTCAAGTGAGGGGAGCTTCGCGACCTCATCCACCTGTTCGTCCCTGAGATCCGCCAGGGCCGAACGGTTCAGGCCACCGACGGGAAAACGAAGACCGAAGGACTTCTCCTTGCCACCTTTCCCGTTGATCCACCAGGTCATTCCCCCTCCGAGGATTTGAAACATCCGGGACCTGTCGGTCGTGATGAGACAGAGGTAAAGATACTCGCCGTCGTTCTTAGCTCCGAACGAGATCCCTGCATCCGCAATGTCCCACAGGGAACCGCTCCATTCGTCGGCGGACCCGTCGACGGTGACAGGTTTCGCGCCATTCCATGAGCTGCCGATTTCGGACATGTGGGAGCAGGACGAGAGCATGAGGGCCCCCAGCCCTGCAAGAATCACCGTGGAGACAGCGGACCGCCAGGACATAGGACACCTTGGAAGTAAACGCTTGAGATCATGACGGAAGCGGACCCTCGTAACGGCTCCCGCCGCTGCGGAGCCCCACACTCTTACAGCACCGCGAAAAGACGGTTGCCCCCATTTGACCCTTTCTCGAGAAAGAAGTTTAACCCAAGGTCAAGCTTCCCATGCCCGGGAAGCCTCCAATGGTGGACACCGGATTTCATCACGAGGGGCATCTCTCCGGTTCCTCAGGTATCAGCCATTTCGGCGCTTCAACTATACTGGAAACAGCCCTTCGACCGACAGGTACCTTTCCCCGGTGTCGTAGTTGAATGTCAGGATCCTTCCACCGGGCCTCAGGTCGGGCAGTTTTTTGGCAACAGCTGCCAGCGCGGCGCCGGTTGAGACGCCGACGAGGAGCCCTTCCTCGCGGGCAGCCCGCTGGGTGTAGTCGTATGCCTCCTCTTTTGTTACCTGAAGCACGCCGTCAATAGACTGCACATGGAGGTTCTTCGGAATGAACCCAGCTCCGATTCCCTGTATCGGGTGGGGGGAAGGTTTCCCGCCGCTGATCACCGGGGATGCCGCAGGCTCCACCGCGAACACTTTCAATTGCCTGAAGACCTTTTTCAATTCCTCGGCCAGGGCGGTGATATGCCCGCCGGTGCCGACCCCCGTTACGATGAAGTCGAGACCCTCGGGAAAATCCTCCAGAACTTCCCTTGCCGTCGTCCTCCGGTGGATCTCGATATTGGCCTCATTCTCGAACTGTTGGGGAACCCAGGAGTTCGGCGTCTCCGCGGCGAGGTCCTTGGCACGCTGGATGGCCCCGGGCATCCCCTTTTCGCGGGGAGTCAGATCGAACTGTGCGCCATATGCAGCCATGAGCCGCCTGCGTTCAACAGAGAAGGACTCCGGCATGACAAGGATCAGCCTGTATCTCTTCACCGCGGCAACAAGGGCCAGTCCGATCCCGGTGTTGCCGGAGGTTGGCTCAATGATCACCGAGTCCGGGTTCAGGATTCCCCTTCGCTCGGCGTCTTCAATCATGGAAAGCGCGATACGGTCCTTGATGCTTCCTCCGGGATTGCTGCGCTCGAGTTTTATCCACACTTCATGATCGCCGAACAGTCGGTTGATTCTGACGTGGGGGGTCCTGCCGATGGTTTCCAGAACATTTGCAGCTCTCATGGAACCTCCTGAATGGATGAAAGGATACATGCACCTACTGAAACAAAAAGACCCCTTCCGGGAATTCCGGAAGAGGTTGAAGGGAGGCAAGTGGAGACCGCCTCATCGTTCCGGTTCATTCAACGGCAACGCGCAGTTGGAAACCGGTTCGCGCACACCCCCGGCTCCGGGATGGAGCACGAGGTGCTGCGGTGTCAATGGGTACCTAGAGCCTTGAGCTTCTGTGGAAAGACGTCATTGTTCGGTGTCACAGGAAACGGGCCATTGACCGGCGGTCATCCTCCTTCGTTGCGTGGGGTCGCTCGGGGGTGACAACAGCCGCAGGCCGTTCGGGCGCAGGGGGTAACATTCCGGCCCTTGCCGGCAACAACCGGAATATGCGGAATTCTGCTCTTCATGAGATGAGTGTGCCGCATCGAACGCAAGCGGATCCTTTCACGTTTTATCATACCACTATCGCGTGACATAGTCAAGAAAGCCGTCCCGGACACGTTGTACACGCATCCCGGGCCTCAGCAGTTGATTCTCGATGGCGGAATGCCGGGGGAGGCAACAAGCCCCGGAGGCGGCTATTTCCGCTGAGCCGGGAGAGCCAGTCGCTGACGGAACAATGCAAGGAAGGCTTCGCGGATCTCATCCCGGACGCGTCTGAACTCCTCGGACACTTCCTCCTCCGTCCCCTTGGCGGCAGCCGGATCATCGAATCCCATGTGCAGGCGCGCACGAACGTTTCCCGTGAAAAGAGGGCACGTCTCTTTCGCGTTGTCGCACACAGTGATCACGTAGTCAAAGGGCTGGCCGAGATACTCGTCCACGCTCTTCGGCCGAGCCCCTGTGAGCTGGAGGCCGACCTCCTCCATCGCCCGGATGGCTTTCGGGTGAACGGCCCGGGCAGGTGCAGTCCCCGCGGAGAAGACCTCGAGGTCCGGGTCGAAGGAGCGGAGAAAGGCTTCTGCCATCTGGCTCCTGCAGGAATTGCCCGTGCAGAGGATGAGGATGCGCGGTTTCAGGTGAAGCTCCATGACCGCGGCCGAGCTGGGGCACGCAGAGGTGAATTCCAGGGACGCTGTCACGGGACCTGAGACGGCGCTTCGATCGATTACCTGAAACCCCCTCTTTGCGAAGTACGGGGCTGCTGTGGTGGTCAGGAGGATCATCCGCCGGATCCCCAGTTCACCTGCTCTTGCCAGGAGCGCGCCGTACAGAGCACCGCCCACGCCGAGATTACGATGCGAGGGTTCCACGACCATGGAGCGCAGGAGGCCGGTGTCGGCGTATCGTTCAAGGCCTATGACCCCAACGATGTGCTCCTCCCCCTCAGCCACCAGGAAGCCTCCAAAATGCCCACGCACTCCTTCAAGAGGGAGAGAGGCTTCTTTGAGAAGGCGTTCAACCGCCTGAAGATCCGCTTCAGTGGCGGTGCGGATTCTTGTGTCCCGTGTCCGGGGATTCAGGAGCATGAGCCGCACCCGCAGCCGGAAGATTTCGGCTTGTTTGCTACGACGGTGATACTCTGAATCGCGGCCCCCGACTCGTGCAATTCACGGATTTCATCGGATCCCAGGAATTTCGCCAACACGTCGTCGGGGAGCTTGATCCTTTTTTCCCGTTTCACTTCCACATCCGAGAAGCCCGCGGCCCAGATGGTGGAGATGTAATCCGAACGCTGGAGGGCGCCCGCGATGCAGCCTGCATACATGGCGGCATCGGTGGCGATGGAAGGGGGAAGTTCCCCTTCGAGGACAACGTCCGAAATGCTGAAATGTCCTCCCGGCTTGAGCACGCGGAGGATTTCCGCAAAGGCTTTCCCCTTGTCGGGAACGAGGTTCAGCACACAGTTGCTCACCACCACATCTGCAACGTTTGCCCCCACGGGAAGGTCCTCGATCTCACCGAGCCTGAACTCGACGTTCGTATAGCCGAGCTTTTCCCTGTTCTGAACCGCCTTCTTGATCATTGCTTCTGTCATGTCCACACCGATCACTCTTCCCTTGTCTCCGACGAGTCGACGGGCCACGAAGACATCGTTCCCCGCCCCCGAGCCGAGGTCGATGACGGTATTCCCCTCCTTGATTCCGGCCACGTCCACGGGGATGCCGCAGCCAAGTGCCAGGTCGGCTTCGGGCACATAACCATCAAGCTTTGAGTAGTTCTCTGCAAAGATTTCGACTTCGCTCCCGGAGCATGGTCCCGAACCGCAGCAGGATGAAACATTCTGCGCGCGCGGTTGTTCCGCGATCTGGGTGTAACGCTTCTTGACGGTTTCCTTGATATCGCTCGAGGACATGGTGTACTCCTGTAGTAAAGTGGAATTGGACGACCCGGTCAACAGCAATCCTGGCTGTTGTTTCCGCGCAGGCTCTTGACAAATTCCGCAAGAAGGGTCTCAAGCTCGGTGATCGCCTGCCGGTTTATGCAGTAGCACGACTTCGGGCCCTCGATCTCTCCCTTGATGAGGCCTGCCTCGCGGAGCGCTTTCAGGTGCTGGGAAACTGTTGATTGCGCCAGGGGGAGCGCCTCGACAATCTCGCCGCAGACGCACTCATTGCGAGCTGCGAGAGTCTTGAGAATTGCAATCCGTGCCGGATGGGAAAGCGCCCTCCCCAGATCGGCCAGGGTTTGATCGGATGACTTGAACTGGTCTGCTTTGCTGAATGCCATGGTCTTTAGACTCCCCCGTTCAGGCTCTGCCCTTTGTTTATCGTATAACGTAAATATACGATATAAGTTTCAGATATCAAATCCAGACTCCAATTGACTTCTCTTCGTTTCGTGTCAGGGATGCCGGTCCAACCCTCCTGTCCGGGGTTAAAAACTGGGGCAATGGCCGTTATCCCCATCCGCCCGCGCTACATTGAATGAAGAGCACTCCTCGTATTCGGGAGACTGCAAGGCTCGCGGTCCGGGGGGAGCCGGGCATCTTCCACGGCACGGTTGATGAGGTTCTCCGGAACGTTCCACATGTAACCCGTTGTTTTCGATGCTGATGGAGACAATCCACAAGGTTCCCGAAGACCTTCTGCCCGCTTGCTCTTTGCCGCTTCTGCCGCCGTTCTGCCCTGGCCGAATCAACAGCAAGATGCTGGGATGTTGCATTCTGTTTCTGCATACAATACTGCACTCCGTCCCAGTCTCACCCCGGCTCGCCCTAAGGGTGCGCGGGGCCTGGGCGGGGGAAACGGACCTGGGCGGTGATGCTCACCCGCACAGATTGACATGAGTCAGGAGGAAAGAACATGAGGATTCCGATGAAGGGCATTCAATATGCACTGGTTGGTCTGGCACTCGTTGGTCTGGCGCAATTTCATCCGGCACTTGCTGATGACGGTGAAGGGGCATCGCCCTCGTTCTCTGCATCTGTTCCCAACACCATTGTCTACGTTCCGGGGAGCACACAAAAGATCTGCCAGGTGACCGGCGAGACGGACCTCGAGTTCAATCAGCCGACCGCGAGTCAGACGGAAACACGCTACGGGCTGGTCAGGGCCGATCACGGCTACTCGTTTGAACACAACGGCAAGTTGTTTTTCCTGTTCGGCGACACGCACCCCACCCCCACCTTTAATGGCAAGCCCAATACTCAAACCGATCTCCCCCGAACCTCTGACGACAACGACGCCATTGGATTCGTATCGGACACAAGCGCCGGCCCATGCCTGAGGCTCGATTTCATCACCGATTCGATCGGCGCCTACAAGAATCCCGTTGTCCTGAACGCCCAGGGCAAGCCGTCAATCAAGCTTCGAACCAACGAGAGCCCGATCTCGGGGATCAGCGAAAGCGGAAGGATGTACGTGCTCTTTGGCACGGACAACCCGATCGACACTGTGTCCCCTCCGGCGCCGCTGGGCTATCCGGCGCGCTCAGTGTTTGCCGTTTCGGACGACGACGCCAACACGTTCCACTATCTCTACAGCCTCTCCAGGGAGCCGGGTGCGAAATTCATCAACACCGCAATCGCGCGAGGGCAGGACGGCTATCTCTATTTCTGGGGAACCCAGGGGGATTCGCTCTACCGGAAGAGCGCGGTGTTCCTCGCTCGAAAACCAGCGGGAAGCATGAGCGATTCGACTGCTATCGAGTACCTGCACAGCGTCAGCCCCAACGGCTCACCGAACTTTATGTCCGGAGAAACGGCCGCCACTCCGCTGTTCCATGATTCCCTTCCCGGTCCCTCCGGCACGATGCAGGTGGCCGACGGCACGGGGGAGCTTGGAGTCGATTGGAACCCGTTCGTCCACCGGTACGTCATGCTGTACAACTGCCTTAACAGCACACCCTTGAACCCCCGCGGGATCTACATGAGGTTCGCGGAGAAGCCGTGGGGCCCATGGAGCCCTCCACAAACGATCTTCAATCCCAACAGGGACAACGGGTACTGCTATTTCATGCACCGTGCCGTCACCCCGCAGAATCCAACGGCCTGCGACAGTCTGAGCGGACCCGACCGGCTCGACCAGGCCGGCGGCGACTATGGACCGTATTTCATCTCCAGGTTCACCACGGGCGACTCCGTCCTCGGGACCTCGACCTTCTACTGGACCGTGGATACCTGGAATCCGTACACTCAGGTCATCATGAAAACCATGATCCAGACCTTGCCCACAATGGGGGTGGCAGGGGCGGATCCCCAAATTCCACTGAGTTTTGAGCTGCAACAGAACTTCCCGAACCCGTTCAACCCGTCAACAACGATCACGTACTCCATCCCCGAGATGGTCCGCGTGAAACTGACAGTGTACGACATCCTCGGAAACCTGGTGGCGACGCTGGTCGACGCGGAGATGAATCCGGGCAACCACAAGACCGTGTGGGAAGGCAACGACCGCGCGGGAATGAAAGTCGCCAGCGGCATGTATTTCTTCAGGCTCGAGGCTGGGAGTTCCGTCGCAGTCAGGAAAATGCTGCTGGTCAAATAATCCTTGTCGCCATAAAGAATGGCGGCAGTGATGGAGGCGGCGTGCACGTCGAGACCGACCGTGATGATCTCGTTGTTGGTGTGAACCATGGCTGGACCCTTTTCATGACTTGATGTCCTGAGTGAGGCACTTCACTCATGGAGCTTTGATGGCTCCACTTTAGCCACCAACTTACGATGAATGAAGGGGGCCTGGCCGCTTCTATGTAATCTGAAGGCGGGTGGTGCTGGGGGCGGGACGGAGGTTGTGCGGGCAAGAGGAGTCCCAGACGTGCGGCGTTACGCCTGTTTTCCCCGGCCAGGGAGAGCTGACTGACCTGGAAGCGGCCGGGACCCTGCCGGTACGGATGCAGTGCTGGGGGCGAGGGGAACCGGGACTGGATACTAGATCCCGGCGGCCTTCATGAATGCCGTGAGTTTCGCCTGGTCCAGCTTACCATCACTTCGCACGCCGCTGCACAGGTCGATTCCAAACGGCTGGACGGTGTCGAGCGCCTCCCGGACGTTTTCCGGACGCAACCCTCCTGCAAGAAACACCGGGATATCCACTACCTCACGGATCGAACGGCTGATATTCCAGTCATGCGGGCGGCCCGTCCCGCCGAGTACCTTGACGGGCAGGTCCGGCCTTCCAGAGTCCAGCAGGAGCGCGTCCACAAGGGACGACACAGCCACAGCCTGGTCAATCGAGGCTGCTCCGGCGACATGAATCACCTGGACCAGTTTCACCCCTGGCAACTGCCGGCGCAGGTCGTCATGAGTCCCCTCCAGCAGAACGTCGACGATCTGTATCACCGAGGTATGAACCCGCCGGTGATGCTCGACGATGCCGGAGACGGATTGCCGGCTTGTCAGGAGGAACGTGGCCACAGGAGGCGGGACAGTCCGGGCGATCTCGGCAATCAGCCCGTCGTCGATGGGGCCGGGTCCGGTCGGCATGGCTCCCACGAATCCAACCGCGCTTGCCCCGGCTTCGATCGCAATCTGTGCTTCTTCGCGGCTTTTGATGCAGCAGACCTTTACGCGCGGACGGAGTGTCGGTTTCACGCCATTCTCCTGTTCCTGGTGATTCGCCCACCTATCCCCTGTCACGCAACGCCGTCTGACTCTGGAGCGACCGCGCGAAATGGACCCGCTGCAGGAAGCGGCAAGGATCCAGGCGCCTTTTCAAAGTTTCGTGAACCGATACCCAATTCCTGATTCGGTCTGGATCAGTGTGGGATTCGCAGGGTCATCCTCAATCTTTTTCCTGAGGTGTCCCACGTGGACGCGGGTGTACTGGGTTTCCTCATTGTAGGCCATACCCCAGACTGCTTCCAGGATGAACTTGTGTGTGAGGACTCTCCCCGCATTCCGGACAAAGAGAGCCAGGAGGGAGTACTCGATGGCCGTCAGTTTCACCGGAACCCCCTTTTTCTCGACAGTCCGGGCGGCCAGGTCGATGGTCAGGGTGCCGAATGACACAGGCTCCTGGTCCTCGACGGCCTGTTGTTTCCGGAGACAGGCCCGCACACGGGCGAGCAATTCGCCGGTGCGAAAGGGTTTCGTCAGGTAGTCATCTGCACCCAAGTCGAGGGCGGTAATGATGTCGGACTCACTGCTCCGGACCGAAAGGATGATCACCGGGAGCCTGGAGGTCCTTCGGATCTCCTTCAGCACCTCGATGCCGTCCATGTCTGGCAGTCCCAGATCGAGGATGACGAGATCCGGGTTGTCCGTACGGACGCGAATTGTCCCCTCTTCGCCCGTTGACGCCTGTGTGACTTTCAGTCCGCTTCCTTCAAGTGTGAGCAGGAGAAGCCGTCTGATCTGGGGCTCGTCGTCAATGATGAGAATCAACTGGCCGTCGGTCATGCTGCCTCATACAGAAGGTGGGGCCGTCTCGAGGGGAAGCCTGATAGTGAACTCGGCCCCGCCCTCTCGCCGGTTGCGCGCTGTGACAGTCCCCTTGTGCGCCTGCACGAACCCCCGTACGATAGAGAGGCCGAGGCCTGTTCCTCCCGCCGGGGTTCCGGGAACGCGGTAGAACTTTTCGAAAATGCGTTCTTCCATCCCAGCCGGGACACCCGGACCGTGGTCCGCGATGGAAATCACAAGGGATTCCCGGTCAACAAGTGCCTGGAGGGATATCCGGGCGCCGGAAGGACTGTAGAGGACAGCATTGTAGAGAATATTCGTGATTGCCTGTTCGATCAGGCCGTAGTCCAGCCTGACCAGGGGAAGGTCCCCCTGCATCTCGATCTCCACAGGATGCCTGGAGGGGTCGGGGTTGACTTTCCGGACACAGGCATTCAGGAGGTCCCTGACGTCGCACCAGTCCAATCTCGGGCGGATGAGGCCGGACTCCAGTCTGGTCATGTCCAGGAGGTTTCCCACCAACCGGTTCAAACGATCCGTCGCCGTGAGAATGTCGCGGGCGAGCTGCCGCCGCACTTCCTGGTCTCCGGCGAGATCCTCGTTCATGATGCTCTCGGCAGAGCCCGCGATGGCGGCAAGCGGCGTCCGAATTTCGTGCGACACCGAATCGAACAGGGTCTTGTAGAGGCGCTCGGATTCGGCGACGACCATCGCTTTTGCCGAGATGTCGCTCAGGCTCTCACGCTCAAGGGCTGATGCGATCTGGTCCAGAAAATTCTGCAGCAGCGTTTCCTGATCCAGCGCGAGGGGACCATCCCCTGAGAGCCTCACTCCGATGACCCCGAGGGAGTAGCGCGGCCCGGAAAGGGGGTAGTACACTCCCCGCGCACCTGGCAGGGTGTCGGTGAACCGTCCGGCCTTCTTCTCGTTCCAGTACGACCAGGCTGCAACGGCAAACTCTTTCTCGTCCACGGCGAACGTCGATTCGGGATGGGGGGTGTTGGTCAGGTCGCCGTCGGCCGAACTCAGGAAGGCCACGACATCGGCATCGAAGAAGCGCTTGAGGCTTGCCACGGCCGCGCGGACAACCCCATCCACGGTATTCGCCTGGGAAAGCTCCCTGGTCAGGTTAAAGAGAGCGGTCGCCCGCTCCTCCCTCAGGTGGAGCGCGCTTTCATTCGTCCGGCTCCTTGCGGAAAGGACTCCGGTCACGATCGCAATGATGAAATAGCTCGCGAGCATCAGGGTGTCCACGCCGAGTCCCACCGACATGGTAAAGATCGGGGGGATGAAGAAGTAGTCCCACACCGCGGCGCTCAGGGCGGCGGCGAGGAGGATCGGACCTGAAGAAAGGCGGAGCGCAAGCAGCGTGACGGTGAGGAGCAACAGGAGAGAAACGGTCTGGTACCCGACGATATTCCGGATCGGGAAGCAGAGGGCCGCGATCAGGCTCACGACCACAGCGGCGACTGCATAGTGTTGCCAGGAGGAAAACCGGCGGAAGAGCCGGAGAGGAGCGCGCTGCTGCTCCTCTTCTCCGGCCACAATGTAGATGTCCATGCCGCCGCTGTCTTCGATCAGCCGGTCGAAGGGGCTTTTCCGCCAGAACGGCGTGCGCTGAGCGCTCTTGCCGACGAGAATGTGTGTGCCGTTTTCCTGTCGCGCGATGCGGAGCAATCCGCGGTCGACCCTGGCATCCGCTGTCGTGATGACATCCGCCCCGAGTTCGCGGGCGAGCCGGATGTTGTCCGCCAGCTGTTTCCGGGCCGCGGCTGAGAGCGTCTGAAGAGACTCCACATAGACGGCGGCCCAGGTTGCACCGAGCGTATAGGACGTGCGGCGGGCCCATCGGATGACTGTCGCGCTGTGGGGACTGGGGCTGATGGCCACAATGAGGCGCTGGCCGGATTTCCAGGGGCCTGCAATGCGCTCGCCACGCATGTACTCCCGGAGCTGATGGTCCACCCGCTCCGCCGTGAGGCGCAGAGCCATCTCGCGGAGCGCGGTGAGGTTCCCCTTGCGGAAGAAATGTTGCCGGGCGCGCTCCGAGCGCTCCGGAGCATAGACTTTACCATCAGCAAGCCGCCTGAGGAGTTCGTCAGGAGGGAGGTCGATGAGCTCGATCTCATGGGCGAGCGAAAACACCGAGTCGGGGATCGTCTCGCGCACCTGGGCGCCGGCGATCTGCGCGACGGTGTCGGCCCGGCTTTCGAGGTGCTGGACATTCAGCGTCGTGAAGACGCTGATGCCGTTTTCCAGCAGCTCGGCGACGTCCTGATAACGCTTCGGATGGCGGCTCCCGGGAGCGTTGGTGTGCGCCAACTCGTCCACAAGGACCAGAGCGGGTCTCCGGGCGAGGATGGCATCAAGGTCCATCTCTTCAAGCGAGGTCCCGCGGTATTCGATCTTCCGGCGCGGGATGATTTCCAGGCCCTGCACCAGAGCTTCGGTCTCGACCCGCCCGTGGGTCTCCACATAACCAACGGCGATGTCCAGCCCCTTTCGCTTCTCCTCATGCGCAGACTGCAACATCGCGTAGGTCTTGCCGACGCCTGCACACATGCCAAAGAAGATTTTCAGCTTGGCTTCTTCGTCGCGCTCCTGTTTCCTCTTGAGGAGTCTGAGAAGGGCATCGGGGTCCGGACGGGAATCTTGGGGGTCGGTCATGACGGTCGGAATATAGCAACTCCGGAACTGACATTAAAGGCCGGCGAGAAAGGCCGGGGGGACCAGCTGCGCTCTGCATGCCCCCGGCCGGAGTGAATGGTCCTGGTGCGGCGCTGCAATGCTCCGGCCCTGACCGGGGACGCGGAGCCTCAAGACCGCTTGCGAAAGGAGGCCGTTTTTAGATCCAGCCAATCGCTGTGATGAGCATGTCGACCAGCTTGATGCCGAGAAACGGGGCAATCAATCCACCCACGCCATAGATGAGCAGGTGCCTGCGGAGGAGCTGGACGGCGCTCACCGGGCGGTACTTGACCCCTTTCAGCGCCAGCGGGATCAACACAATGATGATCAGGGCGTTGAAGATCACGGCCGAAAGGATGGCGCTTTCGGGAGTGCTCAGCTTCATGATATTGAGCGCGTTGAGCACCGGATACGTTGTGGCGAACGCCGCGGGGATGATCGCGAAGTACTTGGCCACGTCATTGGCAATGCTGAAGGTGGTGAGCGTTCCCCGCGTCATGAGGAGCTGCTTGCCGATCTCCACGATCTCCAGCAGCTTCGTGGGATTGCTGTCGAGATCGATCATATTGGCGGCTTCACGGGCCGACTGGGTTCCGGTGTTCATGGCCACGGCGACATCCGCCTGGGCGAGCGCGGGGGCATCATTCGTCCCGTCACCGGTCATGGCCACCAACCTGCCTCCCTTCTGATATTCACGGATCAGCTTCAGCTTGTCTTCCGGCCTGGCTTCCGCCAGGAAATCATCGACTCCGGCTTCCGCCGCAATCGCCGTGGCGGTCAGCGGGTTGTCGCCGGTGATCATTACGGTTTTGATCCCCATGCTCCTCAGATGGGCAAACCGTTCCTTGATCCCTCCCTTGACGATGTCCTTCAACTGGATCACCCCGAGCACCTCGCCGTTTTCCACGACGACGAGCGGCGTTGCGCCCATGCGGCTGATCTCCTGAACGGTCTGCGAGACGGCCGCCGGGAAGATCGCGCCCTGCTCTTCCACGAATTTCCTGATGGCGTCCGCCGCGCCCTTCCGGATCCTGCGCGGCGCGGCACCAGTCCCTTCGATGTCCGCACCGCTCATGCGGGTTTGCGCGCTGAATGGAACAAACCGTGCCTCAATCTCCCGGACATCCCTCCCCCGCAGCCCGTATTTCTCTTTGGCCAGGACAACGATGGAGCGGCCTTCAGGAGTCTCATCGGCCAGTGAAGCAAGCTGCGCCGCATCGGCCAGACGTTCTTGAGTCACGCCCGGCGCCGGCGTGAACTCCGTCGCCATGCGGTTGCCGAGAGTCACGGTGCCCGTCTTGTCCAGAAGGAGGACGTCCACATCGCCCGCGGCCTCGATGGCGCGTCCGGATGTCGCGATCACATTGTGGCGGATCATCCGGTCCATGCCGGCGATCCCGATCGCCGAGAGCAGCCCGCCGATGGTTGTGGGAATCAGGCAGACGAGAAGAGCGACAAGGACCGTCACAGTGACCGGAATCCCGCGGCCTGCCACCCCCACGCTGAACAGGGAGAATGGCAGCAACGTGACACAGACGCCAAGAAAGATAATTGTGAAGGCAGCGAGGAGAATGTTGAGCGCAATCTCGTTGGGTGTCTTCTGCCGTTTGGCGCCTTCGATAAGCTTGATCATCCTGTCGAGGAACCCTCCCCCAGGCTCGGCCGTCAGCCTGATCACGAGCCAGTCGGAGAGCACACGGGTCCCCCCGGTAACCGCGCTGCGGTCCCCTCCAGATTCCCGGATGACAGGGGCGCTCTCGCCCGTGATTGCGCTTTCGTCCACCGATGCCACTCCCTGTACGACCTCTCCATCGGCCGGAACCGTCTCCCCGGCTTCGACGAGGAAGAAATCTCCCTTTTTCAGATCTGCCGAAGCGATCACGGTGACATCCGATTCGCGCAGAGGCATCCGCAGCCGTTTTGCCGTGGTCTCCCGCCGGGCACGCCGAAGGGCTTCCGCCTGTGCTTTCCCCCTCCCTTCCGCAAGCGCCTCAGAGAAATTTGCAAAGAGGACCGTGAACCAGAGCCAGAGCGAGACGCTGCCGATATACCATGCCGGGGCTTCTCCCCCGCCGATCAGCGCCTGGACCCAGAGAACGGAGGTCATCAGGCTTCCCACTTCCACCACGAACATCACAGGATTGCGGACCATCATACGCGGGTTCAGCTTAGCAAACGAGTCGGCCATCGCCCGGCGGTACATGGCGCGGTTCAATCCGGCGGGTTTCTTGACGCTTTCGGCAGCTGCTGCCGGCTTTACGGGGGCTGCCTTCGTATCCGTGATCATGTTATTGCACCATCATAAGATGTTCGACAATCGGCCCCAGAGCGAGGGCCGGAATGAAATTGAGCGCGCCGACGATCAGGACGACCGCAATCAGCCAGAACACAAACAAAGGCGTATGAGTCGGCAGTGTCCCCTCACCCGCCGGGATGAGCTTTTTCCGGACGAGGGATCCTGCAAGGGCTAGCGTTGGTACGGCGAGCCAGTAGCGTCCGATCAGCATGGCGATGCCGCCGGTGAGATTGTAGAACGGCGTGTTGGCATTCAGTCCCGCAAACGCGCTCCCGTTGTTGTTCGCCTGCGACGTGAAGGTGTAGAGGATTTCACTGAATCCATGCGGACCCGGGTTGGCAATGGAGCTGGTCCCGGCCTGTATCACGACCGCCAGGGCGGTCAGGAGCAGGACTGTCAGTGGCATGATCAGGATGAGCAGGGATGCCATTTTCATTTCATAGGCTTCGATCTTATGGCCGAGGTATTCGGGAGTGCGGCCGACCAGCAGACCTGCGACGAAGACCGAGACAATCACAAAGATCAGCATGCCGTACAGACCCGACCCGACACCGCCGAAGACAACTTCGCCGAGGTGCATCATGACAAGTGCGACCAGCCCTCCCATCGGGGTGAACGAATCGTGCATGGAGTTGACGGACCCGTTTGAGGCGGCCGTGGTGGCCGCCATCCAGAGCGCGGAGTTGGGGAGGCCGAACCGCACTTCCTTGCCTTCCATGTTGCCGCCAGGGTTGATGGCGGTGCTCGTCTGGTCCACTCCCAACGCCGCGAGCTTCGGATTTCCTCCCGCCTCCGACTGGTAACCGGCACCAATGGCAACAACGAAGATGGCGAGCATGGCTGCCAGCACCGCCCATCCCTGGCGCGTGTCGCCAACCATTTGCCCGAAGGTGTAACAGAGGGCTGCGGCGATCAACAGGAGCGACAGCATCTCCAGGAAGTCGGAGAGGGGCGTCGGATTCTCCAGCGGGTGTGCCGAATTCGCGTTGAAGAACCCACCGCCGTTCGTGCCGAGCTGCTTGATGGCGATCTGCGAGGCGGCGGGGCCTACGGCAATCACCTGATCGATCACCGGCGAGCCGTTTGCATCGACGGTATGTTCCAGCAGGGGAACCGTGACAGAAGGCGAAAAGGTCTGTACCGCACCCTGCGAGACGAGGATCAGGGCAAGGACAAAGGAGAGCGGGAGCAGGATGTAGAGCGTGCTTCTGGTCATGTCAACCCAGAAGTTCCCCAGGGTCCTGGCGGAGTGGCGGGCCAGGCCGCGGATGAAGAGGACGAGGACGGCGATCCCGGAGGCGGCAGAGACAAAATTCTGCACCGTCAGAGCCAGCATCTGGGTCAGGTAGCTCATGGTCGTTTCGCCGCCGTACCCCTGCCAGTTCGTGTTCGTGGCGAAACTCACCGCAGTATTGAACGAGGAATCGGGAGAAACCGCCCCGAGTCCCTGCGGGTTCAGCGGGAGGAGTCCCTGGACCCGCTGCAGGATGTAGACGAACATCAGACCGGCGAAGTTGAAGACAAGCAGAGCGACTGCGTTTGCTTTCCAATCCATTTCTTCGCCGGGCTTGATCTTTGCCGTCCGGTAGATGAACCGTTCCAGCGGCCCGAGGACCGGGTCGAGGAACGTGCGCTCGCCCTGGAACACACGGGTCATATAGGCGCCGAGGGGCCGCGTAAGCAGCAACAGCGCCGCGAGATATGCGGCAATCTGCAGGACTCCGTTGAGTGTCATTCGAAGGTCTCCGGCTTCAGCAGTGCAACAAAAAGATAGACAAAGAGCGCCAGCGCGACGATCCCTGCAATAACATAGAGTGTGCTCATGGTTTGTCTCCTGACTGCCGGTCCTGGAGCCGTTCGCAGGCATGCATCAAACCCCAGGTGAGGAAGAAAAACAGCACGACGATGCCCAGATAGAGGAAGTCCATGGTCAGCGCCCTCCTTCCTTGTGCGCATCCAGCGCAAGATTCAATCTCAGGACATTGACCCGCGGTTCTCCCAGGATCCCCGCAAACCTTCCCTCGGTAGACTCTTCGAGGAGAGCTCGAACATCATCAGTGCGCATCCCCCGGACGCGCGCCACGCGGGGAAGCTGGTAGAGCGCCGCGGCGACGCTGATGTGCGGATCCAGGCCGCTTCCCGATGAGGTCACCAGGTCAGCCGGGACCGGCCGCTGGTTTCCCGGGTCCGCCTCCCTGAGGGCCTGGACCCTCTTCTGAGCGGCATCCAGGAGGGCAGGGTTCAGCGGACCGAGGTTTGAACCGGTCGATGCGCCTGCGTTATAGGCCCCCGGGGCCGTCGAAGAGAGGCGGCTCCAGAAGTAACCGGGAGCGCTGAACTGTTGTCCGATGAGATCTGAGCCGACAACCTTGCCACTCATCGTGATGAGGCTGCCGTTCGCCTTGGCCGGGAAGACCAGCTGCGCAATCCCGGTCACTGCAAGGGGATAGAGCACGCCGGTCAGGAAGGTGAACAGGAGAAGAAGGAGAAAGCCGGAACGAAGCTGGTGGAGTAGCATGTGAATACCCTCAAGTGTGAGTCGATCATGCCGCAGAGCGCCCGGACGGGCCGTGCCGTGAGGCTCCCCCGGGAGGGTCACTCGCCGGGACACGCCACCATGCACTCTGTGAGCCGAACCATCTGAACATCTGCCGGCTAGGAGAGGGGTCCCCTTTTCTCAGGATCCTCTTCAGGAAGAGCCAGGTATGAATCAGATAGAGTGACAACAGAACGAGAAGTGTGAGAGTGGCTTCCATTGCGATACCCCTCCTTGGCTGAGACCCGCCGACGCACTCCAGAACCGGCTCCCGTGTATCTGAACATGACGGCGATGAAGTCCGGCTGCGCGATCTCGGATGCAAATGTAAAGAGAGAAGGGGGGGAGAGCAATTCATGAACTATAAAGGAGGGGACACCGCGCATAAAGAGTTCATAAAGCCTGAGGATAGTGGAAATATGGACAGAATCGCATTTCAGGACGCTCCGTCGCTGTATGAAAGGCCCCGGGAAGATCCCGATCCCGGACGGGAAGGGAGGCAGCTCTTCACTTTTGTCTCTGAGGCCTGAACAGAAAAAAGGTGCGGTAGACGCGAAAGATCAAGTAGACCAGGAAACCCAGGGCGGAGAAGTAAATATAGAATTCCCTGTTGTCGGTTCCGAAGGAGAAGATCTTCGAAAGGGTGAGAATGCTCGCAGCGAGGATATAGACCGGCCCCATATTGAACAACTCCCCTTCTTCGGTCCTTCGGAGCTTTCGGATCTCCTCTCTGCTCATGTGCGCCTCGCGGGATCCCATCCAGATGAGGTTTCTGATATGGAAGGGGTTGCCGCATGCTGACTTTAGAATCTCGTGCGTGTAGAGCATCCGATCGCTGACATCAATGGGGTACTTCATCAGAAAATACTCCACCAGCTGTGAGCTCTCTTCCTCGCTCAGGGGTCCCAGCTCCAGCCGGGTGAAGGAAGACCAGATTTTCTTAAAGTGGTAAGCATCTTTGAGGCGCACGGCAGCCCCGCAGAGGACTGCGGATTCCAGAAGATGTTCGAGGAACTGCTGGTTGGAGGGGGTAATCCGGTCGAAGCTGTCGAAGAATATCAGCCAGCCGGGTCTGGATCGGCGGAGACTTTCCACAATCGCCCCCTGCAACCCCACGCTGCCGAGGGACGGCAACCTCTTCTTCACAGCAGACCAGTCCCCTTCCGCAGGGCCTGAAGCATCGAGCCTGAGGGATGCGCCGCCATGAAGCTTTTCGGCCATCTCCTTCAGGCAATCCCCGAGCGGGGCCGCATTGCTGACGAACATGACCCTGTACTGGCCGGGAATGAATCTGAGGGGAAGTTCTCCCCTCACAGGCTGGGGCATGGAGAGAGATCGATCAGGGGACAGGGGCTTCCCCGAGAAGACCGCCGCTGCCTCCTTCATGAGGCGGGTCTTGCCGATCCCTTTCGGGCCAACGAGAAGGGAATGCCGGCCCCGCCTGAGGCTGCGGACCAACTCCGACAGCAGGGCTGAGCGGCCAATAAATACGGGGTCCAAGCGGAGATCGGCTGTCCCCGAATCATCGCCCACGGCTCACTCCCTCCTGATCAGGATCACCGCCCGGAGCTTTCCATCATGGACTGACCGCTTGATACCGGCAATGACCCCTTTGCAGGGCGACCTTGCCTCGCACCGCGCCTCGAGCGCCTGCTGCCGCAACTCAAGCAGGTCGTTTCTTACTCTCAGAGCCCTGATCTGCAGGAGTGAACGGATCATCGCCATGCGGCCTTCCGACTGGAGGCGTTCAAGCTGCAGGTGCGAGAGTCTGTTTCTGGCTTCCGCTTTTTTCATTACAGGGGGAGCAACGAAACCCCGGCGGCCCAATTCGTCCATGGCAATAAGGCCCAGCGAATCGGCTCCGGCTTCCTGGGCTGCTTTCGCGACTCTCGCGTTGAACGCCACGGTTTTCGCTGCAGACTCCTCTTCAAGCGCGGAGATCCGGGCGTTGTTCAGCTCGATCTCTGACCCGGCCGTGAGCATCCGTCCCCAGCGGGCGAGGGATTCCCGGGCTTGCACTGTGTCCCCCTCAGCCCTGCGGAATTCCACCGGCTCCCTTTCATCAATCTGAAACGTGATTCTCGCGAACTGCGCAGCGGGGGGCCAATTCCCTGGCGGAGACGGCGTTGTCGCCGATGCTCTCTCAATTGTTCGAACGGTCAGAGTGCCATGGTCGATGAAGACATCTTCGAGACCGAGCGCCCGCACGTCATCATACGTTGCAAAGTTGAATTTCAGGCTCCCGGACGACCCGGTGACCGGGGAGAAGTCGATCCCGTCACCGGGAACGGCAATGTGATCGGCGGTGGAGAGGTGGCCGAAAAACTGGTGTTCGAGTGCAGGGTCGAGGCTTGTCAGCACCTGAGACAGCGGCTGGTTCACGAGATCAATCCGGCGGACGACGATCCTCGCGGGTTCGCCTTTCTGACACCGGGCGCTTTCGCCGACATACTCTGCCTGATACTCGTTGCCGAGCGAGTGGAGCCTGCGTTCCGGCCCTCTGAAGATCACCGTATGCTGGTTCAGCGTTCCAACGATTTCAAACCGGCCCTGGAGGTGCTCCTTCGTCAGAAGACTATGGGCGGTGATGTCCGCATAGACGATGTTGGTGCGGGAGAACTCGTTGTAGTCGCGCGCCGCGGACTCCACATTATGCTGCGTGACGCGGATGAACCGTTCGTATCCCTGCTCAGCGATCAGGAACGTGGGGATGCATCCGGCAAAGAACGCAAGCCCGAGCATCCGGTCGATCCTCGAGCCTGTCCGCGTCCGGTACCGGAACGGCTGGTTGACCTCGAGAGGAAAGACGCAGCGCACGTTGGATGCCGGATAGAAGAGGCGTACGCCGCTCACCGTCATGGTATCGAGAAAGGGGTGGCTCGCATATCCGGCGATGAAGCAGGCATAGAGCGCGCCATCCCACAACGCCACGGGACTGAGGAGACCGGCCATCCCTGCAATGAACAGGAGCGAATGGGTCAGGGTGCGGTGGCCGAATGTTCGCTCGATCCGGAGAGCAAGCGCGGGGGCGAGCCGGCTGATCCAGCTCGATCCGGTATCGAGGTCCGGGAGTATGGAGGCGACGGCGACCAGAGCGGTATGGCCGATCGAGAGAGAGACTCCCGTAGTCGTGAGCAGAAGAAGGTAGACAAACGATGCAAAGGTGATATGCGTTGGGGCAGTCATCCGGCGCACCGGGGAAGGCTATTTTTTCAACCTGTAGTAGAGCTCTTCAAGCCGCTCGACAGCACCGTTGGCTTCCAGGATCTCGAAGTTCGCGTTGTACAGGTCCTCCAGCAAGCGGCGAGTGGCCGCTCTGAGCTTCGACCGCTTGAGCATGGGTGCCATTTCCAGGGTCTTTTCCAGCAGATCGAAAACACCGAGCACAGTTGCCGGGGAGAGCCGCGAAAGATCGAACTCCGGCTTCGTCTGACGCACCTGGCGGGCAGCCCGTGTGATCGCTCCCTCCACCTTCCTGCCGAAGCACTCATGCGCCTCTTTCCGGAACCCGCGAAACATGTGATCCAGCAGGCGGACATAGTCTGCCTCATTCTCCCTGCCGGGCGCCGGCGGCCAACCGGGGGACCACCGGGCCGGCGGGGCGCCGGTAGTCAGATGGGACGCGGCAACCTCTTCAGGCGCGGCGTCCGGACAGCCCTGCCCACTCACCGGGGATAGTGAGACTGATCCTGCCGGCTGCTCCCTGCCGCAGTCTCTCTCGAGTTCATTCCGCATAGGCATAGAGCAGGCGCTGTAAACGGCCGCGCCTGGCGGCTGGGAGGATGCGCAATTGCAGAGCTCCCCTGTGGCCGGGGAGTCCGCCTCGTCGTTCTGACGAACGGGACACCCCTTCGGGGAGTCGAGGCCATACAGGAGAACGTGTCCCTCCTTCACAGTCGCTGCGCTCATCAGCAGCTCCCGGATCGACGTGAATTCCATCAACTCCACAGAGGGAGGAGCGTTGGTAAGACGATCTATCTCCAGTATCCCTTTCTCTGTCTTCCCCTGCATGAGCATGCATTCCATCTGTTTCGCCGAGAGCAAATGGGCGGGGACTGTCAGCAGGGGATACGTGCTGAAGGTGGAGAGAAACATCTTCATCACTGTCTGCGGAATCTCGTACAGTGAGGCAAACGACACGCCTCTGCGGTCGTGCAGTCTTTCACGGACCGCCTCAAGTGTCTGCGTAGAACGAAATTCGTTGTCCATGCGGACACACCCGCAGACCGCCGATTCCGAAAGAAATACAAGGTCGAAAACACCGGAATGCTTGAACGAGGAGATGACGATATACCCGGACAGGTTCTTTGCATAGTGGGACGGAAGGTTCAGCGGCTCGATATCGCCTGCCGGAAAACTCTCAAGGATCTGCCTTGCGCCGGTGATGATCATGGAAAGAGCCTCCTGAGCTCTTGCGTTCAGGGAACATGGGAGGGAGTGCCTGTGAAGCTGCCGGAAAGCTCCTTCCGTTCCTGTTCAATCTGCTCGATGCACTTCCTGGCCACGGAGACGTTCAAGCGGGAGCGCTGAAGCGATTGATACGCGGCTCTCCCCTGAGAGAACAGCATCTCGGTGTACTCCTGAATCGCAGAGGCAGCGAGCAACCGCGCGCGCAGGACTGAGAGCTCATGATCCAGCCGGAGGCATCTGCGCCGTGCGACCGCCCGCGCTTCGGCCTGAGTCTCAAGGAGGAGGGCATACTGGGCCTTCGCCCGGCTCAACTGCAGCAGTGCAAGGGAGTGGCCGGAGCAGTCAACAAGGTCATGGATGGACAGGGTCGCCGAGATCCTGTAGGAGTCCCTGGGAAGGACAAATGCACCGGAGGGGTCAGGAAACACTACTTCGCTGACCCCCGCGGTGGCCCCCACCTGAATGCGGGGGATCGCCCTCCGCCAGAGCGAGGTCTCGGAGACGCGCACCTCGTCACAGGCGATCGTAATGAGCGCGAGCGCCCTCTCGAGGGAATCGTGCCGGGCGGAAGATATGACCATCTGACCTGCGGCGGATGAAGCCTGGGCCTCAGGGACCCACTCAACGTCGGGAGGAACAGGAGACCATCCCGGCTCGGCGTGTTCAATCATCTCGAGCTGTCCGAATGCCCGGATGCTCACAAGAACCATGGAGAGGATGATGTTTCTCATGCGCTGCGCTCCGGTCTGCCACAGATTCAGTCTGAAGTGCTTAACCCGGAAGATCCCGGAGTCATTGGCCGGAAGAGATTTCCCTCAGAACCGACCCGTCGGCCTGTCCAAGCGTGCTGACGGTTCTCCAGGACCCGTCTGTGTATTCGGTCCGTGTCTGGATGGCGCCGGAGGCAAGGGTTGAGGTCCTTGTCCGCCTGATCAGCATTCCTCCCTCGTCCCTGATCTCTGAAACGACCGCGCCTCCTGATGCAAAGCGGGAGGTGATGCGCACTGTGCCGTCGGTCTGGTTCGTTGTGCGGGTAACCACAGGAAGGCGGAAGGTATACGTCTCGACGTTGCCGTTGCGGATCACGTGGGTGAGGATCGTGTCTCCCTCCATGGCGGCGACATCCGTCACCGCGGACTGCTGGGGCTGGCCGGCCCGGAAGGTTTCGTCCGATATATACCTTTTCGTTTCCGAGTACACGTGCCCGTCCCGGCCGTAGGATTTGCGGACGGTGATCAGGAGGATCCCTTTGGGATAGCCGTGCCGTTCCGTGACAACGGCTCCATACCCTTCGGCGGTCATCTGGCCGTACACGAACACCGAATCTGCGGCCGTCCTTGAAAGAGAAGAAGTCCTGCGCACCGACATCGGGTCGGCCCATTCGGCAATCGCCACGAGCTCGTCAAGGGCACCGATGAGAAGCTCCTCCCCTGTTGACTCGATCTCCTGTCCGGCCGCAGGTGATGGGAGCGGGGGAACGACGGCGGACTCTTTGCAGGCCGGGAGCATAACAAGGACAGCCAGTCCGATAGCGCAGGCTCGTACGAGTGTTGAAACCATTCGGAAGCACCCGGTGATACCCTGATGGTTCATAGATCCTCCCTGAATGTGGATGACGTGAACGGCTCAGAAATGGAAGATTCTGACCGTCGTTTCGAAGCGCTGGCTGCTCACAGTGACGACCCCCGTGTATTCTCCGGCCGGCGCGAACCGCCCCTGGCCGGTATCCCCGAGCCAGGTATGGGCATGTACGCCTTTTGATTCAGAGAGCTCGGTGAAGAGCGTCTTGACCAATTGGGTTCCAGCTTCGGAGTCGGACCGAAGAATGGCAACGGAGACCTTTACCGGGGCGGCCAGGGTGTAGCGGATCTCAGTGTTCCGGGCGAAGGAGTCGAACGCGCTCGGTGAAAAGCGGAGGTTGGTGACGATCACAGGTGAATCGCCGGGACAGGGAAGGGTACATCCCTGCAGGAGAGGCAACAGCGCCGCAATGATATACGCCAGAGGTCTCCGGAAGGGGGAAGGTCTGACCGGCATGGCCGAGGACGAAATGCGCGGCGTGCGGAAGGAACCGCCGGGTTGAGGATCCGGCATCGTAAGTGAGTTCACGCATGACTCCGGGGAGATGGTGAAGAAAGAATACTCCGGCAACAACTCTCCCCGTGCGCGGAATTGACGGAAAGGCCGTCCACCGCCGGGTCATGCACGAAGGCTTCCGCGCACGGGGCTTCTTGCGGTTGAGCCGGAACACCATTCAGCGACGGGGTATCTACAACAGAAAGGATGAAAAGGCAAGCAGGCATTTTTGCCTGCTTTTTTTCCGCGGGAAGCGGGTGCGGTCTCAAGACAATTCGCGAAGAGGGAAGAAGCAACGTTTCTGAGGGTTCGGCCTCGTGCTTCTTGAGATGAGAAAGCCCGCGAGGGCTGGACAATTGCGACTGTTCGGGAAGTCTGCCTGACCGGAAATCATCAGAAACACCCTGCATCAGGAGCACCTTGATAGAGAGCCCCGGCCTGGGTACTCCTACCCAGGCATCAAGGCCGGTTCTTTGCTCCCGAAGTTCAATCCGAGGCCTCGAAGAATTCCAGAGGGGAGCGTGCGAAGAGTTCTTCGATCTGACACGGTGAGACAGGCTGAGGAACAAATGATCTCAACTTACGGTTGTCAAAAGGAGGAGGGAGAGCGAAGAGCCGCCGCCTCACGGAGTTCCCTCTTGCAGCTACACGGGGATTGCACATGATCACACATTCAACACTTCAATTCGAGACCGCGGGTTCGTTTCTCATCGTTCTTGTGAGGGGTCAGGCCTCGTCTCACGACTCCGTACCCATCCTGAAGGAAATCCTGGCGGCGTGCCCTGCGGCTAAATACACGGGCGTGCTGGTCGATGTCAGGGAGCAGACCGGCACTCTCGAGGCCATTGACCGCTATCGCAATGCGGAATCCTACGGACGGTACTGGCCCAAGGAGCTGTCCGTTGCATTGGTGGAGAACGCAGAGTTGTGTGTCCAGGATTATTTGTTTGAGACCGTCACATCGAGATACGGGGTGAGCGCGCGTATCTTCTGTGACGTCAAAGATGCCCTAGGCTGGCTGCGAACCAGAGAGCACCGTTTGCAGGACGCGGCGACGGCATGAGCCCGGGATGATGCGACAGTATACATCGTGAGGTTCTTCAGAGTGTGCCGATCGCAATCATGGAAAACACGTGCTTTCATGCCCCTTTTACGGCCTCCTGCAAATCCTGGCAATGCCCCTTGACAAAACAAAAACAGTTGTTTATCTTCAGGCAGGGAAAGTAGCCAACTTCAAGATACTGGCCAGGCGAAATCCCCTCCCTCACAAGGGGGAGAATCTGTAACCCGCCTTGACAAAATGATGTAAGGGGTCCAAGCGTCTAAGTGTTACCCACCACGGTGACGCTTCCTGGGCCCCTTCTTTATTTTGTCCCCGCTAACCGCTTCTTCTCGCGTTGCCTGTGCGTGCTTACGCACGGTCTTAAAAGCACAACAGCGTCTCCTGCCGCCATCCAGAGCGCACCCAGATCGCGAGCATCATCTCCATGCCCCGCGACATCGAAATGTCACCCGGATCGATGATGTCGGTCCGGCCAAAGGCCCACGAAGAGCTCCCAGGGGGTCCCTCAGCCGCGGCGTGGGAGCCGCTGACGAACAAGGTTGCGGATCCCCGAGGTGTCTCCTACGTCGATAACATCATTCCCGGAAATACGCGGAACACTCGATTCTTTCAGACGGAGAACTGCGGCAACTTTGGACATGAGAAACGGCAGAGGATGCCGTTCCCGTTCAGGAGTTTTCGAGGGGCACCGTCAAATGGAAGAAGAACTCTCAGGCAAGGGAGGAGTCACCCAGTCACAGAAATCCGTTCTCATCCTGGCATCGGAGGGGACAATCCTGGATCTGAGTCCAGGGGCAGAAGCCCTGCTTGAATCGAGGCGTGAATCTCTGGTCGGCAGGAAGGCACAGGAGCTGGTGGAATACACGGACATCCCTCATGTGAGGCGAAAACTTCAGGCGGCGGTGAACCGCCGGGACAGGCAACTCAAGGGGGCCATTCGGCTCAAGGGTAGAAAAGGGCCGGATGCCTGGGTCTACGTGAGTGTCGAGCTCCCGCTGGCATCGTCTGCAACAAAGGAATATGTGCTTGCGTTGAAGAAGCTGGACAACGGACTGGCGCGGTAGCAGACCCTTCCTCCCAGGATCTCACGAATATCCTGAGAGGGAGCTTCCCATCGATACGAACCGCAGCATTGAAGCGTCCTCATGCTCACCGGTTTCCATGATCCCCCTCTCCCTCAATCATTCAGTTTGCAGAGCTTATCAATCGGTATACGTACTGTTCTCCCGAAGGCTGCTGAGGGACAACCTCTTTTGAGGCCGAGGCAGCCTCATGACGTACCCGGTTGCCATTCCCCTTCGATCTCCCTTATACTTTCAACAACCTCGCATCTCGGAAGATTTCCGGCCTCCAGCTCGGCGTTCGGTTTCTCCATCAACCGGCGGTAAAACCCGAGTCCTTCCTCGCGGAATTCGGGCTGGACCTCCAGTATTTCGAACAGCGCATTCTCGGCGCGGTCATAGTTCCCCATACGCTCATGGAACCGGAACACCTTCACGAGCATATCGGCGGGGAGCGTACACCCGCGGAGACTCTCCAGGACCTGGCCTATCAGCTCCAGATGGCGGGGCTCGACAGGCATGTTTCCCTTGAAGAGGGTGTCGAGAAACAGGCTCAGGGAACGGAGGTGAAGCCGGTCGGATTCAGCCTGGTCCCCCATCCGACGCGCTACGTCTGCCTCCTCCTGCAGGAGAATAGCGAGCACGTAGGACTTCGGGACGGCGACGGACAGGTCGGACCCGAACAGGTCCATCAGCTGGGCAGGCGAAAACTGCCTGACAAGGGTGCGGTCGACCCCAAGCAGAGTTTTTCCGGCGGCCTCGATGTCCAGCAGCGCCTGGGGGAAATCCCCCTTCTGCTTGGACAACAGGATCCGGGCGAGCATAGCTGCCAGGGCGTTGATCATCCTCATGACGTAATCCTGCTCGATCATCGGAATGGACTAGCCTCCCTTCCTCACGCTGTCAATCGCGCCCACCAGACCATGCTCATACCGGTCTGCGCTCAGCTCCCAGAACATGATCCCTCCGAGGTGGTGCTTCATGGCGTATCGCGTTTTCAGACTGATGGAGCGCGCATCGTCAAATGTGGCAAACACCCCGGCAGCAGCGCTGTACCTGTAGGGCGCCTGCGCTACCGTATCCCAGCCCTCGGTAAAACCGCCGATTGTGCCGAAGTACGCGCCGAAATTCCTGAAGATCACGTAGTCCTTGAACTTTCCATGCTGGTACAGGCCGTTGTTCTTGTTCTGCACCTGTTCCCACACCCGCGCATAGAAGGCTGCACCGATGACGATCTTCCCGGGGGGAATTCCCAGGGAGTCAAGATAGCGGACCGCGTTGTCGGTGGATTCTCTCTGGTCCGCGGTTGAATAGAGCGGCGTGTGGTGGCCCGTCCATTCGCTCGTGGCATTGACAAGGTCATAGGACATGACGTTGACCCTGTCCACGAGAGGCATGACCTGGTCCCACTCCACGGCATCATGCAGAAACTCCGTAAACCCTCCCGCCGCAAAGCTCAATTCATACCCGGGGCCCAGCGCACTCCTGAGCTCCCGGAGCAGGAGCGTGAAATTGTGCCGATCATCCGGCGTGAACCTATGGCCCGGGTACCCCTGAATCGCAGGATATTCCCAGTCCAGGTCGATACCGTCCGCACCGAGGCTTTTCAGAAGATCCCTCGTCGACGCGGCGAATGCTTTCCGCCCTTCCTCCGCAGCAAACACCTCCGAACACATTTTGCACCCCCCCCAGCCTCCCAGGGAGAGGAGGATTTTCAGGTCCGGGAAGCGCTTTTTCAGCGACACCAGGTGCAAGATCGTCGCGCTGTCGCGAGAGTCCGAGACTGCAAGCTCGTTTCCCCGGAGGTGCAGGAAGCTGAAGATAATATGGGTGAGTTCACCCACCGGGTACCTGTCGATCTCCGCCGTGTCGCCGCTGTAGTACGCCGCAACGACAAACCGGCCATCCCGCTGGTCGCGTGATGGGGAGAAAGCGCATGCGGCAACGATGACGGCCGCTCCTGCAACGAACGCAGCCATGTTCGGGACCGGACCAGCAAAGGAGTTCATCATGTCAATTCTTGAATTTTTCCCGACTCATGGTCCATCCTGACCACATCCATGCCCCGGCCGTGAGCAGCAGCGAGGCAAGGGCGTACGATCCCAGGATGGCAGGCGAGGCAACACCGTTCCATCCGGCGAAATCGAATGCCGGTATTGTCTTGGAGTTCTCCACAAGATACAGAAAAAGGAGGAACAGGACAGAGAATGTTTTCGGACTCCCCGTAAGGATGCCGAAGCAGGTCGACGCAGCCGCGATGAGGACCAACCCGTTCAGGAGGGCCAGCGCCCCGGCCGGATCAGCCGCCGCCAACCGGGCGAGCGGGCCCGAGCCGGTCAGCAGAGCCAGGGCGAGACACGAACCGAGCTTCCACGGTACGAAGTGCCGCCTCAGGAGAGGAACAGTAAGGATCAGTCCCGTGGTGTTGCCCGTCCGGTCGCGGGTCGGGACGGCGGCAAGGAGGGGAACCAGGAGAAGGAACATGACGGGGAGGAAACCGGTCTTGAGGATATTCACTGGCGCCAGCAGACCAGAGGCAGCGAAGACGAGGAACACAACGACGGCAACGGGTGTGAGCGCCAGCGAGAGGCGCAGATCGAGGGCAACGGCCGACGCCAGAGAAGACTTGCCGACAATCCAGCCGCCCCGGGGGATGAGCCGCCCGCGCAGTCCCCCGACAAACCTCTCCCACGCGCCGGCAACAGAGAACCTCGATCGTTTCCGGTGTTCTCTCCCTGTTGCCGGATCGAACCGCCGGAAACAGGCTGCGGCAACCGCAAAGACCGGCACGGCGGGCAGAGCCGAGACGATCCTCGGGAGAAGAACGCCCCAATTCCAGACGAGCCCGGGAAAGAGGACGGGGGGAAGCGATCGGTCGAACGGTGCGATCCCGATGCTGAATTGCGTTTCCCGGGTAACATGCGTGATTCCCCTGATGATGAACCCGAGGCCGGCGATATCGATGTACGATTCCCATCCCGGGGAATTCCCCTCGCCCCGGGCAATCGTGGGAAGAGTGAGGAGGGGAATACATATGACGAAGTAGAGGACGTCGCCCACCCGGCCCGACAGGAACGGTACGGATTCAAACAGCAGCGCCAGTGCGGCCAGGCACGGGATGAGCGGGAGGAAAAGAGCGGCATACGTTTCGATGAAGACGAGAGGTTCGAGAGGCGCCTCGCCCCGGATGAGGTGCATGCCCATGCATGCGGCCATGAAACATGCGGTCACAATGCCGAGGTACACCGTATTGCCCAGAAACTTCCCTGCGAGGTACCCGGCTGAACTCACCGGCGTGGAGGCGATGATGCGGCCCACCCCCGTCTTCGCGTCGCGGCCGAGCGAGTTGCTGATGAGGTAGAACCCCAGCATGAACATGAGCAGAGCCCCGGTCATGCCGCTGGCGAGGGCTGTCGCCGCCGAGTTCAGCAGCACCCGGTGCCCGCCGATCTGGAAGGCCGTGCTTCCTTCCCTGACGTCGGGCATGAGAAAAAAGGCAGACGCGCACAGGACGAGGAACAGAACGCTGGTCGAGGCCCGCCGGAGGCGCAGCCGGCATTCCAGGAGCGCGAGCGAGCGAAGACGGAGCAGACCGAGGCGCATCACGGCCGCTCCTCCGACGTCAACAGGAGATAGGCATCCTCGAGGGAAGGTTCCACCGCAATTCCGCAACCTGACCCGGAGCCGTCATGGACAAACCGGACGTGCATCCCGTCGGCTTTCAGCACGGCGGACGAGATCCTCAGGGAGGCGCGCCGGCTTTCATACTCCGCGGAAGAAAAGACGGCCTCGCGCACGCCGTTCGCTGCGGCAGCCAGGAGTTCCTCGGGTGGGGCGCACTTCAGGAGCGTCCCCTTTTTCAAAATGGCTATGGTTCCGGCCACTGCCTCGATGTCGGAGACGATGTGGGTCGAGAGGATCACCAGGGCGTTCCGGCCGAGGTCCGAAAGAAGCGTGCGGAACCGGACGCGCTCTTCCGGATCGAGCCCGGCGGTGGGCTCGTCGACGATCAGGATCTCCGGGTCGTTGACCAGGGCCTGCGCGATCCCGAGCCTTTGCTTCATCCCGCCCGAAAAGGTACGCACGAGCTTGTGGGCCGCGGCGTGCAGGTTGACCGCTTCAAGCACCTGCATGGCGCGCCCTCTGGACCGGACGCCCTTCAGCCCTGCGAGAAATGAGACAAACTCCAACGCGGTCACGTTGTCATAGACCCCGAAATCCTGCGGGAGATACCCGAGACGTGAGCGGAGCAGATCGGGCTCGCGATGGACGTCATGTCCCCGGAACAGGATCCTGCCTTCGGTCGGCCGGGTGAGGGTGGCAACCATCTGCATCAAGGTCGTCTTCCCCGCGCCATTGGGCCCGAGAAGGCCGACGATGCCGCGATCAAGAGCGAGCGAGATGTTGTTGACCGCGACGGTTCCGGAGCGGTATTTTTTTGTGACAGACTCGAGGATAAGCACAAAGGATTCCGATGGTTTGACCGGCAGGAGTCGACAGCCCCAGATGGGCCTTCCCTCTTGACGTGCAGGCGGTGCCTTCCAGTGTAGCAATTCCATTCTGTCTTGTCAACCCCCCGGGACTCCCTCCGTAACCCCTCCGCAACCCAGTGGGAGGGAATTCGTATATTGAAGCTCGACACCAAGACCCGTCACCTGTACTCAATCTTCCTTCACTCCAGCCATGACACCCGCATGCTATCTGCAGACCACCGATCTCTGCCGTCACTATGAGCGGGGACATCGAGTGGTTAAGGCACTGGACAACGTTACGATCAGCATCGCCCGGGGGGAATTTGTAGGCATCGTCGGGTCTTCCGGTTCGGGAAAGACCACACTGCTGAACCTTCTGGCGGGACTCGACACGCCGACGTCGGGAGTCGTCGACCTTGACGGCGTCCCATTGAGCAGCATGTCGCGCAGGCAGCTTGCTGCGTACCGTGCCGCCAAAGTTGGGATGGTCTTCCAGTCGTTCAATCTGATTGCACATTACACAGCGCTCCAGAACGTCGAGACGGCCTTCTATTTCACAGGAACTCAGCCGGTTGAGAGGCGCCGCCTGGCCGCAGAGATGCTGGAGCGATTGGGACTGGCCGACCGTGCCACGCACAGGCCATCGGATCTGTCGGGGGGAGAACAGCAGCGTGTCGCCGTGGCACGGGCGATTGTGAAGAAGCCTGAGCTTCTGTTCGCCGACGAGCCGACAGGAAATCTCGACCTGGAGAACGCCGGGCAGATCGCTTCGCTGCTGACGATGCTGCACGGCGAGGGTCTCACGATCATCATGGTGACCCATAACCTGGAGCTCGCCGGTCAGCGCACACAGCGGATCATCCGTATGCAGTATGGCCGTCTCGACAGGGGTGATCATTCCGATGCCCGGGCCGATGCCCGACCCGATGCGCGGGAAGGAGCCATACCATGACCGGACGCGATCTCTTCGTCATCTCGACAGGCAACCTGCTCCGGATGAAACTCAGGACATTCCTGACGACCTCGGGTGTCCTGATCGCTATCGCCGCCTTTGTCGCCATGTTGTCGTTCGCCGCGGGCAATCAGAAGTACGTCGAAGAAGAATACCTCCGGTTTGGGCTCTTCACCACCATCCAGGTCTCTCCTCGCGGAGGGAGTGAAGGGGCCGATTCGTCACGGGGGCCAAGGCTCGACCGGGCAGCCCTCGATCGGCTTGCCGCAATACCGGGTGTGAATCTGGTGTATCCGTACGAGGCGTTCACCGTAAGGGTGAAGCTGGGCGACACGGTACTGGCCTCCAAAGCGCAGGCTCTGCCCGCTACGGCCCTCAGAACCAGGTTCTTTGCAACGCTCACATCGGGGCGACCGTTCGGGAGCGACAGCTCGCGGCAGATTCTTGTGTCCGATGAATTGATGAAAAAGGCCGGGAGGCCCGATTCCGTTCTGGGGCTCCGGGCAGTGGTCTCTGTGCGGGTTTCCACCCCCGACAGCGGGCTTGCCCACGTGTTGATGAACCGGGGAGAGTCGATCATCGACAGGCTCAGGAGGATTCGCACGGATTCACTGGGAAACCGCGGGTACCGTTCCAGAACGATCAGGTCCGAGATCCATGCCGCGATGCAGCGATTCATGGAGGGATTTCTTCAGGCCCAGGAGACGCTGACTGACACGCTGACCGTCTGCGGAGTGTACCACGTCAATCGTTCCGGCCGTCTGAGGACCGAGGAGATGGTCATTCCGCTCGTAACGGCGGCGAGGTTCAATAACGCCGGGATGAGCGGGAGCCCCTCGGAGATGATGGCGTCATTGAGCAGCGGCTCCCCGTTCGGAGAGTCCCGGGACGCAAGCGGGAAGACGTTTTCGCTGGTGACGATCAGTTTCGACCCGGGGGTGCTTTCGACTACGATACGGGACTCCGTGGAGGCCCTGGGGTTCCGGGCGTTTAGTTTTGCGGCTCAGTTCGAGCAGATCCAGCGGTTTTTTCTGGCCTTTGACATGGCGATTGGAGTGATCGGGCTGATAGCTCTTGTCACGGCCTCGCTGGGCATTGTGAATACGATGGTCATGTCCATCACTGAACGGCGGAAGGAGATCGGCGTGCTGAGGGCGCTGGGAGCCAACGACCTGGACATCCGTGCCCTGTTTATCGTGGAATCGGGGGCCATCGGACTGCTGGGAACGTCGCTCGGAATTTTCTGCGGGTGGGCACTCACCCGCATAGTGTCGATGGTGGCAAGAGGGTACATGAAGGGGCAGGGGCTGCCCGAGATAGAGCTGTTCGCGCTGCCCGTCTGGCTCATCCTGATTGCTCTCGGCATCGGCATCGGCGTGAGCGTGCTGGCGGGAATTTATCCCGCGGGCCGGGCGGCGAGGGTCGACCCCGTGGAGGCGTTGAGAAACGAATGAGAGAGCCGGCGGCGGCAGGATTCCTGGCCGGGTCCGGCAACACTGCGGGCCGGCGGATGAGAGGAGCAGCAGGAGAGTCAGAGAGCCGCGGGGGCGGCTTCTTGCCCGCCCGCACAGGCCCAGGCGACGTGCACGCGGGTACCTCCTCCGGTGCGCCGGGCGTCATCGGAACGGGAGGGCGGGACGTGGCAGGAATGAATATCAATGCCAGGCTGGTCAGGACGAATGGTCTGACCGGGCAGTCTGACTCAACGGTCGCAGGAGCCAGACCACTCGACGAGAACGGTTTGACTCTCTATTCGTAGCGAAGGGCGTCGATCGGGTTGAGCATCGCAGCTTTTTTCGCCGGATAGAATCCAAAGAAGACGCCGATCGCGATTGAGAATCCGAACGACAGGATGATCGAGAAGACCGTGATGATGATCGGCCATTTGGCGAAGCTCGAGATGGCCACCGAGCCTCCCACACCCGTGAGGATCCCCGCAATTCCTCCGAGCAGGCTCAACACAAGCGCCTCGATCAGGAATTGCATCAGGATATCTCTTCCACGGGCGCCGACCGACATCCGGATGCCGATCTCGCGTGTCCGCTCGGTCACCGACACCAGCATGATGTTCATGATGCCGATCCCTCCCACCAGCAGTGAGACCGAGGCGATGCTGGCCAGCAGAACCGTCAGGATCTGGGTTGTGGCTGTGGCCGCAGTCGCCAGGTCGGCCTGATTGCGGATCGTGAAATCGTCGGGATCGTACGGCAGGGTTTTGTGTCTCATCCTCAACAGCTCGGAAATCTGGCTCTGCGCCACCGGGATGTTGGCCGGTGACGTGGCGGAGACGAGGATCTGGCGAAGGTAGGGGTACCAGGTGAGCCGCCGCGTGACCGTGGTGTAGGGAGCGAGGATGATATCGTCCTGATCCTGTCCCATGGCATTCTGTCCTTTCTTCGCCAGGACGCCGATCACCCTGAAGGGCACGTTGCGGATGCGGATGTTCTGACCCACGGGGCTGGCATCCGGGAACAGGTTGTCGGCCACAGTCTTTCCCAGCACGCAGACTTTCGACGCCGCCTTCACATCCTGGTCGGTGAAGTATTCGCCGTATTCGACGCCCCATTTCCTGATCTCCAGGTAATCGGGACCCGTCCCTTCAGAGCTCGTAGCCCAGTTCAGGTTGCCTGCGATGACCTGCCCCCCCGAACGGGTACCCGGCGAGATGAGCGCGACGGCGGGACATTCGCGCTGGATCGCATTGGCATCGTCTTCGGTGAGTGTCGTAGCGGAGCCGGCTCCCACTCTGACTCCTCCGGTTTGTTGGCTTCCCGGCAGCACGACCAGGACGTTGGTGCCCAGGGCCGAGATCTGCTGCTCCACCGAGTACTGGGCGCCCTGTCCGATAGCCAGCATGATGATCACGGCACCCACCCCGATGATGATGCCGAGCATCGTCAGGAACGAGCGCATCTTGTTCCGCTGCAGCGCCCTGAACGCAGACAAGAGAATATTCAGGATCTTCATGCCGCCACCTCTTCATCATCGATCAGGGGCATCTCTTTGATGACTTCGGAGGCGGCCCGCGGCGCGGAGACCTGCCGGTCGGAACTGATCCGGCCGTCGCGGAAGACGATGTTTCGCTTGGAAAAGGAGGCTATGTCCGGCTCGTGAGTCACCAGGATCACCGTAATCCCCTTTTCGTTCAGCTGCTGGAATATCCCCATCACTTCCACGCTGGTCCTGCTGTCCAGGTTTCCCGTCGGCTCGTCGGCAAGCACGATGCTGGGATTGTTGACAAGCGCCCTTGCGATCGCCACGCGCTGCTGCTGTCCACCCGAGAGCTGGTTGGGGAAGTGGTGCACCCGGTCGCTGAGCCCCACCAGGTTCAGCGCTTCCACGGCCCTCTCGTGCCTGGTCTTGTTGGTGACACTGCTGTAGAGGAGCGGAAGCTCCACGTTCTCGATCGCCGATGTCCTCGAAAGAAGGTTGAAGCCCTGAAAGACGAATCCGATCTTCTGGTTTCTGATATGGGCAAGCTCGTCGCGGGAGAGCCCGCCGACGTCGATGTTCTCGAGGATGTAAGTCCCTTTAGTGGGCTTGTCGAGACACCCCAGGATATTCATGAATGTCGATTTGCCTGACCCGGAGGCGCCCATGATGGCCACGAATTCACCCCGGGAGACCTCGATGGAGACGCCGCGGAGGGCATGCACCTCGACTTCGCCAAGCAGATAGGTCTTGACCAGGTGGTCGATCCGGATGAGCCGCTCGGCCTCATCTCCGTTGCGCGCTCCAGGACCGCTCATCGCATCCCTCCCGGACCGCCCCGCTGTCCCTGTCCCTGTCCGGTCAGCGGACTTCGGGCCTGATCGGCTCCTGTGTCATTCGATGTGGCTCCCAACACGAGCTGGTCGCCGGCCTTCAGAGTCTGGCTTGTGACCTCGGTGAACCGGCCGTCGGTCACTCCCGTCCGAACGAACACCGGGTCCAGTTTCCCCTGGGCATTCATGATCCAAACCCTCGCGCGGCCGGACTGGTGGGACACGACGTAGGCACTCTTCTGGTATTCGGGAAACACCTGGGTAATGCCGAATCTGCTGTTGTCCTTCGGTGGAGGCGCCACAGGGGCCGGAGGAGCGGTTGCCCCGGTGTTGTTAGCCCACCCGGCCGCCGGACCCCTCATTCCCATCACCTTCCGCACTTCAGCCACCAGCTCGTCGCTGTCCAGGGTTCCGCCGTGCGCCTTCATGATCGAGTCACGGACCACCTGGAACCTCTGGCGGCGCTCATCGGAGCCCTGGCCTCCAGCTCCCGTCTGGCCCTGCGCAGTGTCGCCTCCCGCTCCTCCCCGCGTCGCGAAGGACTCACGCGTCCGTGCCAGGTCTGCCGAGTCGATCAGGTCGGGCGGCGGCTGGAAGCGAAGTGCGAGGTTCGGCACCCTGAGAACATTGATGACGTTGGAGACCATGACCTTCACATTGGCGGTCATGCCGGGCATCAGCTTCAGATCCGAATTGTCGACGTTGATGATGACGGTGTAGTTGATCACGTTCTGCACCGAGACCGGTGCCAGGCGGATCTGGGAGACCACACCCGAGAATTTGTCGTCAGGGTACGCATCGACGCCGAACGTGACTCCCTGGCCGATCGAGATCCGGCCGATGTCCGATTCATCGACGGTGGTCTGGACCTGCATTTTCTTCAGGTCGTTGGCGATGGTGTAGAGGGTGGGAGAAGAGAAGCTCGCAGCAACGGTCTGTCCGACATTCACTGCACGGTTGATCACCACACCGCTGATGGGGGCATAGATGGTTGCATAGGCCAGGTTGATCTTCGCCCTGTCGAGGGCTGCCTCAGCCGATTTCACGGTTGCCGCATTGGACTCGAAGGCTGTGACAGCAGCGTCGTAATTCAGCTGGCTTTCCAGGCTTTTGTCGAAGAGTGTCTTCGTCCGGTCCAGCGAGCGCTTGCTGTCGGCAAATTGAGCCCTGGCCTTATCCAGGTTCGCCCCGGCGTCTTTCACCGCCTGCTGCAGAAATGTCGGATCGATTTGGGCGATGACCTGACCCTCTTTCACAACCGAGTTGAAGTCGGCGTACAGTTTGTTGATAATCCCCGAGACCTGAGTCCCCACGTCGACGGAGATCACCGGGTTGACCGTCCCTGTGGCGGTCACAACCATGCTGATATCGCCTGTGGACACCTTGTCGTACCGGAAGTCATACTTATGGCCGTTGCCCCTGAAGAATGTGAAGTAGCAGGCAACGATGACCACCAGGATACCCCCACCCAGAAGCGAAAGCTTTTTCTTCATTCCTTTTTCCCATATGAGTCGTGGAGCATCGAACACCTGTGGATTGGCCTTCAATGGGCCATTCCACACCGTTTGACACACGATCGGGGGGAAGGGTTTAGTGTCATCGTGAAAAAGAGGCGTGCAGGACCCTCCCTCGC